>Ga0137308_100333_pt1 | contig 84591 bp, 62 predicted proteins | sample Inofrocosms_June_FD_97181 | JGI IMG/M metagenome (GOLD analysis project Ga0137308, IMG submission 97181) | Mouse cecal microbial communities from Vienna, Austria - N-Acetylneuraminic and N-Acetylglucosamine D2O microcosms_June | ecosystem: Host-associated > Mammals > Digestive system > Large...
GACAGCCAGGGCAGACTGGTATCCCTGTCCGTCAAAGCCGGTGTAGAGCATATGGAATCTCCCTCCGTGCCAAAATACAAAGGGAATGTCCACGGCTCTTTCATCGAAAGCGCCTTTTTCGCCGGAGCCCTGTAAAATAGGTTCCGGGTAACGGTAGGGCGTAAGATATTTTTGGATTCTTTCATCATTTATCGCTATCATTATTCTGTTCCTTTCCGGCCTTATGTACAGGAATCCTTAATTCCCGCCCGGCTCTTCAAAATGGTAAGTGTAGCAGCCGCTTCCCACGCTGCGGCATACCTGCCCGTCCGGGGATTCCAGAAGCGCTGTCATATTGGGCGGAATCTGTACAGCCACCTCCACCATCCTCGACTTCCTGCGCCATTCCACGGCAATCTTCCCATAGGGATGCATCGTCCATGCCTTTACCCAGTCCACACCCTTTTCCGGATGCGGCGCAATGCGAATCTGGTCAAAGGGCAGTTCGTCCCGAATGAGCCATATCCCGCCCAAAGCGCCATAGAACCACTCTTCTATGCTTCCCAGCATCAGATGGTTCTGAGAGCCATGTATATCATCCGGGTTCGGCCCGTCCCATTCCTCTGTGAGGGTAGTGGCGCCATGCGCTACCTGATAGCCGTACCCTGGCTTGTCCGTGACATTGGTCATCTCGTTGAGGATGTCTGACATGCCATATTTCATCAATGCGGCGATCAGGAAAGGATGTCCGATATCCCCGGCCGTGACGGCGTATCCCCGGCCCGTAATGTCCTCCCGCAGGGCCTGTACCGCCTTTTGCTCATATTGCTCAGGCACCAGCCCCACCATCAGGCTCATGGCCTGGGCGGCCTGGCTCCCGGTGGCATATCTCCCTGTCTGGTCATCCAAAAACTGTAAATTGTATTCCCTGTATACCCGTTCCATCCGCTCTTTGTATTCCCCCGCGTCTCTGTCATATCCCAGAAGCCCTGCCACCCGGCACATTATCTTTAAGTCATAATAATAAATGCATGTAGCTGCCACCGGCACTGGCGTATTCTGGGAGTGGGGCGTGCAGGGGCCGATGTCCAGCCAGTCCCCCAGTCCATGGTGCAGCACCTCATGATGGGTCCTGCTGCCAAGGTAGTCCAGATACCGCTTCATGACATCGTAATATCTCTGCAGCAGGGAAATATCCCCATATCGCTTATATACATACCATGGATTTATGATACATGCGCTGCCCCACTCCGGAGAATCCACAAATCCCCGGTGCCATTTTTCAAAACCCGTGACATATTCCGGGCAGATATCCGGCACCAGGCCGCTGTCTCTCTGGCTGTCCGCCATATCCCCCTCTATTTTTCCATAGAGATTATGGACATTCAGATTATACATAATGGATGGTCCGATGAGGTGGGTCTGCTCCAGCCATCCCAGCCGTTCCCTGTGGGGACAGTCCGTAAAATAGCTCTTGGTATTGCTCTTGATGGCCTGAAGCACGATTCTGTGGATATCATTGAACAGCAGATTGGAGCAGGCAAAATCTCCGGCCTGCTCCACATCCGGATAGAGAAATTCTCCTTTCAGTTCCGCAAGTATGGGAAACTGCAGGGAAGATATCTGTTCCTGACCCGGAAGCTCCCCCGGCTGCGCCCCTCTCACTTCCACATAGCGGAATCCTGTATAGGTAAAATCCGGGGCAAATTCCTGGCATATCTCCTCATTTAAGATATAGGTCCAGGCATATCCCTGCCCCGTGACGCTCTGGTCGATTCGCCCATCCCTGCCCAGTTTCTCCGCAGGGGACAAAACCACTTTCCGCCCGGCCATATGTCCGTTTGTATGAAGCCGGATCCTGGCCCATCCGGAGAAATTCGTCCCAAGGTCATAGAGCCATACGCCCTCCCCCACTTTCCGGGCGCTTATGGGGCTGTAAGTCTCCATTACCTTTACAGGTTCCTGGCTCATCGCCTTAAGTTCGCCTGCCACAGGCGCCACGCAGCGGACCGATTCCCAGACACGCTCCGTCTCTGTCCCCTCTTTCCGGGCGCTTTCCGCAGACGACTCCTCCTTATAATCCGCATAAAGGTATTCCCGCTTCCACAGCCTGGCATCGTAATCCTCTCCGCCGTATATACAGCAGAACCGGATAGGGCTCTTTGTCATCTTCCACGAATCATCTGAGACTACAAGCTGTCTGCTTCCATCTTCAAAGGTAATCTCCAGCTGGAACAGCATCTTTGCTTTTCCATAGGAGCGCTCATAGTACACATACCGTCCCCCGGGCACATTGAACATACCGTCTCCCAGTTTTACCAGGACTGCGTTTTCCCCGGGCACAATGTCCTTTGTTACATCATAGGCGCTGTACTGGCAGGTCCTGTCATAAACCGTCCAGCCCGGCTCCAGCACATGGTCGGATACCCGGCTGCCGTTCAGCCAGCATTCAAAATGTCCCAAGCCGCAGAGATAGAGCTTCGCCTTTTTCACTCTCGTCCCGCAGGCGGCATGTTCCCCGCAGGAGAACACTTTCCGGTAGAGATGATAGACCCCGTCCTCCTGCTCTCCGATGAACACGCCTTTCCAGTCCTCTCTGTCGAGCAGCCCCATCTCAAAACGTTCCTCCCGGCTTTTTACGCTATACACCAGCGCTGTGGGCTCTTCCCCTCTGTTTTCTCCTTGTTCCTTACAGCATTCCAGCTCACAGGCTACCGTCCAGGCAAGGCTTTCACCGGATCGAAGCGCCCTCCCCTCATAGAGGATGCCGCACATTCGCGCAGATTCCACCCATCCGCTGTCCCAGGCCGTACTTCCCCGCTCCTCCCGCACCTGGATACGATACCTTTTCTGGCGGATTTCCCGCTCCCCCGCCTCCGCCTCCACCCGCCATCCAAAGGTAAAATCCCGGCGGTCAACTGCAAGGTTTTCATTTCGGTTGTCAACCTGCAAATGCTCGATTTTCATTTGGAAACTCCTTTTCTTTCTTCCATTACAGAGTATAAAACCGGCATGTCTTACGCCATGCCGGTTTTCAAGTCTTTTCTCAGCTCCTCTTTGGTTATCTTACTTTACAGTCTTGGAATTAAGCGTCTCAAGTATGGCATCAAAGTCTTCGTCAGTCTGGCTCTTCACATCCGTAATATAAGCTTCCCAATCGGAATCATTGTCAATATCTTTCTCTCCGGTGATAAACTGAAGCCCCAGCTCTTTTACACGGTTCTCACAGACACCGCCATAGGAAAGCTGTCCTCTCATGGCCTGCTCCTCCGGTGTCAGATAAGTCACAGGCGGCCTGTCATAAGGAGCTACAGAGTCCGGACCGCCGATTTTGCTTGATTCTACCCAATAGTCGCCGGAATAATAACCGTCATTGGCATTCCACCAGGACTGCGCTGCCGCAGAAGTCAGCAACATAGCATCGTAGTCAATCGGTGTAAACGGAATACCGCTTCGGCATACGGAAGATGACATCAAACCGTACTTTGCGGATTCCGTAGCAGCAGTGGCTTCTGCCTCCGCAGGATTCATAATGCTGTCCACAAAGGATTTCGTACCGTTCTCTACTACATAGGTCTCGCCTTCCACACCCCAGTTGAGCAGCTCCACCATCTCATCGGAATACTGGTAGTCAATCATTGCCACTGCGTACTCCGGATATTCGGTCTCGGCGCTGATATAGATACCCATGCCATTGCTGAGGGACTTTCCACCCTGTCTGGAACCCCATTTCCAGGATGTGCCGTAAGGGCCCTCGGGCAGATAAGCCAGTCCCCATTCCATATTCTCATTGTCGGTAGCCGTATTCCAGCTGGCCACGGAGCCGGACCACAGAGTGGGACAGATTACGGCTACGCCGGTGGTAGCCTTAACGTTTGCGGCATCAGTGACGGCCGTTCCAAACTCAGGGTCAATATAACCCGCTTCATACAGCCCGTTAAGATATTTGAGCATTTCCCTGAAGTTATCTTCGATGGGCCCGAACACCCATTCGCTGCCATTGTAATACAGTACGTCCCATGTATGGAAGATACCTACAAAACCGCGGTAAAGGGAATAATCCTTGGTGCTATTCATAATGACATACTGGGAATCAATGTCACCGCTGTCAATACCGGCCTTGATATCGGCACACAGCTGCGTGAACTCATCCAATGTAGCGGCAGGCTGCAGATCATTGTCCTTAAGGATGTCAAAGCGATAGGCAAAGGCTGTGAAAGACTGGGCGCCCTCTATATTCTGGGGATTATAGAAACCATCCATGAAGTAATACATGGATCCGTCTTCATTCTTTGCAAAATCTTCCCCGCCATTGGTTGCAGCCATATACTGGGGATAATATACCATGTAGTCCATGTAATCGGCAAGGTTCAGGACTGTTCCGTCTTCTCCGAATTCATTGAGACCGGTGCCGATAGACTGGGTTGAGATGTCAACGATCTTACCTGCCTGCAAAGGCACCTTTTCTGTCTCACGAAAATCCACCCATGCCGTTCTGGTCCATGTGATATCCAGCTGTACGCCCAGATAGGCTTCCATCTTCTCTTTCCACAAGTCCTGAATCATAGTTCCTTCCGAAGACTGGTTGAAATCAGGGATATTGACCTCCAGCTTCAGCACGCCTCCGGGAATCTCCGGCAGATTGATTCCGTTGGCGGCAGCTCCCGTACCAGAGCCGTTGTTTTCCTGGCCGGCATCCCCCTGGCTCCCGGATTCCTCGCTGCTCCCGGAGCTTTTGTTCTCAGAACTCTCAGCGCCTCCCGAGCTCTCCTGTCCGGATTCCGAACTGCCTGTGTCATTTCCGGAATCCCCGCAGCCGGTCATCAGTCCCATGGCAAGAACCCCTGCCAGGCTGAGAGAAACCAGTTTTTGAATAGCTTTTCTCTTCATAAATCCTCCATTTCCGCCGAAGTAGTTTGCTCCGGCATAAGATATGTACCCTTTCGGGCCATTCATTTATCATAAGGGATATGGCGGATTGCCACATGCCCTTATCATCTCCCGTCATACCTGTCAGCCTTTTACAGCCCCCACCTGCATACCCTGGGCAAAATATTTCTGCACAAAAGGATAGGCCAAAAGGATGGGGCCTATCGTGGCTACCACGCAGGCATACTGCACGTTCAGTGCATTCAGCTGGCCATTTGTCATCATCATCGTGGTTTCAGACATATCCGAAAGTCCCGCGGTGAATACTACTTTCCGCAAAAGCATCTGTATAGGCTGCCTGGCCGGCTCCCTGATGTAGAGCAGCGCTTCATAGTAGCTGTTCCATACACCCACCACTGCCATCAGGCCGAACGTAGCATACAATGCCTTGGACAATGGAACATAAATTGTAGTCAGCACCTTGAACTCCCCTGCCCCGTCGATCCTGGCAGCCTCCCTGATCTCCATAGAGATTCCCTTGTAAAAAGAACGGTATACGAACACATTGTAGGCAGACACTGCATTGGGAAGAATCAGCGCCCAGTAGGAATCATACAGCCCCAGATTCTGAATCAGCAGGTATGTGGGCACCGTACCGCCGCTAAAGAACATAGTGATCAGCAGAAATACGGACAGCGGCTTGCGCAGCACAAACTCCGGAATCATCATAACATAGGCCAGCAGAGAGGTCAGGCTCAGGCTCAGCAGTGCGCTGCCCAGCGCCACAATGATGGTATTTCCGTAAGCCCTGAGAATATTCTGCTCTCTTATCAGCATCTTATAGCCGTCCAAAATCAGTTCCCGTGGATAGAAGGTTACCTGGCCAGTGGTTATCATCCGGTTGCTGGACAGGGAAGTGGCCACCACATTCAGAAACGGATAGATAAAAATGATGGACAAAATCAACATGAAAATGATCAAAAACACATCGAAAGCTCTGCTGCCAATATAGATTTTATTTTTCGGCCGAGCAATTTTACGAGATGCCATACATTCCTTCCTTTCTTACCAGAGACTGTTTTCAGGGTTCAGCTTACGGGTTATCATATTCGCTCCAAACACCAGGATAAAGCAAATGATAGAGACAAACAGGTTCACCGCCGTGGAATAGGAAAATCTTCCGTTTACGATACCTTCTCTGTATACAAACGTGCCAATTACCTCCAGCTGACTTCTGTTGGTGTCATTCTGCATCAGCAAAATCTTGGTATAATCACTGTTCAGCACATTTCCCACATTCATGATCAGCAGCACTGTTGTGGTAGGCATGATAGTGGGCCACACAATATTCTTGATCTTCTGCCAGCGGTTGGCACCATCGATGTTTGCCACATCATACAGACTGGTGTCCACATTGGACAGTGCTGACAGATAAATAATAGAGCCCCACCCGATCCCCTGCCACACAGCCGAGCCTACATACAATGGGAGAAAGTAAGCGCTCCCGTTATTCATATCCACACGCGCCATTCCCAACAGTTCACGGATGTCATTAAACAGACCTGTGGTGGAACCGAAGCCGTTGAGCATGGAGCAGATTACCACTACGGAAATAAAGTGAGGAATATAGGAAACAGTCTGTACCGCTCTCTTATACACATTTCCCCGCAGTTCGTTGAGAAGAATCGCGAAGATGACGGGAGCCGGGAAAGTAAAGAGCAGAGTCAGAGCGCCTACCTTTAGGGTATTCCAAATAATCTGGCCGCTATTGACATTCTTGAAAAAGGTCTGGAAATTTTTCCATACAGGATCCAGCCAGTCGCTTCCCCATACGCCCCTTGCCGCCTTAAAATTCTTGAACGCAATCAGAACGCCGTACATAGGCACATATTTAAAAACGATTACCATTGTCACCGGCAATGCAGCCATCAGCAACAAAGTCTTTTGCTTCCAAAGCAGCTGCCAAAAACCTTTTTTGACTCCTCCCACAGCGGGCTGTCCCGCCAGGGCCTTTGTTTTCTTGGCCATTTTTCTCTCCTTTTCTTCACCGTATTGTTCTTGACAGCATCTATTATATTGTGTAAATTGTTCTATTTACATAGATAAATCACAATGGTTTTATGTATATTTCACATATTTCCCCTGATTTTCACTGTAATATGTTAATTTCTTATAATTTTTCCAAGAATTTTGCATAGTGGTTGACTGATAATTATTGTAGAATGATAATAAGGATAGCCCTTTGGTCATAGAATTGATTTTCAGGCAAAGTTTTTCGTATTTGCCAGGGACGAATATGTTTATGAAGAAGAAAACCCTGTTGCTGCCTCTGGCCAGGCAGTTTGCGATTATCCTGGTCCTCTTTATCCTTTGTACAGTGGGGATCACCGGGGTTACCACTTATGAATATGCCAAATTGCAGACCTCCTTTGCCGACAACAGCCTGGAATCCTACTCCTCCCAGCTGGCCAGGAACACCAGAGAGGCTTATGAAAGTTGCGAAAATATCTGCTACAATATTGCTTACAGCCAGTCTGTCCAGAATTATCTGCTCAGCAGGAATGCCGATACGGACTACGCATATTATGAGCCCCTTATGAATCAGCTGCGCAATGCCCCCCTGTTGAACTCCTTTATCACGGATATCGCTGTCTATGGCGAAAACGGCAACTTTGCCTCCCTTTTCGGCCCCTCGGACAATTATGAAACTTTCGCCCATATTCTCTCAGGTTCCCGCTTTTCCTACCGCTCCGCAGGCACCGCTGTGATCAATGGCATCTCCTGCCATATTCTCGCTATGCCCGTTTACTCTCTGGGTACCGGGGAAAGCCATTACTTAGGGATCCTGTTTTTGGCCATGGACGTGAACCGTCTGCTCAGCAATACCATAACGGATGAAAACAACCATTATCTCACGGAAATCCTCCTGGCGGACGGCGACGGACGGCTTGTCTACGGCAGCGCGAAATTGTACGAGGCAATCTCCGCGGCGCTTACAGATGAGACCCCTGACGGAATCTTTCCGGTAAAAGAGTCCTCCTCCCCTCAGCTGACCTATGCTGCAAGAAGTTACTCTATCCCCTGTATCAACCACACTTTGTATGTATTGGTAGACAAAAGCCAGATCACAAGACAGGTTACGGGGATTTCCCTGCGCCTGCTGCTTTCCATGACCGGTATGCTGCTGGTGATGCTGCTTTTGCTGTTTACGCTCTATCGTCCCCTGATCCATTCCCTGAAGCAGTTAACGGATTATATGAAAACCATCTCTGCGGGAGATCAGTGCTTATTCAAGGAAGGCGTCCCCATCAGCCAGGGTCTCCTCGGCTCCAGAGAGATTAACGATATCTCTCTGGCTTTTAATGAAATGCTGCTGCAGACAGACCGGCTGAACCATACGATTTTTGACACCTATACCCGAATGTATGAGTTGGAAGTCACTAATCGCAAAACGGAAATCGCTTTTCTTCGCAGCCAGATCAACCCGCATTTTCTGTATAATACCCTGACCATGATCTGCGGCATGTCTGCCGAGGGTATGAACGATAAAGTGATATCCGTCACCAGCGCCCTGTCCCAAATCTTCCGTTACAGCATTAAAGGCAGCGAAATGGTGACCCTGGCGGAAGAAATGGAGATTGTCCGCTCCTATCTTATGATCCAACAGGAACGGTTCAGCAACCGGATCACGATCCGGTATGAATTCTCCGAGGATTCCTATGAATGTCTGATTCCGAAGATGGTGATCCAGCCATTGGTGGAAAATGCCATTGTACATGGGCTGGAGAAGAGCCTGAAACCCGGCGAGCTCCTGATTGGCGCAGGCCGCAATCCGGAGCACGGCTACCTGGCAATCTGGATCTTTGACACCGGTGTGGGAATGCCCTTGGACAAGCTGGAAGAACTGCGTCGGGCAGTATCTCTCCCTGTAGAGCACAGAAATCTGGATGCGGCCGCCAATCTGGCCGGTCTCGATGCCGTAGACCATGACAGTATCGGCATCCTGAATGTAAACAGCCGCATGGTGCTGTATTACGGTGCAGTCTATACTCTGCTGATCGACTCTGAAGCGGATGTGGGAACCAATATCCAGCTTAGAGTCCCCTACCAGACCCGGAAAAAAGCTCAGACTCCGGATCTCCATACAAAGGAGCGGCAATTATGTATCATGCAATTGTAGTTGACGATGAAAAGTGGGTGGTAAAAAGTCTCATTGCCACCATCCGAAATCAGGAATATTTTCAGATTGTAGCCGAATTGTACGACGGGCTTTCCGGCCTGGAATATATCCGGGCGCACCATCCTGATCTGGCTTTTGTGGATGTGCGCCTGCCCGGTATGGGGGGCCTGGACATCCTGCAGGCGGCCCATGCCGAGGGGTTGAACACCCTATTTATCATGATCAGCGGCCATGCGGAATTTGCCTATGCCCAGAAAGCCATGTTCCACAATGCCATAGGCTACTGCCTCAAGCCTTTCTCCCCCAGTGAGCTTATGGATTCCATGCAGAAAGCTTATCTGCTGTTAAACCAAAGACAGGCACTGACATCCCAGTCTAAGGAAACGGATACTGCTTTGGAAGCAGACGGACAATTCCGCCCCAAGCATCTCACCTCAGGGCACAAGTCCGTCCAGATGATGATCGACTATACGGAAGCACACTATCAGCAGGATATCTCTATCCAGAATCTGGCTGACCACTGCTCCATTAATGCCAATTACGCCAGCCAGATCTTCCGCCAGGAAATGGGAATTACATTTATCAGTTATCTGACCTCCCTGCGCATGGACCACGCCGCATGGCTTTTGACCCACACTTCACAGACTGTATTTACCATTGCCGCACAAGTGGGATATAGCGATTACTTTTATTTTGCCAAAGTATTCAAAAAGGCCATGGGGTGCACCCCTACTGCCTTTCGCAAATCTACCCCCCGAGCAGAAGTAGAGGCTTCTCAGGGCGGCCCTCCCCCTGGAGATGGTTAGATGTCCGCCCTGCAGGCCAAGGCGGAAAAAGAATTCAGAAAGGATATCCAAACAAAAACTATGCAGAACAAATCAGCAAAAAGAAAATCAATCCTCGCTGCTGCCATCACCCTGGGACTATCTCTTCCTGGCGCCGCCGGCTGCGGCGCCAAAGAAGCCTCCGGAGAGCCGGACAGGCAATGTCTTCCCCAGTCCCTGCAGACGCTCTCTTATGAGGAGCATCTGGACATCAGCGTGGGATACTGGAATATCGACGGTATGGCCAAAGCCATCCAGCCGGATGATATGACCCGGTATATCGAAGAGCTGTTCAATATCACCCTTCACCCCACTTCCGTGACCTGGTCCAACTATAAGGAGCGCTACCAGATTCTCAGCGCCACGGACAGTCTGCCCGATCTGTTCGCTACCCTGACCCTGTCCTCCACGGACAACAATGATTCCGCCACATTCACGGATATGATCGAGACGGGCTCCATCCGGGCCCTGCCAAAAGACCTGTCCGCCTATCCTGCCCTGTGCAATGTTCTGGAATCCATCTCTTTCACACAATACGGCGACGGACAGTATTATGCCATCCCCAGGATTTCTTTTCTGGATCCCGTCTTGGGTTCCACGGATGCCGCCATGATTGTACGGCGGGACTGGATGGACAATCTGGGGCTTCAGGATCCTGAGAACCTGGATGAATTCGTGGCGCTGATGGCAGCTTTCGCCAATAACGATCCCGACGGCAACGGTTTTGACGACACCATAGGATACAATGTAAATTTTCTGAATGCCCTGGGAAAGTGGGTAATCCTGGGCATTGCCCCGGAGTGTAATGTATATACCTGGGTGGAGGAGGACGGACGTTTTGTCCCCTCCTGGACCACGGAGGCTTTCCGGGATGTGGTATCCACCTACTCCCTGCTCTACAGTACCGGCGGACTGGATCCGGAATTCTACAGCAAATCCCCCAACAATGTGATGGAAGATTTTGCCTCCGGAAAGTTGGGCGCCCTGGAGTATAAATCCTCCCCAAACGCATTGCTGGAGCTAAAAGATAAATGGGACAAGCTAAACGATCTGCCTTTTGAAGACTGCGTGGACATCCTCCCCATCTTCCCTGCCCCGGACGGTGTCCGATACAGCAATTCCAGCAGCATTTTCTGGTCGGAATCCTATCTTTCCTCCTCAGTGGACGATGCAAAGGCAGAGAGAATCCTGGCTCTGCTGGAATTCCTCCTGTCCGAAGAGGGTCAGAAAATGTGCCATTATGGTCTGGAGGGTACGGACTACATCGAAAAGGACGGCCAATACCAATGTCTTCTGGAAGTACAGGATGAGAACCTGATCACGATCCTGACCCGAAAATACCCCTCCCTGGCCCTGTTCTCAGGAATCGCCACCTGGGGCGGGGGATGGGATGATTTCGAGATAAATGAGATGAATGACTTAAGATACGGGCATTTCAATACCATACTGGCCAGAGAATCCGCCATATGGTCCAGGGACAATACCATACAGATTGAGAGACCCTATGATTTTCTGCTGTTCCCCAAGGAAGCCACTGATCAGTTCAGTACCTCCCAGGCCATGGACATCTTCATCAAATGCATCATCGGGAAAGAAGACGCCCTGGCCCAATGGGATAAAGCCCTGGAGGACATGCGGGAACAAGGTCTGGATGCGTATATCCACAGGCAAAACGTATTATTCAACGTGCAATCCGCAGCACATATGCGCACCCACAGGGCGGCTCCGCCGGCGCCTTGACATGAAGCGCCTCACCGTCCCTGGTATAAGTAAGCGCAGCCTTACAGCCTATCATGGATACGTCCTTTATCCGTTCCAGATAAGGAACCCCCTGGCGCAGGCTCCGGATATGGAAAGTTCCGTCCTCTGGCCACCCAAAGGCAATGGCGTACAGCCGGCCGTCCCGGGTGGTAAACCGGAAGTCCTGTGCCGTCAAGGTATCGCTGTGCACATCCACGGCTCCTCCCTTGTCCAGCTGTTCCTCTATCTTTCCCACATCGTAGTCCGCGTCCTCCACCGTGGTAGGGCCCTCCGCCGCCACCGCAAAGGGTCTGCTTTCATAGACAGCCTCTCCGTTCAGCGCCAGCCAGTCCCCGATTTCCTCCAGGATCCTCACGGCATCCGGATGGAAAGAGCCGTCCGCATAAGGGCCCACATTCAGGAGCAGATTGCCGTTCTTAGCTACAATGTCGCAGAGCTGGTGGATGATCCGTTCCGCGGATTTGTATTTGGGGTTCTGCACCATGCACCAGGTTATATTGTCCTCCAGCCTGTCGTCACACTGCCAGCAAAAAGGTTTCGGGGCGGCAAAACGCCCGCACTCCAGGTCAAAGACGCCGATTCCCTCCGGAAAATCCTCCTGCTTGTAAGTGATGATGCCGTCTTTCGGCCCTTTTCCACAGTAGTAACGCGCTGCCATATCGTAGCGGTACTCTTCGCCTATAATACAGGTACGGCTGTCAAAATAAACCACATCCGGCCCATACCGGTCCACCACCTCGCATACCTTGTCAAGCCAGTTTTGACAGAACGCCCGATCCGGATAGCGGTAGGGAATATAGCGGTTGGTCTCCAGGGGCAGCGCCGGGCCATAGTAGACCTCGTTAGCCGGGTCATACACATCCGCCTCGTTGTCCGTGGACATGAACCATCCCCATAGCCACTGATGGTGGAAAGTAGCCAGGGTGCGGATGCCCTCCTGCCGGAATGCCTCCAGGCATTCGCCCACCACATCCCTGTGAGGGCCGTAGTTTACACTGTTTACCGGGTTTATCCTACTGTCCCACATAGAGAAATTATCCCCATGCTCACTGACCGGCCCGGCATATCTGGCGCCCGCGCGCTTTGCCAGGCGAGCCCATTCTTTCGGATCAAATTTCTCCCCCGTCATCATGGGATAGAAATCCTTGTAGCCAAAGTCATGGAGCTTACCATATGTCTCCTCGTGATGCCTGTTCTGTTCCAGCCCTCTGCAGTACATGTTCCGTGAGTACCACTCATTTTGGTATGCCGGCACGCTGTAAGGCCCCCAGTGAAAAAACAGTCCGAACTTGGCGTCCCGGAACCACTCCGGAACCTCCCTCTGCACTTTCCCCCAGTCCACTTCTCTCATTGATTTCATTTCTCCTCCATATTTTCAAAGCCGTCTTTTATCCGATGGGCACCTGATAAAAGGACAAGGGCGGCAGATATGTCACCTCATCCACCATAGGCAGCCGCACCGGGTCTGCCTGCCATGCAAAAGACAGTCTGGCTTCCGCCCCTGTCTGTCTGGCAGCCTGCAGATACACCTGATTCCTGTCCTCCCTGTTGGCCCGGACTTTCAGTATCTCCACATTCCCTCCGGCGTCCTCCAGGGTAAAACCGCTGTCCTCTCCCAAATCCGAGTAGAGCAGGAAACAATTCTTCACATGGGAGAATGTAAGCCGCAGCCACCAGCCCTCCGCCGCCAGTCCCAGGGCTTCCCTCTCCCTTTCCGCCACACCCTCCGCCGACTTCAGGGCGGGGGCGGCGTACTCCTCCCCTTCGTTCAGCGCAAAGTGACACTGGCTGGCCAGCTTCTCTCCAAGCGCCACATTGGCCTGGGCGCTGTTGTGGATACCGTCCGAGAGGCTTAAGTTGGTGGTGGACAGCACATACACGCCGGGGATCTCCAGGGCCGCGCGCCTCTGGGCCTCCCTCACCATGCCCCAGCAGGCGTCATGGATACCGTTGATCTGACGGTTCAGCTGCATGGTGAACACCGGGATCTCATAGCCCAGGTGGCTGCGCACCGCATCCACAAACGTTTTGAAATTCTCATAGTACATTGCCGCGGCCTCCGGGTCCGTGTCGGAACAGCCCTGATACCAGAGGATGCCCGCGTACTTCCCGCCTGTCTGGCGGATCTTGTCCAGCATATTTTGGTACAGATCCCCCTCTCCCGGCATCCAGCGCTTCATGGGGGAGCCTCCCAGTGCGGTCTGGATCAGCCCCACCGGCATGCCGGTAAACTTCCCATAGCATTTTCCAAAGGAAAGATAGGGGGACGGCCCCGGTATCCCCATCTCCTCATTGGCCAGGGAACCTGCGAAAGTGCTCTCGTTCATGGGATGGCAGGCCAGATCCCATTTGCTCCGGTTGCGGAACAGATGCACGGCGAGATCCGGGGGATCCGTGCAGAAATCCCGGCTGTATCCTGCGGAATTGGACTGTCCCGCAATCAGGAAGAGATTCCCCACTCCCACATGAAGGACACAGTCCCCCCGGTACAGCCAGGTTAGGTTCGGCAGGGTACTTTTGGTCTCCAGGCTGGTCTCGATCCGGTACAGGCCGCCGGCCGGCACTGTAAGAGTTGCCTCAAAACTTCCGGAAAAATTCTCCCCCGGGGTTATTTTCTGTGCAGGCGTCCAGGGGACGACTGTTTTATTGTCTTCTTCCCGCATGACTCTGACCACCGGCGTGGCTGTCAGAACCCCCACCTGGATGGCCGCGGGGTGTACCTGGAAGCTGCCCTCCAAACGGATGCCGGCGCTGCCGTTCTCCTGCTGGAGGATCTCCCAGTCCATGGGTGCCTTTTTTAATGTAATTCCATGCATAGTTATCCTTTCTCCTGCCTTTCGGGATATGTCATATTGTCCGATACGGGCAGATCCCAGCCCCTTCGGAGCAGCCAAACCATTCGGCAGGAACCATTCGCGTCTTCATAAAATTTTTCCCTTTGCCAGCATATGGGCAAAAGTCCCGGAGACCGATCATCGCCCAGGTCAGCAACCGCTTCAGAGCAGATCTGCCGGATTTCTCTTTAGCACTATCCCCATAATCTCCCTGGCCTGGGACGGAGTCGCTACCTCCAGATCCATGGCGCGGATCAGGGCCGCCAGTTTCTCCACTTCCTCGTAATTGTATGCGGCCTCTCTTCCGGGCGCAAGATAACGGCTGTCCTCGAATCCGATCCGTACCACGGCAGCGCCCATGGCGATAGCGGCCCCCAGGAAATCCCAATTGTCCCTGCCGTAGTGGGTGACGCCCCACAGAGCATCCTTTGGCACCGCGGACCGGAAAGCGGTAAGGCATTCCATATTTGCCTGCATCCCGCCCCTGTGGCCGAATACCAGATTGTAGAGCACGGGCTCCCTGTAGGGCGCCTGTTCTTTGGTCATACGGATATTGTAGATCATGCCGATGTCAAAGACCTCGATCTCGGGAATGATTCCCCTGTCATATACCGCTCTGGCACAATAGCGGATGTCCTCGAAGCTGTTGATGTACACCGCTTCCCCCAGATTGGTGGTCCCGCCGTTTAAGGAGGCGCTCTCTACCCGCCAGTATTTCAGGGGTTCGCAGCGCTGCTCTATGTTCATGTCAGACACGCCGCCCGTGGAAGCCTGAATGATCAGATCGGTTCGCTCCGCGATCCGCTCAAAGGTATCCACCAGCTCCCCGGTGTCCTCTGTCAGGATCCCGTCCGGACGGCGGCAGTGGAGATGGCACATGGCAGCCCCGGCCTGGGCGCTTCGCGCCACGTCCTCCACCAGCGCTTCCTTGTCAATTGCTTTCCCAGCCTCCACCGGAGCCAGGGATATGATTACTTTTCGCATACTTGCATCCCTCCAGGATTTTGAAGATATTCATTCCGTTCACGCTTCAGACATGCAGCAGGATTCCTCCTCATCAGGCCAGGCGTTCCACAATCTCCCGCAGTGTATCCGCATCCCCCACATTTCCCGGGAAGATTATGTAAGGCAGCCCGGGGAACTTACTCTCCGGCCCCGTCTTCCACACAGGAATGCCGGGAGCTGCCTGTCCCAGCACAAGAGCCCTTTTTACCCCTAAGGCCCTGGTTCCCACATCGCTGGAAGTGATGCCTCCCTTTGCGATAAGAAACCGGGGCTGCCTGGTCAGTCCTGCCACCACTCCTGTCACAGCATCGGAAATCCGTACCGATAATTCCAGCAGCTGGTCCCCTGACATACCGTCCGGTGCCATGAGCGTCCTGCTGGTATATACCACCGCTGTCTTTCCCTGTCCCATAAGCGCCTCAGCCTCGCGGATCACCCGCCTGGTCTCTTCCTCCAGGCCGTCTGGCAAAAGGCAGGCATTTACATGGAACTCCACAAAGGCGACTGGCGACCGGGTTCCCCGGAGGGTCTCCAGCTGGGCGGTGGTCTTCTTCACATGGGAACCTACCAGCACCAGGCCGCCGTACTCAGCGGTTGTGCCGCAGGCTGCCGCTCTGACTGCACTGCCACCGGAACCGGTCTCTGCTTCCCTAATGTCCTTGCCGGCAGAAGCAGCACATGCCGCTGATTCCTCCCCGCAGCCGGAATCGCCCTGCATCCGCGCTTCCTCCCAGCCGCCGGAAATGCCCTCCGCCCCGCTGTTCTGCCCGCCAAGCAACTCCTGCCTGGAAAGCGGCGCTTTGTCAGGCACGTTCCCCAATACCTTGGGCACTGCCGCCGCGCTGCGGATCACGAACTCCTTTCCTTTTTTGATCGCTCTGAGCAGACAGGTGGCAAAGACCTCCACGTCGCTTTCGCAGATTGCGTCCACACAGACAGGACAGAAGTCCTCCGCCCGAAGCAGCATCCCGGTAATCTCATCATACGCCCGCGCCCGCAGCAAGGGCAGCGTTATGTAGATGCACTGCTTCCCGGAATATGCGCCCCCGCTCTTTTCCTCCACATAGTCCCCCAGATGGGAGGCGCGGTAGCCAAAAGTCTTGTCCGCGGCAAATTCCGTCTGGGCCGCAGGCACCAGTTCCTCTCCCTCTTTCACATAATGGATGCCGTCAATGGTGAAGCGTCCTCCCTCCCGGAAAAAGGGACAGACCACCAAGCCATGTATCCGCTTTCCGGTCTCTTTCTCCAGTGCCTTCCGGATCACTTGGGGTTCCAGCAGATAATGCCCCCGCAGGGTGGAATCCCCTCTGGCCACGAATATGAGCTCCTTTCCCGCCTGTCCGGCTGCCTGCACTGCCCTGCGGACGAGAGTCTCATGCTCCCATGCGGTCTTCTCTGCCGAAAAGCTTCTGGAGTTGGTCAGGATGAAGAACATGGCATTCTCCTCCTGCATTCCCTCCTCCAGGCTCTCCCTGCTCCAGTCCGTGTATACATGGATATCATGAACGGTCTGGACCCCTGTGGGATCGTCGTCCAGAACCGCTATTTTTCTCCCGAACCCTTTCCATTCCTCCAGAAACTGATGGTGTATTGCTTCCGCGTCCGGCCGGGGATAGTTCTCCAGCACGGACAGGGGCAGCCTCTTTACCTGTTCCATTCCGATTCTCCTCTTACAACTCTCCGGAGGACTTCTGCCCTCCATCCAGACATTCCGTGTCTCCCAAAAGAAATTCCTGCGAACTGCTTCGCAATTCTACTGACGTTTTCCAAAATTTACCGGTCCACCCGCCTCATCCTCCGTATTTTCCGGAATCCTCTATGGAATTTCAGCCCGAAAGGGAATCGGCGCTTACATCCGTCACGGGTATCCAGACTCTCATCTCGCCCATTCCTCTGTTATCCCATGCAAAATAGGGAATCAGCCGAACTTGCGCTCTTTCATATCCCCGGTTCACATAGTCCTGATACAGGGCTTCCCTGTCGTAATTTCCCCGTCCGGCATCCTCTGTCCTGCGCTTCAGGAATGTTCCCGTCAGAGAGGTCACCGTCCTGCCGTCAATCTCAAAGGGCTCCGCCGTCAGGCTGATATCGGACGGAATCAGCAGGTCGTCCAGAGTCTCGGCTTCCGCATCCATGCCCTCTATGCAATAGACCAAAGGTCCCCTCTCCACGCACACCTGATTCACGTCCTCCTCCACCATGGCATTGGCGCAGGTCAATCTGGCTACCATTCCCAGCTCCAGCCGTACTTCTGCATCCGCTATATCTTCAATTCGCACTGTCAGATAGCTTCCGGCCCGACTCCTGTCCAGTTCTTCCCGATGGCACAGCCCCCCGTCTTTACGGCTTCTCAGTTCCAGACTGCCTTTCCTTACCCAGGAGGGAATCCGCAGACGCAGCAGAAAGGCGTTTGCCCCGGCGGGTTTCGCCGTATGCTCCGCCGTCTTCTCTTCCTTTCTCACATCCTCGAAAGTAAAGCGGATTTTTCCGTCATAAGGGTACTCCGTTTCCTGTGCCATGGTAAAGGAATATCCCTGCCAGGACACTTTCGCCCGGCTGGCCCCGTACAGCACCGTATAGATGCCTCTTTCATCCGTTCCGTAGGCATATTCGCTAAGCTGGGCTATCAGTCTGGCCAGATTAGGCGGACAGCAATAGCTCAAGATATACTCTGCCCTCTCCTGGCCCCAGATCAGCTCATAGGAAAGTTTCTTTGCCCTGCGCAGCATATTTTCATAGAAAAAGCGTTTTCCGTCCATGCTGACGCCTGCCAGATTCCCATTCAGCACCATCCGCTCCAGCACATCCGCATACCCGGCTTTCCCCTCCAGACAGAGCATGCGCCACGCCCAATATACGCCGCCCACGGAAGCGCAGGTCTCATTATAGGCCGTCACATTGGGAAGCTGGTACTCGTATCCGTATGCCTGATGCACAAGCTGATGCTTGAAAAAATATCCATAGGGCGAGGCGCCGTTATACAGGGCCCCGCATCCCCCCGTCACATACATCTTCTTGGTCACAAGGCTTTCCCAGACCTTGCGGAGCACCTCCCGCAGTTCTTCGTCGTCCTCCTCCAGGCACAGATCCGCCACGCCGGCATACAGATAGTTTGCCCGCACGGCATGTCCGATGATTTTGTCATGCTGCCGCAGGGGAATGCTGTCCTGATTGTCATCCATGCCCTCGGACACGGAATCCCGCAGGGCAATGGCCTTTTTCAATAAGTTCAGATACTCCGGATCCTCTGTGGTACGGTACAGTTCCGCCAGCCCCATATAATGGGAAGGGCATACGGCTGTCTGCACCTGTCCTTTCCGTTCGGCCTCGCGGTAAAGCTTTTTCAGATAGCCTGCCGCGTTTTTTGCCACTTTCAGAAAGCTGTCCTTGCCGGTGAGTCTGTAATACAGGCAGGCCGAGGTAAAAAGATGGCCGAAATTATAAACCTCGAAATCATTGATATCCCCCAGCCTGGACGCTTTCCCGCTGCGCTCCCCGATGATCTGCTTGGTGGAAAGATACCCGTCCGGCTGCTGGGCCCTTGCGATCAACGCCACATATTCCTCCAGTCTGTCCAAAAGGGCCTGATTGTCCGTGCGCACTGCCGCATAGACCGCGGCCTCCATCCATTTATAGAAATCCCCGTCCCCGAAGACGGTCCCGTCGAACTCTCCCTGTGCGTCTCCTGCCGCAATCCTGAAATTCTCCAGTACATGGCTGATGTCCTTACTCTCGAACATTCTCTGCAGATGGGGCACCGTGGAACCCGCGCAGGTGTCGAACCGCTCCCTGTAGAACCCCCCTGTCCATTCCACGTCTTTATAAGACAATCCGGTCATAATCGCATTCTTTGATTTTGTGGTATCTGTCAACATGGCTGTCTCCTTTTTCCATATATTGTCTCTTGCTTTGCAATCGTTCAGACACCCCTTGCTTCTCTGTTCCCCGGCCTCAGCATTCTGCCCGGGCCTGCAGCAGGCCTTTCCTCTCCAGGGCTTTCCTGAGTTCTATGGCGCCGAACCTGGGACTGGACAGGGTCCGGATTCCATACTCCCTGTGAATGTCCTCCTCCACATAAGCCATGGAACCCTGGGCCAGCAGAATCACGTCCGCCTTATCCTTTACCTCTGCCGCCTTGTCCAGCAGGCGCCTGCGGAACTGATCCTGATTCAGGCCGAAAGCCCCCTCTATGAGGCCGTCCACGGTTTCCACATGGCGTCCCATCTGCCTGGCCACCCTGATCACGGTATTCCTGGTAGGCGCAAGGGTGGTGGAAAGGGTTGCCAGCACGGCGATTCTGCTGCCCTTTCGCACTGCCTCCCTGCACATCTCCTCGTCAATGCGCACTATGGGCACGCCGATATAATCCGCCGCAGCCTGGGCGCTGTCAGCCACCTCACCCACGGAAGAGCAGATATTCAGGATGGCGTCCGCGCCCTGGCGTACCGCATCCATGTACATGGATATCAGCTCTGCTGCCGCTGTGGGCGTCACATACCCTGCTTCCCGTACCCGGGCCAGGATCTCCGGATTCTGCAGGCTGATCAGCTCCGCCTCCTCCCCGATATTCTTTCTCACTTCCCTCTCCACCAGTTCAATGAGCTCCGGCGTGGTGCTGGTATATACAAGCGCTGCTTTCATCTGCCATTCTCTCCTTTCCCAAACTCTGTTTTGTTTCATTATAATGTGTTGCCGGATAAAGTTGTATATAAAATTCTTCGCGGTTCCATGTAAATTTTACAGAAAAAATCCGGCCCGATACAGAGCAGCTTGGGCAAAGCAGATCCATATGAAAAGTATGGCTGTAAAGGGAATTGCCGGTTTCACAGTAAAAGGCCTGCCGCCTCTCAGAGGCAGCAAGCCTTTCATTTTTCGCAGTGCCAAATTCCTTTTAAAGCGCAGATGTCAGGAGACAAAGCCTTCCGGCGGCTCCCGGTTCAGTCGCCCACCAGCTGCGCCAGTCTTGCCTCCTTGTTCCCAATGTCCGCCACCAGCTTGAACTGGTTCCGGGCCCGGTCCAGATTGTGATGCTCTCTGTGAATCTTGAAATAAGTATCCCCGTTCAGGTAATCCGTCAGGAACCGGATCCCGCACTCATAGGTCATCAGCTTCACAGACAGGGGCAGAAGCGCCATCTCAGCTTCCGTCAGGGTTTCCCGCATCTCGCTTAAGTATCCCTTTGCGAAAGCCTCAAACGCCCCCTCTTCAAACCATACCTTATCCAGATCCGTCTCGTCCTCCGCCGCGGAAGATCCCCCTATGCGCAGCGCGTCCCCGAAGTCGTAAAGCATACTTCCCGGCATGACGGTATCCAGGTCAATGACACAGACTGCCTTTCCGGTGTCCCGGTCAAAGAGGATATTGTTGATCTTGGTGTCGTTGTGGGTGACCCGGACGGGAATCCTGCCCGCTTCCATCCCTTTTACCACGCAGTCCGCCCAGGAGGCGTTCTCTAAGGCAAAGTCAATTTCCCTCTGCACGCTTCCCGCCCGGCCTGCCCTGTCCTGGCGGATTGCCTCCCGCAGGGCTTCTATGCGCTTAGGCGTATGGTGGAAGTCCTGAATAGTCTCGTGAAGCTTCTCCACCGGGAAATCCGCCAGGAGCTTCTGAAAATGGCCGAAACCCACCCCCGCCTCATACAGATCCTTTGGCGTCTTGCTGTTCTCAATGGATTTCGTGCCCTCCACAAAGCGGTAAACACGAAAGACATTATCGTCGTCCACTTTGTAATAGCTCCCGCCGTCTTTGGCAGGCACCACCTGCAGCGTCCCTCTCTCGAAGTCCTCTCCGGCTTCTCCCAGTTTCTCTCTGAGAAACCCGGTGACATTCTCTATATTTTCCATCAGTTCCTCCGGATTGCGGAAAATGGAAGTATTGATCCTCTGGAGGATATACCTGGGCATGGTGACCAGAAAGGTATCGTTGATATGACCGTTGCCATAGCTTTCCGTCACTGCGCCTATGTCAAAATGCCCTAAAATTTCGTTTCGATTGATTCTTACGCTCATAACCGCTCCCGCTCGTTCTCGTCCACTGTCATATGCCACTTTCCGCCCGTAAAATCAGGGAAGTCCACCACTGCGCCGCCCTTTGCTACGGACATCTCGGAAAGAGCCGTCACTGCCATCCAACTTGCCGCGTCGTACACGTCCACAGGCATAGGCGCATCCTCCCGCAGACAACGGAAAAATGTCTCGAATTCCAGCCAGTCCATGCCGTCATGGCCGCCCTTGATCCCCTCTTCCATGTATTTCTTCCACACGGGATGTTCGTATTCTCCCTCGTAGTCCTTTGCGTTCCCTACGCAGTTCTCCCGCCAGTTAAAGTCATGGGCAATGTCCTCTTTCCTGTCCAGGAAAATGGAATCCGTGGCTTCCTCGTACATGCCCCTGGTCCCTCTTACGGTGAAGCCGCGGCTGTAATATCTGGGCAAGGTGGTGTCCAGGGTCAGGGCAATAGTCTCCCCTCTGGCACATTTGATCACCGTAGTCACCACATCCCCCTGGGCGAATGTCTCATGCATCAGGCGCTCGTCGTCGCTTTTATTGGCTTTGATATAATCCCGCAGACCTGCCGCTTTGGAGGCTGTGGAGCTTAAGGTCAGCATCCGATTGCCATGGTTGATGTCCAGCACCTTTGCGATAGGGCCCAATTCATGAGTGGGATAATTCTCGCAGTTCCTGCTGATATAATTCCGGAGCCTGTAATGCCTGTTCTCCTTGCCGAAAGCGATCTCGCTGCGCAGATCGTGATGATATCCGCCCGCGCAGTGTACGATCTCTCCGAACAGACCCTGCCTGACCATATTTAAGACCATCATCTCACGCCTGCCGAAGCAGCAGTTCTCCAGGAGCATGAAAGGCGTCCCCGTCTTCTCGTAGGCCTCCACCAGATTGTAGCAGTCTTTCAGCTCATAGGCGCCGCCCACCTCGATGGCCACAGCCTTTCCCGCGTACATGGCGGCCAGGGCGATCTCCACATGGCTCTCCCAGGCAGTGGCCACGATAATGGTATTTACGTTCTCATCCTTTATTACATCTCCATAGTCCAAATAAGCCGCGGGCCTGTTCTGTCCGGCTTTCTCCACCAGTTCAGCGCCCTTTTGGGCCCTGTCCGCATAGACGTCGCACACCGCCGCCACCTGCTCCCCCTGGGCGAGCACCACCTGCTCCAGCAGCCCCTGCCCTCTGCCGCCCAGTCCGATAAATCCAACTTTGATGTCTTTCATTTTGCTTTCCCTCCATCCCTCTGCGGATTTCCTCCGCGCTGCCGCCAATCATGCCCTCCACAATGGCTCTTCTTTGAATGCTGTCTTTGAATCATGTCTGTCCGTTTCTCTTTACAGCATCCTTACTATATGATATCATAGCATTATAAAAAGTATATATCTATTCCATAATGGCTCATTTACGGATATTTTTAGCTCAATATATCTTCAAAAGGCTGCAATTGGTAAAGAAAGTGTCCGAAATAGGCTGTCGCGGAAGCAGTTCCTCAAAAGTCAAATCGGCTAAAAGGGACAAACCATATACTCACAAGCGATAAAGTTAGCCGCCGGTTTATAGCATCTAACCCTCGTGAGTCAGGTGAATCGGCAATATTAGCCACCATCAGTACAAATTGGGAACCGGAGGAAATGACAGCCAGAAAAACTGCAGTACTGCAGTCAGACTAATAAGAACAAAGGAGGCGCAAAGCTCATGCCCTGGATAGCCTACCCAGTCAGAGAACAGATTCGAATCACAGATATGTACTCTCTCTTTGAAACCCATTACGAAAAGGGATTCGCATTCCCCGGAGAAGCCCACAATTTCTGGGAATGCCTCTATGTAAGGAATGGAGAGGCCTGCGTGTCGGGCAACGAGAGGGTGTACAATCTCTCCCGCGGCTCCCTTATCTTCCACAAGCCTCTGGAATTTCACAAATTCATCATAAACGGTGCGGAGGGCGCGGATCTTCTGATTTTCTCCTTTGCCGCCCAGGGTCCCCTGACGGCCTGTCTGGAGGAAAAGGTCTTCGAGCTGTCCCAGGCCCAGCAGAACATCCTTGGCTCCATGCTGTCTTTCATACATGCCCGCAGACAGGAAGCCAATCTGCCCAATCCGCCCGCCCGGGACGCCAGCCTTTATCTGGAGCCTTTCCATACCATGCCCGTTTATTCCCAGACGGTGGCACTGTATCTCCAGCAGCTGATGCTCTCCCTGGCCGAAGACGGTTCCGTCTCCTCCGCATCCTCCGCGCCGGATGCAGTGATCTTCCGCAGGGCCATCAGCTATTTAAACAGCAATGTACACGGCCAGCCCTCGGTGCCGGAAACTGCCCGGTACTGTAATGTCAGCGAGGCAAGCCTGAAACGGATTTTTGACAAATACGCAGGCATCGGCATTCATAAATATCTCCTGAAACTGAAAGTCAAGGCGGCTGCGGAGCTCCTTGGAAACGGCGAAAGCGTCTCCCACGTGGCAGAACAGCTGGGCTTCAATAACCAAAGCTATTTCTCCCGGGCATTCAAGCGGGAGACCGGGCTTATGCCCTCCAGCCTGAAGTAGGCCGGCCGCTTTCCAGCTCTTACTTATAATATTCCTCCAGCCGGTTTAAAAGCCCCTCAAAGTCCATGTCCGAAACCGCCGAAAAGGCCTCCGTCCCCAGTCCGGTATTCAGCACGGTCTGAAAGGAGGAAAATTCATAGATAACAGGTTCCCCGCCGGCTCCCCGCAGGTTTTTCCGGATTGTCCCCGCTTTTGCAACCAGGCACAGATACTGGTAGTTTCTGTCGATATATTGGGTGTTGTTATTGGGATGGGCATAGGAAAAATGCTGGGTGGGCGTCAGCGCAATGAGGTTCTCCAAATAATCCGCAATGGCAGGATATTCATGGGCCGGAAATATATGGTGCATCTGGGTGGCGGGATCCATGATATGCCGCCGGTCATACAATTCCGTCCTGCCCTGGCGGTACTGCTCATTGAATCTGCGCAGATTCTTCTTTGCACGGTTGATCCGGTATGCCGTCATATAGTCGTCCGGCCTCTGCAGTCCATTCTCGTGCTCTCTCCTGGTGACATCCTTGGGCTTTTCTTTCAGTATGTCCCTCCAGTTCTTTTGATTATACAAAAGCATGTCCTGCGTGATGACATCCTTTGACAGATGGCCCCGCTGGGTTCCCCTCTTCCTGTACTTACAGGCCAACGGGTTGAGCACCTTGGTAAAGATACGCCCGCATTCCGTAGCGCCGTTGATGGGGGTGTGCTTTATCATAAAATTCGTATAAGCCTCTTTCAGTTCCCGAAAGCTGTTTTTATCCTGCTTCTCAAAAAAGGACTTGAACACTTCATAAATGCCGCTGTCTTTCAGCACCTTTTCTATGTAAATACATAGAAAGCTGTAGCTGTTCCTCTCTCTGAAGCTGATATATTCCAGCAGTTCCCGGTTGGCAATGGCGTATCTGTACGCCCTCCCGTCCCGCTCCCCGTGTATGATTCCGGCGGCATCCAGCAATTTGATGGGCTGGCCGAAGTACTTGTCATATTCGTTGGAGGCCTTTCTGGCAGGATCCGGTTTACAGAAAATCTGCTGCACATTCTCCACCGTGTAATCATTGTACCAGATATCTTTTACCGTAAAAGTCCCGTCCGTCCTGCTGCCCGCATACTCCAGGATGCAGTCGGCCACCAGACACATCACGTCCATGGTACATTTCTGATCGATGGTACGCCCATTATGAGTCTTTCTGATGTCCAGGTCGCACCGTTCCAGAAACCTTTGTATGGCTGCATTATCCATTGCCCCGCTCCTTTAACACGCCAAAGAAAAACACACTGGCAGAATCCACATTCAGCGACCTGGTCTGGTAATTCCTGGCTATCTGATAGAACTGCCTGTACTCCTTTGAGGAAAAATAGTTCAGCTGTCTTTTTGTCAGCTTCAGCTTTGTCTTTGGGATCAGCACCGCAACGGATCCGTTTACCACCACATTGTCCGCATTGCGGATCACCCTTGGATTATAAGTCATGTTGGGCGTCAGATACACATTCCTGTCCCCCACATATTTATATACGCTAAGTTCCTGTGCCCTGTCTCTCTTCATGTAAGAGTCATACTCCGGAATGTCGATGATCTCCCCATTGTCGCAGATGTTCCTGGATTTGAGCACCCGCAGGCAGTCCTCCCCTTTCTCCTGCTGGGTATTGGAATTGGTAATCTGCCTGTCCCGGAACACGGTGAATTTATTGAAATCCAGCTTCCGGGAAATCCTGTCAAAGAAATCGTCCCTGTAGATAATCCAGTAGGGAAATACAGGATCCATGATATATTTCTGCTTCTGCAGCAGGCTCTTTTTCAGCGTAAGCGACTCCACTCTCGTCCTCATCGGCTTCCCTCTGGTGTCAACGAACAGGCATATGGTCTCTACCAGCACCCCCTGAAAGCCTTTCTCCCCAAAGTCCTGTATACAGTCCACCTTTTTCTCTGCAAGCAGCCGTCTGGTAACGGTAAATTCCGGTGTGTTCAACAGGGCTTTCGGCACTATCATAACAACGTAGTCTGACATTCCCATGGCTTTCTCCAGGAAGAACTCAAAGGTGTTGGCGGTATCTTTGTTTACATTGTTCTCCAGGTATTTCGCGGCATCCTTTGCCTTTAGCCTGGAAAAAGGCGGATTGCCGATGACAAGGTCGTACTGCTTCCGGAATGGGTATAAAAGACTGTCCCCATGGATAAACTCCAGGTTTATATTGTCAGGGATCTTGCGCTTGCCCAGCAATTGCTTCAGGATTTCCAGATTCTTTTCATCAATGTCCACTACGTCAATGTTGACTCTGGCCGCCTTTTCATATTTCTTAAAGAGAAAGGGCAGGAAATTGCCTACCCCCACAGAGGGCTCCAAGATATGAATCTCGTTTTTCTCAATGTCCGGCAGCTGCCTGAAGATCTCATTTATGATAAATTTATTGGTATAATATGCGCCGTTGCTCTTCCGTCTGGCATTGGTCAGCTCTGCAATCCGCGCCAGGGACGCCTCCCCAAGCGTCAGGGGATTCTCCCGGATAAAGGCCATGAGTTTTTCCGTATCCAGCAGTCCCTGCTCCTCTATGACTTTTTTTACCATGGCAGCCGTCAGGTGCCTGCGGCTCATGAAGTCCCGGATGCTACAGGCAATCTGATAGAAAATCTCTGTAGGAACCGCTTCTCCGATACTCTGCCTTATCTTCATCTCCTCTTTTTTTAGCAGCGCCTGCTTCTCCTCGAAAGGCAGGGCATTGAGCTCCTCTAAGGACATGTCCACCCACTTAAAGTCCTCCGGAATCGTCATGACCCGCATAAGCTCCCGGATGGAAAACACCCTGTCTTCCCGGGGGTGTACGGTATTCTGGCTGGCCAGCAGGTCATTTCGGGTATGGATGCAGGGCGCAGCCTTGTCCCAGTACTGGCGGGTGTACTTATCTCCGTTTTTGCGTGTATTGGGCACCATCCGGCCATCCACCACCGTATGGGGGCGCTTTGCCTCCTCTCTGTTGTCAAAGGCAGACTGCCCCTCTTGCAGATCATGAATCCAGCAGCGCATTTCCTCCGGGTATGTCCGAAAACTATGGTAAAAATCCGCGGCGCATATTTCGCCCCATGCAAGAGCCGGCATATGGCCCACTACCTGCCGCAGCGTCCTCTCCTCCCTGTAATCAGGGTACAGCTCTATAGGCGCAATATGCTCCGCCATCTCTCTGCTGACGCCAATGACCACTGTACGGGTTCTGGAGGAATCGGAGCCGTAATTCTTAAAGTTCAGGATCCTGCCTGTCAGGATATAGGCGTCGCTCAGCTCCTGGTCAATCACATCTCCTATGGCTTTTACGCTGCCGTCCGGCGCGGTGCAGCCTGTCTTCATAAAGGTAGGCACGTTTTCAAATACGAAGAAACGGGGCAGCACCTTCTGAATCAGCCGGATGGACTCCACCACCAGACTGTTCCTTTCGATCTCATGCTCCGTCTTCTTATGGTTCGCCACGGACATACCCTGACAGGGCGGCGTGGCAATCACCACGTCCACCCTGTCGTTTCCCAGCTTCTTCCATTTCTTAATCTCATCAAAAATTTGGGTTTTGGTCTCTTCGGCGGTGATGTCGCCGCAGATATAGCCTGACTGGAATCTGCATTTTTGGTTGAATTTCTGTACTTCCAGCCTCCTGGGGATCAGTTCGTTGGTGGCGATGCAGGCAAATCCCGCTTTCCCGAATCCGTGACACCCCACCCCGGCGCAGCTGAAAAGGCTGATATATGTCAATGTCCTGTCCCTTAACACCCTTTTACCCCCGTTTGCTCCCACATCTTTCGCTTTGGCCCGCTTCCCGGCATTCTTGGGAACTGCTTCAGAATAACTTCCCATATTCCTCAGGCTTTTCGAAGCCATCTTCATTATATCTGTCTGTCGGAAGAATTGCAAGGTTTTTATGCAAACAGACGTTCTGCGGACGTTCTGCAAACATTCTGCAATCTCCGGTTCATTGTCCGCAAAACCGCGCCCACTTCCTCTTCACCAGAAACATAAGCATGGCTCCGGCCACGCAGACCCCGATCCAGATGCTCACCACAGGCCTCCACCCGGCCGCCTCCGCCACGGCTCCGAACCCATAAGTGGACAGGGAACTGCCTACATAGGTGGCGGAGTTCAGAATGCCCGACACCGAGGAAACCTTTCCGTACCTGGTGAAATGCCCCGGCACCCTGCTGATCAGCATCAGGTTGATGCCATGGGCGCAGCCGGTGATCAGAGTCATCATCAGAATGCATACCGCCGGCAGACTGTCGAACACCGCCAGCATGACAGCCCCCGCCAGACCGCCTGCCACAAAAAGGCTTGCCGCGGTAAAGACCTCGTTCTTCAGACGGCTTAGAAGCGCAGTGGCAATCAGCACGCTGAACACGCTGAAAACGGGCAGCGCGGCTGTGGACAAAATGGAGCCGGCATTGCTCATGCCGAAGTTCTCGCTCATGTATACGGGCATCCATGTGGTTATGCCGTCCCGCAGGATTCCCTGCAGGACAATGGCAATGAGGATCACTGCCAGCGGGGCGTCCGCCAATAGCTGCAGCAGCAGGGACTTCTTTCTCCCCTGGCCGTCCTGCCCCGGTTCCGGACGCGCATTTCCCGGCTTCTCTTCGGGTGCTGTCCGCCAGGCATTGTCCGAAGCCGTCTCTCCCTCAGGCTCCGAAGCGCCCGCCCCGATCAGCCTGCGGGTGTGGAACAGCCAGAAAAAAGCCGCCCCGATTCCCAGCGCCGCAGGCAGCAGGAACACGGCCCTCCAGCCGGATACCTGGATGCATACCGGCGTCAGCATGTAGACCGCGATGGTAGCGGCGGAGGAAGCCATGGACACCAGCACGCAGGCGTGCTGATACCATTTCATGTTCAGGCATTCCGCCATGATCCGCACCATGGGAGGCCAGAGCATGGCCTGGAAAAAACCGTTGGCACACCAGACCGGGATGATGACCTCCATCCTGGCAAAGCATGCCACCGACAAATTGCAGACGCACGCCCCGGCCAGTCCCGCGAAAATCATCAGCCAGGGTTTTATCTTGTCCCCTAAAAGACCACAGACCACCTGTCCCAGTCCATAGCTTAAGAAGCAGGCTGTGACAGGCAGTCCGGCAATGCTCTTCCCTATTTGGAGGGCGCTTTGAAGCTCAACCATGCAGGCTGCATAGTTGATTCGTGTCAGGTAGCTCATGAAATAAGCCAGGCAGCAGAGGAGACAGAGGAATTTCATCTGTTTCTCGGACGTCAGTTTTGTCAGCATGGCAGCCAGCCCTCCGATTCGTTGTTTGATGAATTGTATTATGGCACCTGGGCTTAGGGGTGTCAAGGTACTTTTTTCTTTTTTTGCGAGGACTTTTTGCAGGGGAGAGCGCTTTTTTGTATTTCTGTCTTGGCTGCCTTTTTGTCGCGGAATGCTGTTGAAGTCGAGCCATAAAAATGATATGATAAAGACATAAAAGGGAAAGGAATACGATATGGCAAATATATGATGGGGCATTCCGGACAATATTAAATGACTGCCGGAAGCTGATTATCCGGATATTGAATCTCTTGTTTTATTATCTGCTAGTGTAGTCCTTCGCCGTAAGGCGGGGGACTTTTTCCATAACGAGAATTGTAGAGAAAAAAGAAAAAGCGGGCAACCCCTGTGACATTTTGCAACTCTTTTTCCGATAACTCTCGCGTTTTTCCCGAAAACATGTTATACTTCTATACTGTAAATCACGATCAATCAAACCTGTGGCGGCAGTTTCCTCCCACATCTGCCATACCGCGGAATAAAGGAGCCCTCATGAACGAAAAAGTGTTAAAAACCTTAGAATACAACAAAATCATCGAAATATTGGCGGACAAGGCCGACTCTGCGCCGGGCAAGAAGCTCTGCAGGGAGCTTGTCCCGTCCACCGACCTAGAGGAAATCCGCAGGAATCAGCGCCAGACCGGGGACGCCCTGCGCCGCCTGTTTAAACTGGGCGGCACCTCCTTTGGCAACAACAAGGATCTGGGCTTTACCATCCGCTCCCTGGAGGTGGGCAGCACTCTGTCCATCTTAGAGCTCTTAAACATTGCCTCCATGCTGGACAATGTGGGCCGCATCAAGGCCTATGGCAGGCGGGACCGGGAGGATGCCCCCGAGGACACCCTGGACGAATACTTCGAGCAGCTCACCCCCCTCACAGGCCTTGCCAGTGAAATCCACCGCTGCATCCTCTCCGAGGAGGAAATCGCGGACGATGCCAGCCCGAAATTAAAAAGCATCCGCCGCTCTATGCTGCAGACCAATGACAAGATACACGGCCAGCTCACCTCCATGCTAAGCGGCTCCTGCCGCACCTATCTCCAGGATGCGGTGATCACCATGCGGAACAACCGCTACTGCATCCCCATCAAGGCGGAGTACAAGGGCCAGGTAAACGGCATGATCCACGACCAGTCCGCCACCGGATCCACCTATTTCGTGGAACCCGCCGCCGTGGTGGAGCTCAACAACAAGCTCAGGGAGCTGGAGCTGGAAGAAAAAGAAGAAATCGGCCGGATCCTGGCGGACTTAAGCGCCCAGGCCGGAGCCCATACGGAGGAGCTGGCAAATGACCTGAAGCTCATGACCCTCCTGGACTTCATCTTCGCCAAGGCGGAACTGGCCATGGACATGAACGCCACGGAGCCCCTGTTTAACGAAGACAGGTTTGTAAATATCCGAAAGGGCCGCCATCCCTTATTGGACAAGAAAAAGGTAGTGCCCATTGACATCCATTTGGGCAGGGATTTTGATCTCCTGGTGATCACCGGCCCCAACACCGGCGGCAAGACTGTCTCCCTAAAGACCGTGGGCCTCTTCACCCTCATGGGCCAGGCAGGACTCCACATCCCTGCCCTGGACCGTTCGGAGCTGTCCGTCTTTACGGAAGTGTACGCGGACATCGGGGACGAGCAGAGCATCGAGCAGAGCCTGTCCACTTTCTCCTCCCATATGAAGAGCATTGTCCACATCTTAGAGCATGCGGACGCGGATTCCCTCTGCCTCTTCGACGAGCTGGGAGCGGGCACAGACCCCACCGAGGGCGCGGCCCTGGCCATTGCCGTGCTGAACTACCTCCACGACAGAGGCATCCGCACCATGGCCACCACCCACTACAGCGAACTGAAGATCTACGCCCTCTCCACCTCCTTTGTGGAGAACGCCTGCTGCGAATTTAACGTGGAGACCTTACAGCCCACCTACCGGCTGCTCATCGGCATCCCCGGGAAAAGCAACGCTTTCGCCATCTCCGCCAAGCTGGGCCTGTCGGAGGAGATCATAAACGCCGCCAGGGAACAGATCGGCAAGGAGGACAAGACTTTCGAGGATGTGATCGCCGACCTGGAGCACAGCCGCGTCACCATCGAAAAGGAGCAGTCGGAAATCGCCCGGCACAAGGAAGAAATCCGCACCCTCCGGGAGCAGCTTAGGCAGAAGAACGAAAAGATTGACCAGGCAAAGGACAGAATCCTGCGGGAGGCCAACGAAAAGGCCCGGGAAATCCTCCAGGAGGCCAAGGATGTGGCAGACGAGACCATCCGGGACTTCCACAAGGCAGGTGCCGGCGCGGATATCCGGGAGCTGGAACAGAAGCGCCAGAAAGTCCGGGACAAGATAAACGAGAAGAACGAACGGCTCTCCGTAAGCGGAAACAGCCTGAAAGCTCCGGAGCGCAAGACCATAGACCCGAAGAAGCTGAAAAAAGGCGATTCCGTGAAGATCGTCTCCATGGGCCTGACGGGCACTGTCAGCACTCTGCCGGACGCCAAGGGGGCGCTGTTCGTGCAGTGCGGCATCATCCGCACCCATACCAACGTAAAAGACCTGGTCTATGTCCAGGAGGAGACTGTCACCGCCCCCAGGCTCCAGCGAAGCGGCGGCGGTGACCGCACAGGCAAGATGAAGATGGCAAAGACCCTGTCCATCTCCACGGAGATCAACCTCCTGGGCAAGACCGTGGACGAGGCTCTGGCGCTTCTGGACAAATACTTGGACGACGCCTACCTGGCCCACCTGCCAAACGTCCGGGTGGTGCACGGAAAAGGGACAGGGGCTCTTCGCAATGCCGTACACGGGCATCTGAAGCGTCTGAAATATGTGAAAGAGTACCGTCTGGGAGAATACGGCGAGGGGGATTCCGGCGTCACCATTGTCACTTTTAAATAGGCCCAAAAGGCGCAAGGCGCCGGCGGCGGCATGGCCGAACCGCAGGCAGAATACAGAATAAACCCGAAATAAGAAAATCAAAACAGGAGCGCGAAATGGTAAGTAAGCAGAAAATTTTAATTGTAGATGACGACAATAACATCGCCGAACTGATAGCCCTCTACCTGACCAAGGAGTGCTACGAGACCATGATCGTCAACGACGGGGAATCCGTAATGCCGGCCATGGAAAGCTTTTCCCCCAATCTGATCCTGCTGGACATCATGCTGCCCGGCATGGACGGCTACCAGGTCTGCAGGGAGGTGCGCGGCAAATATACCGTCCCCATTATCATGCTCTCCGCCAAAGGCGAGATCTTCGACAAGGTGCTGGGGCTGGAGCTGGGCGCCGACGACTATATCGAGAAGCCTTTTGATTCCAAGGAACTGGTGGCCAGGGCCAAGGCCGTGCTGCGCCGCTACAAGCCTGCCGCCCCCACCCCCGCCCCGTCAGCTTCCGCCGACAAGTGCGTGCAGTACACGGATCTGTCCGTGAACCTGACCAACTATTCCGTGCTCTACATGGGGCGCACGGTGGATATGCCGCCAAAGGAGCTGGAGCTGTTGTATTTCCTGGCTTCCTCCCCCAACCATGTCTTCACCAGAGAGCAGCTCTTAGACCAGATCTGGGGCTACGAGTATGTGGGGGACACCCGCACCGTGGATGTGCACATCAAGCGTCTTCGGGAGAAGATCAAGGACCACGCCAACTGGAAAATCACGACGATCTGGGGCGTGGGCTATAAATTCGAGGTACGCAATACATGAAAAAGACCCTCTACCTGAAGTTCATACTGGCTTACTTCATCTTCGGCTTGTTCAGCTTCATCATTGTCACTACCTTTGTGCCCAGTATGACCAGGGAGCATCTGATCCGGGAGAAAGCGGAAGACCTCTATGTGGAGGCCGCCCGCATCTCCGACACCTATGCGGCAGGACTGTATGCCAGCGAGACGGATCTGGAGACCGTGAAAGACCAGCTGGACTCCCTGGCCGTGTATCTGGATTCCACCATCCGCATTATCAACCCCTCCGGCCGTCTGGTGCTGGATACGGGAATGACCCTGAATGTTGAAGACGAGATCATCATCGAAAATTTTGACCCCACCGCCACCGGGTCCGCCTACTATATGGTCAATGACTTCTTCGGCAATTTCGACTCGAAAATGCTCAGCGTTTTCTCGCCCATCACATACAATTACAGGGTAAAGGGCTATGTGGTCATCCACTGCGACATGCTGCGGATCGAGGAATCCTGCAACCGCATGCTGAACATTTCCTATATTACATTGGTGATTCTCCTGCTGCTGTCCCTGATCATCCTGATCTTCTTCACGGAGATGGTGTACATTCCCCTGCGGAAGATCACTTATGCCACGGAACAGTACGCCGCCGGAAATATGCACTATGAATTCCAGGTGGAGAGCGACGACGAGATAGGATATCTGGCGGTATGCTTAAACTTCATGGCCAGCCAGATCGCCAGCGCGGAGGACGATCAGAAGAAATTCATTGCCAATGTGTCCCATGACTTCCGCTCCCCCCTGACTTCCATCCGTGGGTATCTGGAGGCTATGATCGACGGTACCATCCCCCAGGAAATGCACGACAAATATCTGGGCATCGTGCTCAACGAGACAGAGCGTCTCACCAAGCTCACCAACAGCCTGCTGTCCCTGAACAATCTGAACACTAAGGGCATGTTGTTAAAACGCACGGATTTCGACATCAACAGCATCATCCGCAGCACGGCCGCCTCATTTGAGGGCACCTGCCGCAAGAAGACCATTGCCATTGAGATGATTCTCACCGGCGAAGCCATGTATGTCAATGCCGACATGGAAAAAATCCAGCAGGTTCTCTACAACCTGCTGGACAATGCCATCAAGTTCAGCCACCATGATTCCGTCATCAAGGTGGAGACCTCCGTGAAAAAGAATAAGCTGTTCGTGTCCGTGAAAGACACGGGCATCGGCATTCCCAAGGACGATTTAAAGCTGATCTGGGACAGATTTTATAAGTCCGACTACTCCCGGGGCAAGGACAAGAAAGGCACCGGCCTGGGCCTCTCCATTGTCAAGGAGATCATAAACTGCCATGGGGAGCATATCAATGTCATCAGCACCGAGGGGGCGGGAAGCGAATTCATCTTCTCATTGCTTCTGGCGGACAGCAATGATGATGAAGACTAATTTATCATATCATACCTTGCTTCCTGATATCCGCTGTATCGGCCCGGTTCCATTCGTACATGCCGCTGTCCCGCCAATGGTTCCGTGTCTAAGCATGCCGCCGTTCTGTCCCGGCTCCGTATCCGGACCAGGGTAGCGGCATGTTTTATGATTTTTCTATCGTGACCCGCTTCATGGCCAGGCGCACAGGCTTGTATAGCACTGTCATCAGCGCGAAATTTCCTATGCCATGGGCAATGTCAAAGGGGATCCCTGCCACCCACCAGGTAAACCCTGCGTACAGACCGCCCCGCAGGCCGCTGTCCGCGATCCCGATTGCCACATAGGGAAAGGCACATAAGAACCCAAAGGAAAATCCAAACATCGCCGACAGAAAGCTCCAGAACCACACAGATTCCCGTTCCCTGCACATATAGACTGCCAATGCCAGCAGCGGCCAGGCATACAGGTACATGACCCACCACAGGCCAAAGCCGTAGACCGCTCCCTCCACCAGGATAAACACTGGAATCACGAACAGGATCCTCCACCGGAACAGCAATGTGAACATGATGATCCAGAAGCTGGTCAGTTCAATGTTGGGCAGAAAGGCCATTGCCGCCTTGCATGCCTCTATGACAGCCACCATCACGCCCATGAGGGCAATGTCCTGTATGGTAAGCTTTTTTTCTCTCTTTTCCTTATCCATGATATCCATGAATCTGCTCTCCTGTCCAGAACGCCCCTTTCCCGCCTCCCGGGTTCGGCTTTCCGCGCGCTCTCTGTCTTTCCTTACCTTATCCCCAGTCAGCCCCATGTTTTCTGCCCTTATGTCAGTGTCATAAACGTTTTGAAAGCGCTTTGGCAGCGCCCCGGTGCCTCTTTCTCAAATGCCGCTGTTTTGTGCATTACTCAGCCGCCCCCACCGTATATACGATTCCAAAGACATCTCCGTCTTCCACCGGCTGGGTGTCTATGCCATAATTGCAATACTCCCCGTTTACATAAAAGCTCCAGTACGCGCCGTCCGCGTCATAGTCCGCCAGATCGCCGTTGACGGTGTCCACCATCATGCCGTACTCGCTCTCTGTGCCGGAAAAGACAAGCCCGTCTGCCTCTTCCATGGCCTGGCGCAGGTACTGGGCGTCTGTTTTCAGTTCATAGCTCTGGGTGGCTCCGGACTTGCCGGTGACCTCAATGGTAATGGCCTTAGATCCCTCCACAGGCTTCTCCCGAAACGCCATGTACACAATGGCCAGAATCGCCGCCACTGCCACCAGCGCTACCGCGCCCAGAAGTACTTTCTTGTTTCCCTTTTTGCTTTCCATCTCTTTTTCTCCTCCGCTTTCTGCTGCTTTTATGCAGCCTCTTTTTGGGCTTAGCCCACAATGGGCTTTTCCCCTTTTTACAGCGATAAGGTTTGTGCCGGCCAGTTCAGGGCTATACACTTGCGCCCCTTTTGCGCCAGACAAGCCTGCATTCCTTCGATGCTTTCCGAACTTAGACCCTTTGGAACTTAGGCTTTTAGAACTTGGCTTTTGGAAACTTAGGCTTTTGGAAACTTACGCGGCTAGGCTCTGCGCGGCTTATTCCGGTACATGAAAAAACTCCCGCGTTAAGCAGGAGTTGGCGTACTCAAAACAGAAAGGCGGTTTACGCCTTTCGCTTTCAGCAGGATATTCCGCGGCAGCAGCCTTGTTCCTGACGGCATATGCAACCTGAACGGTTTTATGTCGTCATGAAAGACTTATGCAGGCAAAACGCAGAATCGAATACACGCTTTCCGCGCGCATTCAGCGCCAGCCAATTCCTCGTGGCCTCATGGCACACATCACAGGCAGGTCTTCTGACTTGAGCGTCTCCGCCAGCTTCGCCTTCCCGGGAATCCGGTTCCTCTCCCCATTTATCCGGAGCCTTTGCGGCTCCCTTTCTTTCCTCACAGGAAATAAACTTTCTTCCCAGTGACATACGCTGCCAAAAGGCAGCATGAAGCATGACTCTTCTCTCACAGCGACGAGATCGTGCAGGTCTTGCACCTGCTTCCCTTTTCACCGGACCAGGCGGATACCTCCGCCCTCCGACACCTGTCATGTCCTTATTCACTTGAATCAGTATTCTACCACATGATTTTCTAAAATGCAATGGTCTAAATTTCCATTCTCCCATAATCATCAATCCAGTTACTATTACTATTCTCTGCGAGCCTCCTATCTATCCGTCATGAACCTCACAGGCAGGGCTTATTTCAGTCACGCCTGCTTCAGTATGCTTGAGAGTGCCCGGTGCTATGCCGGCGTGTACCTTATAGATTACCTGCAGCATCCAAAACAGGGCGGAATGTAAAGCTTTCCCGATACCGACAATTGGAAAGATCCCATAATCAACCAAAAAAGGCGTATGCGCTGCCGCATATGCCTTTTCTACTGTTATGCATTATTATCCTTGGCTTCCCTCTGCCGCCCTTACAGCACTCTCACCAGCTTCAAATCCGGATCCGCCAACACTACGTCCGCCCGCTTGCCGGGGGTAAGAGAACCTGCGTCGTCATAGATGCCGATGCTCTTGGCCGGGTTCATGGTGGCGGCGGCGATGGCCTCCTCTTTGGGAATGCCGAAAGACACTGCCGTCCGCATGCAGTCGTAGAGATTGGTGGCGGAGCCGGCGATGGTGCCGTCCGCCAGTGTGGCCAGCTTTCCGTTCACCGTCACCTGCTGCCCGCCCAGGTCATAGGTGCCGTCCGCCATGCCCGTGGCCCGCATGGAATCGCTGATCAGCACCACCCTGCCGGGGAACAGCTTGAACACTGCCCGCACCATGCTCTCGTGTACATGGATGCCGTCGCTGATCAGTTCGGGACTGCAGTTCTCATCCTCTGCGGCCGCCCCGATGAGACCCGGTTTCCTGTGCTCCAGAGGCAGCATGGCGTTGCACAGGTGCGTCACGTGGTTAGCTCCTGCCTGCAGGGCCGCTTTCGCCGTCTCATAGTCCGCCCCGGTATGCCCCAGGGAGATCACCACTTCGTCATGCAGCTCTTGGATAAACGCAAAAGCTCCCTCCACATTGGGTGCCAGAGTCACCAGGCGGATCCGGTTCCCACAGGCCTCATTGCATTCCCGGAAAAATTTCACGTCCGGAGCCAGGATGTACTCCGCCAGATGGGCCCCTTTCCTGTTCACGTCCAGGAAAGGACCCTCCATGTTGATGCCGGCCACATGGGCCATTCCCGGCCCCTCCGTAAAATCTTTCATGGCCTTGAAGAGTCTGCGCAGCTCCTCTGTATCAATGGTCATGGAGGTAGGGCAATAGGAAGTAACGCCGCAGGAGTACTCGTAGCCCAGAATCTTCTTAAGCCCCTCCGGATCGCCGTCGGAGAAATCGCATCCCACCGCGCCGTGGCTGTGGATGTCCACCAGGCCCGGAAGCACGTAAAGCCCCTCCGCATCCACCTCCGTGCGGTCAGTCACCGCTTCGGGGCCGTCCACGATTCTGCCCTTTTCCACATATATATCTTTTTTCGCAAAAGTCTTATCCTCCTGATAGACCCAGCCGCCTTTAACAATCATAGACTTCCCCCGTCCAGCCCGTTTTCTCGCGTATCATCCCCAGGGCCGCCTCGTCCGCAATGATGACCGCGTCTCCATGAAGCTGCAGGACGGAAGCCTGCACGGCCGGCGTCACAGGGCCCAGGCAGGAGTCGTACAAAGCCTGCGCCTTAGCCTCGCCGGATGCCAGCAGCAGAACTTTTTTCGCGGACATGATGCCGCCGATGCCCATGGTCAGCGCATGGGTGGGCACTTCGTCGATGGAACTGAAAAATCTTGCATTGCTGCGCCTGGTCTCCTCCGTCAGCGTCACCACATGGGTTCCTTTTTCAAACACCTCGCCCGGCTCGTTGAAGCCGATATGTCCGTTGCCGCCTATGCCTAACAGCTGCAGGTCGATGCCCCCCAACTCCCGGATCAGCCCGTCATAGCGGGCGCACTCCGCCTCCGGATCCCGGGCAAGGCCGTTGGGCACATTGGTATTCTCTTTATCAATGTTCACATGGTCGAACAGATTGTGGTTCATGAAATACCGGTAGCTCTGGTCATGCTCTCCGGAAAGCCCCTTGTATTCGTCCAGGTTCACGCTATGGACGGCGGAAAAGTCCAGATCCCCCTGCTCATACCATGCCCGAAGCTGTTCGTAAGCACCCACAGGGGTAGAGCCCGTGGCCAGCCCCAGCACCGCGTCCGGCTTCAGAATGACCTGAGCCGAAATCAGATTCGCCGCCTTGCGGCTCATGTCTTTGTAGTCCTTTGCTGCATAAATCCTCATATTTGCACCGATTCCTTTCTACGCTGCATGCTTTTTTGCATTTATCTGCCCTTTCACTGCCTTATCCGACTCCCTTTGCATCATCACGACACAGCTTTGCCCATAAGTCAGATAGGATTTCTTTGACAGAATACAGCGTTTCCGCATTCAATATGATTGTATTCTATCATACCAAATAGTCAAAAGCAATTATTTCTCCTGATTATTCCTACGCCTCTCTTCCCATCGGTTGAATCCCATATGAACCGCATGTTGTTTTACAGCCTTTCTTTTTTCTGTTATACTAAAACTGTCAAAGGGAAAGCTTTCAGACAAAATAATTCACAAAACAAATCCAACAGCAGAGGAGAAAAACGATGAGCAAGACCAACGAACTGATGCAGATAGGCCTTAGACTGTCAAACTGCCGCCAGGACAGGAACATGACTCAGGAGGAATTGGCCGGGAGGCTGGGGATAACACCCCAGGCCATAAGCAAATGGGAGCGGGGCGCAAGTCTTCCCGACATCTCCATGCTGGCCGACCTGGCCGCCCTCTTGCATGTGAGCACGGACTGGCTGCTGGGTATTCGCGGGGAGCAGGCCCCAGAGGCGAAAGGGAATGCTTCCGCAGACAGGAATAAGCCCGATTTTATACAGGAGATACAGCCGGAACTGGGAAACTGTCTGCGGGAAAGCTTACAGCCTCTGGAACTGGTGTTCGGGACGGACCTGATACCTGCATTCATGGAGTACAATCCCAAGCTGCTGGTTCGGATTCAGAACCTGAGACTGGATCTGGCCAGGGAAGAGGGCATCTTGATGCCCGTACTCCGCGTGAGAGACCATCTCCACCCAGCCATAGGCAAAATGGAATTCATGATTCTTTCTTTCCACACGGTCCTTTATTCCCAGGTGCTGGATACCGTAGACCAGGGGACAGTGGAGTATATCATCGGCAAAGCGGCGGACACCATGCGAGGCAAGTACCATGAAATCCTGTATCCTGACTTGATGAAGAGCATTGTAGACAATTTAAAAGTCAGATACCCTGCCTTAATCGAGGACATGGTGCCTGAGCGGATATCCTACGGCCTGCTCACGGAGGCGGTGAAGCCCGTGCTGGCCAAGGGCAATTCCATCCGCTACCTGCCAAAGATGATAGAGATCATGGAGTGCGCCCTGCGTAGGAACCCTGCCGGGGACGCACAGTACCTGGCGGAGCAGGTCCTGGAGGGAATCCAGCGGAAGGACAATTTCTATGTCTTCCTCAACAGGAGACAGGCTCCGAATGCCTGATTGGATGCACCGGGGATAGGGCACACCCCACATAGTGTTTTGCACAAGGCGGGGATTTGCCGATCAATCTTAGCCGCCTCGTGAAGTTCCGGCGCTATCCCCGCCAACGCCATACATCGTCTCGCCACCCCCGCGCCTATCTGCCCCGAAAGTCCGTAGGCGAGACCCCTGTCCATCTCTTGAACAGATTGGAAAAATGCCGGTAATCCGGGAACCCCAGCCGTCTGGATATCTCCTGAATGGGCATATTGGTGGAAAACAGCAGATTCTGGGCGATCTCCAGCCTGCGGGAAAGGTAGTAATGATAGGGTGTCACCTGATATTCCTCTTTGAACAGATGCGTCGCCCGGGAGACGGACAGATGGACATGGGCGGCAATGTCGGCCATGGTCAGATCGGCCGTCAGGTTCTGCTCGATGAAATTTTTCATCAGCAGCCCGCAGGAGGTCTTCAGCACCTTACCGTTGTAAGCCTCGGAAAAGCAGCTGATATGGCGGTGGAGCAAAAAAGCCAGTTCATTGATGCAATAAGCCGGTTCTTTTTCCACGATCTCCAGAATCTGCTGCAGGTACTTTCCTTCAAGTACCCCCCTGGATGCAGCAGTTACCCTTTAGCTGATAATCGCCCATTAAATGCGCTACCAGATCTCCCTGCACATTGAACCATACCTTGCGCCAGGGCCTCCTGGGCGCCGAATAGTAATGATGGCGGGTGCAGGGACAGAGGATGTAGCCGTCTCCTGCGGTTAGCTCCACTGTCTCTGCGTTAAGCTCCACATAGCCTGCGCCGCTTAAAATGTATTCAAACACATAGTAGCTGCTGCTGACCCTGTGGATATAATAACGGGGATCCTCATAGGTAATCCCGGCGGACAGCGGAATGAATGCAGGCGTGGAGCTCCCGGTAAAAGGACAGTATTTTTCCCCGCTCGTTCTATAGATATCTTTTTCCGTAGTCATAAAAACTCTCTTTTCACAAAAAATACCAAATTCAGATAACTTCCTTATGAAAAATCACTGTAAAAAAATATGGCATGAATATGATAGCATATTTTTGCACATATATGCAACTATTTTATGTGTAAAAAGAGGGTGCTATGCCCTATGATAATAAGTGTTTACGAATTATAAGAGAAAACAAGGAAAAAAATGGGCATTTTGACAGTCCTCTGCCCCAGGTCAGAGGCAGGTCGGCATTCCATCCAAAGAAAAGAGGGACACGAATCATGAATGAGGCAAACAGGAAACCGGCATGGGGAGGAAAACTGGAGCAAAGGAAGTTCGGGCGGAAAGCCGGCGTGCTTCTCACTGCAGGCATAAGCGCTGCCCTGCTCTTTCTTTCCTTACCTTTTTTTGACTGGATCCATCTGCGGAATATATCCGCGCTGTTTGGCAAACTGGGGATTTCCAGGGAGACTGCCTCCACCCTTTACCAGAGCTACAGCGTCTTCTCCCTGCTGAGCTTCGTGAGAAATTCCGGCATAGGGGCGCTGGGACTGTACTCCATGATTCTGCTGCTGCTTTTGGCGGGCGTATGGTACCTCCACATAGTCTATATCTGGAGAGCTCTCCGCAACCGCTTTCAGGATTCCGACGGCAAAGGCGAGCTGAGGCTGTATGTGTTCGGAAAGGCAGCCATGCTGCTGACGATTCTGCTGATCATAGGTTCATACGGGTTCGTGCTGTATGCCAATCGTTTCTTCGGCATGACAGGCTTTGGGGCGTCCCCTCTGCTAGCGGTGGAGTTCGTCGGAGCACTGGCCGCCTATCTGGTGATCAAGAAGCTGGAGGCCGCCGAGCGGATCCGCTGCCATGAGCATGGGCTGGTGAAAGAATTCCGCAAGAACTGGGTGCTCTTCCTGATGCTGCTTCCGGTGGGCGTATTCTTCCTGGTGAATTCCTATCTGCCCATGGTAGGCATCTATTTCGCCTTTGTCAATTTCAACTTTACGGACGGTCTGTGGGCAAGCCCCTTTGTGGGCCTTAAGAATTTCGAATTTCTGTTCCAGTCCCAGATGGGGCGGCTGATCCGGAACACGGTTCTGTACAATGTGGTTTTCATTCTTTTGGGCAATGTGCTCCAGATTTTCTTCGCGGTGCTGGTGAGCCAGATGACCTTGAAGTGGTTCAAGAAAGTGGGACAGACTCTGATCTTCATGCCCTATTTCGTCTCTTTCGTGCTGCTGAAAGTCATAGTCTACAGTCTGCTGGAATACCAGTGCGGCGCCATCAACAATATGATCCGAAGCGGCGGGGGAACGCCCATAGACTTCTACAATACGCCTGTTTACTGGCCTTTTCTGATCACTCTGTTTCATATGTGGAAGTCGGTCGGCTACGGCATGGTAGTATATCTGGCCACCATCATGGGCATTGACGGAGAACTCTACGAGGCGGCCAAGGTGGACGGGGCCAATATCTTCCAGCGCATACGCTATATCATGCTGCCCCAGCTAAAGCCTACCTTTGTCATCCTGCTGATCTACTCTCTGGGCGGCATCATGCGGGGCAACTTCGAGCTGTTCTATCAGACTGTGGGCAATAACGGTCTGCTCTATGAGGTGACGGACATTTTGGACACTTATGTGTACCGTATCACCATCGGGCAGCCCCTGAGCATCGGCCTGGGATCTGCCGCCGGCCTGTTCCAGTCCATATTCGGTTTCGTGGTGGTGCTTATCACCAACTGGGCCATCCGCAGGAAAGAAGCGGAATATGCATTGTTTTAGGAAATTGATATGCGCAGGAGAGCGCAGGAAGGTGTCATTATGAACAATCGTCAAAAAAAGAATAAAATCAAGCTGTCAGACAGCGATATCACCTTTTATGTCATCGCATATTTTTTCGTTGGAACTGCAGCCGTCATATGTGTTCTGCCTTTCCTCCTGATCGTGTCCGGTTCGTTCACGGACAATGGCGTGGTCATGCGGGAAGGGTACAGTCTTCTCCCGAAAGTCTTCTCCCTGGATGCCTATGCAACGATTTTCAGGAATCCCGCATCCATCCTGCAGGCCTATAAAATGACCATCTATTATACGGTGATGGGCACTGCCACAGGGCTGTTCGTGACCACCCTCACGGCCTATGTGCTCTCCAGAAAGGAATTCAAATACCGGAATGTGGTGTCTTTCCTGCTGTATTTCACCACCATCTTCGGAGGCGGTATGATTCCCTGGTATCTGCTGTACGCCAATGTGCTGCATCTGAAAGGGACCACTTTCGTCATATGGTTTCCCGGCATCACCGGCACTTTCCTGATCATTCTGATGCGTACTTTCATTTCGGGAAGCGTGCCGGACGCCATCACCGAATCCGCCAAGATCGACGGCGCAGGCCAGTTCACGGTTTTCTGGAGAATCGTGCTGCCGGTACTGAAGCCGGGACTGGCCACGGTTGGGCTGTTTTTGGCGCTGGGCTATTGGAATGACTGGTATCGCTCGTCCCTGTTCTCCACCAGCTCCAGCACCTATGAACTGCAGTTCTACCTGTCCAACATGCTCAATTCCACCACGGCCCTAAAGGATCTGGCGATAGGCACCACTGCCACCATAGCCGATCTTCCTACCCAGTCGGTGAAGATGGCCATGGCTGTGGTAGTGACGGGACCGGTGCTGCTGTTCTATCCCTTTGTCCAGAAGTATTTCGTCTCCGGCATCACTATCGGAGCGGTCAAGGGATAGCCTGTATGCGGTAATGAGGTAAGAGCAGTTTTTCCCTATGGGAGGATTGTTTTTATAGAAAAAAGCCCCTCCTCAGGGAGGGAGAAAAAGGAGGAACGACTATGAAGAAGAAAGTCGTGAGTGTACTGTTGACGCTGGCCCTGGCAGCCACCATGCTGGCCGGCTGCGGCGATAAAAAGACGGCGGACAGCGCGCTGGAGGAGAGTGAATCTTCCCCCGCTCAGGAGATCACTGCGCAGCAGGAAGAGTCCCCGGAGGAATCGTCAGATGCCCCTGATGGTTCATCTGCAGATCAAGGCACAGAACCGGACTATTCCGAGCATGTAGACCTGGTGTTCTATCTGCTTGGCGACGCGCCTGCAGGGCTCCAGAGCGTGCAGGATGCCATCAATGAGATTCTGGAGGAGAAAGTGAACGCTTCCGTGGAGTTCCAGTTTTCCACATGGACGGACTGGGGCGAGAAGTACAAGATGGTTCTGACCACCGGCGGCGTGGATCTCATCTATACCGCAAACTGGGCCAGTTTCGGACAGCTGGCACAGAACGGTGCGTTTCTGGGGCTGGACGGTCTGCTGGACACGGTGTCTCCCGATCTGAAAGCAGCCATCGATCCGGCGGCTCTCAATGGCTGTATGGTCAACGGTGAGCTGATGACCATTCCCTGTCTGTGGAAACAATATACCTGCGGCGGCATTGAGTACCGTGAAGATCTGCGCGAGAAATACGATCTGCCCGTGCCGGATTCCCTTGAGAACCTGAAAGCATATCTGCTGGGAATCCAGGAGAACGATCCCAGTCAGGGACTGCTTCCCAATGGCTACGGTATTCTGGATTATACTACCACAAATATTATACATTGCAGCTATGGTCAGAGAGCGTCCGTAGAGAGTCCCTCCGAGGTGATAGACTACTGGTTCTCGGATCAGTTCATAGAAGATATGAAGCTTATGAAAGAGTGGGCGGATCTGGGCTTCTGGTCAAGAAGCGCTCTCTCGGATACCACCGACCCCTTTGAACGGTACGAAAACGGAATGTTTGTGTGCATGTCCAGCGGAAACAATCCCAACAAATTCACCACCCGCGTAGAGGCATGGACAACTTCGCATCCCGATTGGAAGACCGCTTATCATACATTCGCCGAGGGGGATGGTTATGTGTGGTCTACCACGCCTACCGCAGATGCCACCGCGATCACCAAGGACTGCAAAAATCCTGAACGGGCCATGAAAGTCCTGGAGCTGCTGGTGATGGACAAGGAGCTGAACCTCCTGACCCAGTACGGTATCGAGGGCGTACATTATGAAGTGGCGGAGGACGGCACCTATAAGAACCTGAGCGGTGAATTCGGTTATGAGGCGCTGAATGCATGGTCTCTGAGAAACCCGGCCTACAAGCTGGCCAACGGCCAGGGCGGCGTGCTGATGCAGGAGATGTTTGACCACTATACGGAAGTCATTGAGGAGAAAGGCACCCCCAGTGTGGATCCTTTCGGCGGTTTCTCAGAGGACTCCTCTTCCTATTCGGCCGAGAAAGCAGCCGTGGAGACTGTATGGAACGAATACGGAAAGCCCCTTGAGATGGGTGTGGTAGATGACGTTGAGACGTCCGTCGAGACACTTCGCCAGAAGCTGAAAGAGGCAGGGCTGGACACTGTGAGAGAGGGCTGGAAAAAGCAGTGGCTTGATTATGTGGAGAAGAACGGGCTGTAATGCAGCGTTTCCTTTGAAAACGGATATATAAACACAAACTGGCGGGTCTGTCGGGAATTTCCGGACAGACCCGCTTTGGATGAGCCGACGTTTTTTGTTCGCATCCCCTTGATCCTGGCGGCATTGGTCAAATGGATGCCAGCGCATCTGCACGGCTCATTGCCCGCAGGAATCAAAGCGGTTGCTTTGACCCCAGACTTTGACCCCAGGCACAGCTTTTTTTGACAGTTTCTGGTTTTCGTAGTATACTAACATGGTGCCGCAGCGTTCTGAAGCGCTGCTTTCCATTGAGAACCGGCCAGAAATCAGAAAAGGAAGAACGTTTCGACGTTTAATAGGATATGAAAAAAAGAAAAACCACAACCACCGGAATCATCATGCTGGGTTTCCTCCTGGGAGCGCTGCTGGGGGCGCTGCTTCTCATGCTCCCCGTCAGCACCAGGCCCGGCCAGTCCATAGGCTTTCTGGACGCCCTCTTCGTGTCCACCTCCGGCATCTGCGTCACAGGCCTGTCCACCGTGAACATCGGCCAGACTTTCTCCGCTTTCGGGCAGATCGTCCTGCTGCTGCTGATCCAGTGCGGGGGGCTGGGCATCGTGACCTTTACCACCATGGTCCTGTTACTGTTCCGCCGCCGGATCACCCTGTCGGACAGGATGCTGATTCAGAGCGCCTACAATCTGGACACCCTCTCCGGGCTGGTGCGGCTGACCATGCGCATCCTGAAAGTGACGCTGTGCCTGGAGGGCATCGGAGCTTTCGGTTACGCGTTTGTCTTCATTCCAGAATTCGGCCTGAAGGGCATTTGGTACAGCGTCTTCCACGCGGTGTCCGCTTTCTGCAACGCCGGGATCGATCTGCTGGGAGGCAACAGCTTCTGCGGCTACCGGGAAAATGTCGTCATAAACCTTACCACCGTCTTCCTGATCATTGTCAGCGGGCTGGGCTTTCCGGTGTACTGGGAGGTGGCCAGGGTGGTAGTGCCCCACAGGAAAAAGGGCCCCTACCCCCGCAAGATGAACCTGCAGGCGAAAATCGTGCTCTCCGTCACCCTCGCTCTGGTTCTGGCGGGCACGGCATTGACACTGCTCTTCGAATATGACAATCCGGCCACCTTAGGGCTCCTAAGCTGGCCCGAAAAAGGGATGGCGGCGCTGTTCCAGTCCGTGACCCTGCGCACCGCCGGATTCGCCACCATACCCCAGGAATCTTTCCGTCCCGCGTCCTGCCTGACATACCTGATATTCATGTTCATCGGCGGCTCCCCCGCGGGAACGGCAGGCGGCGTGAAGACCGTGACCATCGTCATGCTCATCGCCTCCATGCTGGCCAATATCAAGGGGAAAAAGGACGTCACCGTCATGAACCGGAAAGTTGCGGACGAGACCATCCGCCGGTGCGTGGCCATCGTGACTTTCAGCTTCTCCGTGCTGGTGGTGCTGACCGTCGCCCTGCTGGCCGTGCAGCGCAGCGACTTCCTGGACACTCTGTACGAAATGACCTCCGCTATCGCCACGGTAGGGCTGTCAAGGGGACTCACCGGAGCCCTGTACCCCGCCGGGAAACTGATCGTGGCCCTCACCATGTACCTGGGCAGGATCGGCCCCATCACCCTGGCGCTGGTCTTCAACAGCCGCACGCCGGCGGACAATATTTCCTATGCGGACAGTAAGGTGATCATTGGGTAGGGGTGTTTCTCTCAAGGTCAGCAGGAAAACTGGAAACTGATAAATACTCGATAAAAATTCAGTAAACTGGTTGATTTTCCGTATCAATTGAGTATAATATAGGTAGTGCAGAAATGCCTCGATGTAAGAGCATCGTTAAAAGTTGTGCTGCAGATGGAGCAGGTTAAACTTCCATCACTCCAGATGCCTTAACTGGGCATCGAGCCTGGCTGCTAGGATAAAGCAGTAGTCCATGTGGGGGACTTAACGATTTCCACATCGTTACTGGTATCTTTACTGGATACCGAGGCTGACAACCAGCATAAAACTCTTATCGAAAGAATTTTAGAGGAGTGTGGTCAAATCACGCTCCTCTTTGCATATGAGGTGCAGATGGTTACAAAAACAGAAAAGAAAAATGCGATTCGGCAGAACATCATTGATTCGGCCGCGATTTATAGCAAAAATCTTGCGGGAAAAACCTTTTTATATGTATATGGTGAAAATTTTTTTGAAGTCATGTTTTCCATCAATCACTTTTTACATCTGACAGGGGTTGAAACCGGACTATCCGCCAAGGATTTCTATAAGAATGCAAAAAAAGGAAAGCTTTCCAGCAATCAGTTTTATTTTACAGAGAGACATCCCTATGCAAATGCCAGAAAAAAGCTGCCATGTTTAAAGAGATTGCCAGAGCTTACAAGCCAGATGGTATGTGTTCTGAAAGATATGCAGACGGCAACCATACAATATAAGTTAAGCGTGACGAATCTGGAATTTACATTAGGCCTTACAGAGAATATTGATACTCATGGAAAAAAGATAAATGATTACTTTCTTCCCATGTCGCTTCGGGTAGAAGATTCTTCCGTTAAAAAAAGCAAGGATGGCGAAATCGTGGACTTCATCTTTGCGAAAGATGCATGCATGTCCCAATACAACAAACTGGTGGTTCAGGATACCAAAAAGAACATACCTGAAAATATCCGGTATTTGATTGATGCGGGTTTTTACCATAAAGCAAAGTAACTACATAGCACTGCCAAAAGAAATAAGACAAAGGAGATCCGATCCATGAAAAAACAATCCCAAAAAGAATACATCGTCATCGGCCTGGGCCGATTCGGCAGCAGCATCGCCCTGCAGCTGGAGGCCAATGGCTGCAAAGTCCTGGCCATCGACCGCAACGAGCAGAGGGTCCGGCTCATCGCCGATTACGTCACTTTGGCCATGTGCCTGGACGTGGCCAACGACGAGGCCTTAGAGGAGCTGGGCGGCAGGAATTTCGACGGCGCGGTGATCTCCATCGGCCACAGCCTGGACGCCTCAGTGCTGGCCACCATCTGGGCCAAGGAGCAGGGCATCAGCCAGGTCATCGCCAAGGCCTACGATGAGAAGCAGGGCAAGATCCTCACCAAGATAGGCGCGGACAAGATCGTCTATCCGGAAAAGGAGATCGGCGTCCAGCTGGCAAACGACCTGGCGTTCAACAATATGTTCGATACCATAGAGCTGTCCTCGGAATACTCCATCGGAGAGATCATCACCCCCACCGACTGGATCGGCAAGGATCTGCGGACGCTGAAGCTCCGGGAGAAATACGGCATCAACGCCATCGCCGTCAAGCGGGGCGGGCAGCTTTTGGTGAATCCTCCCGCAGACCAGCCCACCAAAAAGGACGATGTGTTCATGCTTCTGGGGACCAATTCCACCCTGAAGAAAATCGCCAGCGCCAACGCTCCCCGGAAGAACTGAGGCCGCTCCCTGGCACGCTTTTGTCCCTTTTCATCTGAATCCCCTGCCGCTTTGTCCGGCGGCCAGGGACTTTTGCCGCTCTATGTTCCTTTGGATTTCCCGGCGCGGAAAGCTTTTTACCGCTTCTTCGCCCGGAGAGGTTTTCTCACTTCATCACCATCTCCCCATCCTCCGGCAGAGGCTTCAGGGGCTCATGGGGCAGAGTCTGATACCAGAACGCTACGGACGTGTAGTCGTCATATCTGGGGCCTGTCCAGCCCAGATTGTCCAGCGTCATCCGGAAACCGGTCTCGAAATGGATGGGATCCGCCACGTGGAGACGGTACAGCAGAAACCGCTGCTGTCCGTTGTAAAAGGCCGCGTTGTCCCCCAGGATGGCGAACATTCCGGCATAGAGACCGCTGTAGGTGTGGTATCGCTTCAGATAGATATCGTTGCCGAACCCGTAGGCGCCCCCGAAGTAGTCTTCCGTGCCGGTATAGTGGATGGAGGGATATCTGTCGTCGTCAATGTACATCCTGGCCTCCCCCTCTACCCAGCAGGTATTGTTGCCGTTCATGCCGGCAGCCAAAGTGAGCCCCGCAAACTGGCCCTTGCCTCTGATATTGTCTATGACGGTATAGGAACGCCCTTTCTGCACCGGGTGCTCCTGACGGTAGGACGCATGAAAATAGCCGATATTTTCCGGCAGTTCCAGATAGCAGCCCGTTATCATGTAGAAAAGCGTCTTATCCTCCCGGCTGCGATTTTCCATGGTGATCTTACAGTGCTCTCGGAAAGGCATCTCCCAGTAGCAGTTCAGGCCTCTTCCGGGGGCCACCAGAATTTTGGCAGAATTCAAAATCGGATATCTGCCCTCCCGGTCTTCAAAATTCTCATCGTAGGCACAGCCAAAGAACGCCGAAATCGGCGCCTCCACGGAAGGATTCTCGTTCCCCTCCCAGTAGATCCGCAGGATAAAGCTGTGCCCCACATATCCCGTGAACCAGATATTCTGAATCATTCCCGGCCCGTCGGTGTCCAGCAGCGTAACGGTCTCCCCGGGGCGGATTTCGATGCAGGGCCGCAGCTTGGTGCAGTCCCCGCCTTTTGCGCCCCCGCCCCTTGTCCCCGTGGGATTCTCGGCGGAAAAGGCAAATGTTTTGATATCCTGTATCAGATGGATGCTTTCCATATTCTCCCTCCCGATGTGGTTGACATTTGTCTGATGGTAGCATATAATCGTGCCACTGTCAACGGTATCCCGAAAATCAGCCTCCCGGCCCGCCGCCCTACCACCAGATAAGATACAGCAAAGTCAGCGCAAGCCCCAGGCAGAACAGCAGCAGCCCAAAGGACAGACTCCGCTGGATGATGCGGTTGGTCTCCCGAAACTGCTGGTTCTTCACCGCCGCCAGGTGCACATAGTCCCGGTGGAGGGGGTTTTTGCGCCGCCAGGTGCGGTTGCCCAGACCCTGGAACGCGTTCAGCGTCCGGCCCAGGCCGGCCGTCAGCGCATTGCCCTCTGTCCTCTCCCGGGGCAGAGGGCTGTCCCGGTAAATGGTCTTTCGCAGCCCCACCACCAGCCAGTCCGCCACACTGTCCAGCACCCTGCAGGCCACCCCCAGGATCCAGGGCAGGGCGTACAGCGCCACAGGCCGGTACACAAGCTCCTCCAGATCCAGCCATCCGGGCCAGGCGTCCACATATTCCCCGCTGCGGTTTTGGAGAACCCTGCGGATGAAAACCAGGTAAACCGCAGCCCCAATCCCAACGGATATCAGGCTCCCTTTCAGATTTCCGAGACTGAAATAAGCCGCCGGATGTCCCGCCTCCTCCAGCCTCATGAAACCCCGGGCCAGACCGGCCGCTTTCTCCATCAGGGCATGGGGGCACAGGCCCCACACCAGCAGCGCCGTCCCGCTGCCGGCCAGGGCAAGCACCGAGGCAGGCCTCATATATGCTTCTCTCCTGTCGTACTTCTCCTGCAAGACCGGATCCCGGTTCTTTTCCACGAAAATCGCCACAAAGAGCTTCGCCATATACGCCACGGTGAGCCCGCCGGAGAACAGGAACAGATACTCCAGCGCCCGCAGCAAGCCTCCGCCCCCATACTCCGCCATGCTCTCGTGGAGCAAAGTTTTGCTCACATAGCCGCCGAACAGAGGGATTCCGCCTATGGCCAGCGCCCCCGTGAGAAAGATGGCCTTTAACAGAGTTTTCTTTCTGCCAAAGCCCCGGATGGCATTCAGGTTCAGGGCATGGGCGTTCATATACACCACCCCAGCGGCCAGAAACAGCACCAGCTTAATCAGGGAATGGTTCACCATGTGCAGGAACGTGCCGCTGGCCGCCAATAGACGGTATTGTGCATTTCCGCTCCCCTGGGGCATCCCAAGCATCCCGATCCCCACCAGGATAAAGCCGATCTGGGACATGGAGGAGCAGGCCAGCGTACGCTTCAAGTCCACGGAGAACACCGCCAGCGCCGCGCCCCCAAACATGGTAGCCGCCCCCAGGGCCAGAATCATATGACTCCATGCCCTGTCCTGGGGGAACAGATAGCAGCCCAGAATCAGGATGCCGTAGATGCCCGTTTTGGTCAGGATGCCGGACAGCAGGGCAGAGGCCGGAGCAGGGGCCGCCGGATGGGCCTTGGGCAGCCAGATATGCAGGGGAAACGCCCCCGCCTTGGCCCCGAAGCCCGTGAGCAGACATGCCCCCGCAGCGTACAGCACGGCTTTTTCCCCACAGGCCTCCGCCGCCCCGGGCAGCTCCTCTATGACCACGGTGCCCAGCCGGTGGTACAGCAAAAAGATCCCCATGAGCATCACAAGCCCCCCGGTCACCGCCACCGCCAGATAGGTAGCCGCGGCCCGCAGAGCCGGCCCGGTCTCCTCCTGGGCCACCCACGCATAGGAAGTAAACGACATGATTTCAAAGAACACAAAGGTGGTGTATAAATCCGCGGACAAAAACACCCCCATAGCGGCCCCCAGGGTCCAAAGCAGAAACAGATAAAAGCGGCTCACACGGCGCCGGCCGCGGAAATACTCCCCGGAGAGCAGCGCCGCCATCAGCCACAGGAACGCGGCCACGCAGCCGTACACGGCCCGAAATCCGTCCAGGGTAAAATGCAGCCCCAGACCGCAGACATCCGCAATGTCCAGAGAAACCCTCTGCCCGGAGCCCATGCCAAAATATGACACCAATGTCATGACCAGAAGCTCCAGAGCCGCGCAGGCCGCCAAAAGCACGGTTCCCGGCCTCCCGCCGGCGCTTTCCTCCCGGACTCCCCGGGCATTTCTCTCCCTTTTCTCGGAAACCCTACCCGCCAGAAAGACCAGAACCCCTGCCGGAAAAGGGAAAAATACCAAAAATGCCAATCCTGTCTCCAACTCCGTCACCCTCCATGCAAATCTCTGCACCCGTATCCTGCTATCAGAATCACATCTTCCCCAAAACAGCCGCCTCCAGCACTCTGACCACAGGGTCGGAATACAGTCCGAGGCCCACGGTCAGCAGAGCGAACAGCACCAGGGGCGCCAGCATCCTCCACCCTGGGTCCGCCGTTTCTTCTGTGGCGCCGTGGTCCAAGTCATCCCCCGCCAAAAAGGCCCGCACCACAATGCTCGTCATGTAGATCGCCGTCAGCAGCGCCGATACCAGCAGAGCCGCCACCCCCGCCCAGGCCAAAGGTTCCCCGCAGGCTGCGGCCGCCTTGGCCAGATACCACTTGCTGACAAAGCCGCACAGCCCCGGCACCCCCATCAGACCCAGGGCGGACACCGCAAAGCACAGGAACACCTTGGGCATCCTCCGGCCCAGCCCGTCCAGCTCATGGACGAAATTTCGCCCTGTCCGGTGGATCACCGCCCCGGCGCAGAGGAACGCGCACATCTTCATCAGGGAATGGAACACCAGGTGCGCCATGGCCCCAAGCATCCCCAGGGGCGTCATCAGCGTCACCCCAAACAGCATATAGGACAGATTGCTCACCGTAGACCATGCCAGCCGCCTCTTGAGATGGGTCTCTTTCAGGGCCCGGCTGCAGCCGTACAGAATCGTGAAAACCGCCAGCCCCGTCACCACATGCTGCGCCCATGTCCCCCGAAGCAGCCCGGTTCCAAAGCTATAATAGGTCACCCGCATCACCGCAAAAGCCCCTGTGTTCACCACTGCCACCGCATGGAGCAGCGCCGTCACCGGGGTGGGGGCCACGCTGGCTTTCGGCAGCCAGGAGGAGAATGGCCACATAGCTGTCTTCACCGAAAATCCGCAGAAGCAAAGCACATACACCAGAAGCAAAGTGTCCTTTTTCTCCGCAATGTTGGCCATGTCCAACACCCCTCCCGGCACAAAGGAGGAGGTGGTGCCGTAGACCAGCACGAAGATCATGCCGATGAAAGCAAACGCCGCGCCCCCCAGCATGTAGTACAGATAGGCCCTGCTGGCCAGGACAGCCTCCCTAGTCCTGGTGTGCATCACCAAAGGCAGCGTCACAAGGCTCAGCATCTCGAAGAAAAAGTACATGGTCAGGATATTCTCCGACAGGGCCACCCCCAAGGTCACCCCGTAGGTAGCTGTATAGAACAGGAAAAAGGACTCCGCGTTCTCCTCTTTTTCCATATATTCAAAAGAATACAGCATGGCAAAGGGCCAGAGGAATGCCGCCAGCCCCGCGAACACCGCCCCCGGCCCGTCCAGCCCCAGGGTGATGCTCAGATCATGGGTAAAGCGGAACACCGTAAGCGCCCTTTGGGGCGCGTCCATCAGCAGCAGGCAGACCAGCCCGGAATTGACGCACACTGCCGTCTCCAGATAGATCCGCATGGCCCTCCTGCTGCGAAAGGACAGCAATGGCAGCAGGATCCCTGTAAACACAGGCAGAATCACTGCCAGCAGCATTATAACTTCACTCATGGCAACCACCCTTTCTCGCTCCTTGTCAGCGATACAATACCGATGCGGCAATCCCGGAGACGTATTCCGTCAGAGGCCCCGGGAAAATCCCAAGCAGTACGGCCACCGCCGCCAAAACCCCCAAAGGCGCCAGCATGGCCGGGGCAGGCTCCCGGGCTCCGCCCGCCTCCGGGAGTGCGCCGTTCTCTTCGACGCCCGCCTCCAGGGATGCGCCGGCCTCTTCGACGCCCGTCCCCGGAAGCCCGCCGGCCTCTTCGACGCCCGCCCCCGGGAAGAATCCTCTCATGGCCACCGGCAGCAGATACCCGGCGGTCAGCAGCGCGCTGACCAGCAGCACCGCAGGCCCCAGCCATGAAAAAATCCCCGCATCCGAATCCAGGGCCCCCTGGGCCAGATGCCATTTGCTGACAAAGCCCCCTGTGGGCGGAATCCCCACCAGCGTCAGGGCAAGCAGCAGATAGCACCACATGGTCACCGGCATCCTCCTCCCGATTCCCGCCAGCTCCTGTGCCTTTGTATATCCAAAAGAGTACAGGAACACCCCGGCCGTGAGAAACAAGCCGCATTTCGCCGCCGCATGCACCGCCACATGGAGCAGGGCCCCCGCAAAGGCCTCCGGCGTCAGGAGCGAAAGCCCGAACAGAATATAGGACACCTGGCTCACCGTGGAATAGGCCAGCCTCTTCTTGAAATTCCGCTCCCGGCAGGCCAGCATGGAGCCCGTGAACACCGTCAGCAGCGCTAACCCCATCCAGGCCTGCTGCACCCATGTGCCCCGCAGAAGCTCAGGCCCCACGATGTAGAACACCACCCGGATCACCGCCAGCACCCCGGACTTTACGATGACCGCGGACAGCACCGCGGAGGCCGGGGACGGCGCCACCGGATGAGCCGTGGGGAGCCAGGCGTGGAGGGGCACCATGCCGGCCTTTGCCCCGAAGCCCAGGAGGGCTGCGAACACCGCGATCAGCAGGATTCCCTCATGGCCCCGGGCCGCCGTCCCCAATGTGCCTCCCGGCGCAAACGTCAAAGAGCCGCTGTAGCGGTGCAGCACAAAAACCGCGAACAGGCCCCCGTACGCCCCGCAGAGGGAATAGAACAGGTACTTTAACGCCGCCATAACGGATTCCCGCCTGCCGCTGTGGAGCACCAGGGGCATGGACGCCAGCGTAGTCAGCTCATAGAACAGATACATGGTCACCAGATTCCCCGCAAAGTCGGACGCCACCAGTATCCCGTATAATATCAAATAAAAGCCGAAAAAACGTTTCTCTTTCCCCTCCCGGCCCATGTAGACAAAGGCGAACAGCGCCGCCAAAAGCCACACCGCGCTGACCACTGTCACGAACAGCCTGCCCACGTCGTCCACCCGGAAGTGCACAGAAATCCCGTCCACCAGCGTAAACAGCACCAGCTCCCGCTCCCCTGTCCAGGCCGCCGCCAGGGCCAGAATCACCGATACCCCCAGCACAATGCCCACATAGGCGCAAAGCCCTCCGCCGGCGGAGCTCTCTTTCCCCGCCCCGGAAGCCCTCTCCCGAAAGGACGAAGCCAGCAGAACCCCGCCGCCGGCCACCGGCAGCGCCATCGGAATCAGCAACCATGCATCCATCAAAACATCCCTCCCGACAAAGGCCTCCAGGCCCCGCTACTCAAACATCTCAATGCCGCCCTGAATCAGCCGGACAATCGGATCCGAGTTCAATCCCAGAATCAGATTCAGCAGAATAAAACACACCAGCGCCGCTGCCTTGGCCGGCTCCTCCAGGAGGCGTACCGTCCTGCCCGTCTCTTTCGGCAGAATTTCCGCCTCCGCGACTTCTATCGCGGATACGGCTCCAATTCCCCCCCTGCTCTGCCTGCCGGTTCCACCGCTCCCCGGATTCTCGCCCTCCCGGCCCGGTTCAACGGGCCTTATGGTGTAGATCCGGATCACCGTCTTCATGAAATACACGGCGTTCAGAATCGTACTCACCGCCAGGGCGATTACCGTGGGGAGCATTTTATGGGCATGTCCCACCGCCGCCCGGGCAAACAGCAGCTTAGAGATGAATCCCGAGAACACGGGCATACCCACCATGGACAGAGAGCCCACCGTGAACGCCACCCCCGCCAGCCTGTTGCGAAATCCCGCTCCGGTGATGTCCCCGTATCTGTCGCTTCCGCCGGAGGCCTGGGCAAGCCCCGCCGCGGCCACGAACAGCAGTGACTTGGTGGCGGCATGGGACAGCACATGGTAGAGGCTTGCGATGGCGCCCGCATCCGTGGCCAGCCCCAGCCCCATGTAGATATATCCGATCTGCGCCACGGAGGAATAGGCGATCATCCTCTTAAGGTTCTCCTCCTTGATGGCGCTCAGGGAGCCCATGATCATCCCGGCAATGCCGAACACGAACAGCACGTTCACCACCTTGCTCTCCCTGACCGCCTGAATGCCCACCACCCTGTAGAAAATCTTGATCAGCAGGAAGATATACCCCTTTGACACCAGCGAGGACAGAATGGCCGAGGAGGACAGGGTGGAATATCCGTAGGCGTCCGGGAGCCATGCGTGGAAAGGATACAGGGCGCTCTTGATGGCCAGCCCCACGGACATAAGCCCCAGAGCCACCATCAGGGAGATGTGGTACCGTCCCGTGGCCGTGATCACCTGCACCTGTTCCTTGATATTGCTCATGAGCAAATGCCCCGTCACGGCGTACAGATGGCAGATGCCCAAAAGCAGAAGCCCCGAGCCCAAAAGGCTCATGATCATGTACCGGGTAGCCGCCTCAAAAGTCCGGCCCGTCTGCCGGATCATGATCAGCCCGCAGGCGGATATGGTATTGATCTCCACGAACACATAGGCAGTGAACAGATCGTTGGTATAGATCAGCGCAAGCAGCGAGCACAGCAGGAGGTTCACCATCACATAGTACAGATTCTGCTTGCCCTCCTCGATCTGGGCCGCCCGCTCCCGGATCCCGCCCAGCATACACAGCAGCATGACAGCGCAGAAAAAGCAGGCCATGAATGCCTCCAGGGTTCCCACCCGGATCTCATTGCCCCAGGGCGCGGAGAAATGTCCCATCCGGTACACATAGGGCTGCCCGGCGGAGACGTGTTTCAGAACAAATGCGGACATGATTCCGATTACCGCAATCACCGCCGTATTCACCCGTCTGGCCCATTTTCCGTCCAGAACAGAGCACAGGGGCCCGGAGAACAGCGACAGGAGTATGGACATAAAAGGGAAATTCTGCACGAAAGCCATTATTTCCCCTCCCTCTTCAGCCGCGTGGTGATTTCGTCCAGGTCCAGCGTGTGGTATCTGCGGTAGAGACGGATGGTCAGGGACAGCATCAGGGCCGTCACGGACACGGACACCACGATACCGGTCAGCACCAGCCCGCTGGGGATGGGATTGATATAGGCCTCCGCTCTTGTGACGCCGTCCACCACCACAGGCGCTTTTCTGCCCGAGATATAGCCTTTCAGGGCCAGGAACAGATAGACCGCCGTGTCCATGATGTTCAGCCCTATGATTTTCTTGATCAGGTTCTTCTGCAGGAGCAGATTGGAGAAGCCGATGCCGAAGAGAATCATGGCCACGGCCTCCTCGTAATTATTCAGTAAATATTCCCAATGCATGGATTGACGCCTCCTCAGTAACCGCCCTTGCGGAACATGACATAAAAGGTATACATGGTGCCTGCCACCACCACGCCCACACAGATGTTCAGGACCAGAATCAGTCCGCTGCTCAGGATCGCTCCCGGCGTTCCTAACGGAATGACGCTCTCGATGTGGTTTGCGCCCGTGTAGAAAGAATAGCTCTTGGCAAGGCTGTAACAGGCCAGCGCGCAGAAGCTGGTCCTGCGGTAGGTCCTGGCCGTGAAGAACCGCTCCGTCTTGGCAAAGCCGAAAGCGTTCAGGTACAGAATCAGTCCCGCGCCGATCACAGCGCCGCCGGAGAACCCGCCCCCGGGTCCCAGATGCCCGGCCAGGATGATGTAGATGCCGAAGAGCAGTATGGGCGGCACCAGGACTCTGGCCGCGGTCTGCAGGATCACATCGTCCTTTGGCTCGTAGAGTCTGTCATTGTCCCGGCCCTCTCTCTGCTCCTCCTCTCCGTCCCTGCGCAGCAGGATCAGCACCGTACAGGTGGCAATGAACAGCACATGGGACTCCCCCAGGGTGTCAAAGGCACGGTAATCCAGGATCATGCCCGTGACGATATTCACGGCCCCGGTCTCCTCCAAGCCCTCTTCGATATAGCGCTGCGCCACCTCATTGTTCACCGGATTCTCCCCGCGGCCGAAAGCCGGCAGATCCGACACCGCCGCCAGCAGCATGACCACCAGGAAGATACAGAACAGGATGCTGAAAACCCTGTACAGCCTGTTGAAGATTCGCATCTCGAAATTGTGCTCCAGGTCGTAGACCCTTGCTTTCAAGGCTTCCTCGTCCCGCTCCCTGCGCTCTTTCTCCTCTTTGCTCTCCGGGGGCGCTTCCTGCCTGCGCATCTCCACCCTGCCCAGAAAGGGATCTTTCGTGCCCTCCAGCCATGCTTTAAATTGATAGGAGAAAGTCTTTCTATACCTTTCCTCAGGCACCTTCCTGCTCATCCGTCTCCTCCTGCGCGCTTTCCTTTTTGATGATAGCATCAATCTTCTTCAGGGTCACCAAAAACAGAACCGTGGTCACCCCCGCCCCCACCGCGGCCTCCGTGATGGCCAGATCCGGGGACTTAAGCAGCACCCAGATGATGGACATTACCAGGCTGTAGGACATGAAGATCAGTATGGTGTTCAAAAGCTTCTTAGACAGGCTGGCCGCAATGGCGCAGACTACCAGAAATCCCAGCAGAATACAGGTAAATATAGTCAATTTTTCAGCCTCCTTCGCCCTTTTTCTTGCGCTTTCCGGGCAGTGATTTCCGGCTCACAGCCGGCGCGTCATCTCTGTTGTCTGTCGGCGGAACCTTGCTCTCTGGGCCCCTCCGAATTCCTCCCGGCCATTGCCCCGCTCCCGGACTCATGGCTCCCAGGCATCTCTGCCCTGCTTTCGGAACCGCCATCCCCCGCCGGTTCCCTGCCGTTCTCAGGGGCGACCCCCATTCCGGGCGCAGCCCCCATTCCGGGCGCAGCCCCCATTCCGGGCGCAGCCCCCATTCCGGGCGCAGCCCCCATTCCGGGCGCAGCCCCCATTCTGGGGGCGTCCAGCCGCATCACCCGGTAGTGCTTTCCGCTCTCCTCGTTGGTGCTGACCTCCAGCCTGGCGATCAGGTGGGAGGACACCGGGGAGGAAAACCACAGAAACACAATGACCAGAAGCAGCTTCAGGGAGGTGAAAGTAAGACCGTTCATAACGATCAGCCCCAACAGCGCGAAGCCGATGCCCAGCGTGTCCCCGATAGCCGCCGCGTGCATCCGGTTCAGCACATACCGGAACCGGAACACGCCGATGATTTCTATGATAAAGGTTCCCAGTCCGCACAAAAGCAGTCCGCCGCCGATCAGGAACCTGATCCACTCCAGCACGACCATGCTGCATCCTCCTATCCCTCTTAATCACTTCTCGGAATCTTTAGCCCTCTTTTTAAAAGGCTTTCAGACCCCTATTGCAAAAAAACACCCTCTTTTTTGCAAAAAACCTTGCCGAATCCCCAAAAATTTGCGGCGAAGCCGATTGACTGTCTTAGCCCCGGCACATAGCATAAAGCTCTCCGCCACCTGCAAATCCTGCGGCCACACGGCTTTGTTACCCGCAGCCCCCGGAGTCCTCTTTTATGGCAGTACCTATTGCATCCTCCCCGGGCGCCTTTTCCACTACACAATTATCATCTTTCTCTTCTTTCCGCTTCCCCTCCAGGTACACGCCCATGTACACTTTCACCAGCACGATCACCGCCAGAAAGCTGATCATGGCATAAATCAGGCAGATATCCGCTAAGTACCCCTCCTCCAGCATCAGCGCCAGAATGGCGATCATGACGATGACCATGGTGCCTGTCATATTCACGGACACGATTCTGTCTGCTACCCTGGGCCCGATGATGGCCCGCACCAGGCACAGTACCACCAGCACCGCCAGCACGATGAGCGCTCCTGTGAAAAATATGTCATAGGCCTTTTCCAGGCCCTCAATTCCTCTTCCCATTCCTGTCCTTTCTCCCGCCTGATATCACAGTTCCCGCCCGTCCCCGGGGCTCCCCATATCTCCGGAAACATTCCGCTTCTCCATACAATATATAATGGCAGATTCCGGCATCTTATAGGGTTTCCTCAAATTTCCTGATATATGCCACAAATGCGCTCTCCTGAATCCCCTCCGCCATGGACTCGTCCAAGCAGTGCACCATATATTCGGACTCCTCCAGGGTCACCGTGATGGTCCCCGGGGTCAGGGTGATGGTATTGGCCAGCAGGGCCTTGCCCGCCTGGGACTTTAAGTCCGTGCAAAAACTCACCAGCGCGGGTTCTATCTCTTCCCGCTGGGTCAGTATCATACGCATGGCGCTCACATTGGCCTTGACGATTTCCGTGACCAGCAGACGGCAGTATCTCGGGAACAGGAAGATACTTCTGTAGACCTTTCGTTCCCTGGCCAGGCTGTATTCCATGAATCTGCAGGAAAAGGCAAGCAGCGCTCCTGCGATTACCAGGCCCAGCAGGCATATCTCCAGGGTGACCCTGCCGTTGAAAATCACCCACAACAGAAAATAGAGCAAAAACATAGCACACCTCCCTACAAGTGTACTATTTTAGCACAATCTGGTTGTAAGTAAAGAGTTTTTTGACAACAAATCTCCGGACAACGAAGAAGCGCATTGATTATCTATGTAATCAACACGCTTCTTCATGTCTGTTCGCTGTCCAATGGACTGCCCTCCTTATGAAGTTTTCAGGTCCGCATTTACTTCCATTTCTACCTCTGTGCCTTTCCGTTCTCCCCCATCTCTGGTATATTACAATCTTTTGAACCTTTCGGCAGGGGATGGATATGACAGACACATTTTATTCAGCTTTACAACTTAGTATATTAAGTTGTATTTTATGGAAGTTATGTTTTCCTCTTTATTGTAAATTCATTATAATACGCGTCCGCCCATTTGTCAATGCTTTTTTGTATTATTTTTCAAAATTTTTTATTACTTTATTTTTGAGATATAATTGTCAGAATATTCCGTCAATTATATATTCTCAAACCTCCGTCATATCCGTTCCGAAAGCTTGCTGTCAATCATTATATGACTTCAATCCGCTCGAAATACTTTATCAGGATACCCGCGCAGTTCTCAATGCCGAACTGGGAAGTGTCAAGGATCATATGGTAGTTGTTCACATCTCCCCAGACCTTTCCGGCATGTTTATAATAATATTCGCTGCGTGCCTTATCGTTCTCCTCCAGCATGGCCTTTGCCTCTTCATAGGGCAGGGCTTTCAGCTTCATGACCCGCCGGATGCGGTCTTCCTTGTCGGCACAGACATAGATATTAAACACATTTCCCTGATCCCGCAGGATTTCCGAGGCGCAGCGCCCTAAAATAATGCAGGAATGGGACGCAAGCTCTTTGATCAGCTCTGTCTCGTCCGCATAGCTGCAGCCCTCCAGCTCATGCTCTATGTATGCCTTGTCATACACCGGAATGCCCAGTTTCTCAGACAATTCCGCCGCGATTGCGCTGGCACCGGTTCCAAACCTCCGACTCATGGTAATCACCAGATTCATACTCGTTCCTCCCCATTGGCCGCTTTCTGCCTTATAATCAAGACCGAAAAAATATAGCTGACGATCCGAAAACAACTGCAAATCTATTCCATGTGCTGAATAAATTAAGGAGATTATACCACATCCCCCAATCGGTTACAACCCCGACGCAAAACCAAGTTATGGTATTTTGTCCCGGAGAGATGCCGGAACCGGACATATGCAGGCGGGCCGGGACATGGGAACGGAAATATCTGTCTGCTCCAGCCGTCCCGACGCTATCCGCAGTACCGTGATGTCATCCGATCCCTGGTTGGCGATTACCATATATTCCCCCATGATGGCAAAGTCTCTGGGAATTCTGCCGCCTGTGGGAATGATCTGGCGCAGGGCAAGCCCTCCCGCCTCCCGTATGGCAAAGACCGCTATGCTGTCATGGCCCCGGTTGCTGACATAAAGCTGATTGTTCCGAATACGGATTGCCGCTACCGTGTTCTCCCCCGAAAAGCCCTCCGGCAGTGTAGACTCCATTGCCTCCAGAACATATTCCTCCTCTTTTTCCCGAAATACAGCCACGCTGCTGCCCAGCTCACAGGCCACATAGATAATTCCGGGGATATTCGGATGAAATTCCAGATGCCTGGGCCCTGCTCCGGCGGGAAGCTTCAGGGGCTTCCCCATATCCGTCAGGCGGCCCTCTTTCGCATCCAGTTTACAGACCAGAACCTTATCTGTCCCCAGATCCGCTATAAAGACCCGTTCTCCTGATATCTTCGCAAAATGGATATGCGGTCCCTCCTGCCGGACCGGATCGCTGCCGCAGCCGGTATCCTGAAAAAAATCCGTGATATGTACCGGAATCCCCCTTTCATCCAGCCAACAGACCGCAAGCGAGCCGCTGGAATAATTGGCTGTAAACAGGTATCTTCCCGCTTCGTCCAGGCAGATATGGCAGGGATCCGCTCCCTTTGCGGAAATGCAGGCTAAGGGCTTTAGTCCCTTGTCCTCCGCTTGGAATGCACGCACATTTCCCTGGGGAGCAAGCTCTTCTACCGCATATAATACGGAACCGCCCGAAGACAAAGTCAGCCAGGAGGGGTTCTCTGCACCTGAACAGGCATAAAGCTTCATAATCTCCCCGGTCTGTCCGTCCAGAGAATATTTCGCAATGTTCTCTTCCTGTCTGCCCCCATAGGAGCCTGCATAAAATTCGTATCTCATCCGACCTCCCCGCCCGCATGCGTTTACTGCTTTGGCATGATATGCCCGCATGGTACTATGGCCATCCGTTCCTTGCCTTGTATATGGACACATTATACCATATGCACAGCATCGCCGCCATTATATTTTTCCAGAAATTCTTCAAAGACTTCCTCGTGCATTCCGCCTCGTCAATTACAAAACCGGCTCCTGCGTCCCGCCGTTTCCGGTGGTTTGCCTTTTATAACCAGCGGCCAGGCTGGAATAGCGGTTCAGCGCAGGCAGTGCCGGCGAAGCTGTACGCTTTTTCCATTACTCGGAAAGGGCCCACAGATTCAGGATCTGTCCCTGCAGAGTATCATAGTCCCACTGCTTTTCGCTGTTGCTCCTGCGGTTGGGATCATTTACATAAAAGCCGTTCCCGTCATATCCGCGGATCAGGATGAAATGCCCCTCCGTGGTAAAATCCCCCGGGCCCACGCTGCAGACGATCAGCTTTCCCATATCCAGCATCTGCTTCATCACATTCTCGTCCAGGGGCAGCTCCTCCCCGGTAAGCCCCAATTTCTCCGCGCCCTCGGTCCAGAGGCTCCACTTGGTGCCCGCCTTTCCCGTGTAATACCCGTTGTCATTTGCAAAAACTGCCATCTCCCTGGGCGTCATGGCGGTATCCCCGGTAAAATGCAGATAGGCCATTGTCAGGCACACCGGTCCGCAGCCTGCAAGCCCGATCATGTTGTTCCCATAGGCATTGTAGCCCCAGCGTTTATCCCACTGCATCAGGAGCGGTACTTCGTCTGCCTGAAGCTCGTTTGTCAAGTCTATGGGCTGGTTCTTGTAATTCTCTCTTTCGGGATAGCATTTCACATAGTCCGCTGCCTCTTCATTGAGCTCCAAGAGCTTTGCCAGATCCTCCCCATATCCGTCTGCATACAGGGCATCCGCGTCCTCTTCTGGAAGAATGGGACTTTTCATCTCCCGGTTTTTTCCCATTTCCGGGGCTTCCCCCAGAGACCCCCCCGGAGTGATTGCGCCTCTGACCGCTACAGACATGCCGAATACCAGTGCAAGGCATAGCGCGAATTTCAAAAAGCCCAGAGCCTGCCGCCTCCGTTTACGCCTCTTGCACGCTTTTCTCCGGGCCGCCGTCCTGTATTTACCGGTATGGCCGCCAGGCTGCCTGGTACTCTGCGGTCCGGCGTTTCGCACCTCTCCATACTGCCGCTGGTACTGCCGCCCCCGCGGCTCCCGCATCTGTTCTATAATTGGCTGTAGGGTTCCTCTGCCCGCGGCATTTCTCTCTATAGCTCTGTCATATCCCATGCTAAAACCTCCTGTTTTTATAAAAGAATTCTAAGTCCCATTATAAACTACCAGGAGGTTTTCGTTTTTTACTATTCTATTGTGTAAACATTAAGATTTAATAAAGCTTTGGATGCTTTTCGCCCAAAAGCTGGTCCACATTCACTTTTTCCTTATCTCCAAGGACCAGGAACCCTGTTCCGTTGTAATACTCGTAGCCCACCACTTCCTGTGCTTTTCCGCTTCCCTGCCCTTTCGACAGGTCTACTTTCGCACCGATGGGATACCGCTTTACCATCTCCAGAAATGATATCATCAGCTTTCCCCTTTCCACACGCAAGGCCGCCTGTTCCGGCCAATGCCTTTTAGCTCTCACCCGAACCTTTGATTTTAGGAAGAGTCTTGCCGGTTTCAGGGAATTTATACATAGCTTAATATGCCTTAAACAGCTCCACCAGCTTCCGGCCTGTCCGGTAGGCGGGCCCCTCAAGCTGCTTCCTTGCTTGCTTCAGCTCCTGACGGATCTCAATATGCTGGGGGCAGTGCTGTTCGCATTTCCCGCACTGAATGCAATTAGAGGCCGCCGAGACGTCTTTGCGCATGGCAGTGCACATGAAATACTCCATAAACGCCGCGCGCTTCCCCTCGGAATAGCACCTGTTGTAGGCCGCGAAAGTGCCCGGAATATCCACTCCCTTCGGGCAGGGCATGCAGTAGCCGCAGCCTGTACAGCCCACTTTCATCTTCGCATTGATGGCCCGGACTACGCTTTGCAACATGTCCTCTTCCGCCTGGCCCAGTTCACCGATACGACTTTCCGATGCCGTCTGCAGATTGTCCGCCACCATCTCCCTGGAATTCATGCCGGACAGCACGCAGGTCACCTCCGGCTGGTTCCAGAGCCAGCGAAAGGCCCACTGTGCCGGGGTATGTTTGACAGAATACCGTTCAAAAATCTCCTCTGCCTCTTTGGGCAGGCGGTTCACCAGCTTGCCGCCCCGCAGGGGCTCCATGATGATCACAGGCAGGCCTTTCCCGCCGGCGTATTTCAGGCCCTTGCGGCCGGCCTGGCTGTTCTCGTCCATGTAATTGTACTGAATCTGGCAGAAGTCCCAGTCGTAGGCGTCCGCCAGCCGGCAGAACATGTCCGAATTACCGTGATAGGAAAAGCCGATCTGGCGGATGGCGCCGGTCTTCTTTTTCTCCTCCAGCCATTCCAGAATGCCCAGGGCTTTCAGACGCTCCCAGGTCTTCACGTCCGTGAGCATATGCATCAGGTAGTAGTCCACATGGTCTGTCCGCAGACGGCTTAGCTGCTCCCTGAAGTACTTCTCCATGCTCTCTGCGGATTTGATGAGGTAATGGGGCAGCTTGGTAGCGATATACACCTGATCCCTGATGCGGTTCCGCTCCAGGATCTCCCCCAGGGCAGCCTCGCTGCCGGGGTACACATAGGCGGTGTCATAGTAGTTCACACCGCCCCGGTAAGCCGCCATGATTTCTTTCTCGGTCTTCTCCAGGTCCACTCTGCCTGCGGCTCTGGAAAACCGCATACAGCCGTAGCCCAACACCGAAATCTCGTTTCCGTATCTGTCTTTCCTGTAATTCATGGATATTCTCCTATTCTGCTTTGGCTTTTCGGTTCCATGATACGCAGCACCGCAAAAACCTGTTTCATTGTACGTGATGCCGATCATTGCCCCTCTTCAGAATATCGGCATTCTTTTGAGAATCATTCACATGACTTTCCAGAAAATACAGCAGAAAAGCCGCGTGTCCCTTTACTCCAGACCGTCCACGTATTTCCGGAAATCCACCACATTGCCGGTTCTCCTGGATTCTTCCGCGGCGAACACCATCAGGTGGCCTTCGCAGGATTCCTCAATGGTAGAGATGGCCGAGCCGGTATAGGTTCCGCAGAGATAATCGTACAAAGTCTCAATAATCCCCTCATCCCCGCCGCTGTGGCCGCCGGTCAGTTCGCCCTCCGCGTTGGGATCGATGAACTCAGTCTTGCGGGTCTCAAGGTCAAAGAATTCCACAAGCTTATTGTTCTCGTCCGCATGGATCTCGCCTTTGGTTCCCATGATGTGGGTGGCGCGTCCGCCTTTGGTGAAAGCGCTCATGGTAAAGGTGGCCGTCACATTCCCCTCGAAGAGCATATTCACGGTCTGATGGTCCACTACGTCGTTATCGCAGCGGAAGATGCATTTCCCGAACTGATTTGTATGCAGGGCCTGGGCCACCAGCTCGTCGGAGGGATTTTCCACACGGGTTGCCGTGACGCGCCAGTCGCTGCCCTTGTCCTCCAAATAAAGCTTCACTGCGTCATAAGGGCAATGACCCGCCTCCGGGCAGCCATCGATACAGTACTGAGGAGCGCCTGCCGGCGCGTTCTCCTCCTTAAAATATGTAAGGTCGCCGAAAGACTGCACTTTTAAACACGGTTTTCCGATGAGCCACCGCAGGATGTCCGTATCGTGGCAGGATTTCTGCAGCAGCATACAGGAACTGCGGGTGCTGTTGCCCCAGTTGCCCCGGACAAAGCTGTGGCTCTGGTGGACATTGCCCACGCATTCCTCATGATTGACGGATATGATCCGCCCCACCCTGCCGCTGTCGATCAGCTGCTTTAAGCACTGGAAGAGCCGCGTGAAGCGGAGCACATGGCACACCACGATCCGCACGCCGGCCTCCTGGGCCGCCAGGGCAATGCGGCGGCATTCCTCCGGTATGGGCGAAACCGGCTTCTCCAACAGAATATCGTACTTCTGCGCAATGGCCGCCATGGTGGGAGCGTAGTGCTCCCGGTCCATGGTGGTAATCATTGCCACATCCGCAATCTTTCCAAGCTGCAGAAGCGGTTCCCAGCTCTCGAAGCACATTTCGGGCGCAAGCCCGTGCCGCTGGCGGATGAATTCGCGGAAACTCTCATTGGGCTCGGCCACCGCCACTACCTCGTATTTGTCCGGCATGTTCAGCATGGTTTTTGTATAGCCCTTGCCCCGGTTTCCCGCTCCGATTAAAATCACTTTTAATTTTCTCATTTTTATACCTCTGGCGCGCTTCGGCGCGCATACCAATCAAAATTGGAAGTTACTTCCAAACTAAAGTCTCTCCCTATCGTTTGAAATGTCCAGGTTCCGTCAGTCCTTGCCGTAATTGTCTTCCAGCGTATACGCCTGCCGTCCGATCTCCTTGAAAGGAATGATCTCGAACTCCGGAAGCTTCGTCTTAAGCTCACTGCCCTCAAGCACTGTGAAGTCGTTCAGGGCGTAGTTGGCGAAAGAGTCCGTCCCGTCAAGCGTAAGATTGTTCTCTATCGTTGAGTACTCGATGAACTCATCGTCCATCCCCCTCTTGTCAGACAATAATCCGCCATATTCCTGAATCCTTCCGTCCGACAAATACTGCACGTTGTTCGTGATGATGTTCCCCTTGGGCCGAGGCGGCTCATCTTCCAGGATATTGACCAGTTCGGGATACCGTTCTGCCCAGATGCCCTCCGTATACGGCATCTCTCTCAGCCTCTCCATAAGGTAGCCGTCCTCTTCACACCAGGGATTTCCCATATTGTCCCCGTTGGCCAGAACCGCAAACATGCAATCCACAATAAGGTTGTTTATAAATTTATTGTCGCGCCCGCCGCCGATTCTGCAGCCATACTGAACCTTTTGGAAGACATTGCCATAAACCTCTGTGGAGGAGTGCAGATCGTCCAGATAGACCCCATACGACTCGGTGCCCAGGTCGCCATGGATATAATTATAGCGAACCACATTCCCTCTTGTCGTCCAGTTCCGCCCACAGTATATTGCGCCGCAATCGCCGCCGCTATGGCAAATCTTATAAAGGTTATTGTATTCAATGGTAATGTCATTGGAATCATTGTATATGATTCCCCAGACAGGCACGTCATGAATCTCATTGTGGCTTACAGTGACGCCCACGCAGTCGTTGATGTCAATGCAATACTTGTCTGCAACCTTTTGGCAGGTCAACTCAATCAGGTTGTTATTGATAAAGCAGCCTCCGGATGTCAGGGATTTCCGGTCGCCGCATGAGACTATGCCAATCGCCTGGCTTGCCAGATTATGAATGGACGAATTCCGGATGCCGCAATTCGTGGAATGATAGATACCCAGAGCCTGTGTACCTATATCTGTAAACTCGCAGGCATCAATGACTATATTGTCGCTTTCCTCTACAACGATCGCCTTACTCATGGTATTGGCAAAACGCAGCCCCTGCAGAACAACATTCTTCGCGCTGGTAATGTGCAGAAAATCTGTTTTGTAATTATTGAATACAAGTTCATCCCCTGTGCCGAAGTCTTTGGGAGGAATAATATAGAGATATCCTGTTTCACGATCCAGGTACCATTCTCTTTCCGCATCCAGTTCTTCCATGAGGTTCATGATCTTGATACCCTTTGCCCCTATATCCCCACTGGGGCGCACGCTGTCTCCGCCAGGGACAGAAACCTTGCCTTCCTCATCAATCTCAACCGAAAGAGTGTTGGTTCTATAGGAGCTGTTGGTGAACCCGCTAACCCAGACCTCCTCCGCCTGATCCCATCTCTCATAACGTCCGTCCAGCCCCTGAACCGTAAAGATCGTGGGAGCCACTGCGCCCTCCTCTACGGCTTCCTTTTCAAATACATTATCCACCGGCAGATACCCGTCGTTGGGATAGCAGGCCAGGGGCATCATACTGTCCTCCCACATCAGGGAAACGCCCGTCTGGCTGTCCGGGTCATGAACCACGCCAAAGTCGGTGATCCCCAGAGCTTTCAGATCTGCCCGCAGCACATTGATGTGCAGGCCGTAGCCGTCCATCCCCTGGGGCCTCGGCGTTCCGTCATCCCTCAGCGTACTCGGCACCGTATCGATCCGCTCCAGAATCTCACCGTCTATTACCTGGGAAAACGCGGTAAAGGGAATCTTGGTTCCGCCGGTGATTTCCGCCGTCTCCCCCGGGTACGAGCGGATAACCAGGTCACTGTCCGCTTCTGTCATCTCGATTGTCTCCGTAGCCTGGTAGCTCCCGCCCCGCAGGTTGATGACCACCGTGCCCTCAATGTCCCGGGCCGCTTCGATGGCTGCGGAAAGCGTGGCAAAAGGCTTTTCCAGCGAACCGTCATTGGCATCGCTGCCCTCCGTGGCCACATACAAAAAAGCCGCCCCATTCTCTTTTGCCGTCTCGTCCTCTTTGGATTCCTTTTCTTCTTCCGTGGATGACGGCGCATTGCTCTCCGCCTCCGAAGATCTGTCGGACGCTGTGGAATTCTCCGATGAGCCGCCAGACGGAGCGGCATCCTCTCCGCCGCATGCGATCAGGCTCCCCGCCATTGCCGCCGTCAACAGTATCGCGTAAAATTTCTTCGTTAATTTCCTCATTCATTTTCCTCCTGCCGAATTGTTCATATAGAATCAATCAGGTGATATTCTGTTTCAGCCACCGGATACTGCGCTGCACATCGGAAAGCCCGTCCGGTACGGGATCATCGTTCTCCACGATCACCCACTCTTTCCCCAGCTCCTTTGCCGCCTGCAGGATTCCTGCGATATCGGTGACGCCCTCGCCGATGGCGCAGGGCTTTCCCTTGTCATTGCCGTCCTTTAAGTGAATCAGGGCAACTTGTTGCGCATGCTCCCGGATGAATGCGGCAGGGTCCGTGCCCGCGCGGTAAACCCAGAAAGTGTCCGGTTCCAGTTTGCAGACATTTTCGGCAATGTACTCAATGGGCAGAGTCCCATCACTTATGGGTACAAACTCATGGGCATGGTTGTGGTATCCCACAATGATACCGTGGGGCTGTGCAAGGCCTTTCACTTTCTTCATGACCCGCTCCAGACGCAGCAGATCCTCTTTTGTTTCGGTGCGGGAGCCTGCGCACACCAGGAACTTCTCGCCGGCAGCCACCGCATAGGCCACTACCTCCTCCATGGAAGCCTCCAGCCCGTCGATGCCCGTATGGGACGACACGGCCTCTATCCCGGCATCGTCAAGGGCTTTTCGCACTTCCTCGGGCGTCAGCCCGGCATAGCCGGCAAATTCCACGCCGTCATACCCCATGGCTTTCACTTTCTTTAAGGCCTCGGCCAGATCTTCGCCGGACTTGATACAGTCGCGGATGGTATAAAGCTGTAATCCGATCTTCATGTATAGTCTCCCTCCTTAATCATTAAAATAAACTGCTTTTCCGGTGCGGGCGGATTCATAGATGGCATCCAGGATTTTCGTGACCACAAAGGCCTGCTCCGGCTTCACCAAAAGCTCTCCCTTGCCCTGAACGGCGTCCAGCCAGTTATTGCACTCGAAATCCGACTCGTTTATGTTTTTCACGCCCTCAAAGAAAGCCACACCGGAAGGTGCGCTTGTCTCCGGCCTTGTAACAGTCTGCTTGTCGCAGAGGATATGGTTGATGCGCAGTCCGTCGTTCATGTCCGCCCCGGCCTTGGTTCCGCACAGCAATGTTTTTGCCTCGCCCGTCTCCAGGGTATTCAGCGCCCAGGACGTCTCCACCTGGATCACCGCTCCGTTCTTCATGGTGACAAAGCCGAAAGCCGAATCCTCCACCTGGTAATCCTCATTGTCCCAGGGCGTAAAGCCGTTTCCCTGTTCGCCGGGCTTTAAGAGCCGGCCCAGTTTCTCGAAGCTTGCCCCCATGACGCTGTAGGGCTCATAGTTGTCCATCATCCACAGGGTCAGGTCCAGGCTGTGGGTGCCGATGTCGATGAGCGGCCCGCCGCCCTGCAGGGCTTTATTGGGGAACACACCCCAGGTGGGGACGCCCCGGCGGCGGATAGCCTGTGCCTTGGCATAGTAGATCTCGCCCAGCTCGCCTCTCTCACACAATTTCTTCAGCACCTGGCTGTCCTGGCGGTAGCGGTTCTGGTAGCCGATGGTCAGCAGCTTCCCGCTCTTCTTCTGGGCGTCCAGCATCTTCTTTGCGTCCGCCGTTGTGGCAGCCATGGGCTTCTCGCACATGACATGTTTCCCGGCTTCCAGGGCGGCCACGGTGAGCTCGCAGTGCGCCACATTGGGGGTCAGGACATGGACTATGTCTATGTCTTTCTCCGCTACCAGTTCTCTGTAGTCAGTGTACACCCTGGCGTCCGGCGTGCCGTACTGCTTCGCATTCTTCTCGGCCCGTTCCGGAATCAGGTCGCAGAACGCCACCATCTCCACCCGGCTCTTCTGATGGGCAAGAGACGGAAAATGCTTTGCCTCCGCTATGCCCCCGCATCCGATAATACCCACTTTTAATTTTTCACGCATGCTGTTTTCCTCCTCAATCTTCTTTTTTCCCTTTTTTGTCATAGATATATACCCCCCTGGCGCCTCCGAACTTCTTGCCCCTGCGGATCCAGTCCGCATAGGCCCGCCGCAGGGAGGTATCCTGGGGCAGTTCATCCACATCCCCCGTATACTCTTTGTCAAACAGTCTCCAGGCATCGTAATAATCCTCCGACTCCCAGGATTTCACCAGGTCGAACGTGGTAATAAAAGCGTACAGGTTTGAATCCGGCGAAAGCACCTCCAGATTGTCCGGGTACAGAAGCCAGGAATCGCATACGAACACCATGGGGTCGAAGTGGTACCATTCTTTGAAGAAGTCCGCCGCCAGGTCAAAAGACCGCTCCATGCTCCCCCTGTCCAGCTTCTCTCCCGTGCGGGGAATGTGGACAATGGCCATGGGAGTGCCCGGCTCCAGGACAACACCGTCTTTCTCATAGCGAAAATCCATGACCCTGGGGTCAAACTGCAGCTTCGCAAAGCCGAACCGGTCCATCTGGAAGAAGCCCTCGAACCACTCTCCCACGAACGTCCCCCATATGCCGCGCACCAGCCGGCATTCCATCAGCTTCCACTTTAAATCGCTCATGCTGGTGAACCATATCTGTTCGTCCATGCCGGCCTTGCGGTAGCACTCAAGCAGATGCCTGGACATGCAGATACACAGCAGAAGATGTCCCGTGTACTCCTGTACGCCCGCCCCGGCGGCTATGCCTGTCATTTCATTGAGAAGCGGTCTCATCTTAAGGTTGATATTCTCTTCATAGCGCTGCAAGAGTCCCCGAAATGCCTCCCCACCGGGCACATGGGCTTCTATCCGGTCATATGCCTGCAGCAGGACATCTTTGGCTTCCTCCGGATAGGAAAATTTCTCCAGAAAATCTTTCAGATAGCTTTTCACCATTGGCCTCCTTTACAATAAATCAGTTCCGGATCCGCCAGCATACCGCCCGGCTCCTGGGGGACGATGGCGGAACAGTAGTCACCCACCTGCTTTGCCAGCGTATTGGTGACTTCAATCACCAGACGGTTCGTTCCCGGCCGCAGCAGCCCTGATACATCGAAGCGGTAAGGAGCACCCAGCGCATAGCCCGCGTACACTCCGTTCAGCCATACTTCCGCGGTTTCATATACCTGCGAAAGACGGATCTGCGCCCGGACAGTGTCTGCCGCTGCGAGGCCGTCCTGACCGCGGTTCCGGCTGCCGTTCTGGCCACCGTCCAAAAAGTCCGCCTGAAAATCCGCCTCATAGCGGACAGTGCCGGAAAATGACGGCAGGGCATCCGGTCCGTTGATGTCAAAAAGCGGTACGTCTTCCTTATATAGATCAGCGTTGGGATATGCCTGGGCATCCGCCAGCGAAATCCGCCAGCGCAGGGAGAGCGTCTGCCGCCGTCCGTCGCGGAACGGCTCTTTTGCCTCTGCCTCCCAGATTTTCACGGTGTCGGCATGCCCGTTGGATTCTGCAGGCCCCTTGAATCCTGCTATGCCATCGGCCTCTACAGACGCTTCGGCTCCGGCAGAGCCCTTGGTTTCCGCTGTCCCGTTGGCTCCCGTAGAGTCCTTGGTTTCCGCTGTCCCCGATCTTTCCGGGCGGCAAGAGGATGCGCCGCAGACCGCTGTCAGAAGCACCGCCTCCCCCGCCTCCAGGGACAGGGAAACGCCCCCATCCAGGCTGTCCTGCCGAAACATCCGGTTGTTCATCACATCAAAGCGAAAAACAGGGCCGCTTACCGGCAGCTTTATATGAAAGTCAATCCTGTTTCGCTTTTCCTCGTTAAAGAGGAAAAAGAGATGCTCCGCCTCCTTATGGTAATGATACACACGCAGATTCGGACACACAGGCGTAACCTCCACATCCGCCAGCCCGGCCGCCAGAATCCGGTCCGCCAGTCCCTCCAGGGACACCGTCTCCCCGGGCGGCTCCGTGATGGCTTCCCCCGCCGTGGTCCGCGACGGTTTCTTCCCCACATAGTAGACGGGCACATCGGCACGGGCGATCTCCTCAAGCCTGGCCAGGAAATAGGCGGGCAGCGCCTCCGCACCGGGAACCACCAGCGCCCCATAGCGCTCCTGCCCAAAACGGATACAGCCCTCCTGAACATGACATCCGTCCCGGAAAGCATCGCAGGGCGCAACGTCAAGGTCGATCTGGCGCTGCATCAGCTGCCGCATGGGCCTCTGGGAGAGCATACCCCCGCCCCACCACTCCGCCTCCGCCTGGTAGAGCACCAGCACGGGCGCGACATGGACTCCTCCGCTAAGCAGATGGCACATTCGGTTCATATACCGGAACAGGCGTCCCATAAAGCGGTACTGCGGGTTATTCCCCTGAGCGTAAAAATGGGGCGGGCCGTCCCATTCCGGAAACGGACTGTCCGTGAAAGCATGGGGGGTAAAGCGGTTGATCCCACGGACCAGGCAGTGATCCGCAAGCCATTTCATCAGCCGGATCCCCTCCATCCATCCGTAAGCGCCGAAATTCTCGCACAGGGCGCGGCCCTTTTTCGACGGGTCGATATGGGCCAGAGAGGACGCCAATTTAATGAGCCCATAATGGAAAAACTCTCCGTCTGTCAGCGAATGGACGCTGTGCCAGTGCCTGCTGACGCCGGCATAGCCCGGATGAATCTGGTGCATGACGATATCCGCCCCCGCCATATCCTGGTCTTTCTGCGCCCGGAAAAAATGACCTGCCCCAGGCCCCAGGCGGCTGTGGGAATTGTTGTCCTCCACATAATGACCGATGTACTCCACGCCGTGAGCGTGGCACCAGTCCGCCAGCGTCCGGCCAAAGCACTCCGAGAAAAGTCTTGAGGCTTCATCCATATACACATAGCGGATTATCCGCGCCTCATCACTGCCCCCAGGACCGGCCTCTCCCGTCTCCGGGTTGCCGCCTGCTGCGGCTCTATCCTCTTGCGCCCCCTGATTGCCGCCTGCTGCGGCCGCACCGGCGCAGTCCCCGCCCGGCTTCCCGTCCAGCCAAAGGGCCGGAAGCAGCCGTCTGTAGTCCTCCCCCAGCCTCTCCCGCAGAGCATCCCGCAGCTCATCGCTCCAGGGCAGCGGGATATCCTGTCCCGGGAGACAGTTCCAGCCGCCGCAGGCAAACTGGGGCTCATCGGAGAAAAATCCCGCGAATGTGCCGCCGAACAGATGGCCGTAATGCTCGTAATGGGGCTGATAGCAGCCCTCAATCTGGCAGGTCACCGCCTCTTTGGAGATGGGATTCAGCAGGCGCGCTCTCTCTGCCAGGTACGAGTAAACCACAATGACGCTGTACAGCCCATCCGGAACCGGCCAGTACAGTCTGCCGTCTTTTACGCAGCTAGTCAAGTCAACCAAATCGGTTACATCTGTCCGCGCACATTCCCACTCCGCGCCGGGATCCAGTCTGCGGGCGGCCACCACCGCCTCCAGCCGGTCCGTCTCGGGATGGCGCAGCAGAGCATTGATCAGAAAAGAAGCGTGTTCATCCGGCCCCAGGGCGTCAATTGCCACATAATCCACTACGCGCCTCCTGTGCTGCGGATACTTATTGGCGATAAGCCCTCCCGCGTATCCGGACGGGAAATTCCGGTCGTCCAGCACCCAGACGCGCATATTCCTCCTCTGCGCTTCCTCCAGGATGATGTCCAGATCCCTCCACCATCCCGGCCCGCAGAAGTCCGGATGGGGGCGGGACTCCACGCATATCTCATGAATGTTCGCTTCCTGAATCTTCTCCATCAGCGTCCGCAAAACCGATTCTTCGGCGCCGTGCTGCCAGAAAAAAGGCAGCAGATAACTTCCCTCCAGACCCTGACGGACCTCTTCCACCGCAGACACCATATTCTTTCGCCTCCTTTCCACTGACCCGCCATCACCCGGAGCCAGAATCCTGCATTCGGAACCCTTTGGTTTTGGCTAATCCATAACAATACTGAAAACACGAAAGCATTCGGAACCGGGAATAGCTTTACAGCCCTTACCGATAAGAATGGGCGGACGCATCCCAAACAATGCGCCCGCCCATAACGAGCGTTTTATGACAAACCCGGCACCTGCTGCTCCGCCTTACTCTTCGTTCAGTGCGGCGTTGTAAGTGGTCAGGAACCACTCGTTCACCTTATCCATGCCCGTTTCTTTCACTGCCTTGATGAGATCATCGCGCATCTGGAAGTATTCTTCCTCTGTCTTAGCTTCTGTGATGCAAGCCGCCATACCTTCGTACATTTGGGTGTCCACCGTGTTAAGAATCCTCTGGAGGTCATCCGGCAGCGTATTCACAGCAGCGGTTGCATTCCCATTGAGGAAATCATGGTCATAAAGTTCGCCTTTGTCGTGCATCTCTATTACCTTTTCCGTCATGGTCATTCCATAGTGCGCAGCCACGTCCTTTTCCATTGCTGATGCATATTCCAGGAGGTAACTCTGCTCATCGAACAAATTGACGCTATATCCATCGGGGTGAGGTTCCCCGGTTCCTCCATTCCAGCCGAACCTGATGCCGGAACTAAAGTAGTAGTCATTGGATTGTCCCTCATACTTGGCTACCTTGGCTTCCTCTGTCAGGGTAGGCACTCCGTCCACATAATTCCAGGTATCCCCCTCTACGCCGGTAGTGAGGATACGGCTGCCCTCCGGCGTATACCACCACTTCATGAATTCCATGATGCGGTCGGCATACTTGGTCTTGGAAGAGATGCATCGCAGATTGCCCACGCCTTTTCCTAAGTTTTCCTCAGATATCTCGAAAGTGCCATCTACCGTACAGCCTTTCAGGGGGATGAATTCGAACCCTCCGGCAACGCCTTCAGACGCTTTCGTTGCGGTGGCGTTCCCCGTGATGTCATGATAAAGGGTGGCGACATACTGCCCGTTCACTGCTTTCAGGGAGTTATTGTCGAATTCATTCTCCGGATTCGCATTGATGGAATCCGGATCAAGCAGACCGTCCTGGTGCAGCTTCCAGTACATATGGTTATACTGCCAGATGTCGGATTCCGGATCGGTATAGATCAGGCTTATCTCCTGTGTCTTGCAGTTCACATGCGCGTAGTCCGTGATAGGGTAATACCCCAGGGAATGCCCGCTGTAAAGCGAATTCCCTCTCATCCCGATGGTGGGATAAGCAATGGCATAAACCTGAAGTCCATTTTCCGTGGTGGGATTCAAATTCACCATGTCCACCAGGAGTTTGTAGATCTGATCCACATCGGCGTCCAGTTCCGGATAGCCCAGCTGGGAATATCTCTCCCAATCCACGTTCAGCCCCCACTGCTGCGTTCCCAGGCTGGCGCCCAATCCGCCATAATCATAGCCCATGATTCCATAGATGTGGTCGCTCTGGAAAACATTCTTGCGCTGGAAATCCATGGTCTCCTCCAGCTTTTCGGGCGGGAAGAAGCAGGAAGTGGCGTCATGTTTTTCCATCAGCTCGTCCAACGGCAGAATAAAGCCGGATTCAATTAGGGGGAGCACCTCATCGGCCTCAATGATAAAGATATCGGGAAGATCGCCGGAGGCCATTAAAGCCTCTTTATTTCCCGATATATCCTGCACATTAAAGGTGATTCCGAACTTATCACGGATATACTCGGCCACTGTATTGTCTGAATAATCATTCCACGACATGGAAACTATCGTTGCAACGTTAAGCGTGATGGGTTCCCGATCCGCCTCTGCAGAAGCCTCGTTCTCTTTAGACTCAGATGTGCTTCCGCCAGACGATGCCTGGCTCTCTTTCTGTTGCTCTGAGGACTGCTCCCCCTGCCCGCCACAGGCTGTCAGACCCACTGCCATTGCCGCCGCAAGCATGATGGCAAAAAGCTTTTTGATTGATTTCCTCATAAATTTACCTCCTTTTTCTAATTAAGTTTACTATAATTATCTATGATGATTCGGCTTAGATCCGTCCCCGCAAATTTTACTCCCCCTTTCCCTGATTTTCCCTTTCCCCGGAACGGTTCACGCCTTGACAGAACTTCACGCGATGCTTTTCCAAAATCTCATCCTTTCACGGATCCCAGCATAATGCCCTTGGTAAAGTACTTCTGCATATACGGGTAGACGCACAGAATCGGAACAACCGTCACTACCAGCAACGTCATCTTGATGGACATGGGCGTCAGCTGCTGTCTCATATTTGCCTTGCTGCCCTCCTCCAGCAGAATGGAAGCAGCGCCTTTCAGATACTGATACAGGATGAACTGCAGCGTCCGCAAATTCCTGTCCACGGTATAGATCAGCGTTGTAGAATAGTCGCTCCATACCCCCACTGCCGTGAACACGCCAATCGTCGCCAGGATTGGTTTGGAGAGCGGCAGGATGATGCGGGTAAGGACGTCCCAGTAGCTCGCCCCGTCCAGCTTCGCGGACTCCTCCAGGGAACTGGGAATGCTCTCAATAAAAGTCTTTGTCAGAATCATATTGTACGCGCTTACGCCCGGCATGATATAAATGAAATATGTATTGTACAACCCTAAGTATTTCCGCAACAGGAACTCCGGAATCAGTCCGCCCCCCACAAACATTGTGCCGATAAAGAAGCGGTAGACGGCCTTGCGGTACGGCATCCGCTCTCTGGAAAGCAGATAGCCCAGATACCCGCTGATGAACATCTGCTCTAAGGTGCAGATCACCGTGATGCTCACAGAGATCAGCGTGGCCTGCGGGATACCTTTCAGGGTCAGCACCTTCCGGTAATTCTCCAGTGTAAAGTCCACCGGCCAGAAGTACACGCCCGCCATTGCCTTCATGGGATCGCTCAGCGAATAAACCAGTATATACCAGAAAGGATAGGTACAGGTAAAGGCGAATAAAAACATTACCGCCGCATTGATCCAGTCAAAGGGCTTCGCCTTATACATATGTTTCTTCTGGGCCGTTTTCCTCTTTCCCATGTCGTCACCTCCTATACGATAGACTCGCCGCGAACCTTCTTGGCAGCGGCATTGCCCAGACAAATCAGCACAATGGAGACGATAGAGTTCATGATCCCCATGGCGATGCCGTATGAATAGTCTGCGTTCTTGAACAGGTTATAGCTGTACAGGCCGATATTCTCCAGCTTGGGATTGGTCAGGGCGCCCCCGAATACCAGCGGGTAGTCCATGCCGCCGCTTAAGAAGCCGCTGATCCCCAGCACGCTCTGAACCAGGAAAGTGGGCAGCACACCCGGAATGGTCACATGCCAGATCCGCTGGAACCGCCCCGCCCCATCCGTCATGGCCGCATCGTACAGCTCCTGGTCGATGCCGGAAATGGCCGCCAGATAGATGATTGCCGAAAACCCAAGCCCTTTCCATGTGCCCATCACCGCCTGGAGCGTCCATGCAATGTTTTTGTTGCTCAGCAGATTGAAAGGCTTGGAAATGACCCCATTGCGCAGAAGCAAAACGTTAAACATCCCGTCCGTGGAAAACAGTCCCACCATCAGCCCGTAAATCATTACCCAGCTGATGAAGTTCGGAATGGTGGTCACGGTCTGGACAATGCGGCGGTATTTCGTGGACCGCAGTTCATTCAGAAAGATGGCAAAGGCCACCGGCAGCCAGGAAATCGCCAGATTGATGGTATTTGGTATTACCGTATTGCGCAGGGCCCGGGGCAGACGACTGATGGAGGAGAACATCGCCTGAAAATTCCTCAGTCCCACAAACTCGCTCTCAAAAGGCGATTTCCCCAGCTTATAATCCACAAATGCATAAGCCCAGCCTGCGATGGGGACATAATGGAAGATAAAAACGTAAATTATCCACGGCAGGATCATCCAGAACAGGATCCATTCCTTTTTCTGACCTTTTTTGTTCATAGTCACCTTATTGGCCATCGTCACACCGCCTTTCTTTGTTATGCAATCATTTTAGCATTTTCTGCCTTTCTATAATAATACATATATTTTACTAATTTAGCTATAATATTGTTTATTTATTCCAACAGTCCGAAAATAACTAACTAATTTTTGGGCGAAACTCATAAAATGTATATTGCTTTGAAAAAATGTATTTGCTATAATTCTAAGGAAGAGATAGAAGAATGGCGGTGAATTATATGTATTCTGCTTTGATCGTGGAAGACGAGCTGTTTGCCCTTCACAGTATGCGCGACATGCTGGACTGGAACGGGGCCGGCATTGACAGGGTATATGAGGCAGCCAACGGCAAAGAAGCCTATGAAGTGTATCTGCGCGAACGCCCGGATATCATCCTGACCGACCTGAGCATGCCTGTCATGGACGGGCTTACGCTGATCCGCAACATCCGGGAGAAAGAGGCAGACGCGAAGACGCGCATTATCATCATGACCTGCATAGATGACTTTACTCAGGCCCAGCAGGCGCTGAATATGGGAGTGTCCCATTATTTTCTAAAAGCCACTGCCAGCTGCCGGGACATCCAGAAAATCCTCCAAGACACCACCATGGATCTGGACAGAGAACGGCTGGGACAGGATACCAATTCCGCCGAAAGAGCGATGCAGATTCTAAAGCATGGGAGAGCCCTCCCGCCGGAGGATGCCGCGGCTGCCCTGCTCGCAGCCGGCATCTCTCCAAAGGAGGACTATGCCGTGCTGCTTCTGTCCCTGCCCCGAAAGGATTCCCTGCTGCCTGACCGTGAGATTCTGCAGCGGGCAGTCAAGGCATACTCCGGCGCGGACGCAAAAATCCTACGCATCTCATCCGCATGCTGTGCCTTTCTGTTGCATCAGGAAAACGCGGAGCGTCTGTCCGACGCCCTGCCCCTCCTGTGCGAGGAGCTGTCCGCGGCCGGGAGCGGACAGATGCGGGCCTGCATGAGCGGGCGGACCCAAGGCTCCGATCGTCTCGCCGAGGCAGTGAGGCAGGCGGAGAAAGGGCTGGAGTTATGCTATTTCACCGGTGTATATTCCTCCCTTTATGCCGGCCAGGAGGCTTTTCCTGTCCCGGAGGATATCTCTATCCGGCTGCTGGCCCTCCCCAATGTTTTTCTCCACGTACCGCGCAAGTTCGCGGACAGTTACGAGAGCAGAATCCGTCAAATCACCTCCCGGAGCTATCCGGATTCCGGCTCCTTTCAGGAGGCTTTGTCGGCAGTGGCCGTATGGCTGTCCATGCAGACGGACAGCGCCAGAGATTCCCTGGAGGAAAGCTGTGTCTCCTGTACCCGAAAGATCTCGGAGAGCGAGACGCTTAGGGAATGCATTGCCTGTTTTGAGCAGTACGCAACAGACATCCTCAACCTGTCTTCTTTCTCCAAACAGATGCCGGACTGCGTGAAAGAAGCGCTTCATTACATTCATTCTAATCTGGATCATGCGCTGTCCCTCAATGAAATCGCGGAGCATATCCACCTGAATCCGGCCTACTTAAGTACGTTGTTCCGCAAGGTGATGGATCAGAGTCCTATCAGCTATATCAATTCCGTGCGCATTGAACGCGCAAAGCTGCTGCTTCGCAGCACGGAGCAGTCCATCAGTGAGATCGCCGCCTCGCTGGGCTTTACCCAGGATATCTATTTTTACCGTCTGTTCAAACAGCTCACCAAGGTGACGCCAAGCGAATACCGGTCATCGGCCCGGTGGCAGGAGGAGGGGACAGGGCAGTGGATGCCTGAGGCAAGATACAATGAGACGCTTTCCGGGGACAGGCAGCTGAAGCCTGCCAAAAAGGGCCAGGCAGACGACCGCTGCGAATCGGTGGGGGAGGAGGAAAACACATGAAATGCCATACGCGCCAGTCATACCGTGAGCGGAAAGTTTCCCTGGCACGACAGATTTCTCTGGGCACAGCGGCAATCCTGGTAGTGGCGATGTTGCTGGGGCTTCAATTTATCTGGCGGTATACCATGTCTGTCCTCTCTGAGCGAGACAAGGATGCCGCCTTTAAGGAACTGCGAAACGCCCAGGAGCAGATTGCCCTGGTCTATGACAGTGTTTGCTCCAACATAAATCTCCTGCTGTACGACCGGGACGCCATCGCCATTGCCAGCGAAAGCAATGTCCATGTGACTCGTGAATACCTCTCTCATGTGAGGAACATCCATACTCTGCTGACAGGCATGGAACAGGACAACCAGTATATTGACTCCTTATTTCTCTATATCAATGACAATGCTTTCATCAGTACCGTAGTCACCAACTCCGTCCCTTTTGATGCCAGAACGATCCCAATCCTGCAGTCCGATTTTTATCAGGAAATCTGCGACTCTGTCTATCAGATCCGCATCACCACGGGACATGAAATCAACGAATTCCATGGGTATCTCGATCCTTCGGCAAAGAACCTCCCTCTGATCACGATAGGCTGCGCTTCCGGCAGCACCTATCAAAACTTGCAGAAACGGGCGGTCATGATCAATCTCAATGCGAAGATGCTTGATTCCCTTCTCCGCTCCTGCTTCGGGGAGGACAGCTGCGTATATCTGCTGAACGAAAACCTGTCTATTCTCCAGGCGACACACACCGTAGACGGGGCGGGGCTGGATCTGTCACCGCTGGCAAATGGGAACAATACAACGGGACAGTTCCCCGCATCCCTCCATGGCAGCACCGGCCAGGCAGTCTATATGCGCAACGAAAACAACGGCTTTACCATTGTGAAATACATCTCGGACAACGAGAACCGCCAGGATGCCACCGCTCTGGAAATCATCTTCTTTGTGGTGTTCGTCCTGTGCGGCGCCATAGCCCTGGTCTTTATGCGGTACTGGATCTACCGCTGTCTGAAGCCTCTGGACGCCCTCTGCCAGAAAATGAGTGAACTGGAGTCCGGCAGACTGGGGGTGCAGATTGATTTAGCCCTGCGAAATGAACTGGGCAATGTCATCCAGCATTTCAACCTGATGTCCCAGGCCCTGGCAAAGATGGACGAGGAAAACCGGGAAGCGGAGAAAGCTCTCCATGTCCAGGAAATCCTGGCCCTGCGGGCGCAGATCAACCCCCACTTTATCTTCAATGTGCTGAACACGTTCAAGTGGATGGCTCTCTCCTATAAAGCGGACGACCTGGAGGAATGCATTGCGGCGCTGGCGGAAATCCTCCTGCCGGTCTTCCGGGAGGATATCGGCCCCATCCCCCTCCGGAAAGAAATCCATTATCTGAAAAGATATCTGCTGATCTTGAGCCATCAGTTCGGCAGCCAGGTCCGTCTGGATATTTCGCTGGATCCGACGCTGGAAAGCGTCCCGCTCCCGCCGCTGACCCTGCAGCCCATTGTGGAAAACTGTGTGCGGCACGGCTATGTTCCTGACGGACCGGCGCTGGCAATCCGCATCACGGCGTTAGCGGAGGACGATACACTCACAATCAGCATTGCGGACAACGGCTGCGGCATGGATGGGGAGACGCTTCTGCAGGTTCAGCTTTCCCTGGAACTGGGAGAGAATACCGGAAGCGACGGCCGGCACATCGGTCTGGCCAATGTCCACCGGAGGCTCACGCTGAATTACGGTTCCCAGTACGGTCTGCGGATTCAGAGTACGCCGGGAGCAGGGACCACGGTGGAAATCCGGCTGCCGATTCCGAAGCCGGCGGAGCAGAAGCCGGGCGGCCCATGATATGGGCCGCAAGCCTGCGTCCATCTGCCCTCCAAGGTACCCCGTGCCCCCTCTTTGGCCGCCCGGAAGTTTTTCGCACCTTTTCAGCAGCTCCTGCCAACGCACGTCCTCTTTCATGTACCCGAAAGTCTCCTCCCTTAAACACTTTACCAGAGTGCGGCTCCCTCAATTCGCCGTCCGACTTGTTCCTTGTTTTTTCCCGCAACCAGAGCAACGTATTCGCATTTTACATCATTGTATCATCCCGCAAAACCTCTGCTAAGTTGATTTTGCGTATATTACGCCAACCAAGATAATATGCAAGTGCCACAATTCCCCAGATAGCCAGCATAAAAATCATAATCGGAATAAGCGGAGCTTCGGCAAGAAATGTCCCCGCTTCAACATAGCTCATCTTCAGCATATACCCCACTGTAATAGCTGCAAGCGGAAGGGTAATTAAAATCGGACGCCCTGCTATGGTAAGCGCCTCCACACAGAACATTTTTTTGATTTCACCCTGTGTCATTCCAACAGACATATACCTTGCAAATTCCCTTTTTCTCTGACGGACAAACCCCAGCGTATTGGAAAACACATTCCCAACGCCAATCACCGCAAGCAGGACACAGAAACCGCCAAAGATTGTCATCATTCCCTGTATCTGTTTATCGTTCGCTGCTGCTTCCTGAATACGGTTCTCACTTTCTGTCTTATAGTTTCCCGCCATAAGGCTGTCCACCTGCCCCTGCAACGCATCCAATTCCTCTGATGTCACATTTTCCCTGCCAAGCATACAGATATAGGCATCCTCCTCGCTGCCTCCAATCTGCCCCTTGATCTCTTTCCACAAAGATACGGGAATAAAATGCACCAGTTCATAATAATCAAGCGTTGCGTACTCCTCTCTTAAAACAGGCACTTTCTCCGTATAGGACAAAACCGGGACCTCCACGGAAACATCTGTTAAGTTTCCGTTGTTATTCTCTTCCCTGCCGGACTGTCTTAAAATGCTTACCGCTTTTTCCCCTTTCAAATAGGGCATATATCGCGGATGCCTGAAATCCGGATTTGTAACGTCACGTATCTGATTCCATATGACTGCCCCGTCAAGCTGCGGCGTGATGCCAATCTGTTCACAGTACGCTAAAAAACTCGCATCATCCAGTATGACAATAGGAATATTTACAAGCCATCCCCCCTCCGTCTTCCTCGCATAATTATCCCCGGCTACGGCAAAACCGCCGAAAGACTTCATATCTTCGCTTATTTCATCCTCTGCAATGATTCTTTTTGCCATTGCTTTCTGATATACAACGGCACTTCTTATTCCGGAGATCTCCTGCAATTTTTGTGCCTCACTAAAAGAATCCACATCCGTATCCTTTACTGTAACCATAATGTCCCATACACCTTGATACCGTTCAAAATAAGTTTCTCTTGTGCTGATTCCTGAAAGTGCAAAAAAGGACTGCATAAGGGTAAAGGCAAGAAAAGAGAAGATCAGACTGAGCGATGCTGTCCGTAAGGCTCTTTTCTGTGCTTTCAATGCTCCGCCTGCCAATTCTCCTTCCAATCCAAAAAGGCAGGTAAGCAGCGGAGATTTTTTCTTACGCTTTAACTGTAATTCGCCTGTATTTTTAATCGCTTCAAGCGGCGTCAGCCTGCTTAATTTTCTGGCCGGTATCCACGCGGAAATCCATATTGTCACCACTGTCAAAAGAAGTGTCGCCGCTAAGACTAACGGATGATAGCCAAAGACCGCTTCATGCCTGCCTGCCACATCACTCCCCAGTAAATCATTCGCCATATACATCAGTCCCATACTGATTAGAATGCCGAACAAATTCCCGATTAAGATCGGCAGAATACATAACGCAGCCGCTTCCTGCAAAAGACATGAGCGTATCTGTTT
>Ga0137308_100335_pt1 | contig 84437 bp, 76 predicted proteins | sample Inofrocosms_June_FD_97181 | JGI IMG/M metagenome (GOLD analysis project Ga0137308, IMG submission 97181) | Mouse cecal microbial communities from Vienna, Austria - N-Acetylneuraminic and N-Acetylglucosamine D2O microcosms_June | ecosystem: Host-associated > Mammals > Digestive system > Large...
GGGCTATCTGATTTTTTGTTGCCATTGTGTTGCCATTCGCAGAGAACGGCAGATACACTCTGTCGACTTATTCGCTCCCAATTTCACAATATTCCAAAAGCGCATCCAAACGATTCCTTCGTTGTCCTACTGAACCTGTACGACTAGATGCAGCAGCTTTATATTTTTCTAGAGCTCCTTCATAAGGCACATCTTTGGAAAAATACTTTGTATAAAATTCTTTTAATTTGCTCTCCACATCACTAGGCTGCACTCCAGTTTTATGCCATTTCCACGCTACAGAAAAAAGAGTGTAAAGATGTGTTGTCCAGTATAATCTTTTATTTACACTTGCATTTAAATTAAGAGCAGACAGGAAACTAAGAATTTCAACAAAAGATTTTTTTGCATCGTTAATCTTGGCTGTATCGTCCCTATATTTTTCATATAAATCATCTAAAATATCATTTGAAGACTCTAGAATTTTATCCTCTGCAACCAAGAAGAACAGTTCAGAAATAAACTCAATATCTTCCATGCGGACACTTTTAAGACGCGCCAATTTATCTGCCCAAAACGGATTATTAGTAAGCTCTTTTATTGTAGCGAGTACTATAGAACCCGAATACTTTGCATTTCGAAGTTCTTGCCTAGTTAAAGGCTCACCATTTCTATTAAGTCGATCAAAAACCGATGCTACTAATTCTTCTCGTTGTTCATATAGATATTCAATATTTAATGCGTAAGTCCAGAACTGCTTGATATAGTCAGGAAATTCTGTGTTTTTTCCCTTGATTTCGTCAAAAGTTAGCCCAGCAATCTCGTTCGCAGTTGGCAAATTGGTATCATCAATAAAGTCATCTTCAGCAAAATAAGTGGTCAAAGGAATCTTATTTTCAATAAAATCTATTATTGATTCAAGGCGCTGCCTGCCGTCAACAACATCGTAAACAGTTTTTCCAGAATTGGTATCTACGCATGGACGCAAGAAAATTGCAGGCACAGGATAATTTTTCATAATTGAATCAATCAAAAAAGACTTCTTATCCTCAGACCACACCCCGCTTTTCCGCTGATAAGAGATATTAAAACGATATTTATTCAAAATGTAATTATCATAAAATTCAGATATTGTTAATGATGTTGATTTCCTTTCAAACAGCTTTGCCATTTAGAATACCCCCAATCTCCGCAGAGGAACTTTGTTGAACATAATTTTTAAATATACTGATTAGAACCGCATTTAAATCTCTCGGCGGCGATGGATTTATAAAAGTGAATCCGGAATCTTGATTGAGATTAAGCAACAACTCATCCAATTCACGTCGGTCAACATGCCAATAGGAAATACCACATAGGACAACTTCGTCCTTTGCAGAGATGTCAAGTGCAGCGTTTTTTGCTTTGCCTCTTAAGTGCTGCGACCAAGGCGCTGTGATTCCTAAACGCATAGAATCTCCAGCCGGTGGGATAATTGCACCTTTTCCGTAATGTGTCAAGTTACTATATTTCAGTTCGAGTTGATCAATAGTGACACCTTCAAAATCTAAACTATAGTTCACAGAATAGGTCGTTGTATAGCCTTTAGGAACAAAGCTTATAGATCCATGAGGCTTAATTATCTCTATGCAGGGTGTCGTTTCTTCCTCAAATTCTTTGACGCTGAATGGAATTTTCAGGCAAGATAAGATTCGTTCCAACCATATATCATAGTTATATGTAATAAAAGTAATTTTATCATATTCGTTAGATGTTGCAAGGTTCTTGAAAAAGGATACCCACCCCCATTTTGTCTTTGAAAGAAAGTCTTCAAGTCCGTTTATAGAAATTGCATCATCATAACATGAGAATAAATGCCGCAAGTAAACTATGAGTTCAGAATATGCTTTGAGATATATTCTGTCTTTTCTAGAATCAACCATTTCTATTCTTTTATCTTTTTGCGCTGGCTCATTAACAAAATCAAAGAACATATTGGCGCAGGTAATGATTTCCTCAATTAAAGCAGTGCTTTCCTGAATTGTATTTCCTGGTCGGGCACCTAATGTCCACAAAGATGGGCAATGCTTATAGGAAAGAAATCCGGGTTTATTATCCCAAGGAGTATCAATTTTGTCACCAAGCCGAAATAAGTTTCTTACATCGATTTTATCGCTGATTGTAGGATTAAACTCGGCATAGTAATGTAAAAAATCAATTGTGAAGCCGTTCCCCAAAATAATAAATGCTTTCTTCATTATAACACCACTCAAGAAATATTATTATCTATTGTGTTGACAAGGTCGGCAATTGCTTGACTAAAATGATTTTTTAGCCGACACTCCCACAACACAATTGTTTTCCACCCATCTGCTTCAAGTTTGGCAATATGCTCCTGATCCCGCTGTTGGGTTCTTTGAATTTTCGGCCCCCAGTATGCTTTATTTGACTTACTGGAGTGTGCATACCGGCTCCCACAATCATGTCCATGCCAGTAACAGCCGTGAATAAAGATTGCAATTTTCTTCTTGGTGAACACTATATCCGGCTTTCCTGGGAGCGCCTTGTAATTGATCCGATAGCGATATCCTAACGCAAACAAGTATCTCCGCACCATAAGTTCGATGCTGGTATCTTGGCTCTTAATATGGGACATGATCTCGCTCCGCCGCTCCGGCGTAATCGTATCAGCCATCACACAGATAAATCCAGAGGAAGATCAGAGATATCCTTCAACCTCTTACCATCGACCAATGTACCCAAAGTTTCGACGGCATCTTCTGAGCCTACTTCCCGAACTGCACGCATTAATTCTGGTAAAGCGAAATGATAAACACAATCAATATCACCTGTACCAAGTGCCAACGATGCAAGGCGATTCGGCATCGGTTCGGCAGTTACTACAACGATATGGGGGAGATGGCCTTTCCTGTTACGGATCAGGTTAAGGGCCTCTGTCCGGCTATTCTGCGCACGGTCACTCCGCATGGTATATTTAGCTGATACGCTGGCGTGGAGCAAAGGTTTCCCACCACATCTTTCTCTAATATCTGCCATCAAGCCAACATTATCATCGACCACAAACCGAAATTCGTTGATTTCCTCATCACTATATAAATCTCGATAGATTACAACATCAGGTGCTACAAGATAGTCGTTACCTAGTGCAGCAGCGAGTTGCGAGTTTTCTGCAGTTAGAACACTAAGGTAGGCCAAATGCTCATATTGGGCAAAATCGCTGGTCTTTAGCTTATTGTTGTTCCCCAGCTGCAAGATAGTCCACCGGCCAGGGCGGAGATTTTGAAGCTGCGGAAAAGTTTCCTGCAAAAACTGCATGGTGAGCAATTCAAACTGTTTCCCCAATGTCTGTCCAGAAATTTTATCTACCTGATTGACCGTGTGATGATGCTCATCAACAAGAATATCAACAATCCTTCTGGATATAGCCTTTGATCCCCGACTGCTGGTATCCGCATTAGAGGCAACACCAGCAGAGGTCAAGGTCAGCGTATTCGTTTCAAACAGCTGCTCGTGAAAGTGAAATCTTGCTCTCGCTATCAGCGCATCCATATGCAAGACACTCCTTTATCTGTTCTCCCACCGCTTTTGCTACGGGGGGCGGAAAGGCGTTTCCAATCATCCGGCAGGCAACGGTTTTCCGGCTACCGAATGTCCATATATCAGGAAATCCTTGAATCCGGGCCATCATCCGGCTGGTAAGACGGGGCATCCCATCAAAGCCAGGGGCCGGTGCTGTATCTGCAATGCCCCGGCCATCAATGCCAAGTTCAGCCCAGGCATTTCTGGCCCTGGTCGGCCCTAAGTCAGGCCCTCCATGTTTTTTTGAGCCGCCTACTAGCGTTGGCGCAATGCGGCCAGCCTGTGCCGCCCATCGTTTGGCTCCTTCCCATTTGTTTTCAGCCATTAGATCATACAGTGTTTCGCCAACTGTTTTGGCGCTGTCCGGCCTGTCCTCTGGATAAGCAAACGCCCCAAATTGATCTTTTCGTATGGCGATAATGACAACTCTTGGCCGGAGTTGGGGAACACCAAAATTTGAAGCGTTCAGCAATTTTATGTGGGTAACATACCCTAAATCCTGTATAGATTTGAAAATATGGTTGCGGTATGCTTCAAAGCTGGGGTCTAAAAAGCCCCGGACATTTTCCAGCATAACCGCTTTCGGTTCAATTTCCCGTATCAGTCTAATTGCCTCTGGGAACAAATCCCGATCATCATCCTGCCCAAGCTGTTTGCCAGCAACAGAAAAGGGAGGACAAGGCACACCGCCCGCCAGTAAATCAACGCCTCTGTATGGCCGTCCATCGAAATCGTGAACATCCGCACAGATGACGTTCCACTCTGGCCGGTTTTTTCTCAAAACTTCGCAATAATCGGCTTCATATTCAACTAGGGCCACATGGACAAATCCGGCCATCGCAAGCCCCAGAGCCTGTCCACCAGCTCCCGCACAAATCTCAACACAAGTCAATGGCCGCTGCATCATTTGTTCTCTCCTAATCATACGGTCATTTTTCAGTAAACTCAATGACATCGCCAATATCACATTCCAACACGGTACAGATTTTATAAAGGCTTTCCATAGAAATAAATTCGCTTTTCCCCATCTTTGCCAGAACATTAAAGCTGATCCCAGCCGCCTCTTTCAGTTCGGTCCGGTTCATCTTCTTGTCAATCAACAATTTCCATAGCTTATCATAACTGACCGGCATTGTGATTCTCCGTTCAATGCGTTTTCTACAGTATATCACATCTTGCCTCCTATATCAAGATAATCTCACAAAAAAGTGAGCGGGTGACAATTTTGTACTCATCACCCGCTACTATGTTCACTTTTGGGCCTGTATCCCTCGTACCTTCGCCCACGCGCTGGCCTTGCTCCGCCGCTCCTCGCTGTAAGGAGCAGTCAGCCGGAAACTCAACCGCCCCTTCTCGATCTCGAATGTCAGCCCGCCCTGACCATCATCATCGATCTGCCTGCACAGGTCAGGGTACTGCTGGGCGTATGCTCCCAGCCGCTTTTTCAAGTCCGTGTTATGGGTCTGCACCTCGATAATGCTACTCTGTTCATCAAAAAAGATACCTGTTGTTTTTTGCCGCTTTGTAAGCCCTGTTCGCATGAAACCTCCTGATTTTTGAAATATTTTCCCGCCTTTTGAGCCGGAAAATTGCCCTGATTTTTTGATGGAAAGCATTCCAACGAAGCAACGTTCATTTGAAATGCTTCCGCCAGATTTTTTTCAAAATTTCCCGCCTCTTGACTGATTACCGTTCCACGGCACTTTCCCGTTGCCGCTGAACTTTGGGCGGCTCTATCTGCTCTGCATGGAGAACTTTAGAGATGAACGACATTACCCGTTCAGGCGCTTTTCTGACCGCAGCCAGGAAATCCTTAGCCTGCTCCTTCAATTCCTCATACCGCCGTTTCCATACCTGAGCATCCTTCCGGGCGGATTTCAGATCGCGTTGTAAGTCTTTGATGGTGGTATCTGAAGCTATTCCCTTTTTGGCAAGCCGCTTTAAGTCCTCTGCTTCCTGCTGGGAAAACTCCATTTTGCCCATCAGTGTCTTACGGCCCATATTGTCGATCTCCGCAAAGGCAACCGCTGTTCCTTTTTGAACTTCGATTTTCTGCTCGACTTTCTGGAGAACCTTCTCCTTTTTCTCAACCTGACGCTCCAAAACTGCCAGCCGCTCCTGTTCACGCTCTGTCTTGAACTGTGCGACTGTTAGATGTTCTTCGGAGCTGCCACGCTCCCCTCGCTCCACATCGGTATAGCCAGCAGCCCGCATTGCATCAAAGAAATCGTCTTGGAGGACACTGTATGATTTTCGTAACACCGGCTTACCGTTCTTTTGGAGGATAGGCTTTCCCTGCTCATCCACCGCCGGGAGGGACTTCCACTTTTTACTACTGCTTACTTGGGTAATTGTTTCTTTAACTGTACCGACCAGGGATTTGTCCTTGCACCGCTTGGACCACAAGACTTGCTTCACTACCACAGGGATGTAGACAACATGGAGATGGTAGTGGTACACATCCCGTCCCAGGGCCTCCGACATAGCCCGGTTGCGCTCATCGGCGTGCATGACTGCCGATAAGATAAATTGCTCCCCGCCCACAATTTCTATTGCGCTCCTGTATGCGTCGGTGTAGAATTGTTTTGCGAAGTCGTAGCCGCCATGATTGTCGAAGTAAGCTGAGTTCACATCAAAGACCAACTCGCCGTATAGGTAGGCATCGTCCTTCAGCCCTCTGGTGGAGATTACTTTACTGGCCTCCATCTGGGCGAACATCTCCGCATAGTTGCCTGACGGCTTCTTGAAATGGATATTCAAAGCAGCCTTTTCTGGTACAATGTCAGGGTTGGTATAGGAATCCTTCTCTCGTTCATTATGCCGTTGTGTATTGCCAATTTGTGCTGCGGTCAGATTAGCATTTCTGACGCTGGTACGGTCAATCCCATCGTTTCTTGCCATTGTACTCCTTTCCAAAATTTGCGGTTTGGGTACCCTTTTGGAGACGGGGGCCACTTCCTGCGGGAAGTGTAATAACCCACTATGACACTTTCATCCCTTCAGGCTGCAAAGTGTCGTGGGCTCTCCGAGGGGGTGTGGGGGCTTTGCCCCCATCAACTGCGGTTGCCTCCCCCAGCAGGGCCGCCCTTTGTAAAGGGCACCCTGCACCCCGCCTAAACTTTGCCGGGAAGTATACAGCAGCAGACCGCCACTGTATACTTCCCGACTGCGGCAGCAGCTTATCGCTCAAACTCAACAATATTCCTGACATTGTTGTACTGCATGACCTCTTTCTCCTGCCGCCCGTCGGTGTACCAAATGATTTTTTCCGGCTTGATGATGCCCTTATAGAGATGAATTTGCGGATGCCTGCGGGCTATGGCTCGGTCATAGAACCACTTCGCTACGTCAAGGCTGGTGGTCCAGGAGATACGGTATGCCGCCTTGTCCAACACTTCCTCCCCAGCCCGGTATACCTCAATCTCCGACAGAGCGATCATCTCGGCAGGGATGCGCTTTTCAATAGGCGCGTACTTTCGGGCCTGCCGCACGTATTTCCTGACAGTAGGGATATGGTCCCCATTGTGCGTATGACATTCGGTTGGGATACTGAACTTGTATTCATCCGGCAGAATATGATAGACGGCTTCCAATCCTACCGCCATGACACGAGCGTTAAGGGTGATTAAAGAACTGATCGTATCCCAATCGCTGTTTTTCATTGCACCGATGAGTTTCGTCATCAACAGATCGTACCGTTCCTTTTCCGTCACCACAACATTCTTTCCCATAATTTCAAATAGCCCTTTCGTGTTTTTTGTTGTCCCGTGACGGTCGTGACGATGGTGACGGCCTTTTGACCACCGCCCTAATCGTCGTCACGACCGTCACCACCGTCACGCCTGGTGCGAAACCAGTGTCAGGGTGATTTTCCTTCCGGCGTGGCTCCGGCCATTCTCATACTGGATGCTATGTTCATTCAGTAATCGCCCGGCGTTCACGTTCAGCCGCATCGTAAGCGTATTAGGCTTCAAATCCACACCTAGGGCGGTCACCAACTCGGTGGCTGTCCCACTCCACGGCATATCCCTCGCTACCAACTCCGCCACAGCCTCAAGCATCGGGTCCGGCGGTGGTTTCCACAGCTCCGTTTCCGTTCGTTCCAACTGCCATATCAGCCGGTCCATGTCCCGAGTCAGATAGAGCCGCTGATCCTGTTGGTCACGTCCCGAAACTTCCAAAGCGGCGGTACTGTCCGTCCGTTTCTCCTTCTGAAGCATAAACGCCCCATCTGCCGCACCCAACAGGCCATTCGTACCGGAGATCATGTCAAACTTATCATCGGCCTGCTGCTTTCTGGTGTGATGTACCAGCAGGAGGCAAACTTTGTGGCTGTCCGCAAACCGTTTCAGCCGTCCCACGATCTCATAGTCATTGGCATAGCTGTACTTCGCCCCGCCAGCTTCCCGTATTTTCTGAAGGGTATCGATGATAATCAGTTTGGTATCTCGGTGTTCCCGCACAAACTTTTGGAGCTGTTCGTCCAGGCCGGAGCCAAGCACTTGGGCGCTAATGGCAAGGTGCAGATTATCAGCACTGTCTGTCCCGAACATTCTGTATAGCCGTTCTTGCAACCGCCGGTAGTCATCCTCCAGCGCCAGATAGAGTACTGTCCCCTTATGTACGGTATAGCCCCACAGGGGGATGCCGGTGCTGACATGGTAGGCAAGCTGTGCCATGAAGAACGACTTTCCCACCTTCGGTGCTCCTACAAAGAGGTAAGTGCCGGAGTAGAGCAGGCCGTCAATAACAGGTGGGCGGCTTTTGTAGACGGTTTCGTATAACTCGCTCATAGATACGGTATGCAGATATGCTGGGTCACTCATCCGCTGCATCAGCCGCAGCTTTTCTTCTAAAGTTTGCTCAGGGGGATTGTTTTCGGTCAAATCTTCTGCTATACTCAGACCAGTGGTTTTCTGAACCGGCTGTTCCCCGCCTGCGCCAACAGGCGGAATCGGAACAGCCGCTTTCGTTTTCATTTCATCCAATCTCTCAGTCCTCCTTCATGCCATCCATAATGGCGGCGATCATGTTGATGGTATCCAGCAGTTCGTCACTGACATTGGCCCCGGCCTCAATGCGCCGCAGCTCATCCAGGACGGCGGCGAGCTGATCGCGCAGGGCCTTGTAGACCCTGGGATTGCCCTGCACCACCACATCCCGGTTCAGCAGCCGCCGGATGATGTAGTCCTGTTTGGTGAGGCCGGTGAGCCGGACAGCGGTTTCAATCTGTGCGTCCTCTTCCGGCGATACCCGGAAAGCCACAGTCTTGTTCCGCCAGCGGTTGTGGCTGTCCAAATTCTTTGCTGACATAATCAAACACCCCTTTCCATGTTCAATTTATCCGCCATTTCCGCCTGTTTGGACGGAAACAAGTGCGCATAGTTGTAAGTAATGTCGATGCTCTCATGGCCCACCCGGTCTGCGATTGCCGTTGCGGAGAAGCCCATATCAATCAGGAGTGAAACTGCGCTGTGACGAATATCGTGAATCCTGATACGCTTCACTCCGGCCTCTTTTGCGCCCCTGTCCATCTCCCGATGCAGATAGCTCTTGGTGACAGTGAACATCCGGTCATTTACACCGACATCATAGAGCATTTTGAGGTAGTCTTGGATTTCGTCCGCCAGAAATTGGGGCATGGTGATGACCCGATTGCTCTTCTCGGTTTTCGGCGTGGTAATCAGATCTTGGCCGTTCAACCGCTGGTAGGACTTGCTGATAGAAACGGTGCATTTCTCAAAATCGAAGTCCTCCGGAGTGAGGGCCAACAGTTCCCCTTCCCGGATACCGCACCAATAAAGCATCTCGAAAGCATAGTAGGAGAGGGGCTTATCCATCATGGCCTCGGCAAATTTCAGATACTCCGCTTTTGTCCAGAACAGCATCTCCCGGTTTTTCTTCTTTCCCATGCTTCCGGCCTTTTTGCAGGGATTGTCCCGGAGGTTGTAGTAGCGAACAGCATGGTTGAAGATGGCACTCAGTTGATTGTGGACCGTTTTCAGATAGACCGGGGAGTACGGTTTGCCCTTATCGTCCTTGTAGTTCAGCATTTCATTCTGCCAGGTGATAATCTGCTGGGCGGTGATATTGCACATTTTCAGCTTGCCGAAGTAGGGTAGCAGCTTGGAGCGGATGATGTGTTCTTTGGTGGCCCAGGTGTTTTCTTTGAGGCGGGTCCGCATATCTGCTGTGTACTGCTCCACGAAGCTGGCAAAGGTCATATCCAAGTTGGAGGTGGCCTTGTTCTGTTGCTCCCGCTCCCACGCCTGTGCGTCCCGTTTGGTCTTGAAACCTCGTTTCTGCGTTTGCTTCCGTTCCCCGGTCCAGTCGGTGTAGCGGTAGATCACCCGCCAAGTGCCGGTCTTTTCTTCTTTGTAGACTGCCATTATGATTCCTTCCTTTCCGCCCCGCCGTAGCAGAGCTTTTCCATGAAGTACCGCTGGTTGACCCGGCCTGAGATCGTCAGGTATCCCTTTTCTCTCAGTTCGGCATTGAGTTTCTGGACAATCTTGTAGGCATAGGACTTGGAAATCCCCAGTTCTTTTGCGACATCGTCCACCCGCATGAAGCTGTTTTCGTTCAAATAGTGTACCTCCTGTTTTAGATTTATTAAGCGGAATTGCTTAGCTCTCTTGCATTATACTAAACAACTCTGTTAATGTCAAGCGGTTCGTGGAAAAATATTAAGCAAAATTATTTAGTTTTCTCTTGACTATCTTAAACATATCTGCTATATTGATTGCAACGACAGTCGAAATGGAGTTGGCAGCTATGGCAATCGGTGAAAGAATCCACTTTTTCCGCACAATGCGGGGCATGACGCAGAAATATCTTGGTATGTTGCTGGGCTTCCCGGAGAAATCCGCGGATGTCCGGCTGGCGCAGTACGAAACCGGGGCCAGAACACCAAAGGCCGATTTGACCGCTTCGCTGGCTAATGCCTTGGGTGTGTCACCGCTGGCGCTGTCTGTACCAGATATTGATTCCTACCTCGGCTTGATGCACACTTTGTTTACCTTGGAGGACAGGTATGGCCTCACCATTGACGAGCTGGATGGAGAGGTCTGCCTGCGGGTCAACGTGCGCCATAGCAAAGACGCCGCCCGTTTGCATGAAATGCTCTGTTCCTGGTGTCAGGCCGCTGCCATGCTCAAGGCCGGGGAGATCAGCCAGGAGGACTATGACCGCTGGCGCTACCGTTACCCGGAGTTCTCCAACACACCGGGCCGGGTCAAGCCAATCTCCCAAGGCTTAAGTGATATGCTGGTAGATGCCCTCAAAGAGCAATCCGAAGAATAAAAGCAAAAGAGCTAACTGACCCAATCAAAATCAGTTAGCTCTTTTCCTATGAATCATGAAAAAATGTTGCCAAATCGTTGCCACAGAGGGGTTCAAGCCTTGCAAAACCCAGTCATATCAAGGCTTTTCCACCCTCTGAAATCATTCCCACTCGCCGAGTTAAATCCATTTCTAAACTTTTTTGTATAGAGGATTTGATTCGTCGTGGTTTTATTTGATACAGATTATCCTTATCCTAAGGTCTATTCGGACTTTTGCTATCAAAAATCTATCTGGGCCATCCTATCATGGGTTTTGCTTGAGACTGATGAATAGGTGGCTTGGAAGTATTATAACACGATTCCATAAAAAATTCTATCCAAATTTTTCTTTTTTATTGTCTGCACAAGTTTCACCGAAAGAATGTCAGGATAAAGGTCGTTTTGCGCCGTCATTAGAATATCATAAAACACAAAGAGCCGCAGTCGATGTCCGTTCGGGTGTCGGCTGAGGCTCTTTTTTGTTACAGCAAATCGTTCAGAAGGTTCATGCACTTGACTTTCTGTTGGAGATTTGCGCTGCCATAAACATTCAGCGTGAAGGACACATTTTTATGACCTAAAATCTCCGAAAGCGATTTAATGTCAAACTCCGGTATTTCGATTGCTCGTACTGCGAAAGTGTGCCGGATCTCGTGGAACTTTACCTTTTGCAGCCCGTTTCGTTTCAAAAAACGGGAAAAGAACTGCCGGTATGTGCGAGGTTCTGTTGGCTTGGTCTTGCCAGTCAAGAAGTAATGGTTGGGGTTCTCAGTATAGAACTTCTTGATAATGTTCATCAGCAATGACGGTACGGGAATTGTTCGAGCTGATGTCTTGGTCTTCGGCGGTCCTATGTGCAGATAGGATTCACCTTTTTTCTTGTCATAGATACGCTGGACGGTTTTGTTGATGCTGATGGTTTTATCTGTCAGCGAAATGTCCTTCATTTGCAAGCCGCAAAGTTCACCGATCCGCACCCCGGTAAACAGTGCAATGAGAATGCCAGCAGTCTTCCTATTCAGGTTCATGTAAATACACTGAATAAGAGCTTGCTCCTGATCTTTGGATAGCGATACCACTTTCTTAACACCCAGCTCTTTTGGGTACTCTATCAAGTCCCAGTTGAGCAGCGGTATCGCCCTTTCCTTGTAGGCATACTCCATAGCAAGCCGCAGTACGAGAATCACATCTCGTATGGTCTTCACAGTGAGACCACCGGACTTGTCCAACCGCCCGGATTCGTAGAGATACGATATGTAGCTTTGAATGTCCTGCTCGGTGATGCTGCCAATCTTCCGTTTCCCGAAGTGCGGTATCAAGTGATTTTCGGCTATTAGCGTGAAGCTGGCATGGGTTGACGGTGTGATCATCGGCTTCTTTTGATTTAGCCAAGTGTTCAACAGCGTCTTAAATTGTGTATTATTAGTCATATTGACCACCTCCACAGATATTATCTGATGGAGAAATAATCAGGGCATTATAAACCTCAAGTAACGGTCTCGAAAAGCGTCCGAAACTTCGCTTTCCGGGCTTTGATGAGCCGTGGAAGGCAGCACTCCTTTCGGACTATTTTGTCAAAAACATCAAGAAAAATGCTGATGGTGCGATAACCAATGTAATCTGCAATTCGGCAAAACAGGGGCTTATTCCGCAGCGCAACTATTTTGATAAGGACATCGCAAACAGTGATAATACAGATGGGTACTATATCATCGAGACAAATGATTTTGTTTATAACCCCCGGAAATCTACCGATGCGCCCTACGGTCCCATAAGCTGCTATAAATATCCAGAAGCAGGGATAGTGTCCCCATTGTACCTGTGCTTCCGAGCAAAGCAGGAGATCAATCCTCTGTATTTTGAATGGTGCTTCCGTTCGTCGGTATGGCATCGGTATATCTATATGTCTGGTGACAGCGGTGCAAGGCATGATAGGGTGAGCATCAAGGATGACACTTTTTTTGCAATGCCTATAAATATCCCCTCTGCAAAGGAACAGGATAGAATTGCGTTGTTCCTTAATGCCATAGAGCAAAGGATTGATAAACAGCGTTCTTTGGTTGAAGCCCTCAAGAAGTATAAAAGAGGTGTCACAAATGCCATCTTCAATAAAGATTTGAGATTTGCTTCTAAAGAAACCACTTACCCGAAATGGGAACAAAAATACATAGGCGAAATATGCAAGATACAAACAGGCAAGAGCAATACGCAAGATGAGACAGTACATGGATGCTTCCCATTTTATGTGCGTTCCCCAATAGTGAGAAAAAGCAATCGTTATCTCTTTGATTGTGAAGCTGTTCTTACAGTAGGAGATGGCGTTGGTACGGGCAAGGTTTTTCATCATGTGACTGGAAAATTCGACCTTCATCAGCGTGTATATGCCATGACTGACTTCAAGCTGGTATCAGGAAAATACTTCTATTATTACTTTTCCAATTTCTTTTATGATCGAGTCATGCGAATGACGGCTAAAACCTCAGTCGATTCTGTTAGATATGAGATGATTGACAGAATGCCCATCCTCATTCCGTGTAAAGAAGAACAGTGTCAAATCGTAAGACTTCTGAATCTTCTTGAAAAAGAAGTCAGGGATGCCGAAGTAAAACTCACTTTACTTGAAAAACTCAAGTCTGGTTTCTTACAGCAACTCTTTATATGAAGAGCTGCTGTAAGAGGCTGCTCTTCAGTTGAACCAAGAGAGAAGCCTCTTTTTCCTCGGATGCAATTAGTGTATCAACTGTGCTTAGTAACTTTACAATCTTGTCCTGCTGTGGCTTTTCTGGGACAGGAATAATACACTCTGACAAAGCCGACTTGCTTATTTCACGAAATGTGTTTCCTGATGAGTATTTCTCACACCAAGGCTTAATAATGATTTGCATATAATACAGGTACTCGGAAGAAACTCGGCTTGTGAGGGGTATCAGCGACTGAAAGCCCTGATTGGTAGAACACTCTTTTTCTGCAATAGACATCTCGCCTAATGTCGCACGAGTTGTTAATAGCACTGTTCCGGCAGGGAGAAGTTTTGCAGATGAATTACTTAGACCCTCGTTGCTTAATTTGCGAACACTGCTATTTACATATTTCGTTTTTCCGATTTCCGAAGGTGTAAACCACTCTACGGAGTTTCCCCAATATTCGCCGTGTAAGGTGTCGGGTGTTCCGCCTCCTATAATTTTGCAAACTGATCCGAGTTTGCAGTTATAGCTTTCTTCAATCTGAGAAAGAAGCCTTCGATTTAGTCCTCTTTTATACTTCTGACTAAGTACGCAGAAAAGCTATATGAAAGACGAAAATCCCTTGCAATAGCGGAAACTCTCTGCTACTGCAAGGGATTTTGCTTTATGTTCTTGCCACTATTCAGTTGGAAAAAAGACCTCAAGTAACGGTCTCGAAAAGCGTCCGAAACTTCGCTTTCCGGGCTTTGACGAGCCGTGGGAGATATGCACAGCGGAGGAATTGTTCCAGAATGTGACAGATAAAAACCATCCCGATGAAACCGTCCTTACCATAGTTCAAGGCAAGGGAACGCTACCCAGAGAACAAGCCGGACGCAATATACACTATGATGACGCTTCATTGTCGAATTACAAAATGGTTCAGAAAGGCGATTTTATTATTCATCTGCGCTCCTTTGAAGGCGGTTTGGAAATGGCAAACGAAAACGGGATTGTAAGCCCTGCGTACACGATACTCCGTGGAAAGAAACCACATTCAAGCCGATTTTATGAAGCATATTTTCACACAGACGAGTTCGTAAACCATGTTCTCTCAAAATCAGTGGAAGGTATCAGAGACGGAAGACAAATAAGTTACGATGCCTTCAAGTGGCTCGGTCTTCCGTACTGCTCTCCAAGCGAACAAGCTAAAATAGCAGAGCTATTTTCTGTGCTGACGAAAAGAATAGAGAAACAGACTGTGCTGGTGGACTCCCTCAAGAAGTATAAAAGAGGATTGCATAAGCTTGTTTTTATCAAAAACCGGAAGCCTTCTTGGGAAAAGTCAGCTCTTCATGATATTGCTTCGTTTTGCGGAGGGGGAACACCCTCAAAGGATGTTTCTTCTTATTGGGATGGTGAGATCGGCTGGATTTCATCATCTGACATACAAGAAGAGTGGATAGACGATATTTCCGTGACTCGAAGAATAACAAAAAAGGCGATTGATAATTCAGCCACAAAACTATGCCCCGAAGGAACAATAGCTATTGTCTCACGAGTAGGCGTGGGAAAAGTTGCAATAATACCTGAAAGTCTCTGTACAAGTCAAGATTTTACCAACATAACTTCTATCACAGGGAACACACACTACATGGCATATCAAATTGCTTTTAGGATGAAACTTGAAGCCATGAAAACACAAGGAACATCCATCAAAGGGGTTACAGCCGATACAATAAAGTCAATGGGGGTGGACATTCCCCCTTTAGAAGAGCAGAAAAAGATTGCGGACATGCTCACTGCTTTTGACTCTTATATCAAGCGAGCAGTTTATGAGCTGGATATTTTTCTTACTATGAAGAAGGCATTGTTGCAACAGCTCTTTATATGAAGAGCTGTTGCATCAGACCGGAACGGAGTGTAATAAGATTCTCCATTAGCATGATTGAACTGTTGATACGCCGATCCATTGTGTTAAGGAAATCGACAACCACTAATTGTGAGCCTTCATCTGGTATATCAAAAATCAGATTTTTAATTATTTCGGCTGATAGGTTGCCTTGTCCACCTTGCAAATAGGTGTTTAGTATATCGTCCTTTCTATCTTCGAGAAGGTACTTTAGATAAACCTTGTTTATCCAAGAAGGGCGAATACATAAAATCGCTTGATTGATCGCTCCATCAATCTTCGATATATCGACTTCTCCACTTGTTGCACCATATAAGGCAATTATCAAATCACCTTTTGAAACCATCTTCGCAGAGGAATACTTCAAACCGTCATCGGTCAAAAAGAGTTCTGTTTTATCACTGTGAATCTCGCCGGAACGAATAAACGGAATTGCACCACCATAAAAACTGCTGTCGGTTGATTTTGGTGTACCTCCCGAAAAGAAGGTGCATTCGTCACCTAAGCGAACAGATTTCCATTTTGTTGTTTCAGAAAAAAGGATGGCCTTATCTCTAAAAATAGCTCTCATGACACCTCTTTTATACTTCTTGAGCTGTTCGACAAGCGTTGCCTGTGCTGCGATTCTTTTGTCGAGGGTAACGAGCATAGAGGCTACTTTTTCCTGCTCTGCAACTTCCGGCAAATAAACCTTGATTGTTTCTATTTGTGGATATTTCAAGTTCCATGTATCGGAGGTCATCCCCTGTGAGTTCTTTCTGAACTCGTTGATCAGTTTATAGTTCTTGAAAAGAGCTGCAAAATACTCATTGCAGATAGAGACCTTTGCCGTGAGAACAGTGTAGGCAGGGCTGACAATACCGTCATAAGAAGACACGCCATTCGCTCCTTGCCACATCCTCATCGAGTTATAGACCATATCTCCCTTGCGGACAACCTTGTAATTGCTTTTATCTTCGCTTGAGTTGTCTTTCCCCTCAATTTCGGAACGCTGCATAACCCCACCATTCATTGTGACGGAAAGCAATTCCATATCAGCAGCTCCACGCTCACTACGCTCGGCGTATATGTCCCCGATGCGATGTAATATATAAGGCTCGTCAAAGCTCGGAAAGCGAAGTTTCGGACGCTTTTCGAGACCGTTACTTGAGGATACATTTGCCATAATTATTTGCCCTCCACTTCAAACGGGAAATCAAGTCCCAGTTCGTCAAAAAACGGTTTCAGCTCTGCATCAATGTCTTTGATTTCACTTTGCAGCTTGCGGATCTCCGCAGCTACTTCGTTCAGGTCAATTTCTTCTTCCGGCTCAAAGGTATCAACATATCGAGGAATATTGAGGTTGAAACCGTTCTCTTCAATCTCCTGCATGGTTGCAACATGAGCATACTTGTCCACATCTTCACGGCGCTCATAGGTCTCGACGATCTTATCAATGTCGCACTCACGGAGGATGTTCTGGTTCTTGCCAGCTTCAAAATCATTTGAAGCATCAATGAACAGAATGTTGTCGGAATTGCCGTTACGCTCTCTCTTGAGAACAAGAACACACACCGGAATGCCTGTCCCGAAAAAGAGATTGGCAGGGAGACCAATCACGGCATCCAGCACATTCAACTTCTGGATAAGGTGTTTACGGATCACTTCTTCCGCTGCACCACGGAACAGAACGCCATGAGGAAGCAGCACAACAGCTCGTCCGTCCTCGTCCATGTGATGTACCATGTGCTGCACAAAAGCAAAGTCAGCCTTGCTCTTCGGGGCAAGCTTTCCGTATTCGTTGAACCGGGGATCTTCCATGAAACTCAGATCGCCAGACCATTTTGCAGAATACGGAGGATTGGCAACCTGAACACGGAACTTCATGTCACCGAAGTAGTCATGCTCCAAAGTGTCACCGTTGTAGATATTGAAATTGCGGTAAGGAATGCCACGAAGGATCATATTCATTCGGGCAAGGTTGTAGGTGGTGGAAGTAAGCTCCTGACCATAGTAGTTACGCACATTTGCATAGTTTTTGAGGCGCAGCAGAAGAGAGCCGGAGCCACAAGTGGGATCGGCTGCGTCCTTGACATCCGTTAGTCCAAGACAAGCCAGACGGCACAGCAGCTCGGCAGGACCTGAAGGAGTGTAGAACTCGCCAGCCTTCTTACCGGCTGTTGCAGCGAATTGCCCGATCAGATACTCATAGGCATTGCCAAGAACATCAATCTTTGTGTCTTCTACTCCGAAGTTGATTTCGTCCAGAGAGGCAATGATTTTTGCCATGACAGCACTTCTGTCTTTGACGGTATGCCCCAGTTTCGTAGAGTCGAGCTGCATATCAGAGAACAACCCGTCAAAGTCCTCTTGAGAATCGTTGCCAAGAGTAGACTCCATAAGGGCGTTGATTGCTTTTTGCAAAAACTCAATGTCATAAGAACGGTTTTCAACCATCTTGACCATCTTGCGGAACAGGAATTGCGGTTCAATGATAAAACCCAGATCACGCAGAGCCTCTTCTACAACGGCTTCCTTGTATTCCTCATCAGCCCATGCGTCTTCATAGCTGATGCCATCGTCTTTCAGAAGATTCGCCATGTACTTCTCTGTACGGTCAGACAGATAATAGTAGAAAATCATGCCCAAGATGTAGTTCTTAAACTCATACGCCTCCATATTACCCCGGAGTGCGTTTGCCATCGCCCAAAGCTTATTGCAAAGCTCTTTCTGGTGCGCCTGAATACTGTTGTCCATTTTACATTCTCCTTATTGAAATTTTTCGGTGTGCTGCCGGATAAAGTCTACAATTCTGTTCACCAGAGAGCGTTTTTTCAGCAGCGGCATTGGTTTCTCGATACGATCACGGATGTTACCGGCATCCATCGTGCCGGAAAACTCATATTCCGAGATGAAGTCGGTCAGCATAGTTGGATCAATTTCTTCTGTATGAGCAAAGGCGACAATTTCTTCACGCTTTGCCTCATTTTCAAAGTCATTGTAGGCAGCGTCGATCTCATCTGCACTTTCCAGCCCCACGACAACACGATCCAAGAAAGCTTGCAGAATCTCCACCTTGCGGAGCAACTGTGGATTATCGGTTCTTCCCAGCTCTTCCTTGATGTGCTTAATATCATAATCCTTCTGTTTGGCATCATCGAAGTGAATGTTGCGGATAAGGTTCATGATATAAGCAACATTGATTCGGTCACTTTCCATCAGCTCAATGCAGAAATCTACATCATTCAGGACGGAAACAACTTCACGCTCTTTCTTTTGCTTTGCGTAAAGCATCAGATACTTGCTCTTATAGTCTTGATATTCCTGCTCGCTCATGATGAGAGAGTCTTGGTCGAAGCTGAACTCAATGAAGGTTTGAAGTGATTGCAAATACTTGGTCAGCTCACGAAATGTCTCAACGAAAAGCTTCTGGTCATCCTCGTTCTGCATGGTGTCAATATCTGCTGGAGTCTGAGCGATTTCTTTCAAGCGAGTAACCATTTCATTGTACTTCTCGACGAAATAGGGATAGTCGGGAACAACAATACCAGAAGTATCATGGCTCTGAGAAAATAGGGTAAGAGCGTCATCTGTCCTCTTTTTCAGATTACGGTAGCAGATGATAATGCCAAAGGGTTTCGTTTCCTTTTCAACACGGTTGGTTCGTGAGTAGGCTTGCAGTAGGTCATGATATTTCAAATCTTTGTCCACATAGAGGACGGACAGCTGCTTGCTGTCAAAGCCGGTCAGGAACATATTTACTACAAGAAGGATGTCGAGGGACTTGGTTTTCTTTCCCTTTACACGGTCTGAAATATCCTTGTGATAGGCCGAGAATGTGTCCGTCGAGAAATTGGTGCTGTACATCTCGTTATAGTCTTTGATGATCCGTTCCAGAGCGTCCCGACTATGCTCATCTTTACCTTCTGCTTCTTCGTTCTGTCCATAGGAGAAGATACCGCTGATGTTCAGGTCATGATTGATCTTTTTGAAGATGTCATAGTATTTGACCAGAGCTTCAATCGAAGAGACAGCAAAGATGGCGGTGTATTGACCGTTTCTTGTCTTCGCTTTATGGTTTTGGACAATGTGGTTTGCAATCATCGACATCCGTTCCTCGGACATATAGAGTTCGCCTACATCAATCCCATCTGCCATTGTGGGATCGTCCCAGTCGAAATCACCCTCCATAGTCTTGATATATTCGATATGGAATCCGAGAACATTGTTATCAAAAATTGCGTCTTTGATAAGATAATTATGTACGCATTCTCCGAAGAGCATTTCTGTGGTCTGTGTGATTTTTCCCTCCGTCTTTCCGTTGACCTCAAAACGAGGTGTGCCGGTAAAGCCGAAGAATTGTGCCTTCTGGAAATGCCGAACAATGTCCTTGTGCATATCACCAAACTGACTGCGGTGACACTCGTCAATAATGAAGACAACTTTCTCGTCCTTATAGGCATCCATAACTTTTGCGTATTGAGGACGCTTCACAGCGTTCGCCATCTTCTGCATCGTTGTGACGATGAGCTGCCGGTTTTTGTCCTGCATCTGTTTTACAAGGACATCAGTTCTATCAGTGGCATCAACAGAACCGGCTTCGAATTTGTTGAACTCTTCTGTAGTTTGGGAGTCCAAATCCTTCCGGTCAACAAGGAAGATAACCTTTTTGATATTGGGGTTGGCTGCGAGGATTTGTGCTGTCTTAAAGGAAGTCAGCGTCTTTCCTGCGCCGGTTGTATGCCAAACATAAGCGTTGCGGTTAGTGAGCGTGGCTTGCCGGACAAGAGCCTCTACCGCATACACCTGATAGGGACGCATTACCATGAGCAGCTTGTCCGTGTCATTCAAGATGGTGTATCTCGTCAGCATCTTGATAATATGGTCTCTGGCAAGGAAGGAGATAGAGAACTCTTTCAGATTGGTGATACGCACATTGTTGAAGTCCGTCCAGAAGAAGGCAAGACTGTGAAGCATATCTCTGTCGGAGTTGGCAAAGTATTTTGTATCAACGCCATTGGACACAACGAAAAGCTGAATGAAGTGGTACAGTCCATTGTAGGAATGCTTTTTATAGCGCATCACTTGGTTGACAGCTTCTCGAATATCTATGCCACGCCGCTTCAACTCCACTTGAATGAGAGGAAGTCCATTGACAAGGATCGTCACATCATAACGATTGACATACTTCCCAACAACGGTTGTCTGGTTTGTTACTTGAAAGATATTCTTTGTGTGGTCGGCATCGAAGAAGGAGAGGTACACTTTCGTTCCGTCCTCACGCTCCAGCACGAACTTATCTCGAAGTATTTTTGCGCTCTGGAAAACAGATTTTCCAAGCATAATGTTGAACACTCGCTCCCATTCCTTAGATGTCAAAGGGTGGTCGAGTTTCGCCGCATTGAAGGCTGCAAACTGTGTTTTGAAGTTCTCAACCAGAGCGTCATAGTCTGGTATAGAAACGCTGGTGTAGCCCTGCTTATTGAGCTGTTCTATGAACTGCTGTTCAAGGGCTGCTTCACTTTGGTATGCCATATCTTCATCTCCTATACTTGAGGATTTTTTATAAAAAAGATTGCTTTTTAAGAAAGCCCGTTTTTTATTTTCAGACTTATTCGTCAACAAATTCCATGATGTCATCTATTGTGCAATTTAATGCCATGCAGATTTTTCCTAAGACATCCGTAGTTACATTGTCGCCATGATTTAATTTATTGATAGTATAATGACTAATCCCGGCGGCTTTTTCTAAATCTCTTTTTTTCATATCTTGATCAATCAGTATTTTCCAAAGCTTTTTGTAGCTTACCTTCATTCCTATGCCTCCATTCAAGGAAAATCACAACTACTCACAGTATAGCATTGTTTTGTCAAAAACTCAAACATTGTGTTTGTTATCGCTGTAATATAATTCGAAAAAGTGACTGCGTATTCAAAAATAAATTTCCCCTGACCAAACTCGGCTCATCTAATGATAAGTTTGCTTATTGCTCCGATACACATGAAAATCTATATAGTTCACAGTGTTGATTTCCCTGCGGTGCAGTCGATGGAAATCAGTGTCCCATCATCCATGCGCAGCTCCACACAGGCTGTGTCCGGGTTGAACTCACAGGACAAAATCTTTCTCATAGTCGTTACCTCCTAATGCTTAAATTTCGGTTGATTTTCCGTAGCGGTACAAAGTCCGTTTCGTTAATTTTAGAATCTGGCAAGCAATGCGTGTGGCTATCCACACACAAATCCGGCAAGCAATGTGAGTGTTAATACACACTCACATTTCCTGCCGTCTGCTTGTTGAGGGCAGCGCCCCCAAGCCCCTTTTGAACACAGAATTTCATTCTGTGGCTGCGCGTTCTGCGAACGCTTTGAAAGGGTACGCCAAAGCGCCGTTCCCTTTCAGATGCCCTGGAACAAATCGTTCCACCCTTATTGCCTGATGGCTGCCGTAAAACACAGTAGCCCTCGCTTGATGTGTGGGCAAAATGCCTACCTATCGTTCTCTTTTACTCCGCATCCTGTGTTCTGTTTTTTTGCATGGTGTGTCGTGAAACGCGACATCCTATGGTGATTTTGGGGTACCCTAAAATGGGGCCCCTTTGGGATAATGGGGTGGCAAAACACCACCCCATCCGAGATACTTTTTAGCTGAATTTCTTTGCCCAAACTGCCGTCAGCCATTCCTTTTGCCAGAAAAAAACAGGAGCGTGGCACGCTCCTGTTCAAGCCAACAGGGAGAAGATTGACTTTGGTGCTAATTTCATCTGCGAGATTAGTATGAAAGTAAGCACCTGTTACCAGCGAAAATCCGGGAATATCCCTCGCTTATCCAGGTATTCCTGCCGGGCCTGCTCCCGTTCTTCTGCGGTGGGTGCGGTCTTATATTTTGCATACAGTTCATGCCGCACCATCGCATCTAACTTTTGCTCCAACCCCCGATGAATTTCTTCGGCATAATCATCGTCATAGGCCGGATGATACTCCACCAAAGCTACAAAAAGGTCATAGGAAATTTGTACACTTTTCATATTCATTTCCTTTCCGCGACGGTTGCGACGATAGCGACGGTGTTTTTGACGGTATCATTTTCACCGTCGCGACCGTCGCTATCGTCGCGCCCCTTATTCTTCGGTTACTTCACAGGCGGTTGATTCTACCAGCATATAGGTCAATTTCACTTGCCGACCGGAATGTTTGGCCTTATTTTCATAGCCAACATGGTATTCCTCCAGCAGCCTGCCTGCCTTGACATTCAGGTACTTGGTGAGGGCATTGGAGGCCATTCCCGTTTGGATGGCTTCGACCAGTTCGGATGGAGAGCCAATCCACTCCCGGCACGCGGCGGAAACCAACTTTGCAACCGCATCCAACACCGGGTCCGGCGGTTCTTTATACAGCTCGTTTTCCATGCGTTCCAGATTCCAAATCTGGGTCTGCGGGTCCCTCTTCAAGTAGAGGATCTGATCCGGCTGATCCCGCCCTACAACTTTGATGGTAGCGTCCAGCTCCGTGCGTTTTTTCTTCTGCATCAGCAGCGAACCATCTGCACAGCCCAGCAGCCCGGTGGTGCCGGAAATCGTCTCAAAGGAATCGTCTGCCTGCTGCTTCCGGGTGTGATGGACGGCCAGAACACAGATACCGTGCTGATCAGCAAACTGCTTGATTCTGCCGATAATCTCATAGTCGCTGGCATAGTTGTACGCTTCGCCGCCTACCTCACGGATTTTCTGCATAGTATCAATGATGATGAGATTGGTGTCCGGGTGCTCCTGCACGAAATTCTTCAGCTGTTCATCCAACCCATTCCCAATCTTTCCGGCGGCGGTGGCGAAGTGGAGGTTGGGGGTATCGTTCACGCCGTACATCATAAACATCCGGCTCTGGATACGCTGAAAATCATCTTCCAGCGCAAGGTAAAGTACCGTCCCCTGATGGACTTTATATCCCCACAAATCCTGCCCGGTACTGACATGGTAGGCAATCTGAGCCACCAGGAAGGACTTGCCGATTTTGGGTGCGCCGGCAAGGATATATGCCCCTGCGTAAAGCAGGCCTTCCACCACTGGTGGCCTACTCTTATAGGTGGTTTGGAACAGCTCTGTCATCGTGAGTGTATGCAGGTATCGGGGGTCTGTCATACGCTGTATCTTGCGGTACATTTCTTCCAGACTGTCCTGGGAGTTTACAATTTCATCGTTGCTTTTTTGCCCGGAAGTGGGTATACTATTTTCAGTGATTTGAGAGATTGACTGCCCATCATCTGCGCCAACAGATGAACCCTGGGCGGTCATTTTCTTTTTCTCATCGGTCATAGGCGAATTCCTCCTGCATCCCGTTCATAATGGTTGTGATCATTCGGATCGTGTCCAGCAGCTCGTCGTTCACGCCTTGCCCGGCTTCGATCCGGCGCAGCTCGTCCAGCACGGCAGACAACTGATCCCGCAGGGCTTTGTAAACCTTTGGGTTACCCTGCACCACCACATCTCGTTCCAATAGCCGCCGGATAATGTAATCCTGCTTGGTCAAGCCGGTGAGTTTTACCAGGGTTTCCAGTTGGAGGTCTTCCTCCGCTGATACCCGGAAAGCCACCGTCTTGTTTCTCCAGCGGTTGTGGTTGTCATAGTTCTTCTTAGACATCTTCTTACACTCCCTTCTCATTTTTCAGTGAATCCAACTTGTCAGCCATCTCCACCTGTCGGGTGGGGAACAGATGGGCATAGCGGTAGGTGATGTCGATACTCTCATGTCCCACACGCTCTGCAATAGCCAGGGCAGTAAAGCCCATGTCGATCAACAAACTGATGTGGCTGTGCCTCAAATCGTGTATGCGAATGCGTTTTACCCCAGTTTGCTTACAGCCACGGTCCATTTCTCGGTGGAGATAGCTTTTGCTGATGGGAAACATCCGGCTGTCCGGCTCCACTCCATAGAGCTGCTTGAGGTAGTCCTGGAGTTCATCACAGAGGAACTGCGGCATCTGGATCACCCGGTTACTCTTGGGTGTTTTAGGCGTAGTGACCACATCCTGCTTATTGAGCCGCTGGTAAGACTTATTGATGGTGACGGTGCGCTTTTCAAAGTCAAAATCTGCTGGGGTCAGGGCCAGCAGCTCTCCCTCACGGACACCGCACCAGTACAATACCTCAAAGGCGTAGAAGGACAACGGCTTGTCCATCATAGCCTCAGAAAAGCGGGTGTACTCCTCCCGGGTCCAGAACAGCATCTCCTTTCGTTCCTCAGCCCCCATGTTTCCTGCCTGCCGGGCTGGGTTGATATTCAAACCGTAAAATCGTGCAGCATGGTTGAAAATGGCACTAAGTTGATTGTGAACTGTCTTCAGGTAAGTTTTAGACAGAGGTTTGCCGTGGTAGTCCCTCAACTCCCGGATTTCATTTTGCCAGCGGATAATGTCCTTTGCCGTGATCTCCGAGAGTTTTCGATTTGCAAAATAGGGGAGGATCTTTTTCTTGATGATACTCTCTTTGGTGAGCCAGGTATTGAGTTTCAGCTTGGGTTTAATGTCCTTCTCGTAGAGAGCAACAAAACTCTCAAAGGTCATGTTCACATCAGCCTGTTTTTCCATCAGGAACTCCCGTTCCCATTCCAACGCTTCTCTCTTGGTGGCAAAGCCGCGCTTGAGCTTCTGCTGGCGTTCACCCTTCCAATCAGTGTAGCGAAATTGAACATACCAGGTGCCATTGTCCTTATTTTTGAACGCTGCCATAATTATTTCTCCTTCCTTTCTGTCTCAGATCTTGTACCATAGAATTTCTCGTGGAAAAACTTTCGGTCAATTCGCCCGGCAATGGTGATGCAGCCGGTTTTAGCCAGTTCCTCATTCATCTGTCGAATGATCCTATAGGCAAAGGGGATGGAGATCCCCAACTCCTCTGCCACTTCGTTGACACGCATAAAAATCTGATTAGCCATAGTAAATACCTTCCTTTCTTTGTTGATTGTTTCTGCCTGCCAATTTTGTTTTTCATAAAGACCTCCTTACTCTCTACTGCCACTTTTTCTCGGTTTCGCAACCAAAAATCTGATGGTCCATTTGATTCGCCATATTATCTAAACTTATTAGCTTAGCGTTCTTATGATACTATACATATAAGCTTAGTTCAAGTGTTTTGAAAGAAATATTATTAAATAAATTTGCTTAGATTATCTTGACAAAGCTAAACAAATATGCTATGTTTCGAGTAAGAACAATCATAGATTGGAGTTGATGATATGGCGATTGGTGAACGAATCCACTTTTTCCGTCTCCTGCGGGGGATGACACAAAAATATCTCGGTATGGCGCTGGGCTTCCCGGAGAAGTCTGCTGATGTGCGCCTTGCACAGTACGAAACAGGATCAAGAACCCCTAAGGCAGACCTGACCGCCGCTTTGGCTGAGGTACTGGATGTCTCGCCCCATGCGCTCTCTGTCCCGGACATAGACTCCTATGTAGGGCTGATGCACACGCTGTTTACCTTGGAGGATAACTATGGACTCAAGATCAGTGAGATGGACGGAGAGATCTGCTTGAAGGTCGATGTTCGGAAGAACAAGGACGCCGCCCGGCTGCACGAGATGCTCTGGACCTGGCGGGAACAGGCCGCCAAGTTGGAGGCCGGAGAGATCTCCCAGGAGGAGTACGACCGCTGGCGCTACCACTACCCGGAGTACGACAGCAGCCAGATCCGCGCCAAGATGCCGCCGGAGGGCCTGATTTAACCCTCTCACTTGTAGGCCACAGGAAAGGTCATTTGTTGCACAAAATCAGATAATTCAGATAAATGAGAGCAAAATAAAAAAGGTCTAACTGATCAGCAAAAATCAGTTAGACCTTTTACTTATGAATAAAAAGATGAGGATTTTTAGGCTACTCGCAAGCCACCCAATTTTTCTTTTCAAACTCAATAAATCGGGATTTGACGAGTGCTATCAATCTGCTATCAAATGGGGAATTTAAAAATCAAAAACCCAGTGTTTATGCGGGTTTGCGGGCCCTCATATCCACTTTTTGCTTATTCCCACTCAATCGTCGCCGGAGGCTTACTGGTCACATCATAAACAATCCGGTTAATCCCCGGCACTTCATTCACGATCCTGGTACTAATTCGATCCAGCGCCTCATACGGCAGTCTAGCCCAATCAGCGGTCATAAAATCGGTAGTTGTCACAGCCCGCAGGGCCAGCGTATAATCGTAAGAGCGTCCATCCCCCATCACGCCAACGCTCCGGGTGTTCGTCAGCACGGCAAAATACTGCCCAACCTCCCGATCCAACCCTGCCGCCGCAATTTCCTGCCGGTAAATCGCATCAGCATCCCGCAAGGTATCCAGCTTCTCCTTTGTCAGCTCACCAATCACCCGGATCGCCAGTCCCGGTCCTGGGAAGGGCTGACGGGCCACAAGATACTCCGGCAATCCCAACTCCCGGCCCAGCTGGCGCACTTCGTCCTTAAACAGCAGTCTCAGGGGCTCAATAATCTCCTTAAAATCCACATAATCCGGCAGTCCGCCCACGTTGTGGTGGCTTTTGATCACTGCGGCATCGCCTGCGCCGGACTCAATCACATCCGGATAAATGGTACCCTGGGCCAAAAAGTCCACTGCACCGATTTTTTTTGCTTCCTCCTCAAAGACCCGGATAAACTCCTCACCGATAATTTTCCGTTTCCGTTCCGGGTCTGTGACACCGGACAGTTTCTGTAAAAACCGCGCCTCGGCATCCACCCGCACAAAATTCATTGCCCAGGGCTGGAAAGCGGCCTGCACCTCGTCGCCCTCATTTTTTCGCATCAAACCGTGATCGACAAACACGCAAGTCAGCTGCCGGCCCACGGCCTCCGCCAACAGCGCGGCGCATACCGAGCTGTCCACGCCGCCGGAGAGGGCGAGCAGAACCTTGCCGCCGCCTACTTTTTCACGGATGGCCTCAACTGCGGTGCGCTTATAATCGCCCATCGTCCAGTCGCCCGCCGCGCCGCAGACCTCGTACAGAAAATTGCGGATCATCGCCACACCGTTTTCTGTGTGGTTGACCTCCGGGTGGTACTGCACCCCATAAAAGCCCCGTTTTTCGTCTGCGATGGCCACATTGGGGCAGGCCTTGGAGTGAGCGGCCAAAACAAAACCGTCCGGCACTTTTTCCATATAATCGCCGTGGCTCATCCAGCTCACGCCCTGCTCCGGCAAATTCTTGAAAAGTTTGCAGGAGGTATCAAAGAACGTCGCTGTTTTCCCGTATTCTCTGGCGGTATCGTCCTGAGCGGCTGTAACCTGGCCTCCCAGGGCCTGGGCCATCAGCTGACAGCCGTAGCAGATACCCAACACTGGTACGCCCAGCTCAAATACAGCCGGGTCCACATGGGGCGCGTCCTCCTGGTAGACGGAATTCGGCCCGCCGGTGAAGATAAAGCCGATGGGCTCCAGCCCTTTCAGCTCCTCCAGGGGGACGGTATAGGGTTTGACCTCGCAGTACACGCCGCATTCCCGCACCCGCCGGGCGATGAGCTGGTTATACTGGCCGCCAAAGTCCAGAACAATTACTGTCTGATGTTTCATAGCTCCGCCTTTCTCCTACTGGTCTTCCCGGAACACGATCCCATTTTCATCCGCCTGTTCGATCACGGCCAGGGCGTGGTAGGGGAACCCCTGGCTTCTCAGCCGGTCGCCGCCGCCCTGGAAGCCCTTTTCCACAGCGATGCCAATTCCCACCAATTCAGCTCCAGCCTGGTCCACCAGGTCGCACAGACCGCGCACCGCCTCGCCGTTGGCCATAAAGTCGTCCACAATCAGCACCCGGTCCCCGGCGGTCATCCACTCCTTGCTGAGAATCTGCGTCACTTTTTTCTTATAGGTATAGGAATAGATTTCGCTCTGATACAGCCCGCCCTCAATGTTGTCGCTCTTCGCTTTCTTGGCGAACACCATCGGCACCTTGTATTTTTCGGCGCAGATGGTGGCCAGAGCGATGCCGCTGGCCTCGGCGGTCAGTACCATGGTGATTTGTGACACGTCGAAAAATTTTGCAAATTCATCCGCGATATTTCCCATCAGCCTGGTGTCCACGCGGTGATTGAGAAAGCCGTCCACCTTAATAATATTGCCGGGCAGCACCTTTCCCTCTTTACGAATACGATCCTTCAGCTCCTGCATCGTCCTCCACATCCTCTCATCTCATCATCGTTTTATTTTTATGGTCGAGAATATGCTGCTCCTATTATGACAAGTTTCTGCTCGTCTTGCAACTGTGGATTTCGACAAAAAACGTCTTCAGCGGCCCGTGCCGGAAAAAATTTTATAAATTTATAGTATTATTGCACACGCGGACGAAATTTTATGCTATACTGACGAAAAAGCGCAGGGAGGGGAAACGCTATGAATGTACTTTTTGACCAGAAGCAGCTGCTCCAGCTGGTGACAAATCTTTATGTCCTCACCGGCATGACGGCCAACATCCTGGACCCGAAAGGTCAGGATATCAATCTGTTCCAGGATCACCCGCCCTTCTGCAAGGCAATTAACGCTCTGCCGGAGGGCCATGCCCGCTGCGTGGCCTGCGACGCCTGGAAGGTAAAGAACTACACGGCGGACAAGGGGTTTCAGTTCTACCGCTGCCACGCCGGAATCTGTGAGGCGCTCATGCCTCTGTACGACAAAAAGCGCCCGCTGGCCTACCTGATTTTCGGCTGCTTTTTGGACGGGAGCCCGATTGAGGAGCAGTGGGAACGCACCCGTCCACTGGTGGAGTGGTATCCGGGCGGCGCGGACCGCCTGCGGGACGCCTTTTTCCAGTTCCGCCAGTACACAGCCCCGCAGCTGAACGCCTACGCCAAGACCCTGGAGGCTCTGGCGGCCTATATCCAGCTCAAGGGCATGATTCTCTCTACCGAACAGACCGACCTGCAGAAGCTGGAGCAGTATGTGGAGCAGCACTATATGGAAAAGCTGTCTTTGGAGAGCATTTCCGATGCCCTGCACATTGGACGGACCAAGCTGTGCCGTCTGGCAAAGGAGCTCTCCGGCGGACGCACCCTCTCCTTTCTCCTCTCCCAGCGGCGGATTGAGGCCGCAAAGGGACTGCTTGTGCAGAGCAGCCTGCCGGTGTACGCGGTGGCGGAATCGGTGGGAATCAGCGATTATAATTACTTCTCCCGTGTCTTTCGCTCCTTCACCGGGGTCACTCCCAGGGATTTCCGGAAAAAAGGGCGGAATTTTGCCGGTTGACTTGGCTATTTTGACGAAAAATTTCCCCTGTTTTTTTGCTTTCCGCACAATTCTTCGGAATGCGTACGATTTTGCTATATTGGGAACGATGACCCCTATTTTTTCCAAATAGAACTGGTACAATAAGAGACAGGCAGTGTCCCGCTCCCGGCTGTGTCCTCAAGACCTTCCCTGTGCGCAGGACGCTGCTTTCTATTCCCAATCCATAATTTAAGGAGGATGTATTGAATGAAGAAGAAGTTACTTGCGCTGCTGCTGGCCATGACCATGGTCATGGCCCTGGCTGCCTGCGGCAGCCAGGGCGGAAACGCTGGCGGTAATACCGGCGGCGACGCGCAGAACAACACAGGCGATACCGGCGGCTCCGATGCCCCTTCCGGTGATAAAATCGACATCAGCGTCATCGCCTCCCAGTACGGCCAGAACACCACCAAGTGGTGGGCGGACTTTGCCGATGCGTTCAACGCTGAGCACGACAATATCAACCTGACCGTGGAAGTCGTCTCCTGGAACGATATCTACACTGTGGTCAACACCCGCCTGTCCAACAACAGCGCCCCCGACATCCTGAACATCGATGTCTTCGCCGACTATCAGGCGGACGGCCTGCTCCTGCCTGCCAAGGACTATGTCTCCGATGAGACCTATGCCAAGCTGTACCCCGCATTCCTGGAGCAGTCCAACATTGACGGCACCATCTGGGCCATCCCTGACCTGGCTTCCGCCCGCGCCATGTACTACAACGTGGACATCCTGGAAGCTGCCGGCGTGGAAGTGCCCACCACCTGGGACGAACTGAAGGCCGCCTGCGAGAAGATCAAGGCATATGACTCCGAGATCTATCCCTGGGGCATTGACATGACCACCGACGAAGGCCAGGCCGCTTTTGCCTACTACATCTGGAACAACGGCGGCGACTTCGTGGACGGTGACGGCAACTGGACCCTCAACAGCCCGGAGAACGTGGAGGCGGTCAACTACGCCATTGATCTGGTTAACTCCGGCCTCACCAACAGCGCCCCCGCTACCGACACCCGCTATGACCTGCAGGATATGTTCGGTTCCGGTAAGGTTGCCATGATGATCGGGCCCAACAGCATCCCCACCTACATTGCCGATGGCGGCAGCACTATCAACTACGCTTTCGCGCCCATCCCCACCAACGGCGGCAACGCCTCCGTCTCTGCCGGCGTTATGGACCGCTTCATGTGCTTCGACAACGGTCACTCCCCTGAGAAGATCGAGGCCATCAAGACCTTCTTCGATTATTTCTATGACGATGCCCGGTACTCTGAATGGGTGCTGATGGAAGGCTTCCTGCCCGCCACCTCCGCCGGCGGCGAGATCGTGGCCAAGGAAGACCCCAGCATGGCTCCCTGGGTGGACATCGTTGGCAGCTGTAAGTTCTATCCCACCGCCAAGGCTGAGTGGGCCGACGTGAAGCAGGGCGTCATCAACGTGGAGCAGCAGGCTCTGCTGGGCGGAGACGTGCAGTCTCTGCTGGATGAACTCCAGTCTCAGATCGCCGGATAACGCCGACTATAACCGCCGCGGGCCGGGCCGTTTGGCTCGGCCCTCTTGTTTCAGTGTATTGTAAGAGAGGGAGGGAGGTACCCCGTGAAAAAAAATTCCTTACGCAAAATTGAGCCGTATGTCTGGATTGCCCCCAGCTTAATTCTGATGTCAGTTTTCATCCTGGTACCCATTGTGTTTGTGTTTCGTATGGCTCTGAGCGACGTGAGCAAGGCGGGACTGATCAAAGGCTTCAACGGCGCGGCCAACTTCGCAAAGGTTCTCAAAAGCAACGCTTTCGGCATCGTGCTGAAGAACACCCTGGTCTGGACGGTGGCCGTGGTGGCGCTGTCCACCATCCTGGGCTTCATCCTGGCCCTGGCGCTGAACAACCAGTTCCGCGGGCGCAAGATTGCACGGGCCATCGTGGTTTTCCCCTGGGCCACCACGCTGGTCATCCAGGCCAGCGTCTGGAACTTCATCATCAACACGGACTACGGCACCCTGAACACCCTGCTTATCAAACTGGGTATTCTCGACCACGCGGTGAACTGGACGTCCACGCCCCAGATCTACTTCAACTGGGAGATCGCCTGCGGCATCTTTGTCACCATCCCCTTTGTCACCTTCTGCGTCCTCTCCGGACTGCAGAGCATCGACACCACCTACTATGAAGCCGCTACGGTGGACGGAGCCAACTACTGGCAGAAGCTGTTCAAAATCACCCTGCCCCTGGTCCGCTCGTCCCTGACGGTGAGCACAGTGCTGAACATCATCTACGTGTTCAACTCCTTCCCCATCGTCTGGACCATGACCAAAGGCGACCCGGCCAACTTCACGGACACGCTGGTTACATACCTCTACAAGCTGGCCTTCTACAATGGCCGGCAGGGAGAGGCCGCGGCGGTTTCGGTCATTGGCTTTATCATCCTGCTGGTTTGTGCCAGCGTGTACATGATCTATACGCTGCGGAAGGGAGATGACTACTGATGAATGAAACTGCAAGAAAGCCGGTCCCGGCAAAGAAAGTGATTCTGCGGACGCTTCTGTATCTGGTCGTGATCGCGGTGTGCGTGATTACTCTGTACCCCTACTTTGCCATGTTCTGCACCGCCCTGAAGAGCCGTGCGGAAATCTTCAGCCCCCACGGCACCATCCTGCCGGTCACGGCGTTGTGGACCAACTTCATTGACATCTGGGACCGTGCGCCTATGGCCCGGTATCTGCTCAACTCCATTCTGGTGGCCAGCGGCTCCACCGTCATTGCCATGCTCTGCGGCATTCCCGCCGCCTATGCCCTGGCCCGTATGCGCTTCAAGGGTCAGACCGCTTTCCTGGGCTTTGTCATTGTCTCCCAGATGTTCGCCCCGGTGGTGCTACTCATCGGCATCTATAAGGTCATGCTGACCCTGGGCCTGACGGACAGCGTCCTGGGACTGGTCTTCATCAACGCCGCCTTTAACCAGGCCTTCACCATCTGGCTCCTGCGGGGGACTTTCATGGGCATCTCCTCGGAGATGGAGCAGGCGGCCACCATTGACGGGTGTACCCGGCTGCAGTCCATGCTGCGGGTGCTGCTGCCGGTGGCCGCGCCGGGCATCGTCACCACGCTGATTTTTATTTTCATCAACGCCTGGAACGAGTACACCGTGGCCCTGTGCCTGATCTCCACCGACACCAACAAGCCGCTGACCGTGGGCATCAACATTTTCAACGGCTACAACATGATTGAATGGCAGTACCTCTTTGCCGCCTCCATTTTCGCCATTATTCCCGTGGTTATCCTGTTCATGGGAATCGAAAAGAATCTGGTCAGCGGTCTGGCTTCCGGCGGCGTGAAGGGATAAAACCTGCCGGAGCCGCCGCAGGCGGTACCGAGCGGGCTTCCACAGAGCTGCCGTGCGCTCCCATTTAACCGGGGGTTGCAAATTACTTCCCCAAATGTTACAATAAAAATACCCCTGATACCAGGGGAGGAAAATGATACACCGTCATAGGAGGCAGACAAATGAAAATTTATGTGACCGAGGACTATCAAAGCATGAGCCGCAAGGCGGCGAACATTCTTTCCGCCCAAGTGATTCTCAATCCCACCTGCGTGCTTGGCCTGGCCACAGGCTCCTCGCCTGTTGGAATGTACAAGCAGCTGATTGAGTGGTATAAGAGGGGGGACGTGGACTTCAGCGAGGTGCGCACCGTCAACCTGGACGAGTATGTTGGCCTTGCGCCGGACCACGACCAGAGCTACCGCTACTTCATGCAGAGCAACTTCTTTGACCACATCAACATTAAACCCGAAAACACCAACCTGCCCAATGGACAGGCGGCGGACCTGGCGGCGGAGTGCAAACGCTACAACCAGGTAATCCACAGCCAGGGCGGCATTGATATGCAGCTGCTGGGCATGGGCCACAACGGCCATATCGGCTTTAACGAGCCAGGCGACACCTTTGATCTGGAAACCCATGTGGTGGACCTGACAGAGCGCACCATCGAGGCCAACGCCCGCTTCTTCGCCACCCCCAACGAGGTACCCCGTCAGGCTCTGACCATGGGTATCAAGACCATCATGCAGGCCCGGAGAATTCTGGTGGTGGTCAGCGGCGAGGACAAGGCGGACGCCGTCAAGGCGGCTCTGACCGGCCCCGTCACCCCCAAGGTTCCCGCCTCGATTCTCCAGCTGCATCCCAATGTCATGCTGGTTGCCGACAAGGCGGCGATGAGCAAGGTCCAGGGATAACGCGAGAATACCCGAAAACAGCAAGCCGGTGGAGCATTCAAACTCCACCGGCTTTGTCCATGTTCAAAACAGGCTGAACTGCTGCGCGGGCCGCTCCCGCTGCTTTAACGTTTCTCTCACAACGCCGCCCGGCAGATCCACCAGAAACGGCGACGGCTCCCCGCCTGTGGTCAGGATCAGCTCCTCCCGCGCCCGGGTCATGCCCACGAACAGCAGCCGCCGCTCCTCCTCCCCGTCCGCCGGACGGCTCTGGGTCTCCAGCGGCAGCGTCCCGCTGTTCACCCCGGCCACAAACACCGCCGGGAACTCCAGTCCCTTTGCGGCGTGGAGGGTCATCAGCCGCACCGCGCCGGACTCCCACCGCTTTCCAGACGCCCGCCGCAGGTCGCCCTCCTCCCCGGCGGCCAGCACGTTCCAGAACTCCTCGAAGGTACTGTGGAAGACCGCCATATTCCGCAGCCGGTCCAGAGCGTCCGTCTTTCCATATTTTGCCTCCCACTGCTCCGCCAGCTTCCACGGCTTCTCCTTTGCGGCGGAGAGGCGCCATTCCTCCGCCCGCTTCTGCCACACATCCGGCGGGCCGAACTGCCGGACCGTCTCCGCAAGGGCGGCGGTGTCCTCCGGCTTTGCCAGCGTCCGGAAAAAGGCCAGGAAGCCCCGGACCTCCTCCGCCTCCAGACAGCCGTCCCGTCCGCTGACAACACAGGGAATGCCGTCATGGCGCAGGCAGTTTTCCAGCAGACGCAGCTGGCGGTTGGTGCGGCAGAGCACGGCGATGTCGGAAAACGCCCTGGCCTCCCGGTCCCGGCCCATGTCCTGGGCCTGCAGCATGTCCACGCCGCCGGTCATGCGGATGATTTCCTTGGAAATAAACACCGCCTCGCTGAAGTCGTCCGAAGCGCGGACCAACCGTACCGCCGGGCCGGAGGGCCTCTGGGGAACCAGCGTCCGGGGACCGCCCGGATTCTTCTCAATGACCGGCAGGGCGGCGCGGAGGACCTCCGGTGTGGAGCGGTAGTTCTCCGCCAGCCGGATTACCCGCGTGTCCGGCCTGTCCGCCGTCAGACGGCGGAAGCACTGTCCCGACGCCCCCCGGAAGCCGTAGATGGATTGGTCCGGATCACCGATGACAAAGAGGCTCTTTCCGTTCCGGCTCCAGGACTGCACCAGAGCATACTGCATATCGTTGATATCCTGGAATTCATCCACCAGCAGGTGGGAAAATCCCGCCTGTCCCGCCGTGTCCACCTCCAGAGCCTTTGCCAGCAGGTCGTCAAAATCCAGCAGGCCCAACGCCTGTACCCGGTCGCAGTAGGCGGTATACAGCTCCTCCTCCAGTCCGGCTTCCTCCAGAGACAGGCCGTTTTTGACTTTGGACACGGCCTGGAGCAGCTTTTCTCCGGAGCCGTCCGGCAGGACCTCCGCCGCAATCCGCAGGGCCTCGCTCCGTCCCAGGAGCGCAACATCTCCCAGCAGGCCCAGGCAGATGGCGTGGAACGTGCCAATCCGCATCCGGGACACCGCCCGCTTGCCGCCCAGACGGGCCTCCAACCGCTGGCGCATCTCTGCCGCCGCCTGGTTGGTGAAGGTCACGGCGGTGATCTCCCCGGCCTTCACCCCCTTCTCCTCTATGAGATAGGCAATCCGGGAAACCAGGGTCTTGGTTTTTCCGGTACCCGGTCCCGCCACCACGGCTGTGCAGGGCTCCGCCGCCGTCACAGCGGCCTCCTGTTCCGGATTCAGCCGGGCGGGGGCGGGGACCTCTGCCGGGACGGGGGTCGCTTTTTTCAGCGCCCGCTTCCGCACCGGCTTTTTCCCTGGGACCTCCAGCCCGAAGAGGGACAGCTGTCCGCCAAACCGCTCGATTTCTGCCGGAGCCAGCAGGGAGATGATGCCGTACTGCCCGTCAAATCCCGGCCTGCGCTCCACCTGTCCCAGCCGCAGGCGGCGGATTCCCTCGGCCACGCAGGGACCGGCAATCCGCTCAATATCCGGGATGGACGCCTCCCGCAGAATCCGGAATTCCGGCCCCATCTCCTCCAGCATTTTTTCGTACAGCGCGGCAGTGCGCTTCCCGGCGGCGGACAGGCCGGTGGACGCGGCAATCACCTCCGGCAGAGGGGCCAGGCTCTGGAAGGGCTTGGCGTTCTCAGGCCGGAACCCCTCCGGACGGTCCGCCAGAACCTCCACCCGGTGCTCCACGCCGATGGTCAGCTTTTTGCCGCACACCGGGCAGATGCCGTCCCGCGCCTGGGTCTCCACCGGGGTGAGGCAGACGCCGCAGTTCCGGTGTCCGTCCAGGTGGTATTTGCCCTCCTCCGGGAAAAACTCCACCGTGCCGCAGAATCCCTCCCCGGTGCGGATGGCCCGGACCAGCTCCGGATAGGACAGTCCCGTATCCAGCAGGTCCGCCTCCCGGCCCAGCTTGCCGGGGGAGTGGGCGTCGGAGTGGGAGACCAGAGTGAGCCGGTCCAGGGCGGAGAGCCGCCAGTTCATGGGCGGGTCGGAGGAGAGTCCGGTCTCCACGGCGTGGATCTGTCCGGCAAGGCTGCCAAAGCATTCCTCCATGGTGTCAAAGCCGGAGAATGCGCCGAACAGGGAGAAGTGGGGCGTCCAGATGTGGGCGGGAATCAGCTCCGCGTCCGGACAGGACTCCAAGGTCAGCTCCAGCAGGTCCCGGCTGTCCAGACCCAGGATGGGACGGCCATCCGAGCGGATATTGCCCACCGCCTCCAGCCGGGCCGACACCTCGTCCGCCGCCTCCAGGCTGGGGAGGAGTATCAGATGGTGGACTTTCCGGGTCTTGCCGTCCCGCTTGTAAATGCAGCTGATCTCCCCGGTGACGAGAAACCGGGTGGGCTCCCCGGACCCCGCCAGCCGCAGTTCTTCCCGCAGGGTATACAGCCCCTCTTCCGCAGGAGCCAGCTGCTCCCGCATTTCCGCCCGCCAGGCAGGATGGGTGAAGTCGCCAGTGCCGGTGACGGCAATGCCTTTTTTCCGCGCCCACCAGTCCAGGTGGGGCAGGTCGCAGTCCCGGCTGGTGGCGCGGGAGTAGCGGGAGTGAATGTGCAGGTCGGCTATGTACATGGGGCGTACGCTCCTTTGTTTAAGATAGGGATAGTATACGACATTTTCCGCCTGGTGGCAAGAGGCGTAATCTCCTTCTGGACAAACCTGCCGCCAGGGTGCTATAATAGGCGGGAATCAGCCTGCCGTGGGAAGGCGGCAAGCCATAACAGGAGGAACAGAAAATGAACATGCAATACATCCATCCCGCAGATCAGCTGGTCATGTTTATGCAGCGGATTTACGACAAGGGCCTGACCACTACCTCCGGCGGCAACCTGTCCATCATGGACAGCGACGGCAATATTTGGATCACTCCCGCCAGCGTGGACAAGGGGACGCTGACCCGTCGGGATATCGTCTGCGTCCATCCCGACGGCTCCTGCGAAGGTCCCCACAAGCCCTCCTCCGAGCTGCCCTTCCACGCCTCGGCGTACAAAATGCGCCCCGACCTGAAGGCTGTGCTCCACGCCCATCCCCCTGCGCTGGTGGCCTTCTCCATCATCCGCAGGGTCCCCAATCTGGACCTGATCCCCTCTGTACGAAAAATCTGTCCCGACGTGCAGACCGCCGTCTACGGCGTCCCCGGCAGCGAGGACCTGGGGGACAAGATCGGGCAGGTCTTCGCCAGGGGCTGCGACATTGCCATGCTGGAAAATCACGGCGTATGCATCGGCGCGCCGGATATGTTCGCCGCTTTCCAGCGGTTTGAGACCCTCAATTACACCGCCGAGCTGGAGATTCTGGCCGGAAAGCTGGGGCCGGTGAAGGCCCTGTCCCCCCAGGACAACCGCATGGCGGAGAGCTCCTACCACACCAAAATGGACGACTTTATCCCCCACACCTTCACCTCCGAGGAGCTGTCCGCCCGGCGGGACATGATTACCCTCATCCGCCGCTCCTACCGCATGAACCTTTTCACCGCCACCCACGGCACCTACTCCGTCCGCCTCTCCGACGGCAGCTTTCTCATTACCCCCTTTGGCATGGACCGGGCCTATCTGGAGGAGGACGACCTGGTGCGGGTCAAGGCGGGCATGAAGGAGGTGGGGAAAATCCCCTCCCGTGCGGTCCGCTTCCACGAGGAGGTATACCGCAATAACCCGGACGTACGGGCGGTGTTGCAGGCCCACCCGGTCCACGCCGTGGCCTTTGCGGTGACGGACGCCGCTTTCGACCCCCGGACCATTCCGGAGAGTTACATACTTCTGCGGGATATCAAAAAAATGCCCTACCAGGAGATGTACGCCAACCCGGCGGAGGCGTCCCGCGCCTTCGGCCCTGCCAACCCCGCCGTCATGGTGGAAAACGACAGCGTCATTGTCACCGGAAACAGTCTGCTCCAGGCATTTGACCGTCTGGAGGTGCTGGAATCCACCGCCCACTCCATTATCAACAGCAGTACGCTGGGGGAGATTGTCCACATTACCGGCCAGGAGATCGAGGACCTGAAGACCGCCTTCCATCTGGAGGACTGAGAGATGAAACTGTTCAAACGAAGCCTGATGATGGTTACAGGAATTCTGTTTATCGGCATCTGCGTGGGCGCCTACCGCCTCAGCGCCTTCGGCGTGGACGCCTTTACGTGTATGAATCTGGGCATCAGCGGCTTTCTCGGCATGTCCTTCGGCGCCTGGCAGCTGCTTATGAACGCGGCAATTCTGGCGGTGGTCTTCCTCAAGGCCCGCAAGTGCATCGGGGCGGGGACCATTGTGAATATGGTGGGCGTGGGGTATCTGGCGGACTTCATCTGCTGGCTGTTCCGGGGCGTGGAGATGACGCTCCCCATGCGAATCGGGGCGTTGGCCCTGGGAAGCGTCTTCGCAGGGCTGGGCGTGGCCTTTTACATGGTGGCGGAGATGGGCATCGCGCCCTATGACAGCGTGGCCATTATGCTGGAAAACGCCTCCAAGGGGCGTATTCCCTTCCAGCGGGCGCGGGCGCTCAGCGACGTGACGGTGGTGATTGTGGGCGTGGTATTCTGCCTGCTCTCCGGAGGCGAGCTGCGCCTGATTATCGGCATCGGCACCATCTGCAACGCCCTGTTCAACGGACCGCTGATCCAATTTTTCAAAACACACGCGGCGGAACCCATTATGTCCCGCGGCTAGATACAGGAGGACTCTGCATGAGCATTTTTTACCATGAATCGACCCAAACCTTCCATCTGACCAACGGAGAGATCAGTTATCTGATGAAGGTACTGCCCAACGGCGCGCTGGGCCAGCTGTACTGCGGCCAGGCGGTCCGGGACCGGGAGAGCTTTGACCACCTGCTGGAGCTGCGCTCCCGGCCCATGAGCTCCTGCGTGTTTGAGGGGAACCGCTATTTCTCCCTGGAACACTGCAAGCAGGAGTACCCTGTCTATGGCTCCACAGACTTCCGCCACCCTGCGGTGGAGCTGTGCCAGCCCAACGGCAGCCGGATTACAGACTTTGTCTACCACTCCCACACCGTCACGCCGGGAAAGCCCGCCCTGCCGGGTCTGCCCGCCACGTACTGCGAGGCGGACGGGGAGGCGGAGACTCTCACGGTCTGCCTGCGGGACCCGCTGCTGGAGGTCGAGCTGTACCTCAACTACACCATCTTTGCCGGACAGCCCGCGCTGGCCCGCTCCGCCTGTCTGAAAAACCGGGGCGGGCAGGACCTGCATCTCACCGCGGCTATGAGCCTGAGCCTGGACCTGCCGGACAGCGGGTATGAGTTCGTCCATTTCTCCGGGGCCTGGTCCCGCGAGCGGTTCATGAAGGTCCGGCAGCTGGAGCAGGGCATCCAGTCGGTGGAATCCACACGGGGCCACTCCTCCCACAACCACAATCCTTTTATTATGCTGCGCCGTCCCGGCACAGACGAGGACAAGGGCGAGGTCATGGGCTTCTCCCTGGTCTACTCCGGGAACTTTCTGGCCCAGGTGGAGGTGGACAACTGGGATACCGCGCGGGTGACAATGGGCATCAACCCCTTTGGCTTTGACTGGAAGCTGTCCCCCGGCGGGGAGTTCCAGACGCCGGAGGCGGTGATGGTCTACTCCAGCCAGGGCATGGGAGCCATGAGCCGCGCCTTCCACAAGCTCTACCGCACCCGTCTGGCCCGCGGGTACTGGCGGGACCGTCCCCGGCCCGTCCTGCTCAACAACTGGGAGGCCACCTATTTCGATTTCACTGAGGATAAGCTGGTGGCCATTGCTGAGGCGGCCCAGAAGGACGGCGTGGAGCTGTTTGTTCTGGATGACGGCTGGTTCGGCGCACGGACCCACGAAAGCGCGGGCCTGGGGGACTGGGTGGCCAATCCGGACCGTCTCCCCGGCGGCATCACCCGGCTGGCAGAGCGGGTGGACCGGCTGGGCCTGCGGTTCGGCCTGTGGTTTGAGCCGGAGATGGCGAACAAGGACTCGGACCTCTACCGCGCCCACCCGGATTGGATCATCCAGACGCCAGGACGCCGGTCCTCCCCCGGACGGAACCAGTATGTGCTGGACTTCTCCCGCCCGGAGGTGGTGGACCATATCTATGGCATGATGGCAAAAATTCTCTCTGAGGCGAAGGTCTCTTACATCAAGTGGGACATGAACCGCAGCATCACGGAGGCGTTCTCCGCCGCCCTGCCGCCGGACCGCCAGGGGGAACTGTTCCACCGGTATATCCTGGGTGTGTACGACCTCTACGAGCGGCTGACCACAGCTTTCCCTCATGTGCTGTTTGAGTCCTGCGCTTCCGGCGGCGGACGATTCGATCCGGGTCTGCTGTACTATGCGCCCCAGGGCTGGGCCTCCGACGACTCCGACGCGGTGGAGCGGCTGAAGATTCAGTACGGCACCTCCTTCTGCTATCCCATCAGCTCCATCGGCGCCCACGTCTCGGCGGTACCCAACCACCAGCTGGGCCGGATCACGCCGCTGTCCACCAGGGGCAACGCGGCCTGCTTCGGGGCCTTTGGCTATGAGCTGGACCTGAACCGTCTGACCGGAGAGGAGAGGGAGCTGGTGCGGGAACAGATCGCCTTTGTGAAGGAGTACCGGCAGACGCTCCAGTTCGGAGACTTCTACCGCCTGCTGTCCCCCTTTGAGGGCAATTTCACCGCCTGGATGGCAGTCAGTCCGGACAGGCGGACCGCGCTGGTGGGCTGGTACAAGACGCTCAACGAGGTCAACGGCCCCTACCGCCGGGTCAAGCTGCGGGGTCTGGACCCGGACCTGGCCTACACCGTGGACGGCGGGGCGGAACACTATGGCGACGAGCTGATGCGGGTGGGGCTGACGGTCTCGGACGCTGCCGCCGGAGAGTCGGAGCAGCGCAGCGGCATTACCGGCGACTTTGCTTCCCATATCTTTGTGGTAAAGAGCGTATGACAAGAGGAAGACTGCCGGCCGTACGGACCGCGCTGCTGCTGGCGGGCCTGACGGTAGCCCATCTGGGCGTCACCCTGTTTCTGGAATCGGACTTGGGGTCCGACCCCTTTAATGTGCTGGTGCAGGGATTGTACCGGAGCATCCCCTGGCCGGAGCGGATGAGCCACGGGCGGGTCCATCTGCTGGTGTGCCTGCTGATTGTGCTGGTCCTGCTGGGGATTGCCCGCAGCTATGTGCGCATCGGGACCGTGCTCTGCATGGCCTTGGGCGGCCCGATTATCGACCTGTGGACCATCCCCCTGGCCCCCCTCTTTCACGACGGCATGGCTATGGGCTGGCGTCTGCTGGCGTTGGTACTGGGGTGCGTGATTCTGGCTTTCGGCATGACCATCGTTATCCGCTCAGAGGCGGGAACGGGGCCGAATGATCTGGTGGCGGTCATTATCAGCGATTTTTCTAAAAAACCTTTCGGCGTGGTCCGTGTGGCTGTGGACGCGGCCTTTGCCCTTGCAGGCTGGCTGCTGGGCGGCGTGGTGGGTCTGGGGACCCTGGTGTGCGCCGGACTGGTGGGGCCGTGCGCACAGGTGTTTCTCCCCGTCAGCGGGCGGCTCTGTGATGCGTGCCTGCGGCGGGCCGGAGAGAAAAATCCCCGCTGAATGTCTGCGGCGTACAGTATTTGACTGAAAAGCCCTCTCAGCCGCCGCTTCTGCGGTGACTGAGAGGGCTTTTCAGTGCGCCGTCTACCGGTACTCCTCCAGCTCGTCGTCTGTGGCATTCCCCTCGCAGACCAGATTTGTCGGCCCTGTGAGCCAGATATTCTCCACCGCAGAGCCGCTGCGGTCAACGGTCACATACAGCGTGCCGCCGGAGCTGTTCACCTCCACGTTCTCCCCGCTCGCCACACCCAGCAGGGTCAACGCCAGTACCGTGGACCCGGTGCCGGTGCCGCAGGCGTAGGTAAAGTCCTCCACGCCCCGCTCGTAGGTCAGCAGCTTGATGCGGTCGGGAGCGAGCAGGTCGTAAAAGTCCACGTTAGCGCCCTTGGGAAACGCCTCGTGCCACCGCAGCTCCTTCCCCAGCTCCCGCAGCTCCTCCGCGTTCTTCTCCGCCAGCCCCGGATACCGCACCACCGCATGGGGCAGTCCTGGGTCGCCCAGCTCTATATAGGAGCACGGCCAGACCGCGCCCCCCGCCTGTACTGGGCAGTCCAGCCGGACCACGCTGGGGTCGGTCAGGCGGATGCGGTAATTGCGCTTGTCGATCCGCCGCCCGGTCACCAGGCCGGAGGGGGTCTCAATCCGCTGCGTCTCCCCCGCCAGACCGTGCTCGTAGCCGTAGCGGCAGATGCACCGGGCGCCGTTGCCGCACATCTCGCCGGCAGAGCCGTCGGAGTTAAAAAACAGCATCCGGAAATCTCCCCCCTGCAGGGCCGGTTCCACCACCATCAGGCCGTCGGCCCCCACAGACATCCGGCGGCGGCATAAAATACGGGCAAGCTCCGGGAAAGAGCTGGACGGGAGCCAGGTATCCAGGTTATCGAGAATGATAAAATCATTTCCTGCGCCATTCATTTTGGTAAATTGCACGGAACATCCCTCCTTAAAGATACAATCAGCAGTTGATACTCCCAGTATACAGGAAAATTTTCCTATGTAAATACCGTCCGCTGTCAAAAACCATGCAAATCGTGCGGCTGAAAATCAATCTTTTGAGCAAACGCCGGGGATTTCCGGTTATACTACTTCCATCCCAACAAAGGAAAGGAAGAAGCTCATGGACGAACAAGCTCTGACAAAAATCAGCTACGGTCTTTTTCTGCTGTCGGTGCGGGAGGACGGCAGGGACAACGCCAACATCATCAACACTCTCTCCCAGATTGCCAACAAGCCCAACTGCGTCTCCGTATCGGTCAGCAAAAAGTCGCTGACCCACGCGATGCTCCTGCGCACCGGCCTTTTTTCCGCCTCCATCCTCACGGCGGACACCCCCTTTTCCCTCTTTCAGCACTTTGGAATGCAGAGCGGGCGGGAGAAGGACAAGTTTAACGCCTACCTCCACCAGACCGAACGGGACCCGGCGGGCCTGCTGCATCTGACAGTGCACAGCTGCGCCTATGTCACCGGACAGGTCCTGCACACCCTGGATTTTCAATCCCACACCCTGTTCATCGCGGACCCCATCCACGCCGAAATCCTCTCCCAGCAGCCGCCCCTCACCTACGACGATTACTACCGCCATGTCAAGCCCAAGGCGGAGGCGTCGGATAAAACGGGCTGGCGGTGCCGGGTCTGCGGGTATGTCTACGAGGGCACGGAGCTACCGGACGATTTCATCTGTCCCTGGTGCAAGCATGGAACCGTGGATTTTGAGCGGGTATAACCGCTGACAGGAGCGTACAAAAAAATCGGAGCCGGACTCCGGTTTTTTTGTGCGCTGGTTTTCCCTGACTGTCTGGTGTGGACGCTTTTGTCTTTCAATCAGAGACATTCCCTGAAAAGACGGTTCCTCCCCCTGTTTTCCCCACAAAAGCTGACAGATTTTTTGCTCCCTGAAAAAAATTCATGCTTGACAAATGGGCCGCCAGGGGGTAAGATACGCCCATATTTCAAAAACGACAGCGGCGATGATGGAGAGAAGTAATCAGGAGAAAACCTTCAGTGAGCGGGAGACAGTGGGAACCCCGCGGCGGCATCCTGGCGAATAACACCCCGGAGCCTCGACCCCAAAAGCGTACGGAGCCCAGTAGGGAAGACGGGACGGCCCGTTACAGCCGTCAGGCTTGTTTGAGCTGAAGTGACTGCGAAAGCGGTAAATTAGGTGGCACCACGGATTCCGGCGATTCGTCCTAAAACTTTTATTTTAGTGACGCCGGATATGACGGAGGTGCTTTTTATGTGCGCAATTATGGGATATACAGCCAAGGATATTCCGGTTTCCCAGCTGCAGCAGGGCTTTGCAGCCACCAAGTCCAGAGGTCCCGACGACAGCCGTTTTCTGGAGACCAGAGCCGGGACACTCCTCTTTCACCGCCTGGCGATTATGGGGCCGGAACCCGCCGGGATGCAGCCCTTTTCCAGTCCGGACGGCAGCGCGGTGGTCTGCAACGGCGAGCTGTACGGCTTCCGCAGGCTGAAAAAGACGCTGGAGGCCAAGGGCTATGTTTTCCGGAGCGGCTCCGACTGCGAGCTGATCCTCCCCCTGTGGCGGGAGTACGGCGCGGAGATGTTCCGGATGCTGGACGCGGAGTTTGCCATGATCCTCTATGACGCGCCCAGCGGCGGGTTCATCGCCGCCCGCGACCCCATCGGCATCCGCCCCCTGTACTACGGCTACAGCAGGTCCGGGCACATTCTCTTTGCCAGCGAGCCGAGAAACCTGACCATGCTGACAGACCAGGCGAGGCCCTTCCCTCCGGGACACTATTACAAGGACGGAAAATTTATCTGTTACCGGGATATGTCCAAGGTGGCGGCGGTGTGCGGGGACGATCTGGAGACGGTGTGCGCCAACATCCATGAAAAATTGATTCTGGGTGTGGAGAAGCGTCTGGACGCCGATGTGCCGGTGGGGTTTCTGCTCTCCGGCGGGCTGGACAGCTCCCTGGTGTGCGCCATTGCGTCGAAGCTGCTCAGCAAGCCCATTGAAACCTATGCCGTGGGCATGTCAAAGGACGCCATCGACCTGAAATACGCCAGACAGACCGCGGACTTTATCGGCAGCAATCACCACGAAATTTACATGACGGAGCAAGATGTACTGGACACGCTGGAAGAATTAATATATACTCTCGGTACCTACGATATTACCACCATCCGGGCCGGCATGGGAATGTACCTCGTCTGCAGGGCCATCCATGCCCAGAGCGATATCCGGGTCCTGCTGACGGGGGAGATCAGCGACGAGCTGTTTGGGTACAAGTATACGGACTTTGCACCCTCCCCGGAGGCGTTCCAGCGGGAGAGCGAGAAGCGGATCCGGGAACTGCATATGTACGACGTCCTGCGGGCGGACCGGTGCATCTCCGCCAACAGTCTGGAGGCGCGGGTACCCTTTGGCGATCTGGATTTTGTGGAGTATGTGATGAGCGTGGACCCCGCCAAAAAGGTCAACGTCTACCACAAGGGCAAATATCTGCTCCGCCATGCCTTCGAGGGCGGGTATCTGCCGGAGTCCATCCTCCAGCGGGAGAAGGCGGCGTTTTCCGACGCCGTGGGCCACAGCCTGGCCGACGGCCTGCGGGTCTATGCCGGGGAGCGGTACGGCGGCGACTGGAAAACCATTGCGGAGAAGTACGCCTACCACGCCAAGCCTTTTACAAAGGAGTCCCTGCTCTACCGGGAAATTTTTGAAAAATACTATCCCGGCCAGGCGGGCATGGTGACAGATTTCTGGATGCCCAACCGGGCGTGGGAGGGCTGTAACGTAGACGACCCCAGCGCCAGGGTGTTGAGCAACTACGGCGCGTCTGGGACCTAGCCGGGTCCTGGCCCACAACACAAAAATACCACCTGCATGCAGCAGAGAAGGAGAATATAATTATGAGCAAGAAAAAAGTAACGGAACTGTTTGGCAGCATGGTCTTCAACGAGGAGGTCATGAAGCAGCGTCTGTCCAGCCAGAGCTATAAGGCGTGGAAAAAGTGCGTGACCGACAGTACGCCCCTGGAGCTGACCACCGCCCAGGAAATTGCCAACGCCATGAAGGACTGGGCCATCGAAAAAGGCGCGACCCACTTCACCCACTGGTTCCAGCCCATGACCGGCGTCACCGCCGAGAAGCACGACAGCTTCATTACCCCAGAGGACTCCAGCCGGGTGCTGATGCAGTTCTCCGGCAAGGAACTGGTCAAGGGCGAGCCGGACGCTTCCTCCTTCCCCTCCGGCGGTCTGCGGGCTACCTTCGAGGCCAGGGGCTACACCGCCTGGGACCCCACCGCCTTTGCCTTTATCAAGGACGGCAGCCTCTGCATCCCCACCATCTTCTGCTCCTACAGCGGACAGGCCCTGGATAAGAAGACGCCTCTCCTCCGCTCTCTGGACGAGCTGAGCCGGCAGGCGGTCCGGGTGCTGAAGCTGTTCGGCAATCACGATGTAAAGCGGGTCATCAGCCAGGTGGGGCCGGAACAGGAATATTTCCTCATCGACAAGGATGTGTTCAACCAGCGGGAGGACCTGATCCTCACAGGCCGCACGCTCTTCGGCGCAAAGCCACCCAAGGGCCAGGAGCTGGAGGACCACTATTTCGGCACCATCAAGCCCCGCATCGCCGCCTATATGCGGGAGCTGGACGAGGAACTGTGGAAGCTGGGCATTCTGGCGAAGACCAAGCACAACGAGGTGGCTCCCGCCCAGCATGAGCTGGCCCCCATCTATACCGATGCCAACACCGCCTGCGACCACAACCAGCTGACAATGGAGATCATGAAAAAGGTCGCCGGACGGCACAACATGGTCTGCCTGCTCCATGAAAAGCCCTTTGCCGGCGTCAACGGCTCCGGCAAGCACAACAACTTTTCCCTGAGCACCGACACCGGGATGAACCTCTTCCGTCCCGGCTCCACCCCCAGCCAGAACGCCCGGTTCCTGCTCTTCCTGGCGGCGTTTATCAAGGGTGTGGACGACTATCAGGAACTGCTGCGCTGCTCCGTGGCCAATCCGGGCAACGACCACCGCCTAGGCGCACAGGAGGCGCCCCCGGCCATTCTCTCCATCTTCCTGGGCGATGAGCTGACCGAGATTATGGAGGCCATTATCAACGAAACCGAGTATGTGGACCACGGCAAAAACATCCTCTCCATCGGCGTGGACTCCCTGCCCCCCATTCCCCAGGACACCACCGACCGCAACCGCACCTCCCCCCTGGCCTTTACCGGCAATAAATTTGAGTTCCGCTCCCTGGGAGCCAGCCAGTCCATCACCGGCCCCAACGTGGCTCTGAACACCATCATGGCCGAGGAGCTGCAGCAATTTGCCGACAAGCTGGAACAGGCGGAGGACTTCAACGCCGCCCTCCATGACCTCATCCGCGACACACTGCGGGAGCATCAGCGGATCATCTTTAACGGCAACGGCTATGAGGACGCCTGGGTGGAGGAAGCCGGACGGCGGGGCCTGAGCAATCTCTCCTGCACCGCCGACGCCCTGAAGACCTATTTGCAGCCGAAGCATATCGAACTGTTTGGCAAGCACGGCGTGTTTACCCAGGAGGAGCTGTCCGCCCGGAATGAAATCCATTTGGAGAACTACTGCGAAGTCGTGGGAATTGAGGCCCGGACCATGGTTGACATGGTGAAACGGGATATCTTCCCCGCCGTGTCCGGCTTCTCCGGCAGTTTGGCCGCGGCGATTGCGGCGAAAAAGTCCGTACTGCCGGATTTGGATTGTTCCGCTGAGGAGGACCTGCTGCGGCGGGTGTCCGGACTGATGAGCCGGATGGCACAGGAGCGGGAGGCCCTGGAAGACGCTATGGCCGGGAAGGATTTCCCGGACGCTTATGAAGCCGCCCACTATTATAAGTATACCATTTTTACTGCAATGGAGACGCTGCGCGGGACGGTGGATGCGCTGGAGACCATGACCGCCGCTTCCTACTGGCCCTATCCGTCCTATATGGACCTGCTGTTCTCTATTAAATAGAAACGCGCATGTGCGTATCCCCGCCCGTCTGCCGGCAGGGATGCGCACATCTTCTTTCTGCATGTTTCCCCGTTCTTTCGCATATACATGGACCATAAACGGGATAGGGAGCGTGTTGAACCTTGAAGGGAAATATTGAGGAGCGGGCCTGTGAGCTGGCCGCTTATATTATTGAGAACCGCACGACCGTGCGGGAGGCCGCTAAACGGTTCGGGATCAGCAAAAGCACCGTACATAAGGATATCCAGGAGCGTTTACCCCTCTACAACCGGAGCCTCTACCTTCAGGTGAAGGAGGTATTGGAAGAAAACAAAGCGGAGCGTCACATCCGCGGCGGCATAGCCACCCGCCGGAAGTACCGCGGATAAAAAGAATAGAGCCGCATAGAGCGTAAAAAAGAATCCAGCTATTGGGAGGATGAAATTTCATGAAACCATGCCGCAATACGCCCCAACCGCACCGCGCCGCCGGGACTGCCGGCCCGCCGCCATCTTCCACGGTCAACCGCTACAGCCACCCCATCCTGGTCAAAGGGAGCCGGCGGCCCAGCAGTACGGAGGAGCTGTTGTCCTATATTTTGGAGACGCTGTCCCACCAGGGGGATCTGCTGGAGGAGCTGCTGCGCCGTTCGGCGGAAGCGGAAAAAGATACAATATAGATACAACATAAACAAATGGTGACAATTTTTCTTTGACACTTGTGTTATACTGGGTTCTCCGTTATAATAGCAAAGCTGCCGGTTTCTTTCTCATGCGGCAGCGCGGCTCTTTCTGCCGTGGCGCAGTCACGGTACAGAGCGCTATTACTGCGGGCCCGGCCCGCCAAGGAGCGAGAGAAAAACAATGAACCGCCACAAAAGACATACGTCGCCGCTGCAAGCCGTTGCGGTGGTTGCCGTCAGCGCACTTTTTGTCCTCACAGCTCTGGTGGGGCTGTATAAATGCTTTTCCGAGGAGCCTCTGGTCCCCGCCGGACCGGACCCCTCGGCGGATACGCCTGACGCCTCCCAGGAGCCCGGCGGCAGCGGCGAACGCGCCGCCCCCGTCCTCGGCTCCAGAAAGGAGCACTTCCATACCATCCTGCTGGGGGGCTTGGACGACGAAAACGGCGGCAGCGACACCAACCTCCTCCTGGCTGTGGACAGCGACAATGGGGTGATGAATGTTGTGAGCCTGCCCCGTGATACGCTGCTGAATGTATCCTGGTCTGTGAAAAAGCTGAACAACGCCTATCACCACGGCGGCTTCACCCAGACCATGGAGGAGGTCTCCAAGCTGCTGGGCATCCCCATCGACCACTATGTGACTGTGGACCTGCGGGCCTTTGTGGAGCTGGTGGACGCCATTGGCGGCGTGGATTTTGATATTCCGGTGAATATGGACTACGACGACGATTACCAGGACCTGCACATCCATTTTGACGCGGGTCCCCGCCACCTGAGCGGGCAGGAGGCCCTGGAGGTGGTCCGCTGGCGGCAGAACAACGACGGCGCCGGCTACGCCACAGCGGATATTGGCCGCATCGACACCCAGCAGGCGTTCCTGAAGGCGGTTGCCAAGCAGACCCTGCAGCTCTCCAACATGGACAAGGTGGGGGATATGGCGGCTATTTTCCAGGAGTGGGTGAAGACGGATTTGAAGCTGTCCAATCTCATCTGGGTTGGGGAACAGGCCCTGAAAATGGGGCCGGACAACATCTTCTTCCACACCCTGCCCGGCGATGGCGCAGGTTTTTACAAGGGCGGGTCCTATTACATCCTGGACCCGGAGGGAACGCTGGAGCTGATCAATACGCATTTTAACCCATACCGGGAGGACTTGACTTTAGATGACATGTATATCCTTGTGCCGTAACAGGGAAAGGAGCGCACCCATGAAACGCCGGATTTTAACGCTTTTTCTGGCAGCAGCGCTGCTGGCGTCCTGCCTGCCGGGGGAGCGGGCCGCAGCGGTAGACATCCCGGAACCATTTGCCCCCACCCGCACCTATGCCGGACAATTTCCCGATTTGGACGCCGGCGCGTGGTACTATGAAAACGCTGTGACCCTCTATGAGCTGGGCCTCATCAACGGCCAGGGCGGGCTGTTCGCGCCGGACAGCGAGATGACCGTGGCCGAGGCACTGACCATGGCGGCCCGCCTGCGCAGCCTCTATGAGCACGGCGGCAGCGAGACCGGTCCCGGCCAGCACAGCGGCGGGGAGTGGTATACGCCCTATGCGGCGTATCTTCAGGAACTCCAGGTCATCGGCCAGGAGTTCGAGGGCGTGTACCAGCAGCCCGCCACACGGGCGCAGATGGCCCATATTCTGGCAAACGTTCTGCCCCAGACGCTGTTTGAACCGGTGAACGAGGCGGCGGTGTCAGCGGGCTATGCAAACAAGAATTATATCCAGGACGTCAACCCCGGTATGCCCTATGAGCAGGAGATCCTGACTCTGTACAAATGGGGCATCCTGGGCGGCGCGGATAGGACAGGCTCCTTCCGTCCGGACGGACATATCTCCCGCAGCGAGGCGGCGGCGATGGTCACGCGCCTGGTGGACAGCTCCCTGCGCATCCGTCTGGACTGGGAGAACCCCTACAGCCGGGCCGGAACCACAATGGCAGAGCTGGTGGACAGCGACGGCGCGTTCTACCCCGCCCCCGCGCTGGAGAACGGTGGGGAGATCGATGCGGACGTGCGGTATATGCTCTCGCGGGGAGAGCGGTCCATCACCCTCGGCTATCCGGCGGGGGCTCTCACCAGCGCAATGGTCAACCAGCTGCTCCAAAATTTCCTGAATACCGTGCGGGGCTATGTGGAGCAGACGTATAATGCCGTCCGCTGTGTGTACTCCCTCAAATCCGGCAGCGTTACCTTTCACTTCTCCAGCAGCCTCTATGGGGACGATGAACTGGACCGGTACCGGGAGGAGACCATGGCTCAGGCCATTGCGGTCCATGACCAGCTGTGGGCGGATGGGACAATCACTGCGGATATGAGCCAGCTGGACAAGGCGCGGGTCTACTTCACCTGGGTCTGCGACAACTGCCAGTATGATTTTTCCACCACCGACACCTCCATGAGCCACACCGGATACAGCCTGTTTGTCAACGGGACGGCGGTGTGCGACGGCTATACGGCGGCGTACAACCTGCTGCTGAAGCTGGAGGGGATTGACTGCACCACCGTTTCCCGCGGGGACCACATCTGGACCGCCGCGGAGCTGGACGGAACGGTCTATCACATTGATACCACCTGGGGCGACCAGACCGGCGCGATTGCCTATCAGTTTTTCGCCATGACGGAGGCGGATGCTTTGGCGCGGTTTGGAGAGCAGACATAGGAGAGGAAATTACTGGAAATTATCGGATTTGTACAACTTTGGGCCTAAAAATCGGCATTTTGCCGGGTTGACATTTCCGCCCCAAAATCATATAATGACGCATATAACTGAATAGCGACGTGTAACTGTTCAATCAGGCATAAGTTCTATAGCAGGAGACTGCTTTAGAATTTGTGCCTTTTTGTTTTGCTAATTTTGTGTTTATCGGGGGGATCAGATTTGCGTTCCACTAAAATCTTCAACAACAGCGCAGTCGCTGTGATCACTCCCAGCGGCCAGGAAGCTATTGCGCTGGGGAATGGCATCGGCTTCCGCAAGCGTCCCGGAGATGAAATTGACGACAGCAAAATTCAAAAGGTCTACTATGTGCAGGACGTGATGCAGCGGAAATTTTTGCAGATGCTCAAGGACGTCCAGCCCCGCGTCATGGACGCGGCGGAGCGGATTATCGCCATGGCCGAGGAAAACGGCTGTACCATGAGCAGTCAGGCGACCATCTCCCTCATCGACCACATCAGCTTTGCCATTGAGCGGCAGAACAACGGCCTCGCCCTCCCCAATCTGCTGCTCCATGAGACGAAACTGCTGTACCGCAAGGAGTATGAGCTGGGCCGCCGGTCCCTCGCCATGATTCGGGACTGCTGCGGCGTGACGCTGCCGGAGGATGAGGCGGGGTACATCGCCATGCATATCATCTCTATCTCGGTGGATCAGAATGCCGCCTATGACGTGCTGAAATTTGTCAAAGCCGCCCTGGACATCATCAAACAGACCTATGGCATTGCGCTGGATCATGAGAGCATCGACGCCATGCGCCTGATTACCCACCTGAAATTTCTGGCCCAGCGCATGTTCCAGAACCACAGCTGGGAGGACGAGGGGATGGAGAACATGTATGAAATGCTGCTGGACCGACATCCCCAGAACCGCCTCTGCCTGGAACGCCTGGACGGATACTGCCAGAACGCCTTCGGATACACCCTGAATCTCCAGGAAAAATTTTATCTCCTGGTCCATCTGACCAAGATTTTCTGACGCCCTGTCCGGAAAAATTCCACGGGTAATGCCGTGTTGAACATAGAGCCGTAACTTAATTGAAAACGGAAGGAGCATTCAAAATGAAGGAAAAAGTCATGGGAACCCTGGAGAAATTCGCCAAAGCAATGGTGCAGCCGCTGATGTATCTGTCTGCGGCGGGTATTCTGATCGTTGTCGGTGTGCTGCTGACCAACACCACCATCACCGGTCTGCTGCCCTTCCTCCAGTGGGGACCCATCCAGACCCTGGGCCAGACGCTCTACAACGCCGTGATGGGGATTATCAACAACCTCAGCGTGATCTTCGTCATCGGCCTGCCCGCTGCGCTGGCAAAAAACGAGAAGCACAAGGCCGCCCTGGTGGGCTTTATGACCTACCTGATGTACCTGTTCAGCTCCAACACCCTGCTCAACTTGACGGGCAAGGTGGCGGAACCCCAGCCCATGCTGGGTCTCTTCGGCACCGGTCAGGCGCAGATTCTGGGCATCCAGTGCGTGGATATGAGCGTGTTCGGCGGCATCATCCTGGGCTGCATTGTGGGCTTTGTGTTCAACAAGACCTTTGAAAAGCGATTCAAGGGCGCTATGCAGATCTATTCCGGCGCAAACTTCTCTTTCATGTGCCTGGTGCTGGTCGCCATCGTCTTTGCCCTTGTCAGCAATACGGTCTGGCCCTGGGTTCAGACGGGAATCAGCGCGTTGGGCGGCATCATCAAGAACAGCGGAGCCTTCGGCCTGTTCCTCTATGGCTTCCTGGAGCGGTTCCTCCTGCCCACCGGCCTCCACCACCTGGTCTACACCCCCTTCCAGTTCTCTGACCTGGGCGGCGTGCTCCAGATGGGCGACACCGTGATTGCCGGCGCGTATCCCATTGTTATGGCTGAGATGAATATGCCCGTGGAGCAGTTCTCCGACAGCATCTATTACATGGCCATCGGCTTTACCAAGATGTTCGGCTATATCGGTATCGGCGGCGCGTTCATCTACACCGCCTACCCGGAAAACCGGAAAAAGGTTACATCCACCATCGTTCCTCTGGTCATCACGTCGGTCCTGGCCGGAATCACCGAGCCTATTGACTTCATGTTCATCTTCGCCGCGCCCCTGCTCTACGCCATCCACGCGGTAATCGCGGGCCTGTTCATCGCTCTGCTGAAGGTGTTCGGCATCGTGGCCCTCTGGAACGGCAACCTGCTGGCCAGCATTGTCACCAATATTGCCAACGCGGACAAGGGCAGCCGTGTCCCCCTGATGTTTGTGATGGGCGCACTGGAGATTCTGGTCTACTTCCTTGTCTTCACCTTCCTCATTAAGAAGTTCAACTATCACACGCCGGGCCGCGAGGGAGACCCCGTCCTCGCTGGTTCCGCGCCTCTGGCGAGGACCGCCGCCGCAAAGACGGCTAAGGCGCCGGCAGCCGCTGCGCCCGCAGGCGCCATTGCCCTGGAGGGCGGCGGCACGGCTCTGGATATCATTGAGGGCCTGGGCGGAAAGGGCAACATCAACACCGTGGAGAACTGCATCACCCGCCTGCGGGTCAACCTGAAGGACCCCTCCCTCATCAACGAGGACCTGATCAACCGCACGGAAAACCGGGGCATTGTCAGGAAAAAGAACGACATCCAGATTATCTACGGCCTCCAGGTGGCGGATGTGCGCCGCGCTGTGGAGGAACAGCTGGCAAAGCTCTGATCCCTTACCTGTCCAAACAAAAAACCAATAATAGAAGAAAGGAAGTAACACTATGATTATCACACTGGTTGGCGGAGGCAGCACCTTTACCCCCGGCATCGTTAAATCCATCGCCCTGCGGCGGGAAGACCTGGACGTAACGGAAGTGCGCCTGTTTGACATCGACAAGGAGCGGCAGGACAAAGTCGCCGTGGTTGTGGACTGGATTCTCCACGAGGAGCTCAAGTGCGGCATCAAGCTGACAGTCACCAACGACCCGGAGACCGCTTATACCGGCGCTTCCTTCATCTTCGCCCAGATGCGGGTGGGGAAATACGCCATGCGGGAGCAGGATGAGAAAATCCCCCTGCGCCACGGCTGCGTGGGCCAGGAGACCTGCGGCTGCGGCGGCATGGCCTACGGAATGCGCACCATCTTCCCCATGATGCAGGTCATCGACGACGCGGAGAAGTATGCCGCGCCGGACCACTGGATTCTCAATTACTCCAACCCCGCCTCCATCGTTTCTGAGGCGTGCCGCCGCCTGCGGCCCAACGCCCGGATCATCAATATCTGCGACATGCCCATTGCCATCATCGACATGGCTGCGGCGGCTATGGGCATCAAGAACAAGAAGGAAATCGTCTACGACTACTACGGCCTGAACCACTTCGGCTGGTTCACCTCCATTGAGCACAACGGCAAGGACATCCTGCCCGCCCTGCGGGAGTATATCCTGGAGCATGAGATTTTCCTGCCCGCCGCCTACATGCAGGACAAAGCCGCCCTGGCCGCCAACAGCAATAAGGGCAACCGCCACGCCAAAGGCAGCTGGTACTATGTGTGGAAGGGCGTATATGAGATCATGCAGAACTTCCCCGACACCCTGCCCAACACCTATCTGAACTACTATCTCCAGCAGAAGGAGTTCGTAGAGCACTCCGACCCCACCCATACCCGCGCTAACGAGGTTATGGAGACCAGAGAGAAGAATCTCTTCGAGGGCATTGACCGCTATCTGGAGACCGGCAAGGTGGAGGAGAACGTGTTCTATGCGGGCAGCCACGGCGACTGGATTGCCGACCTGGCTGTGGCGTTGAAGAACGACACCAAGGCCCGCTTCCTGGTCATCACCGAGAACCGCGGCGCACTGCCCAACATGCCCTATGACGCCATGGTGGAGGTACCCGCCTACATCGGCAGGAACGGACCGGAAGTCATTGCCCAGAACCCCGTCCCCCTGTTCCAGCAGGGTCTGATGATGCAGCAGCTCAACTGCGAGAAGCTGCTGGTAGAGGGCTGCATCGAGGGCAGTTATGAGAAGGTTCTCCAGGCGTTCACCCTCAACAAGACGGTTCCCAGCATGAAAGTCGCCAAGGAGGTCCTGGACGAGATGATCGAGGCCAACAAGTCGTTCTGGCCGGAACTGAAGTAATCCGAAAAAGGGAGGTAAATGACAATGGGCCTGTTTCAATTATTCAAGGGCAAGGACGCCGGGAAATCGGCGGATACGAAAATTGTCCTGGGCGCTCCGGCCAAAGGGGAATTTGTCCCCATGGCGCAGGTTCCCGACGAGGTGTTCTCCCAGGGGATCATGGGCGTTTGCTGCGGCGTCGCGCCCAGCGAGGGCTCCGTTTACGCGCCGGTGGACGGAACCGTCAGCCAGCTGACCGATACCTTACATGCGGTTGGTTTGGAGGCCGCCGGTATGGAGCTTCTTATTCACGTCGGCGTGGACACCGTGGAGATGGGCGGAGACGGCTTCTCCAATGCGGTCCAGGTTGGACAGCAGGTCAAAAAGGGCGATTTGCTGCTGACCATGGACCTGGAGAAAATACGCGCCGCCGGTCATGCAGACACGGTTATTATGGCCGTTACCAACTCCGACAGTTTCAGCACCGTGGAGCCGGCGGCCTCCGGCGCAGTAGAGGCTGGCGAACCTGTCCTGCAGGTCAGCAAATAAGGAAACCGGCATAGTAAACCGCTCCCCGTACAGAGAAAAAATATAAAAATTATTCACAGCACGGCGGATATGCCGTGCTGTGGCAGTGGAAGATTCAGGCTGTCTGTGCAGCAGACAGCCTGAATCTTCCGTTTTTATCAGAGAGCAGGAGCAGAACACCGCGTTTTTGCCGGCGAAATGACAGTGCCAATTGTTTTCGGCGGGGAGAAGCGCTATACTTCGGTCAGCAAACTAATTGACAGAGCGAAATTTGAGGAGGGCAAATGATGAAGATGTGGAAAAGCTGATTGCATTTATTAAGAGCGGGCCGTCGAAAAAGCTGACAAATTCCCCATCCTTCTACTCTATTTCCGGCTTTCCCAGGCGGCGACCGCATCCAAAAACTGACTGCCGTACCGCGCCGCCTTGACGTAGCCCACGCCGGGTATTTCCAGAAACTCGCTCATATCCCGTGGCCGCCGGGCGGCAATCTCAGTCAGTACGGCGTTGGAAAAAACGATGTAGGCCGGGACGTCCTCCTCGCGGGCCAGCTGGAGCCGCAGGACTTTCAGGACGTCCAGCAGGCTTGCGCACTCTGCCGGAAGCCGCGTTTCCAGTGTCCGCCGGGGCGCGGGCTTTTCCTTCTCCCGTTTCTCACGGAAGACCACCCGCTGGCCCTGAAACAGCACCCGCCCCGCTTCTCTGGTCAGCCGCAGTACCGGGTACTCGTCCCCTTCCAGCTCTAAAAAGCCCGCCTCCTTGAGAAAGCCGATATAGGTCTGAATCTGGGGGCGGGTCAGAGAATGCAGCGCGCCGTAGGTGGGGAGCTTGTGCAGCCCCAGCTGCAGCGCCCGCTGAGCGCGGCTGCCCTGTAAAAGCCCCACAATGGCCTGGATTCCCAGGCCATAGGGGTATTTTTTCTCCACCCGCGCCACGGCAGACAGGATTTTCTGCGCCTCAATGGTGATGTCCCGCTCCACATACTCCGCCGTACAGGCGCCGCAGCTGCCGCAGTCCCCGGCTACGGACTCCCCGAAGTAGTTCAGCAGATAGGCCCGCAGACAGCCGGTTGTGGTGCAGTAGCCCACCATCTTCTGCAGCCGTTCCAAATCCTGGTGGAAGACCGCCTCCCGGTCCGCAGGACACAGGTCCTCGTTTCCTTGGGAATTCTGGAGGAGAAACCGGGCTGTGCGCACATCGCCGGGGGTGTAGAGCAGGATGCACTCCGCCTTCTCGCCGTCCCGGCCCGCCCGTCCGGCCTCCTGGTAATAGCTCTCCAGATTTTTGGGCATGTTGTAATGGATGACAAAGCTGACGTTGGATTTGTCGATTCCCATGCCGAAGGCGTTGGTAGCCACCATCAGCTGGGCGCGGTCAAAGACGAAGTCCTCCTGGTTCTGACGGCGTTCCGCATCGCTCAGACCCGCGTGGTAGCGGGTGACGGAGATAGATTTTTCCAGCAGGCTCCCGCAGACCTGCTCCACGGTTTTCCGGGTGGAGCAGTAGATGATGCCGCTCTGCCCCGCGTGGCGGGAGAGGTAGTCCGCCAGCCACTCGTCCTTCTTTTTGGTCTGGACCACTGCAAAATAGAGGTTCGGACGGTCAAAGCCGGTGGTCACGCAGAGAGGGTCACGCAGCTGCAAAAGACGCTGGATGTCCTCCTTGACCTGCGCGGTGGCTGTGGCGGTAAACGCGCCCACCGTAGGGCGCACAGGGAGTTCTTCCACAAACTGGGCAATCGCCAGGTAGCTGGGCCGGAAGTCCTGTCCCCACTGGGAGACGCAGTGGGCCTCGTCCACAGCCAGCAGGGAGATCCCATTGTGCTGGGCAAACTCCAGAAAGCCGTCCGCCGGCAGACGCTCCGGAGCCACATAGATCAATTTGTACGCGCCCTTTTCCGCCCGGCGCAGCGCCTCCTGGCGCTGGGCGGAGGTGAGGGAGGAGTTGATAAAGGCGCCGGGAATTCCCGCCTGGTTCAAGGCGGCGACCTGGTCCTTCATCAGAGAGATAAGGGGGGAGACCACCACCGTCAGTCCGGGCAGCAGAAGGGCGGGCAGCTGGTAGCAGACGGATTTCCCCGCGCCGGTGGGCATCACGCCCAGCACGTCCCGGCCCGACAGCAGGGTCTCCACCAGCGGTTCCTGCCCGGTCCGGAAACCGCTGTGGCCAAAGTATTGTTTGAGCGGCGTTAGTATGTCCATCGTCCCGTTCCCCCTTTTTTCGCCTAGAGTATAGCACAAAACCAGGAGTATCTCAAGTCCAATCGAATATTTCATCCCCCCTGGGGGCTTGCGGAGCGGGGAATTCTGTGAGAAGATAGAGCAGCCTGCTACCCAGGTACGATTTACAGGAGGAATACCCATGAAAAAATTTTTTGCTCTGCTTCTGGCCGCGGCGCTGACGCTGGCCCTGGCCGCCTGCGGCGGCGGTTCCGGGACCAATCCCGAACCCCCTGCCGATTCCGTCCCGTCCACCCTTGTCTATGGCAGCGGGGACTATACCCGCATCAATCCCGCCATGGACGAGCACTGTGAGATCAACGCCCTGCTCTTCAACGGCCTGACCGCCAGAGATGGCAATAATCAGGTGGTTCCCGGTCTGGCGGAGTCCTGGGAGTACGACGAGACGAGCTGTACCTACACCTTCCATATCCGCAGCGGCGTCCAGTGGCATGACGGACAGCCCCTGACCGCTGGTGATGTGAAGTTCACCATTGAAGCCATTATGGACCCGGAAAACGGCGCGGAAAACGCCCCCAACTATGAGGACGTGGAAGAAATCACCGTCATCGACGAACAGACAGTTGCCTTCCGGCTCTCCGCCCCCAACGCGGCGTTCCTGGACTATATGACCATGGCGGTCCTGCCGGAGCACCTGCTGGAGGGCGAGGATATGCAGTCCTCTGATTTCTTCCGCGCCCCTGTGGGAACCGGTCCCTATAAACTGGCGGAGTGGGATGTGGGTCAGGCCATTGTGCTGGAAAAGAACGAGGACTACTACCTGGGCTGTCCCAAGATTGACCAGATCATCTTCAAAATCGTGGGCGACGACAATGCCCAGGCCATTCAGCTGGAGTCCGGCGAGCTGGACCTGGTCCTGCTGGACCCGCGGAACGCACAAAATTATGTGGACAGGGACGGCTTTACCTGCTATGATATGAAGACGGCTGATTACCGGGGCATTCTGTTCAATTTCTGGAACGAATATTGGACAGAAAACCGGGATCTCATCCCCGCCGTCTGTTGCGCCATTGACCGGCAGGCGATTATCGACTCCGTGCTTCTGGGCCAGGGTATGGCCGCGTACGGCCCTCTCCAGCGCAATGTTTACAACAGCGAGGACGTGGAGCGGTACGAATATAACCCCGAACGGGCCAAAGAGATTCTGGAGTCCGCCGGCTGCACGATGGGGGATAACGGCTTCTATGAGCGGAACGGCGAGGAGATCGGTTTTGTCATCAGCGTCATGGCCGGAGAGCAGGACCGCATTGACATTGCCCAGGCTGCTGCCCAGCAGCTCCGGGAGGCGGGTATCAACTGCACCGTCGATCTTCCCGCACAGATGGACTGGGGCGGACAGATGGCCTGTCTCATCGGCTGGGGCAGTCCCTTTGACGCCGACGACCACACCTATAAGGTCTTCGGTACGGACAAGGGGGCCAACTACAGCGGTTACTCCAACGAGAAGGTGGACGAATATCTGACCCTGGCCCGGCAGTCCAGCGACCCGGCGGTCCGGCAGGAATATTACAGCAAATTCCAGACGGAACTGGCCGCCGATCCCCCCTATGCGTTCATCTGCTATATTGACGCCAACTATGTGGCAAAATCAACCGTACAGGGCATCGACCCCGACACGGTTCTGGGACACCACGGCGTGGGGATCTTCTGGAACGTCCACCAGTGGACAATATAAAACAGAGAAAAAAGGACCGCAGGGGGCTGGAGACAGCCCCTTGCAGGCTATGAGGGCTATCTATGTCAGAATTGTTGGAAGTCAAAAATCTGTCTGTCAGCTTCTTCACCCCGGCGGGAGAGGTGCAGGCGGTGCGGGACGTCAGCTTCTCCCTCCGGGCGGGGGAGGTACTGGCTGTCGTAGGGGAGTCCGGCTGCGGCAAGAGCGTGCTGTGCAAGAGCATTATGAAGCTGCTGCCCCAGACGGCAAAAATCAAATCCGGCAGTATTGCCGTCAACGGCGCGGATATTACGGCGTACAGGGAGCGGGACATGCACAAGCTCCGGGGAAAGCTCTTCTCCATGGTCTTTCAGGACCCCATGACCGCCCTCAACCCCACCATGTCCATCGGCGCGCAGATCGGGGAGGCCGTCCGGGTCCACCAGCCCCGGCTGTCCGGCCCCGCCCTGCGGGAGAGGGTGGCAGAGCTGATGACTCTGGTGGGCATCCAGAACCCAAAGGAGCGAATGGCGCTCTATCCCTACAATTTTTCCGGCGGAATGCGCCAGCGCAGTGTGATGGCTATTGCCCTGGCCGGGAACCCCAGCATCCTCTTTGCAGACGAGCCGACGACGGCTCTGGACGTAACGGTTCAGGCCCAGATTCTTGACCTGCTGCGGGACCTCCAGCAGCGGCTGGGGACGGCTACGGTCTTTGTCACCCATGACCTGGGTGTGGTGGCCAGGGTAGCGGACCGGGTGGCGGTGATGTATGCCGGGAAGATCGTGGAGACCGGCACGGCGGAGGAGATTTTCTATGATCCCCGCCATCCCTACACCTGGGGCCTCCTGCGTGCGCTGCCCGCCCTGAACCGGGGCCGGGACAGCCTGTATACCATCCCCGGAATGCCTCCCTCCCTGCTCCATCCCCCGGCGGGGGACGCCTTTGCCTGCCGCAATGCCTACGCCCTGGCCATCGACTACGAGGAGGAGCCGCCCATGTTCCCCATTACAGACACCCATTACGCAGCCACCTGGCTGCTGGACAAGCGCGCGCCTGCCATTGAGCCGCCGGTGGGAGGTGGGGGCTATGTCTGAGGAAATTCTGCTGGACGTGCGGCATCTGACCCACGTGTTCCCCCTGACCAAAAAAATTGCAGTCAAGGCGGTGGACGACGTGTCCTTCCAGCTGCGGCGGGGGGAGATTTTCGGTCTGGTGGGGGAGTCCGGCTCCGGGAAATCCACCGCGGCCCGCTGCGTCATGAACATATACCGGCCCTATGGCGGCAGTATTCTGTATAAAGGAATCGACACCTGCGACCCCAGAGCTTTCCGGGCCAACCGGCGGATGCTCCAGACCACCCGCCAGCTGATTTTTCAGGACTCCAACTCCAGCCTGAACCAGCGCATGACGGTGTGCGATATCATTTCCGAGCCGCTGAAGCTCCAAAAAATCACCCCGCCCCGCGGTTCCCTGCGGGCGGAGGCGGAATTCCAGATGTACTATGTGGGATTGGACGCCGGATGCCTGGACAAATACCCGGCAGAGCTGTCCGGCGGGCAGCGGCAGCGGGTGGCGATTGCACGGGCGTTGGCGATGGAGCCGGAGCTGCTGGTGGCGGACGAGCCGGTGGCATCCCTGGACGTGTCCATCCAGGCGCAGATTGTAAATCTCTTCAAGCACTTGCAGCAGGAGCACGGCTTTTCGTTCCTGTTTATTGCCCACGACCTGGCGATGGTAGAGTTCCTCTGTGACCGGGTGGGGGTCATGTACCGGGGCCGTCTGGTGGAGACTGCGCCCACAGCGGAGCTGTTTGCCCACCCCCGGCACCCCTATACCCAGGCGCTGCTCTTGGCCATCCCTGTCCCGGACCCCAGGCGGGAGCGGAACAGGCGGCTGCTGGAGTTCCACGGGGAGTCCCTCTCCCTGGCCGGGGCGCTGGCGGAGGTCAGCCCCCAGCACTTTGTTTTGCAGGAGGAGGCGTAAGCGGTGATGAAACGAAACAGAATGGTTTACTATGGGGAAAAGATTCTTGTGTTTATCCTCAGCGTATTTCTGCTGTCCCTGGCGGTATTCTATGTCTCCCGGCTGGCCCCCGGCGACCCGTTGGTGTCCTATTACGGCGACCGGGTGGAGAAAATGAGTCCCCAGGAGCGGGCGTGGGCGGAGGACAGGCTGGGTCTGAACGCCCCCATCCATGTCCAGTACGCCCGCTGGCTGCGGGACGCTTTTCAGGGGGATTTCGGAATCTCCTACAAATATAAAATGGACGTGGTGGAGGTAATCAGCGGCAGAATCGGAAACACCCTGCTGCTGGGCGGAACCGGTTTTCTGCTGATCTTTGCGCTCTCCCTGCTGCTGGGCGTCCTGTGCGCCTGGTACGAGGACCGGCCCCTGGACCGGATTGTCTGCAAAATCGGAACCGCCGTCAGCTGTATCCCGGAATTCTGGCTGGCGTTGGTGTTCATTCTTCTGTTTGCCGTTTCCCTGGGCTGGCTGCCCAGCTCCGGGGCCTATTCCGTGGGAAAGAGCGGGGATTGGGGGGACCGGCTCCACCACCTGATCCTCCCCCTGAGCATTGTCGTAATCAATCACCTCTGGTATTACGCCTACATGGTCCGCAACCGGATTCTGGAGGAGGTCCGGGCGGATTACGTCCTGCTGGCCAAGTCCAAGGGGCTGACAAAAAAGCGGATCATGTTCCGCCATTGCCTGCGCAGCGCAATCCCATCCTATCTGAGCATTATGGCGGTCTCCGTTCCCCATGTGCTGGGGGGGACCTACATTGTAGAGGCGGTTTTCTCCTATCCAGGTTTGGGGACACTCTCCTATGAGAGCGCGCGGTACAAGGACTACAACCTGCTGATGCTGCTGTGTATTTTGTCCGGCGTGCTGGTCATCCTGTGCAGCATGGCGGCTCAGATTATCAATGAGCGGATCGACCCCCGCGTCAGGGGACAGGAGGAGACTTCGGAGGTGACAAAGCTGTGAGCAATAGGTTTGAAGTGGTTGGCATCCGGCCCCTGCCGGAACAGCCGGTCCAAAAAGAGAAGTGGTACCGGGGCAAGCCCCTGTTTTCCGCCGCCCTGCTGGCGTTGATCGTCCTCGGCTGTCTGGGCTGCCGCCTGCTGATAACTGTGGACCCCACATATATGGATTTGAGCCGCTGCAGCGTCCCGCCCAGCCGGCAGTTCCTCTTCGGTACGGACACGATGGGCCGGGATATCTTTTCCATGATCTGGTACGGCGGACGGCTGTCCCTGTTCATTGGCCTGGCCGCCACGGCGATTTCCACAGCAATTGCCATTCTCTTCGGCGCGGCCAGCGGCTGTGCGCCCAACTGGCTGGATGCGCTGCTGATGCGCCTGACGGAAATTTTGCTCAGCATACCGGGACTGCTTCTGATTGTGCTGCTCCAGGCGATTCTGGGCAGGGCCAATGTGCTGAGTATTTCCCTGGTCATCGGCGTCACCGGCTGGACCGGTATGGCGAAGATTATCCGCACGGAGGTACGGCAGATTCGCAGCAGCGAGTATGTGCTGGCGTCGCGGTGTATGGGGGGCGGCTTCTTCCACATCCTCTGGCGGCATCTGACCCCCAACTTTGTCTCGTCCATCATGTTCATGGTGGTGATGAACGTGCGCACAGCTATTGCGGCGGAATCCACCCTCAGCTTTATGGGTATCGGCCTGCCGCTGGAGGTGGTTACATGGGGGAGTATGCTCTCCCTGTCGGAAAAGGCCCTGCTGTCCAGGGCCTGGTGGATTATTTTGATACCGGGTTTGTTCCTGGTCGTGACGCTGCTGTGTATTACCAGCCTCGGCAATTATCTGCGCAAGACGGTGAACCGGAAGCAGAGCAATCTGTAAAAGAGGGGCGGATCAGAATCCGCCCCAGGGTTCCGGCTGGTTCATCCGCCGCTGTCCCTCCTCGAAATAGGCCAGGTCGCACAGGGTCATGTAGGACATCACCCACACCTGGACGGCAATGGGCGTCAGGATAGCCAGGGGGTACAGGCCCACCCAGCTGAGGAAATTGGACAGAATGTCCGGAAGCAGGACCCACCCCAGGAAGCTCAGATCCAGAACAAACAGCTGCCCCTTCATACCGCTGGTCTGCCGGCAGCTGAGCCGGATGGCTTCGCTGGCGGAGAGGCTGGGATTGACCAGAATGTTGTAATAGGCGAAGCGGTAGCGGTACATGGCGATTAGGCCGGGGACGAAGAACAGCAGCATCCAGAGGAATGTCTTCACGGTCATTTGAATGCCGCACCAGATCAGCTTTCCGGATGCCGTCAGGCCGTCCAGCAGGGTGGAGTACGGCATATAGATTCCCCGCCGGATGCCGATGCAGTAGCTGTAATAACCGCCGTAAAGGATGATGGTCAGAAGTTCGGTCAGTATGAGGAAAAAGCTGGACCATGGCGAGCCGGGGAGCTGGACCGCCTTTGGCAGAGCCTCCAGATTGCCCTGCATCAGTTCGGCCATATACGCGGCGTTGTACTCGTAGGTGTAGAACAGAGAGCCATACTCTACCAGGTCGGACACCCGGTCCAGCAGGAAGACAATCAGTATCACAATGGCCGTCATCACAAAAGGCGAGACGCGGGCGGTACCGAGCAGCTGCCGGGCGTCCGCTTTTATCGTTTTCCGGTTGAGCATAGGGAGGACCTCCAAACATGTTATATTTTGTCATTCTTTTCCCTATCATAGCACGGCGGCGGTCAAATTGCAATTGAAATATAGAGGGCGATGTGGTATAGTACCGTTAAAATGTCTCCGAAAGGGAGGATGTCTATGCCGGAGGAAAAGAGGGCGATTGGATATATCTGCCCGGATTGTGGAAAACCCGTCTATGGGGAGCGGACCATATTTGCCCTGTGCGCAGCGGCGGCGGGGCTGGTGTGCGCGTGCGGACGCAGTGAGCTGACCATGGAGCCCTGTGGGGATGCGTACCGGATCACGGTACCCTGCGGCGTGTGCGGCGGAGAGCACCGGGCGGAGGTCCCTGCGTCCCGCGTGCTGGAGGGTCCGGGAATCGGGCTGGCCTGCCCGGACAGCCGCCAGCTGTGCTGTTATATCGGCGATGCGTACCGGGTGCAGCAGGCAATGCGGGAGCTGGAAATCGCCGTGGAGAAACGGAAGGAGCGTCCCGATGATCCGTTCACGGATCACACCATTATGTACGAAATTCTCTCCGAACTGCGGGACATCGCCGCCCGGAACGGCATATCCTGTACCTGTGGAGCCAAAGGCTGCGCCATGGAGGTGCAGGGCGCAGCGGTAGAGCTGGTCTGCACCGGCTGCGGGGGCCGCCTGCGCCTCCCGGCGGCGACGGACGAGGATCTGGACCGCCTGTGCTGTCAGTACACCCTGACCATTCATGGGAGGCGGTAGCGTGTTGACGGCAAGTTTTATCCTGTTTTTTGTGATGGTTGCCGCCGCTCTGGCGTCGGGACTGTCGGTGGCCTGGGCGCTGCTGGGCGGGCTGGTTCTGTTCTGGCTGCTGGGACTGCGCCAGGGCTTCAGCAGCCGGACGCTGTGGGAGATGGCCTGGAACAAGTGTAAAAAATCCCTGATTGTGGTGACGGTCATTGCCCTGATCGGCGTCATCACCGGCCTGTGGCGTATGAGCGGCGCCATTGCCTACTGCATTGTAAAGGGTGTGGAGCTGGTGACGCCCCGGCTGTTTCTGGTGGTTGCCTTTCTGTTGTGCGCCGCCCTCAGCTACGTGCTGGGTACATCCTACGGCGTGAGCAGCACCATGGGCGTGATTCTTATGGCTCTGGCCCGGTCCGGGGGCGTCAGCCCGGTGGTGACGGCAGGGGCGGTGCTCTCCGGCGTCTACTTCGGGGACCGGTGCAGTCCCGCCTCCTCTGCCGCCAGCCTGGTGGCCGCGGTGACGGAAACCGATCTGTACCGCAACGTGCGGCAGATGCTGCGCACGGGCCTGCTGCCCACGCTGCTGGCGCTGGCCCTGTACACGCTGCTGAGCTTCCTCCACCCCATTACGGGCCTGGACAGCGGGGCGCTGTCCGCGTTGACGGACAACTTTGTCATGAGCTGGACCGCCCTGCTGCCGGCGGTGGTGATGTTTGTGCTGCCGCTGTTCAAGGCCCCGATCAAGGCCGCTATGGGAGCCAGCATCGCCGTAGCGGCGGTTCTGGGCATAGCGGTGCAGGGATTCTCCCTGACGGAAGTGGCGCAGGCCGCGTGGAGCGGGTACCATCCCCAGGACCCGAAGCTGGCGGCGGTACTGGACGGCGGCGGCGTGACCAGCATGGCGTCCAGCTATGTCATTGTTCTGCTGACGGGCCTGTATTCCGGCATCCTGGAGGGGACCGGGAACCTGCGCCCCCTCAGCGGCAGGGCGGAGGCTCTGGCGGCGCGGATTGGACGGTTTCCGGCTATGATTGCAGTATCCACCCTGTGCGCGGCGGCGCTGTGCAACCAGGCAGTGACCAGTATGATGGGCGAGCAGCTGCTGGGCCGCGCCTACGACAGCCGGGAGGAGCTGGCGATGGATATCGAGAACTCCGGCATCATGATTGCCGGACTGATTCCCTGGTCCATCGCGTGCAGTATCCCCCTGACTATGCTGGGCGCGGACATTCGGGCGCTGCCCTACGCGGCGCTGCTGTGGCTGACGCCGCTGTGCTACCTATTCACCAAGCGGCATTTTTATCCGGAAAAAGGGCTGCAAATATCAAATGAGGTAGAATCATGATCCAATTTTTGTCCCGGCTCTTGATTCGGGACCGCGACAATATCACAGACCCCGCTGTCCGGCGTGCGTATGGTATGCTGTGCGGCTGTGTGGGCGTTGCCCTGAATTGCCTGCTGTTTCTGGGGAAGCTGCTGGCGGGCCTGATCAGCGGCTCCATCGCCGTGACGGCGGATGCGCTGAACAATCTCTCCGACGCCGGCTCCTCCATTGTCACCCTGCTGGGGTTCAAGCTGGCCGCGCAAGCCCCCGACAAAAGCCATCCCTTTGGCCACGGGCGTTTGGAATACGTCTCCGGCCTTGTGGTGTCCATGCTGATTATTTTGATGGGTGTGGAGCTGGGCAAGTCCTCCATTGACAAAATTTTTCACCCCCAGGCGGTGGAGTTTACCCCCCTGGTGGGCGTGATTCTGGCGGCGTCCATCGGCGTGAAGGTCTATATGGCCTGCTACAACCGCTCCATCGGACGGCAGATTTCCTCCAGCGCCATGTCCGCCGCCGCCATGGACAGCCTCAGCGACTGTCTGGCGACAGCGGCGGTGCTGCTGGGCGGACTGGCGGGCCGGTTCTGGAACGTACCGGTGGACGGCTGGTGCGGTACGGCGGTGGCGGCGTTCATTCTCTGGTCCGGCGTCAGGGCGGCAAAGGAGACCATCGACCCCCTGCTGGGCCAGCCGCCCTCGGCATCGTTTGTCCAGGCAGTGGAGGATTTGGTGCTGTCCCATCCGGAGATTATTGGCGTCCATGACCTGATCGTCCACGACTACGGTCCCGGACGGCGGATGCTCTCCCTCCACGCAGAGGTCCCGGCAGGCGGCGACTTTGTGGAGCTCCACGACGTGGTGGACGAGGCGGAACGGGAGCTGAGCGCATCTATGGGATGCCTGGCAACCATCCACATGGACCCGGTGGTCAATGACGGCGGCGTGACTGCGGAGACCAGGGAGCGGGTATTGGCCCTGGTACGGCTGATTGACCCGGAGATTACCATTCACGACTTCCGGATTGTGCCGGGACCGGCCCGTACAAAGCTGCTGTTTGACGCGGTGGTGCCGTATCGGTGCGCACTGTCGGACCAGGAGGTCAGCAGCCGGATTGCGTCCGGCGTGCAGACCCTGGACGCAGGCTGGTCGGCGGTGGTCCATGTGGAAAAAGGGTATGTGTAAGACCGCGGAACATGCAGAAAAGCCTCCGGTTTGGCCGGAGGTTTTCCCTTTAAGGACCGCCGCCGGATATGGTCCGGGACAAATCAGCAGGATTTTACACTTGCGCTATGCACAAAAATGCTGTAGAATGAAAGGATAGAATTCTGCGTACCGGGAGGAGGCTGCAGCATGATTGAACTGGAAAACGGCGTATTTATGGAACAAGTGGAGGACCTCTCCCGGAAAAAGCTCTGGCCGGATGTGCGGGATATGCTGCTGCTGCTGGAACCGGCGGATATTGCGGCTATTCTGGCGGAGGTATCTGTGGACCGGCTGCCCCTGCTCTACCGCCTGCTGCCGAAGGAGCTGGCGGCGGAGGTGTTCGTGGAGATGGAGGCCGAGGAGCAGGAGCTTCTGATTAAGGGGTTCTCCGACACGGAGCTGAAAGAGGTGCTGGACGAGCTGTATGTGGACGACACCGTGGACCTGATCGAAGAGATGCCCGCCACAGTGGTCAAGCGCATCCTCAAGCACACGGACCCGGAGACCCGCAAGAGCGTCAACGAAATTCTCAACTATCCGGAGGACTCTGCGGGGTCCATTATGACCACCGAGTTTGTGGACCTGAAGCGGGACATGACTGTGGCGGACGCACTAAAGCGCATCCGCCGCACCGGCGTGGACAAGGAGACCATCAACATCTGCTATGTCACGGACCCCAGCCGCCATCTGCTGGGTCTGGTCTCGATCCGCACCCTGCTGCTGTCCGATGAGGACGACGTCATTGAGGAGATCATGGAGACCAACTATATCTCCGCCTCCACCATGGACGACCGGGAGGATGTGGCCCAGGGGCTGAAGAAATACGACTTTCTGGCCCTGCCGGTGGTGGACAAGGAGAGCCGTCTGGTGGGCATCGTCACCATTGACGACGCCATCGACGTCATGGAGGAGGAGGCTACGGAGGACTTTGAGCTGATGGCCGGTATGTCGCCGTCGGACAAACCGTATCTGCGCACAGGCGTGGTGGAGACGGTGAAAAGCCGTATTCCGTGGCTGCTGCTGCTGATGCTGTCGGCCACCTTCACAGGCATCGTGATTGCCAGTTTTGAGGACAAGCTGGCGGTGTGCTCGGTGCTGATCGGGTTTATCCCCATGCTGATGGGGACCGGGGGCAACTGCGGCAACCAGAGCAGCGTGGCGGTCATCCGCGGGCTGAGCCTGGACGAGATTGATTTTGACGACATCTTCCGGGTGGCCTGGAAGGAGGCACGGGTGGCGGCGGTGTGCGGAGGACTGCTGTCCGGCGCCAATTTTGTCAAGCTGATCCTGGTGGACCGCTGGCTCATGGGCAACAGCGAGGTGACGGTCATGGTGGCCCTGGCTATCTGTCTGACCCTGGTGTGTACCGTGTTCTGCGCAAAGGTGGTGGGGGCGATGCTCCCCCTGCTGGCGGAGCGGGTGGGGCTGGACCCGGCGGTGCTGGCCGCGCCCTTTATCAGCACCATTGTGGATGTGCTGAGCCTGCTGATCTATTTCCGGTTTGCGTCGCTGCTGCTGGGATTGTAGCGCGGAAAAGCAAAACTGCCGGACTGGAAATGGTCCGGCAGTGGTTTTTTTGTGCCATATTATGTTTGTCAGACGCTGGAAAACGTGGTATACTACCTAGACAACCATTTTTTCACTGCATCATGCATAAGAGGAGAATCATACATGGAGGCAAAAAAGAAGCCTGTCATTGGCCTGCCCAGAGCGATGCTCTATTACCGCTGCCGTACGCTCTGGCACGCCTTTTTTGATGAATTGGGTGTGCAGACCGTTGTCAGCGGCCCCACGGACCGGGTTGTGCTGGAGCGCGGGTCCAGCCGGGCCATCGACGAGGCCTGTCTCTCCCTGAAAATCTTCCTGGGCCATGTGGAGGCTCTGTGCGGCAAGTGCGACTATATTTTTATCCCGCGGGTCAGCAGCTTTGGCCGCCACCGGAATATGTGCACCCGCTTTGAGGCCCTGCCGGACCTGGCAATGAATGTCTTCCGGGATTCCGGACAGAGATTCCTCACCTGCGACCTGGACGTACTGCACAAAAAGGACGAGGCCGCCGCGTTTCTGGACCTGGGGCAAAAGCTGGGCTTCCCCCCGCGGGTGGTGCGGAAAGCCTATAAGACCGCAAAGAAGGCGGAGCAGACGCAATACAAACGCCTGGTCCGGGCGCAGGAACAGCTGTACAAGGCGGACGGCCTGAAAATTCTCATCGCCGCCCACAGCTATGTGGTGGAGGACCCCTACATCGGCAAAACCGTCACCGCCTATCTGAAGAAGGCGGGGGCCATCCCCATCCGCGCCGACCTGGTGGACCGGGAGGAAGCCATCAAGCGCAGCGGCGAGCTGTCCTACACCTGCAAGTGGGAGATGAGCCGGGAAATTGTGGGCAGCATTGTTATGCACTATGATAAAGTGGACGGCATCATTCTGCTGAGCGCCTTTCCCTGCGGGCCGGACTCTATGGTCAACGAGCTGATTGCCCGCCGTGTAAAACGGGTGCCCATGCTGAATCTGGTGCTGGACAGCCAGAGCGGTACGGCGGGCATAGAGACCCGGCTGGAGAGCTTTATTGACATCATCCGTTTCAAGGGAGGACAGCTGTAATGGAGGCAATGAGTGTGAGGAAGGTTGCCTTCCCCCGGTATGCGGAGTACAACTGCGCTTTCCGGTATATCTTTGAGGAGGCGATGGACGTCCGGTGCATCCAGCCTCCCGCCATCACCCGGCGGACCATGGAGCTGGGCGCAAAGCACAGTCCCGAATTTGTCTGCACCCCCTTCAAAATCACGCTGGGCAGCATGATCGAGGCTCTGGAAGCCGGGGCGGATACCCTGCTCATGGTCCACGGCCTCTGCCGCCTGGGCTACTACGGGGAGCTGCAGGAACAGATCCTCCATGACCTGGGGTACCGCTTTGACTTCATCAACCTGTCGGAGTACGACATGGGGAAGAAGAAGGAGTATATCAAGATTGTCAAACGGATCAATCCAAAAGTCCATCTGGCGAAATTCGCGGCAAAATTCATGGAGGGCATCCGGATGGTGGAATATCTGGACGAGGTGACGGCGGAATATTACCGCAGCTGCGGTTTCGACGCCACCGGCGGACAGTACAAGGCGGCCTACCGGCGGTTCCTGACCGCCCTGTACACCGCCCGCACCCGCGCCGATATCGAGGACGCTTACCGGGCGGTACGGCAGTCCTTCCAGACCATCCCCATCAACAAGCCCCTGCGCCCCCTGCGGGTGGGCATCGTGGGGGAGTTCTACACGGTTATGGACGCCTTTTCCAACCTGGAGCTAGAAGATAAGCTGTCCGGCATGGGCGTGGAGCTGTACCGCTGGATGAACGTCACCCACCAGTTCTTCCAGTACAGCGCGCAGAAAAACATGGGCGTGAAAATCCGGGACCTGTGTACCTACGAGATGGGTCCCACTGCCACGGCCAATATTTGGTACGCCAAGGAGTGTGCGGAACGGGGCTTTGACGGCCTGATCCATGTCAAATCCGCCGGCTGTACGCCGGAAATCGACGTGATGCCGGCGCTGCAGACTATCAGCGGGACCTATAAAGTCCCGGTACTGTATCTGACCTATGACTCCCAGACCAGCGACGTGGGCCTGATGACCCGGCTGGAGGCGTTCTATGATATGATTGAAATGAGAAAGAAGGTACTCTGATTTGGAACACGCATATCTCGGCATTGACGTGGGGTCCATCTCCACCAAAGGCGCGATTATTGATGAAAACAACCAGCTGCTGGCCAGCCAGTATATCTGGACCCAGGGGGACCCCATCGGCGCGGTAAAGGAGCTGACCGGCCTGCTGGAGAAACAGTTTGACAAAGAACATTATAAAATTGTCGCTACCGGCGCCACCGGAAGCGCACGGAAGCTGGTTGGGGCGATCATCGGGGCCACCATGGTCAAAAATGAGATTACTGCCCACGCGGTGGGTACCACTACCTTTTATCCCGATGTGCGCACCATCCTGGAGATTGGCGGACAGGATTCAAAAATCATTCTGGTGGAAAACGGCGTGGCGGTGGACTACGCCATGAATACCCTCTGCGCGGCAGGCACTGGGGCGTTCCTCTCCAGCCAGGCCAAGCGGCTGGGTATTGAGGTGGAGGACATCGGGGAATACGCCCTGCGCTCGACCCACCCCACCCAGATTGCCGCCCGATGTACCGTCTTCGCAGAGTCGGACCTGGTCCATAAAATCCAGATGGGCCACCCGCGGGAGGACATCATCGCCGGCGTGTGCAACGCGGTGGTAGCCAACTACCTGAACAACGTGGGCAAGGGGAAAAAGATTATTTCGCCGGTGGTGTTTCAGGGCGGCGTGAGCAAAAACAAGGGCGTTGTGGCGGCTTTTGAGGATACGCTGGGCTGTCAGGTCATTGTGGACCCCAACGGGCATCTCATGGGCGCGCTGGGCGTGGCGATCCTGGCGAAAAAGGGCAGCGTACGGCGTGACTTCGACTTTTCCGTGGAAAATATGGAGTTCCACACACGGGAGGCCGGGTGCGGCGGCTGCTCCAATAACTGCGAAATTATCTGCGTCTACCGGGGGGATGAGCTGATTGACTCCTGGGGCAACCGCTGTGAACGGGGCGCACGGGTGCATTGACGGAACCAATGGAGGAGGTGCGCTGATGGGCGCGTTTATCAACGTATTAGTCGTACAGAACCGCAGCGGCGAGGCTGTGCGGAATGCTCTGGAAGCACTGGGGGACAATCCCGCCTGGAATCTGATCCCCGGACAGTGCCGGTATCAGGAGCGCGGCGGCGGCGTGTCGGTACTGCTCAGCGATATGTGCTCCGGCTACGACGCCATGACCCAGGAGCTGTCGAAGGAGCTGGCGTGTCCGGTCATGCTGTGCTACATCTACGACGGGGACTTCTGGGGCTACTTCTTCTTCGACAGCGGCGAGCATTTGGATGCGTTTATGCCCATGCCCTACTATTTCGAGGAGATGCCGGAGGAGGAACAGCAGCGGGTAAAAGGGAACAGCCGTCTGATTGCGGAGCGTTTCAACGTGAAGGAGGAGGACGTCGCCCAGTACCTGCAGCTGTGGACCGAACAGGACCTGAACGGCAACGAGCCTGGGTATGCCTATCCGGACGATGAATTCAGCATCGGCGAGGACTGGCAGATGGCGGATTTTATGCGGGCAATCGGACATCCCTATGACTGGTAAGCCTTGCAGCATAGAAATATTTTACGGGAACGCCCCCAATAGCAGCCGCTATTGGGGGCGTTCCTTGCTGTTACAGCGGGACAGAGACGCCGCTCTCCAGGGAACGGCGCACTGCGCAGGCCAGCTGCAATACCTCTCTGGACTGCTCCGGCGGGACCGGCAGGGGCGTTCCGTCCTCCAGCGCGGTCAGGAATGCGGCGATTTCCTCCTGAAACATATCTGTCTGCGGGACAGGCAGGACGGAGGGTTCCTGTGCGCCGCAGGGGTACCAGAGCAGACTGTCCCTGGCGGAGAATTCGTGGAGATTTTTGCTGGAGCCGGACTGGTAGGCAAGGGCGCCGCCGTCCCCGGCGGCCCGGCACTCCACGGAAAAGGGAAACGGTCCCGGCATCTCCATGGACGTCTCGCAGACGGCGCGGACGCCGCTGTCCCAGGCGAAGACCGCGGCAATGTGATTCCAGCAGCCGGAAGGGCTTTTCCACCCAACGGCATGGACCTGGCGGGGAAGTCCAAAGAGGCTGTATAAGAAATCGTAGTCGTGGATTGCCAGGTCAAAAAGTGCGCCGCCGGAGCGGTTCGGGTCCCGATGCCAGTTGGACCATGCGGGGTGCTGGGACAGCCGCTTCAGGCTGAGCATATGGAGCCGCCCCAGCCGCCCCTGTTTGATCCACCCGGCGGCGGCGCGGTACTCCGGCCACCAGCGGAGAACCTGTGCGATCATCAGACGGACACCGCCGTCCCGGCAGGCAGCGGTCATGCGGTCAAAGGACTCAACTGTAAGGGCGGCGGGCTTTTCGCACAGGACATGACAGCCCGCCTGGGCCGCTTCCAAAGTATATCGTTCGTGCAGGTCGCTTGGGGTGCAGATATCCACAATTTGCAGGGCGCGACCGGCCAAGGCTTCCTCCAACGACGGATACCAGCGGCAGTGGGGGCCAATCCTGCGGGCGGCGCCCTCCCCTCGCTCCCGGCTGCGGCAGATCAGCGCGGAAATCTGCGCGTTGGGAAGCCGGGCAAATGCGTCGATATGGTTTTGGGCGATATAGCCCGCTCCAATCAGGGCGGTGTTGAACATATTGCGCTCCTTTCTAAAGCAGCTTGTTGTATCCCGGAACAGCGGCGGGAAAATTCCAGCGGTACCCGCCAGGAAGTCTGACAGAATCTGCTGGACCTTGGGACGGTTCAGTCCGGTTACTTCCAGGCGTTCCGTTTCGCCCCCGGCGTCTGTCCGGACGGCGGAGCCGGGGTAGTCATAGAAGTAGCGGTTATCCCCGGCGATGCCGATGATTGCCATAGAAAGCCTCCCCGTTCCGCGGAGGCCCAGCTCCGGCAAAAGATGGCTCTATTATAACGCTCCGGCGGGCTTTGGACAATCCTTTTTTTGACAACCCCTTGACAGGGAATCGTATTACTGCTATAATACAGTTAAAACTGTATCACTCCAATAATACGGTTCCCGGAAAGGCGGTGATGCGATGGTCTCCTTCGATACCTTCACCCGTACCGGCAGCGCCCCGATCTACACGCAAATCGTCCTGTTCATCCAGCGGGGCATTGCCGCCGGGACCATCTGTTCCGGAGACGAACTGCCCTCCCGGCGGGTACTGTCCGCCCTGCTGGGGGTAAATCCCAACACCGTCCAGAAGGCATACCGCATTCTGGAGGACGGCGGACTCATCCAGTCCCACTCCGGCGCAAAGAGCTGCGTCTCCGCCACCCCGGAACAGCGGGAGCAGATCCAAGCCCGGCTGCTGGCGGAGGACGTGCGGCAGCTGGTCCGCGCCCTGCGCCAGTCCGGGGTGGGGAAGACGGAAGCCCTCGCCCTGGTAGAACGGCTCTGGGAGGAGGACACAATGACGGAAGGAGATTTGCCATGAATAAACACCTGTCTGTCCTGGCGTTGTATGCCAGGAATAGTTTCCTGCGGCTCCTGTCCCTGATGGCCGCTATGGGCATCCTGGAGGCTGTTCTGTACGTTCTGCACTGGAACCGCGTGGACCGGGAGCAGCCCCCTCTTCCTGCAGCGGAGGACCTGCTGCAGGGCATACCGCTGATGAGTGCGGCGGCGTTGCTGCTGCTTCTGTTCCTGCTGTGCCGCAGTGACGAAGAGGCCCCGGCAATAGCCTATACCCTGCGGCGCCTGCGGATACCGGAGGAGACGACCGTGCTCTGGAAAGCCGTTTATAACGGGCTGTGCCTGCTGCTGTTCTGGGCGGTGCAGGCTGGAGCCGCCATGGGGCTGTGTCTCTGGTATGCGTCTGTCATCGGGCCGGACTACAGCAGTCCGCAGACGGTATTCCTGGCCTTCTACCGCAGTCATTTTTTCCACAACCTCCTGCCCCTGGACAACTGGACCCGGTATCTGCGCAACCTGGTTTTGCTGCTGTCGTTGGGCTTCTGCGCCGCCGTCAGGACCTACAAGCTCCGCCGGGGCAGCCGGTACGGCTGGGGGATGGTCACTTTTCTGTCGGGCGTTGTGTACGCCAGTTTTTCGGCGGGGATTTCCTCCTGCTTTATGGATATCGTGGTTATCGCCGTCTCGCTGATTGCGGCGGCGGCGGATGCGGCCTGTCTGCGGAGAGGATGGAGGGGTGAGCTGGATGAAGCGTAAACGCATTGACTGGGACCGTCTGGCCCCTGTGGGCCTGGGCGGACAGCTGACGGTGCGGCGGATCTGTGTTGGACTGCTGCTTGTGGATTTATATGAGTGGATTGCCTTTACCACCAAGTTTTCCCACCATCAGCGCACGCTTTACCAGTACATTCCCAACGGCGGGAAAGAACTCCTGCCCGGCGCGGTCATGGCCCCGTTTTATCAGACGCTGAGCAATAATAGCTGGGGAACCGGTCTCGTTCTGCTGATGATTCCGCTGGCCCTGTGGTACTACTTTTACCACTACCAGGACAGCCGCAGCATCTACCTCATGCGGCGGCTCCCCGACCGCCGGGAGCTGTGGCGGCGGTGCCTGACCATCCCGCTGCTGGGTCTGTCCGCCTGCATCCTGCTGTATGGGGGAAATCTGTTCATCTTCTACGCAATTTACGAATACTTCACCCCGCCCCAGTGCCTCCAGCCCGGACAGTGGCGCATGCTGTGGGAATACATGTTTCATTAAGGAGGGAACCTGTTATGCTGGAAATCAAGAATCTGGAAAAGACCTACCATGCCATCCGCTATCAAAAGGCCCTGGACGGCGTCAGCCTGACCGTAGCTCCCGGTGAGATCGTGGGGCTGTTCGGAGAAAACGGCGCGGGCAAGACCACCTTCCTCAAGTGCATCTTACAGCTGCTCCAGTACACGGGGTCCGTCACCCTGGACGGCGTACCCATCACCCACGCCAACATTGAGCGGCTCTCCTTCGCCACCTGCGAACACTCCTTTTTCCCCAACCTCACCGCCCAATCCCACCGGGACTTCTACAAAATGCATTTCCCCCGCTGGCGGGAGAAACGGTTCCAGGCCCTGCTGGAGTTTTTTGAGCTGCCCGGCAATAAGGCTCTCCGACATTTCTCCACCGGGCAGAAAAATCAGTTCGAGGTCATACTGGCCCTCAGCCAAGGGGCGGACTATATCCTTATGGACGAGCCTTTCGCGGGCAACGACGTCTTCAATCGGGAGGATTTTTATAAAGTCCTGCTGGGCATTCTGGAACCCAACGAAACCATTATTCTCTCCACCCATCTGCTGGAGGAGGTGGAACACTTTGTCAGCCGCGCGGCGCTGCTGCGGCAGGGGAAGTTGGTAGGAGACGTCTGCACCCTGGATCTGGAGGAACAGGGCCGGAGCCTGCTGGACTATGTAAAGGAAACGTACCGCTACGAGCCGGACCGCGTCAGCCGTGCGCTGGAGCGGCTGACAGAGGAGGAGGAGCCGTGAAAAAATATCTCTGCATTCTGCTGCTTGCGCTGCTGTTCTCCCTGGGGACGCTGGCGGGAGGACATCTCTGGGTCAACGGCGCACGGGATCGGATGGACATCCGTGAGACCGTCATCACAGGCGATCCCGCCGCCGCTGCTGGGCTGGCTGTCACTTACCGTACCAGGGATCAGGAGGGCCGCCTTCTCTGGGAAACCACCTACACCCCCGGCGGCGCGGAGCGGGCAGAGACAGACTTTCGCTTTTCAGCGGAGGGAGAGCAAAGATCCTATTACGGGCGCGACATCGTTTCTCTGGAGCAGGCCAGCGGCAATTTCTCTGCCGGTGGGGTCAGCATTCCCGGTCAAGAAGACGAACGGAATTACCAGCGGAATTATTACAGCGATTTACTGCTGCTGCCCGCATGGGACGTGGCCTCCCGCACGCCTGTCGGAGAGGAGCGAACGGAAACTATACGCCTGGCGGATTATTACGATTACTATCCCCTCTCCTTTAACATCCAGAGTGTGGATAATCCCGGCCTGAATGCCCACCTGAACAGTGACGAATATGTACAGCTGAAAGAATACTTCCGGGTTGCGGTGGATGAGGCGGCGTTGAGAACGGTCACGGTAATCAGGGACAGCGAGAGTATGTCCGTGGAGATGACAAGAGCGGACGATGATCCATCCCATGAGAGCGGGTATCTGTCCAGCGAGGGCGTTATCACGGAGGACGGCATCTTCCTGGTTGCAGAGTCCACCGATAGCAGCGGCGTACCGGACAACCGCCTCCAGTGTCCCGACGGACAGGGCATCCATTTCATCCCCCTCCAGGACCCGGACGCGCCGCAGGACCCAACTATGCCGGAAGGACTGGACCTGTCCGGACTGCGGCTCTTTTACCCCACCGGCGAGGCCCGGACGCTGCGGCTGAGCATCAGTCCGGACAAAAAGGAGCTGCTGCTGTATGCCCAGGAGGACGGAAAGCTGACGCTGTCCGTTATCGACGCCGCCACCGGCAAGCTGCTCCAGTGTTTGGATCTGCTGGAGGACACGGGGACACAATATATACAGCTGATAGAAATGGACGCTCTGCATCTGGCTGTCACAGAAGAGGACCGGTTCAGCCTGGTATCCAAGGAGGGGGGACGGTACGGCCAGGTCCTCAGCGGACAGCTGGGGATGATAGAGGAGGAAGAACGCGCCGTGCAGCTGGGCAGGGGACGCCAGATGCTGGCTTGGGACGGCAGGCGGATGGCCCTGGCGTCCGCTTGGCAGGACACTTTCTACCCCAGCGGTACCAGCGGCGTCTATCATAATTCTGTGGGCGTCTGGGACAGGGACGGACTGCAGTTTCTGGGCGGATATACCTTTGGCTTGAGCCGCGACCCCGCCGCCTCCTGCTACTCCGGCGGTCCGGACCCCCTCTCCCTGGCCTTTTCCGGAGAATAGACCAACAGGTTTTCAGCTTTTTTTACAAAAATTTTTGACGCCCTCTTTATTTGTTCATAATTAGCCGCTATACTGAAAGAAAAACCTTTGGGAAGCGGAGGAACCTACCCATGCGGAACTTCTTCTACCAACTCAGCAGCGCAACGGCGCGTTTCATGTATGGGCGCAACGGCGGCGACCAGCTCAATGTGGCTCTGCTGGTGGTTTATCTGGCCATGTGTCTTTTGCAGGCGGCCTTCACCCAGAACCACAGCGTATCCATGGCCCTGCATCTGCTGACGCTGGCGGTGGCGGCGGTGGTATTGTTCCGTATGTTCTCCCGCAATCTGGAGAAACGCCGGGGGGAAAACGCCCGGTTCCTGGAGTGGTGGCATCCCATCCAACGCCGGTTCAGCGGTGCGCGGCAGCGGCGGCTGGATAAAGAACACAAATATTTTACCTGCAAGAACTGTAAGACCATCTGCCGGGTTCCGGCGGGGAAGGGCAAGATTGAGATTACTTGTCCGAAGTGCGGACAGAAAATCATCGGGAAAAGCTGACGCTGTCCGATGCAGATACAGGGAAGCGAGACCGGAAAACTCCGGTCCCGCTTCTCTGTGCAATTTATGGATGCTTTAATCAATCAGATACTGGTAACTGTCCAGCACGGTGCAGATCAGCGTCTCAATATCTGCAGGCAGATGGTTGGGGGCATTCAGGTCTATTTCCGCCGCACTGCCGTCCAGCCGGACCAACACCTTTCCGCCGTCCAGCGGCAGGAAACCGCTGTTTTCAACGCTCTCATCGAACCCGGCCCGGTCGTGGAACAGGGTGAATTTATCCTTGTACGGCGCACTGTCATAGGGGCAGAACACCAGGCAGTTGCCGCACTCGTTGCACATCCGGTCCACATGGAGAATCTGATGCCGTCCGTCCGGCAGCCGGATGACCACGTTGGCCCGGTTGGGGCAGACGCCGGCGCAGGCCTGACAGACCACATTGCAGCTCAAACAGCGGTCGCCCTCCCGCTTGGCGGACTCGCAGAGAATGCCCTTCTTTGCGAGGGCGTCCTCCCGTCCGGCCTTGGCGTGACAGGGAATCCGTACCGTATGGACACTGCCGGTCACAGCTTCCGCAAAAGCCAATCCGTCGGCAATGCCCTCCACCACCGTGGCAGGACCCCGGAGGGCGTCGCCCGCCGCATATACGCCGTCCAGATTGGTTCGGAAGGACGGACGGCCCTTCTCGCCCACTGCAACGCCCCAGGAGGCCAGCAGTTCTCCGTCCACCTGCTCGCCCACTGCGGAAATCACAGTGTCGCAGAGGATTTCCACCGTCTCCCCGGTCTCCTTGGGCGCACGGCGTCCGCTGGCATCCGGTTCGCCCAGCGTCATTTTTCTGCACAGCAGCTTTCCGTCCCTCTGCTCCGCCGGGGAGACCAGCTCCAGGAACTTCACGCCGTCCGCGACAGCCAGCTCCAGCTCCTCCGCATCGGCAGGCATGTACTTTCTGGTCCGGCGGTAGACCAGCGTGCAGCTCTCCGCCCCGGAACGCAGAGCCAGCCGGGCGGCGTCCATGGCGGTGTTGCCGCCGCCGATCACTGCCACATGACCCAGCGGCTCCAGTTTGCCGGACTTGACGTCCCGCATCCAGCTGATGACGGGCTTGATGTTGCCGGGGATGTCCAGTCTGCCAGGCTTCCACGCGCCGGTGGCAATGAGAATATGGGTGCAGCCCTGCTTTTTCAGCTCGTCCACGCTGGGGGCGGGGGTGTTCAGCTTGATTTCCACGCCCATGCGGGCCATGATGGCGGCGTCCTTTTCAATGGCTTCGTCGCTGATTCGGAACCTGGGGATGACATGCCGGACCACGCCGCCCAGTGCGCTCTCCTTTTCAAAGAGGGTAGTGGGAACCCCGGACCGGGCGCAGAAGTACGCCGCCGCCATGCCGGTAGGACCGCCGCCGATAATGGCGGCTTTTTTGCCGTTATACACCGGGGCGGGGGTCTTGAGGGACGCCATTACCTGGCTGTAACCCCGCTCCGCCGCCGTCAGTTTTGCGGCGCGGATCTGGACGGACCGGTCGTAGAAATTACGGGTGCACTTGTCCATGCAGTGGTGGGCGCAGATGGTACCGGTGATAAACGGCAGGGGATTTTTCTCCAGAATCACTTCCAGAGCGGCGGCATACTGTCCCTTGCGGCACAGCTCGATATACTCAGGGATGTCCTGCCCGATGGGACAGCCGCCCTTGCAGGGGGCGGTAAAGCAGTCCGTCAGGGGGACCTTTGCATACAGCTTCCGCCGGGGCAGGGGCTTGACGGCCTTCACATGGTAGGCGTCGGACCGGATGGCCCCGGCCAACGCCTCCACCTTCTCCACATCCACGCCGGTAAACGGCTCGAACTTCAGCATTTCCAGCTTCTCCGCAATCTGCTGGAACCGCTGGTAGCCGCCGGGCTTCAGCTCGGTGGTGGCCATGGTGATGGGCCAGATATGGCACTGGAACAATTTGTCGATGTTGAAGAAGTCCGCGCCGCCGGAGTAGCTGATGCGCAGTTTTCCGCCGAACTCCCGGCTAATGCGCCGGGCCATTTCGATGGTCAGGGGGAAGAGGCTCTTCCCGGCCATGTACATCTCCTCGCTGGGCAGCTCGCTGTTTTTCACGTCCACGGGGAAGGTGTTGCTCAGCTTCAGGCCGAATTCCACACCGTTCTCCTGGGCCAATGCCTGCAGGCGGCGGAACATAGGCACGGCGTCGGCATATTGCAGGTCTTCGTTGAAGTGATGTTCGTCAAAGGCGATGTAATCATAGCCCATGCCGTCCAGAATGGAGCGGGCGGAGGAGTAGCCCAGGATGGTGGGGTTGCACTTGACAAAGGTGTGGAGGCGCTTCTCCGTGATGAGGTAGGAAGCGATCCGTTCAATCTCGTCCGGCGGACAGCCGTGGAGGGTGGACAGAGTCACGCTGTCGGAAATCCGGGCGGGGATGGCGTCAATAAACCCGCTCTCGTTGGGGAACATCTCCTTCAATACCCGGATGCACTCCTGGAAAATCGGGGTCTGGGAGGCGTCCGTCATCTCCCGCAGGTACTTGTCTATTTTCTCCCCCTGGATTCCCTCCAGGTCGTAGCCCACCGACATATTGAAGATAAAGCCGTCCGGCTCGCCCAGGCCGAAAACCTTGGACATGATCTTGCAGGCGCACCAGGCTTTGACGTACTCCTCATACGCCTGGGGGACATACAGCTCGGTGGACCACTCGCAGTTATAGCACTCGTCCTCCGCCAGAATGCAGGGACGACTGACGCAGGCGGCCAGCTCCGCGCCGTCCATCTTCTGCACGGTTTTCAGCTCAAAGAATCTTGCCCCGGCGAAGTAACCGGCAATGATGTTCTGCGCCAGCTGGGTGTTGGGACCGGCGGCGGGACCGAAGGGGGTCTCGATTTTTTCGCCGCCGAAGATGGGCAGGGATTTTTCGCCCCCTGTATAGGGGCGGTGTACGCCGAAGACGGAACCCTCGCGGGCGTACTCGGCGGTGATCCAGGCCATCAGTTTTTTGAAGGGAATGGGAATCATCAATTCGGACATATCTCAACACTCCTTGTATTGTTTTGGTCGGTTAATACTGGCAGTGGTTCAGTTCGCCCCACAGCTTTTTGCTCTCCTCCAGGATGTGGGCGTTCACCGCCTCCTCGTCCACACCCACAAGCTCCCGGTCCTTCATCAGCAGTCTGCCGTTGCAAATGGTGGTCTGGCACTGGCGTCCGGTCATGCCGAAGAGCATGTGGCCGTCGATATTATCGCCGGAGAAGGGGGTGAAGGGCTTGTAGTCCATTACAATCACGTCCGCCGCCGCGCCGGGGGCCAATCTGCCCAGAGGGACGCCGAAATACTTCTCGCCGATTATGGGATTGTTCCGGAAAAGCATGTCCGTGACCTCGCGCCAGCCCACATTGGGCAGGCAGGCGTTGTGCCGCTGGATCGTCAGCGCAGCCTTCAGGCTCTCCAGCATGTCGTTGGTATAGGCGTCCGTACCCAGTCCCACGGTGATGCCCCGCTGCATCAGCTGAAGAACAGGGGAGCACCCCACGGCGTTGCCCATATTGCTCTCCGGGTTATTCACGCACATGGTCCCGGTCTCCTGGATGATCTCCATTTCGGCGGTATTGACGTGAATGCAGTGGCCAAGGATGGTCTTGGGCCCCAGAATGCCGTGGTCCTGGAGCCGCTGGACAGGACGGCGTCCATACTTCCGCAGGCTGTCATAGACGTCGTTCATGCCCTCGGAGACGTGGATGTGGAAACCGGTGCGGCCATTGTTGGCGGCGGTCATCTTTTCAAAGGTCTTATCGCTGATGGTAAACAGGGCGTGTCCGCCGAACATGGCCGCCAGCATACTGCCGGGGTTTTTCTCACAGTAGGTTATAAAATCCGCGTTTTCCTGAATCGCCTGCCTGCATTTTTCCTCGCCGTCCCGGTCGCTGACCTCGTAGCACAGGCAGGAGCGGATGCCGAACTGCCGGGCGGAGGCGGCGATCTCCTGGAGGGAGCCGGGAATCTCCGCAAAGGAGGCGTGGTGGTCGAAGATGGTGGTCACGCCCTGCTTGATGCAGTCCATATACAGGGCGTCGGCGCTGGCGCTGGCGCCTTGGAGCGTCAGATGCCGGTCGATGTACCACCACTGCCCCTCCAGGACCTCCAGGAAGTTGACAGCGTTATAACCGCTGATGCTCAGGCCGCGGGCCAGGGCGGAGTAGATATGGGTATGGGCGTTAATCAGGCCCGGCATGATGACGCCGCCTTTGGCGTCGATGAATTCCGCGTCGGGGTACTGGGCCTTTAAGCTGGCGGTAGGGCCAACTGCGGCAATGTTTGCGCCGTCAATAGCCACGCCGCCGTCCGCCAGGTAGGGGAGGGCGGGGTCGCGGGTGATGAGCTTGCCGTTTGCCAGAATATACATACTGTGTCATCCTCCTTTTGGTCTATAAATAAAGAAAATGTTCCAAACCTTCCGGTTTGAAACACTCAAGCATACGCCGAGTGATAGTTGCAGCCCGTGCGCGGAGCACTTCGTTACAGCTACCACAGTGTACAATTGTTATTGCTATTATAAAGGATTCCAGCTGGGATTGCAAGGGGAATGCCTGGATTTTTTGGGGGACAGGCTGACAAATTTTCAGGTCCGCTTTTGTGGAAATTGATAAGAGCTGCCTCAAAAAATGTGGTCATGATAAGCGGCGCAATTCCCAACGGCAGCAGGCGCCACGGAATTTGTTTTCCCGCAGCCATTTGGGGAATCAGCTGCCCGCCAACTGAAAATAAACAACACGGCTTGCGCGGCTATCGTATGTTGATGGTGTAGCCACCCCCATACCGTTTTAATGAATCTGGGGCTTCGGGCGGGTTCGTCCAGCTTCTCCCGCAGCCGCCTCCAGGGGGTTGAAGGATTTTGTAATATAGTCGTCGGCCCCGATGGTCAGGTCCATGATCTTGTCCCCGTCCGACCCCCTGGCTGTGAGCATGATGATGGGGCACTTCTCCCGGATCTTCTTGCAGAGCTGAAAGCCGTCCGCGTCGGGGAGCATCACGTCCAGGAGCGCCAGATCCAGGTCTGTGTGCGCAAGGCAGTCCAGGGCCGGTGTAGCGCTTGCGGACCGTGCAGCCGTCGTTTACCAGGTAGAGCTCCAGCACGCCGGCCAGCTCCTTTTCATCGTCTACCACTAAAATATGAGTACTCATGCTGCTGACCTCCACTTCTGACGCCATAACAGTGCAACAGCAATGATTACCAGTGCCAGCGCGGCGATATTATACGCTATTGGCGCTAAATAACAGATGTTGAAGGTTGCGTGCAATATCGCAATAAACAGTAGATTTCTACATTGATAATAAGCGATTCCAAGGACAACAGAAACAAGGAGCGTCCAAATGCAGAGAGGAATAATCTGACCGGCTCCCAATGAATTTCTAATGATCCACATAGGCAGATGCCATATTGTCCAAATGATCCCAACCAATAGGATACTGCAAATGCTTTCTCCCTGAAAAGAAACCTGCTCAAGAAGAAACCCCCGCCATGCCATTTCCTCAACAAATGCTGTTGCAAACAAATACATACAACTTGCTAATAGCACTATGACGGACGGGTATGTATTTTGAAATAAATCTGCCTTTGCAGCGAGGGAGTAACAAAATGAGACAAATAAAC
>Ga0137308_100336_pt1 | contig 84399 bp, 81 predicted proteins | sample Inofrocosms_June_FD_97181 | JGI IMG/M metagenome (GOLD analysis project Ga0137308, IMG submission 97181) | Mouse cecal microbial communities from Vienna, Austria - N-Acetylneuraminic and N-Acetylglucosamine D2O microcosms_June | ecosystem: Host-associated > Mammals > Digestive system > Large...
CATCTCCGCAGCCTCATCTAGCTCCGTTTCTGATACATCTTTTATTTTTTCAATAAATTCATCATAGGTTTTGCACCCCTGCGCCAAGTCCGGGAAATCCACCACCGTCAAATCTGAAAATTTCGGTTCCTCCAGCCTTACCGCTGGCTCATTCATTCAGCTCACGCCCCTTTCTATGATACTCAGAAAGGGAAAGCCCTGCGGCTGCTAAAACCGTTCCCACTACAGAAACCCATGTTACCGTCTCTTTCAGCACAAGCACGGATGTCACAACCGTTATCACGGGAACCATATAGATATAAACGCTTGTCTTAACTGCACCCAACACTTTTACCGCAACATTCCATGTGACAAAACAGAGTGCCGACGCCCCAAGCCCCAGATATAGAAGATTAAACAGAACCGCCATATCTGTAAACCGTTCCACTCCAATCTTAAAGTCAAAAAAGAACAATGCCGGAACCATGAAAAGAATGCCGTAAAAGAATGTCCTGCGTGTGGTAAGTATGACCGGGTAGCCGAAACTGCTAATCTTCCTTGTCAGTATGGAATAGCACGCCCACACAAAAGCCGCAAGGACTGCCAGCAGATCCCCCATCGGGTTCAGTTCCAGTGTAGAGCCGTTAAAGCTGATCAGCGCAACACCCGCTATCGCCACCACAAAGCCTATAAAGAAATTCGCTCTTAGTTTCCCTTCTGATTCCAGGAACAAGCGTGACAGGATTGCCGTGAAAAACGGCGCAACCGAGATGATGACTCCCACGTTGGACGCCATCGTATATGTAAGTGCGATATTCTCCAACAGGTAATATATGCATATCCCGCACAGCCCCGCCAATACAAAAGCCAGCTCCTGCCTGCACCCAACGCCTTTCATTCGGTGCGGGCAGGCAAGAAGCAATGCCACAAATCCCATGACAAAGCGGAAAAACAGAATTTCCACTGGCCTGAAATCCACGAGCAGAACTTTGGTGGATATGAATGTTGTCCCCCATATGATGATAGTGAACAGCGCTGCCAGATGTCCAGCTGATCTCCTATTCCCCATGCTGCCCACCGTCCCCGTCTTTTTTCGGGAATATTTCGCAGTAAGTACCTGGCGCAAGCCCTATGAACTGATTAAAATAATTTGTAAAATGGCTCTGGTCTGAAAATCCCGTCCTGATTGCTGCTTCCACGGGAGGCACACCTTCCGATAACAGCTTTTTTGCCTCATTGATTCGGATTGTTTCAAGGTATCGGTACGGTGTGACTCCTTTTTCTTTTGTAAAGGCCCGCAGCAGCGTTGACTTGCTAAGTCCTATATAACGGCAGATCTGGTCTAAATAAATGCGTTCCGTAAAATGCGCTGTCATATACTCGCAGGCTCTCTCAATTTCCTGCCTGCATTCCGGGATGCAGCTTTCAAAAGGCTTCCCATAATTCTGGATGAGGTACGAGAGCAGGAACAGCAGGGTTTCCTCCTTCCCAAACTCTCCTGTCCCTTTCATGACCATCTCATGCAGCGGGCGCAGATTGCAGGCTATCTCCTCATCACAGATAACATTTCTTGAAAATCCTGGAAGCTCCCGTTTCCCCGTGACCTCCTCTGCCAGATCAAGCATGACTTCCTTTGAAATGTTAAATCCCCGGTAATCAAACGTCCCTTCATCACTCTGTACGCAGGCATGGCTGTCACCCGGATTGAAAAGCACGATGCATCTTTCATCTATGGCATATTCCCTGTCACGGCAGAAAAGCACCCGCTCCCCGCTCTCCACAAACCCTATGACATAATGCTCATGGAAATGGCTTGGAAAAGGCTGTACTATCCCATCAAAGCGGTATGCCTCCATCCTCAATTCATCATTATATACCACTGTCTTTATTTCTTTCTTCATGTGGATTACCTCCTTGTCAATAGCCATTTTACCTCTTATTTTTTCCTGCGTCTTGTAAAATATCTTCATTTTTCAGATTTACCGGGTTTATTTCCAGTTGGGATTATCTAATAAAAAGAAACGGTTTTATGTGCATTGGGAGATTTTGTTTGATTTCTATATTTTAGAAATAAAGAAATTCATGAATTACCTGAAAATGAAAAAAGAGCCATTGCACATATCCAGTAAATGATGCCTGGTTACACCTGTTCCGCCTACGGAGCGGATATAGGCATTCTGTTTTGGCTTCAGATCATCCATTGTCACCTCTTTTTCACTGTTCACGAATATGCTCTGCCCCTTTTTCAATCACCATCTCCACATGCTCGTCCGCTAAAGCATAAAATATCATTTTTCCATCCCTGTGCCGTTTAACCAGTTTATTTGATTTCAGCAAATTTAACTGGTGTGACACCGCAGACGGGGTCATTCCAAGCTGCTCTGCCAGAACGCTGACATTTGCATCCTGCTCCATTAAAAGAAGCAGGATACGGATACGGGCAGGGTTTCCCAGCATCTTGAAAAATTCAGTTAAAACGTACAGATTGCTTTCTCTCAACCCTGCATAAAGTTGACTATCCTGATATCTGACCAAAGGAACCCCTCCTTCCTTACAGTTTTTTCACAAACAGACAACGGATTGCGTTCAGCACAGCAAGAATCATAACACCTACATCTGCAAAAATCGCCAGATACATATTCGCAATGCCAACAGCTCCTAATGCAAGACAAGCAAATTTCACAACAAGTGCCATCGTAATATTCTGGTACACAATCCTCAGACACTTCCTTGAAATCTTGATTGCTTTTGCAATCTTAACCGGATCGTCATCCATCAGAACAATATCCGCTGCTTCGATTGCCGCATCGGAACCCATCGCCCCCATAGCGATACCAATATCCGCTCTGGAAAGCACAGGAGCGTCATTGATACCATCACCCACAAATGCCAGCTTTGCCTTGCCCAACTTAACCCGTAGAAGTTCTTCCACTTTTTCAACCTTATCTGCTGGCAAAAGTCCGCTGTAAACTTCATCAATCCCAAGTGATGCAGCAACCTGATTTGCCACTTTCTTTGCATCTCCGGTCAGCATAACGGTCTTATCTACTCCCGCTTTCTTCAATTCCGCAATAGCCGCCTTAGAATGAGGTTTAATAATATCAGAAATCACGATATGCCCTGCATATTTCCCATTAATTGCCATGTGGATAATTGTTCCGGTCTGGTGACATTCCTGATAAGGAATATTTAAATGCTTCATCAGTTTATCGTTCCCAGCTGCAACCTCCATGCCGTCTACTTTTGCAGTCACACCGTTTCCACTGGTTTCCTGTATATCCGATACACGGGTTCTGTCAATCTCTTTCCCGTATGCCCGTTGTAAGCTCTTGCTGATGGGATGGGAGGATGCACTCTCTGCAAACGCCGCATACTCCAACAGTTTTTCATTCTCTATGGTAGAATGATGAATCCCATTTACTTCAAAAACACCTTTTGTCATGGTTCCGGTTTTGTCAAAAACAACATATTTTGTCTGGGAAAGGATTTCCAGATAATTGGAGCCTTTCACCAAAACACCCTCCTTGCTTGCTCCTCCGATACCTGCAAAGAAACTTAAAGGAATACTGATAACAAGCGCACAAGGGCAGCTGATAACAAGGAATGTCAATGCACGGTAAATCCAGACACCCCAACCGGCAGACAGCCCCATAAAAAGCATACGGACAACAGGAGGAAGGAATGCCAGCGCCAATGCTGCATAGCAGACAGCCGGAGTATATATTTTTGCAAACTTCGAGATAAAATCCTCTGATTTTGATTTGCGGGAACTTGCGTTTTCCACTAAATCTAAAATCTTAGAGACCGTGGATTCCCCAAACTCCTTAGTGGTCTGTATCTTCAATACGCCTGTCATGCTGATACAGCCACTGATTACTTCATCGCCAGCCTTTGCCTCCCTCGGCAGACTTTCCCCAGTCAATGCACTGGTATTTAGACTGGAAGCACCACAAGCGATAATCCCGTCAATTGGCACTTTCTCTCCCGGCTGAACAACAATTACGCTGCCAATCCCTACTTCATCCGGGTCTACCTGCTCTAACTTTCCATTCCTCTCAACATTTGCATAATCAGGACGAATGTCCATCAGGTTGCTGATATTCCGGCGGCTCTTACCAACCGCATAACCCTGAAACCACTCCCCAATCTGGTAAAATAGCATAACGGCAATGGCTTCCAGATATTCTCCATTCTCATAAATAGCCAGAGCCATTGCTCCAATCGTAGCCACTGCCATCAGAAAGCTCTCGTCAAATACCTGACGGTTTTTAATGCCCTTTGCAGCTTTCCTCAGAATGTCATATCCAATAATCATATAGTCAACCAGATAGCATCCAAAACGAAGCCATCTTCCTGCGGACGGGAATAAATACCCATCAGCCGTATCAAACATCTCTGCGGAAATAAATTGGAGTGCCAGTAAGATTCCGGCACTGATTAAAATCCGGACCATCATAATCCGCTGCTTTTTTGTCATGCCATCTTTCCGGCTGCCCACAAAAATAAGAAGAACAGCAGCCATTATGACAACCACTGTAAGCAGTATGCTGATCACTAATTCCTGCATAGTAAAACTCCTTTCAAAATATGCTTAATTGTTTAATTGTTATTGGTAAAAATGACACCCCTATACGCAAGGCTGTAACTCTGCCTAATGTGCAGTATAAATTGCAGCGGTGCATTTTAAGGGTGTCATTCCATCACTGGCTGCTGCCGCTTAAAGGAAAATTTCGCAGTCAGACTCCACTTTCTTGCAGGCATCCAGCACGTTCTTCATAACATCCTCCGGCTCATGCCCCTCGTCAAATTCCACGATCATCTTCTGTGTCATAAAATTTACGGTTGCGCTCTGTACGCCGGTGGTCTTGCGGGCTGCATCCTCCATCAGATTTGCACAATTGGCACAGTCTACCTCAATCTTGTAAGTCTTTTTCATTGGAAAAGTCCTCCTTGCTATTTTCTATTTTTTTAAATTTAATGATTAAGTACTTGTTTAATCATTATAGCCGTAGTATAATACGGAAAAAAGCACACGTCAATATCCCTAAAGCATTCCCTCCCAAATGGGCGAAAAGTATTTCCGTTTGGGCGAAATGCAGGCGGACAGACGAATAAGATATGATAAGAAAGGAAAAACAATATGGACAATATGAAATTGCCACACCAACATGGAGAAGGACCGCAGACAGCACTGATACAGAAACAATTAGACCGTGTAGATTATTTCCAAACCGTAGCTGAAGTTTTCAAACAACTTGGCGATACCACCAGAATCCGGATTTTCTGGCTCCTATGCCATCAGGAGGAATGTGTCCTCAATATTTCAGCCATGCTTCATATGTCAAGCCCGGCAGTTTCACATCATCTCAGACCATTGAAAAATAGCGGTCTGATTCTTTGCCGGCGTGAAGGAAAAGAAGTTTACTATCGTGCCGCAGATACGTCACAGGGACGTCTGCTGCATCAGATGATTGAGCAGGTTATGGAAATCACCTGTCCTGAATTATGAGGTCTGCCCTATGAATGAGGAATTGAAAAAAATACAAAAAAATATGGAGAAATTTCATCAAGAGGTATCACCAGCTCTCATTCCGCTTTATCCTGGTATAAATTTATGTTATCTGACATTTTCAACGAATTCTTTTTCTGTACACCATAAAGTCATGCCACACATCATTCAGATTAACTACTGCAAAGCCGGGCAGATTGTGTGGGAAATGAAATGCGGAAACCGCATTTATCTGAATCCGGGCAGTTTTTCCCTTCATACCATGAAAACCTGTATGGATTCTGTGCTTACCTTTCCAAATGATATCTACCAAGGGCTTTCCATCTATATTGATTTACAGGAAGTGTCCAGTAATCCGCCTGAATTGTTAAACGGCAGCACTATCTTCGAAACGATATTGCCAAAAATATTTCGCAAGAATGACGCTCCTGTTTTTCTTGCAGGAAATGAACAGACAGAAAGCATTTTTTCAGCTTTTTTTAACCAGCCAGAAGAATTAAAACTACCTTATCAGAAAATAAAGACGCTGGAGCTGCTTCTTTATCTTAGCAAAACAGAACTTACTTCCACCCAGCGGTTATCCGGATATAAGACTGAGCAGATCTGCGTTGTCCGGGAAATCCACGACCAGCTCACCAGGCATATGGAGCAACGGATCACGATAGAAGAACTATCCAAAAAATATCTGATTAACCCGACCACTTTAAAAACCGCATTCAAGTCCATTTACGGAACTTCCATTGCCGCCCACATCAAAGAGCACCGCATGGAGCAGGCTGCAAAAATGTTGAAAGAAACCGGTAAAAGCATTGCGGAGATTGCACGGGCTGTTGGCTATGACAGCCAAAGCAAATTTACTGCAGCATTTAAGACATATTTTAAAGTACTGCCGAAAGAATACCGCAAAAAATTCCCATCTTGACAATTAGTACGGTTATAGACTATAATACAATTGGTACAGAACTGTACTAATTGTATTTGTGTTTGAGGAGGCAAGCTATGATAAGCAACACCATTCTTATGGAACAGCTAAACCAATATTACGATGCATGGCTGCAGTATAACAATGTATACGAAGAATGGGCAAAAGCACATGGACTGTCCGTCAACTGCCTGTTAGTATTGTGCGCAATTTGTGATAGCGGGGACGGCTGCACACAAAAAAAAATCAGCCAGCAGTGGCTCATACCCAAACAGACAATCAACATGGTCTCCAAGGATTTGCAGCGCAAAGGGTTCGTAGAACTTTCCCCGCTGCCGGAGGATAAGAGAAATAAAGTCATCCGGTTTACAAAGGAAGGAAAAGAATACGCAGATACCATTGTGAACGCACTGCGGAAGGCAGAACTGTCTGTCATAGAGGAAATCGGCGTGGAACATATGCAGCAGCTAAACAAAAATATGGCTTTATTTGCGAAGCTTTTCAGCAAAGCAGGAGGCATAAATGACAATGAAACAAACCCGTAATATCAGGATTTTCTTTCAATATGTTATCCCGTCCGTATTGTCTTTTGCCCTGTCGGGAGTCTATGCAATTGTGGACGGTTTTTTTATCGGGAACAGTATAGGTGATCTGGGGCTTTCAGCCGTCAATGTCGCTTATCCAGTCGTTGGCGTAATCCAGGCGCTCGGCACAGGAATCGGAATGGGCGGTGCGATTTACTATTCCATTTATAAGGCAGAGAAAAAAGAAGAACAGGCAAAAAATTTTATAGCCGGCGCATTGTGGGTACTGATGATTTCAAGCGTCCTTGTGACAATACTGGCTTTCCTTTTGAATGGCACGCTGTTAAGATTATTAGGCGCAGGTGGCGGACTGCTTGCATTGGGAGAAGAATATATTGCTGTTATCGCTCTGGGAGCTTCCACGCAGGTGATTGGCACAGGGCTGGTGCCTTTCATCCGCAACCAGGGCGGCTCCTTTTACGCAATGGTTTCCATGATTGCAGGCTTTATTAGCAATATCATTCTGGATTACCTGTTCGTATGGATATTGGGGCAGGGGATTCCGGGTGCGGCATGGGCTACGGTCATCGGGCAAGGGGTTACCATGCTGACTGCTTTTTGCACATTCCTTTTTCCAAATTTGGAAAAGTGGCTGTGTCCATACTGAAAATCGGGATTGCCCCCTTTGGGCTTACGATGTCCCCTAACATTTCACTGACTATCATAAACCGTTTTTCTGTGGCCTATGGCGGGGAGCAGGCAGTCGCTGTTTATGCCTGTATCGCTTATGCGATCTGCATCGTTTATCTGATATTGCAGGGAGTAGGCGATGGAAGCCAGCCGCTGCTCAGCCGGTATTATGGCGAGGGAAATTTTGACAGGCTGAAAAGTACAAGAAAACTAGCGTATGTATTTGCCTTGTTCCTGTCCCTGGTTAGCTGTATTATCATGTATTTGACAAGATGAAAGTGGTGCAACTCCAAGCCACTCTGTGGCTGCGTCCGTTGCACCAGTATCGTCAGATGTTCCGGTAGCAGCAGTCATAAACCATGGAATAGATACATTTGAGGCATCATAGCCACCCCACATCTGCGCAAGATAAGAATGAGCTACACTGCCTGTAAAAATTGCTTTGTAAAGACCACTGTTCTCACATTCTGTTACCGCTCTGACCGCACCCACACCGCCTTGTGAATATCCGGCAATTCCAATATTCTGGGTGTCAATTTTTTCATAAAACAAATTGCCGGGATTTTGATTCTGCTCCAACATATAGTCCAAAGTCTGTGAAGTTGATATTCCTGTTCCTGCCTGTCTGTCATCATTACCAACTACAACAAATCCCCACGAAGCAAGCCTTTCAAAGTATGGTTCGTAGTTTAATGCTGCCGTATTGCTGCCATTCACGACAACAATCAACGGATACCTGTTCTGCATGTTCTCCATTTCAGAGGGATACCAGATACGGATATTCCCTATCGTCTTATCCCCGGATTTGACTACCATGCCAGATACTTCATAATCTCCAAGTCCCGCATACTTTTTCTCTAATTCCAAATCCGGCTGAAACTGTGTGTAATAATCTTTCTCAAGCCAGGGCTTTTGAGAATCAATGTAGTTTTTTATCAACAGGAAACCCACTACAAGTACAATTAAAATAATGATTCCAAAAATCACAATTCCCACTATTTTCAAGATTTTTTTCATTAATCAATTTTCCTCCACTTGACAGAATAATTCGCTTTCGCTATAATATTTCCGGAACAAGTGTCATAATACAATACACTTGTTTCACATAGGCAATATTATAATGACGGTCAAACTAAGTGTCAATGTGAATCAGGCAAAAAGCTGCTGCCATTATGCTATGCGGTACAGAAAGGGGGATTTTGTTCCACTATGAAGAAAAATCAAACGGCATTTATGAAACTATGCCTTGCGGACGCACTAATCAAGCTAATGAAAACCCAGGACTTTGATACAATTAATGTAAACTCGGTTTGCAGGGAAGCCGGTATCGGCAGGACTACTTTTTACAGGTATTTTGAAAACAAAAACAGCAAAGAGGAAATGCTTCTTTTTAAGATAAAATACGAGTGGGAGCAGTATTCTGACAGGCACGAAGATGACGGACATGGAAAGAAGCCTGATCTGACAGAATTTATATATGACAGCAGGAATCTGTTTTCGATGCTCTATCAGAATCATCTTATTTCTGTCATTATGCGTTCACTTGAGGATTTGATACCGTCAGGGGAAACATACGATAAACAGGCTTCGTATCTTATGTCCTTTTTTATCTATGGATACTTTGGAATCATTTATCAGTGGATAAAATATGACTTTGATGAAACGCCTAAACAGATACAAAAGCATATTAACGATACTATCGCCTTAGCTCAAAACTCATAAAAACAGGCAAGGCATATTCATCTCCACGGTCAAAATATGCTCCCCTAGTCATTCTTTCTCCGGAAAATTATCCATAGTCTCTTTTAGCTGCTTTCTATATGGAATAAACAAAACCAGCGCCATCCCCATTGCGAGGCTGTCCGCAACCGGAGTTGCCCATGGTATGCCGTCTGCGCCAGCCACCGCATTTATAAGGAACATAAACGGAACATCCAGCCCGCCATTACGCAGCAATGACAGAATCATCAGTCTCATTTTCTGCCCGGTAACCTGAAAAACAGATATAATCATCATCGTTACTGAAACTGCTGGACAAGTAATACAGATAATCCTAAGAAACTGCTGGCCTTATGCAACCGTCTCCGTATCGTCAATAAATCCCTTTACCATCGGCACTGTGCACACAAACAGCAATACTGCCCCTGTAAGGGCAACCGCCACACTATATATAAATGCCATTTTAATCACGGAACGCATACGCTTCCATTTGTTTGCGGCATAGTTATTTCATAAACAGGACAGTTTACCGTTTCCTTTTTCCCAGCAATAAAACATTCTGCCATGAATTTCTGCTGTTCTGGTATTGTCCAGATTATAAGCCATAAAAGGACTTCTGTTTCTGCATATTTTGTACTTCCTGCCTTTAAAGTGGTAATGGAAAAATTTTGTTTAAAGCGTTTAAATTTCCTTAAAGCGGTCTTTTTTTTACGTTTTCTTGATTTTTATGTTTGTCCTTCCAAAACCAGGCATATCTGGCTCTGGAATAAATGATGGTAACAGGTAATTCAAAATTTCATATAAAAAACAGGTTGCTTTTGAAAAATGTTTTCTCAATGAAGTACCAGAAATATCTGATATCCCAAGTGCATAAGCAGCAGCAAGGACACGGAAAGAAATACTGGGACATGCATATAAAAATAACATTTTTAATAAACATGATGCAGAACGTACCCCTCTCTTTCTTTGTACAGTCCCTGTTTTTTGCAAGTCCATCCAGGCACTCTGGTAAAAAAGGAAGTATTTTTTTGTCCCATTTTTCAAGAACCTTTTGTAAATTTTTATCTAACTTGGTAAAATTATTTTGTAAATTCATGGCAATCCTCTTTTCTGTAAAAAAGTTTCAGGCAGAATTATTTTACATCAAAAAGAGGATTTGTCACGGTTTTTTTGTTTTTGTAATTTTTTTAATAATATTTTTTAGGCAATTTTTTCTTAAGTTCGCACTTATGCCCACAATTCTCATGTTGCCTGTTTCCTGCTAACAGAATCAAACATACAGGTTTTTCCTTCGCCACTATTAAACCCAATAATTGTTGTATAATGTAAAAACAAACTTATACTAAAAGAATAACCGTCTATAAAATCAGTAAATGTCACCTTGCATACTCTCAATCAGTATCCCTCCATTTGTAATCAGGGTCATCATGGTGTTCACACCACTCTGCAACTGCATCTTCATATTCATTTATTGTAACAGGTACACCATCTAAAAAGCCAGTACAAAACCTTGCTTTTATAAATATACCCAATAACACCAATATTCTATTAATTTTATAAATAATTGATAAATATATGTCCTAATATCACCTGGCAACATTCCTATTTGTTAATATTTTATTAAATTAATTAAAATTCCCTAAAAACTGCCTATTTTAAAGAAATTTATTGTGATTATCCACCAGCTTACCCATATCTGGATAACTTACCCATAAGCTTACCCATATCCGTACCCATATACTTACCCATATTTTATGGTTATGAATAACCCGGGAATGGCGTTAAACACCCTGGAATGCACTTTAACAAAATTCCATTTACACCAGTACCATAGCCCACAAACCCCGTAAAATAAAGAAAAACCTGTAAATTATACACTTACAGGCTTTCAATGGGTTGGACTGTTTAATTATAAACAGTAGCAGTCTGTAGGGGTGTATCTTTCCAGTAACAGTTAAACTTTTACCTGCTAAAGCTATCTGTGAAATAGCCTCACTTAAATGATTCTCGTAAAGATTAACACTGTCCCATTTTTCGCCAAGGTTGCTTGTAATCCAATAATCATCATCTGTTGATAAAGCTTTACAAAGAAGAATTATTTTATACTTAGTATCATTATCATCTCTTTGTGATATTTTCAAGGCGTTTAATACTTTTTTGCATTCTCCCGTTTCACACTAAGAGCTCTGCTACCGAAAAAACGCATTAATGCATTATAATTTTTAATTGTCTGCACTATAGTGCCATTACCATCTAAATCCATCATATCATCACGTAGCTGGAATGGTAGTAAAACAGGCTCTTGTATTTTATAAACGCCAGAGTCCACGTCAAAATAAAGAACAATTTTATCTTTTAATTTTAAATATGTCATGCCTGCCCCCTTTGTATTTCCTTAAAATTACCTTTACATCATGTCTGGTTAATCCACTCTCCGCATTTACAAGGTAAATATTTTCTTGTCCTGTAAATAAACCCAAGTCATCATCCAGAATTAAATAAGAGGTTATACCATGCCTATGGCAATAATCATTAACTTCAAGACTCCGGTTTCCCAACTTCGGGGTTCTTCCGCTGATTTCTATTCCCTGCGAACTAAACATCTGTTTTAGATTTTCTATCTGCGGTGTACATTTTCCAATCCTCACCCAGCCAGTTCTCCAGCTGGAAGTTAATACAATACCAGCATCCAATGCTTTTACAATTCTGGCAAGATTTTTTACGCACTCAAGCCTGACAGTGTAGGGATGTACCCAGTCTTTCTCACAATTAACCACGCCATCCAAATCAAGAAAAATAACCACACGCTACCTCCCCGCAACTAGTTAGTCTTCCAAAATTAACTTTATTTGCCTGTTAATAACCCTTTCAAGTGCATCCAGCCTCTCTTCTGGCAAGTTAATTTTTGCATGCCGTTCAAACTTAAACCCATATAAATTTTGAAGCTTTTTACGCATACCCGGATATAGTAAAGCTTTTGCATCACCAACAAATGTATTTCCTATCTTTGGACCTTTTCCTGCCAGGTAGCTGTCAATCTGGTTAAAATCCTCCTGTTCTGCGTAACACAGCATTGCTATATTATGGTCAAAAAGAGGAGCCATGCCAATAATTTCATTTGTATCATTGTTTATTGTAAAGCCAAAATTCCCTTTGTGCCTGTCCTCATTAAATATAACAGCATCAAAGATAAACATATTAACAGCCTCTTCACGTAAACCATAACTGTCAAATAATTCAATAACATATGCCAATTCATTCAATTTACTACCAACTGCTGCAAAAGGCAAATATCCAATCTCTTCTGAAGTAAACGCAGGACAAACAGAGCAGACCCTGCCATCATGTGACCGCAAGCCATAATCAACGTGGGATAAACACAGCTCCCTTGCAATCTGGCTTGTGTAAAATTCTGAGTAAGGTTCTAACCCAGCATTTCTTGCACCTGTAGAACCTCTTTTCATCAATTTGATAATATTATTTTCACGAATCCAGCACTTTGCAAAAGTACCATCAGTCCCATATTCAGGAGAAGTTGTTGATAAATCATAACCATGCAGCCCTCCTTCAAAAGCGGTTTTAGCCACTACTTCATTAAAATCATGCGTATATAAACTAACCTGCTCCCATGTCAGACAACTACCTGCTGGTTTAACCCAGTAGGTATCAACAAGTGATAACGCATGGGTAATACTTAACCACCCATAAATAGTATCACATCCGCTCATTTCCAAAAGCCTGGCAATATTTTCCCTTTTCTTAGGTGCACGCCGGTTTCCAATAAAAGCCCGTAAATCCCCCAGCCACTCAGGCACAGTCTCAAACTGCTTATCAATCTTAATTATTTCAAGGACACCAGTACCTTCAACATGAAACCTGGCAAGCAATTTGTTTTTATTTAAAAGATAAAACTCTTTACCACTATCCGTCTGTACTCCCATATTATACCTCCTGCCCAAACTGCTGCCAGCTATTGCAATTGTTATCAAGAACCAGACCGCAAATATTGCCTGTTCACTCTCTGAAGCTAAATTTAATAATATCTAAAAAATATAGCGGAAGTGTTACTATACTGCCAGTTTCCTCACACTCTGTATTTCCTTTTAATATAAACAACTGGTCTATTAAACTTTCCTCTAACATAGCCTTACCAGTATTAGCTTTATTTTTACCTGCTTTAACTTCAATACCAATCCTTTTTCCAGACTCTCCACAAAGTACAAAATCTAACTCTCCACCATTACTAGTACAAACAGAAAACATAGGCTCCATTCCAAACACAACATGGGAAGTTTTACCGCCTGGGTAGAACCGGTTACGCAGTACAACATACGCATAATTTTCTACCAGAAAGCCAATGCGGGTTCCGCTATCAAAACCAGACAGCCTTGCGAAATAATTAGCCACACCCGTATCCTGGAAATACATCCTTGCAGACATGGCAGCACTCGTAGGGTCTGCATTAATTAATTTTGTAGAATACCCAATAATTCCTGACTGTCTTAACCATGCAATGGCTTTTGTAACAACTTTCCTAGAAATTTTAATTTTATCTTTTTCAACAAGCCTGCCTATCTCTACAGCCAGGTCTTCCCTGCCTTGTTTCTCCTTCAAAGCAAGAGTGGCAATTGCACCCAGCACCCTTGTCAGGACACTAACATCTTCAATCGTAGTAAAGTACCTTAAAGATTCTGAAACAAAATTATTTACAATCTGTTCAAGTGTATCATAGCACTCACCAATATCTCCGGTTTCTAAGTATTCACGCACAACGGAGGGATATCCGCCTGTCTGCAGGTACACCCCCAGCAAAAAAGCCAGCTCTTCATTGTTTGCATTTTTGTCATAGTATTCCTTTTGCAGCTCTCTTCTTCCTAAAGCGCCTAAAAACTCTGGAAAAGACATAGTGTAGACTGTGACAGAGTATACATCACCTGCTGGTATAAAAAACTCTTTATCTAAAACCTTGCCCAGGTAACTTCCTGTCACAATAACCTTAGTTTTCAAATCCCTTGTCAAGTCTCTGGTTAAATTGTATACCTGTGAAGATTCCTGTATTTCATCTATTAAAACAACCGTATCCTCTGAATCTTTAAAAGCTGGTTCATACATCTTTAACAGCTCGGATATCCATGTTCTGTTTGTATGAGTTCCAAAATATTTATTATGCCACTTTTCTATACAGCATAAAAAATCTGCCCCAGACTGGCCAGCCATATTTACATAAATAAAATTATCAAACTCTTCTTCACAAAATTTTTTCAGTACTGTAGTTTTTCCAACCTGCCTGGCTCCATGTACTTCCAGGGTCAATTTTGAAGTGTTTTTCCATTTTACTAAACTCTTCCATATATCACGCTCAAAGAACATTACAGCACCCCCCTTTTCCAGACTCTCCGCCAAACCCATACCTATTATAACACCTGTACTTAAATGTTACAAGCCTGGCTGCACGTTTCTAAAGGATTGTTAAAGAGGTCTGGAACTTCTTCTGCCTGCACAAAAGTAACTGTGCCAGAACTGCTCTCCTCATAGTTAAAGTCACTTTCAAAATCATCTTCAAAATCCCCCGCAAATCTGCTTTCATTTAAATCAATAACCGTAGCCAGCTCTTTTTCTCCAGCAACTTCTGTGGCATCACACTGTTTAATAAGAGTACCAGGGATTGTAGCAATATGAGACTGGACATAATAACTTGGATTTACAGCAGAATAATAGACAGTTAAATCGTCTATAGCCCTGGTAACAGCAACATACCAAAGCCTTGTTTCACTCTCTTCAAGTTCTTTTGTAACATTATCAGGATACCCCCGGCTCTCTATCAAAGGAAAGTTTGGAAATATATCATTATCCATATAAATAACATAAACATGTTTGAACTCCAGACCTTTCAAACCATGAAATGTAGATAAAGTAACACCAGCTCCTGAAGCGTTATTATTATTACAAACCTGGCGTTTATAACAATAATCATCAAACAGCGCACTGTAAGTACAATCCCTGTTAAAGAAATTGTATACCCTGTCTTCAAAAAGATTATCAATGTCTGTATTCTCATGTGTTGACTTAATAAAATTCCAAAAGTATGCGTGTAACAGGTTAAAAATATCTTCCACATAAGAAGTTAATGGCTGTGTTTTAATCATACCTGAAATATCTAACAGCTTTTTCAAAACATCAGTAAACCCCGAAACATTTAACAGCCTGCCATAATCATACTGGATAAAATGTTTGTGTTCGTTATCCCTGACAAATTTTCTCTTTACAGGGTCGTAACCTAAAACCCCACACAACTGCGCTCTTGTACATGGTAAAACTTTGTACAAATTAAGTGATGCTTCCCTGTCGTAAGGCATTTCCAAAGCTTCAATAACTGAAAATACATGACGGTACAGTTCGTGCTGGAAAGGTTCTGACCCCTGTAAGGAATTAAATGGGATTCTCTTCTCCTCAAGCATTTCTGTTAAAAGCAACGAGCAATCCCTTTCCCTGTAACAGACAACCGTATCATACAAATCATCCCCAGGCAACTGTGACAGTTTCGCAACAAGATTAGAAATCTGTCCTTCTGCTGTATTGTAAGGAATAAAAGACACTGACCCTCCAGGTTTTGAACCCACAATCTGTTTATCAAAACGCAATGTATTTTGTGTTATCACTCTCTTCGCTTCGTCAAGGACAGCTTTTCTGCACCTCCTGTTGTAAGCTAAAGTATAAATTTTCCCATCCTCAAAATTATCTTTAAATTCAAGCAAGCTGTGTATATCTGCACCACGGAAATAATAAATGCTCTGGTCTTCGTCCCCGATACAGTCAAGCATTTTCCCATTACCCACAAGTACTTTTAAAATCTTCCACATTATAGGGGTAAAATCCTGTACCTCATCACAAATCACTACAGAATAATATCTTTGTATATCCTTTAATACCTTTTCATCTGTACTGACAAGCTCATAAAAGCGGACAAGCATATCGCAATAATCATAAGTTTTCTTAGTCTTTTTTGCCACTTCATAGCGTTCAAAACACTTTTCAATAACATTAATCCCAGCTCCTAAACTTCTAAATTTATCTGTATCCTGCATTTCACCTGGACACTTACAGGATTCTTTACAAAGTACATAAAAAGAAAGCAGATTTTTACCAGATAAATCCCCGTCCACTGGTAATTTCAACATCTTATAAGCTAACTTAACAGAGCGTTTCATCATAGCCAGGGATTGTTCCTCTGTAAGAAGTGTAAAGCCGGTCAGACCAAGTTTAGCCACATACTGCTTCCTCCACATATCACAGAAACTATGCATAGTATAAACCCTGATATCATCATCTATAGATAAACCTTTGATATCAGCTGCCTTTAAACGGGCAGTCATCTGCATATGCTTGTTTCTGATATCAGGGACATTATGCCTGTTGTACACTAAACACAAAATTTCTTTTCCTAACATCTTAGAACCTTTACGGCATCTGCTGTTTAAAACAAGTTTAAATAATAATGTTTTTATCTGCATAAGTGTTGTCTTGCCACTCCCCGCTGTAGCAAGTGTAAGTATAGAAGTGTTCATCCCTATTGTGCACAACGCAGCATCAGGAGTCAGCTGGTAGCCAAGCACATCATAAAGCATCTTTACGAAATTTAACCGGACCCGCGGAGATGGCCCACTATAACCAGGCGGGTCTTCAACAAACTTGTATACCTCATCCACAGGAATATCTAAAATATCAGACGGTGTATCATTTTTAAACATAAAATCACCTCCAGCATTTATAATCCAAGTTAAAACTGGTACATACACATGGGTGCGGGCCTCCAAAACACGTCAAGAAATTACACGCTCTTGCCTCATCCAGCGATAAATAAGGCAGCACACCCGTTTCTTTGCTTCCCCGGAACTGCACTGGGGTATAGTACCACAAGCCTAATTCATCTGCCATTACAATATCCTCCGTAACCAAACCTGTTACAGCAGCCAGACGGTTATAAATAATACCATGGGCTGTCCTTGGCAGTTTGTAATGGTTATTCCTGCCAGTTACCCAGTTACGTTTCTGCATGATTTTCTCATAGCTTACCCCATCTTCAAGTAAGAATAAATCCTTAACATCATGGAGCATATTAACATCTACGTATTCTTTAAAAGGTTTAAATCTGGCATTGACAGGCTGTACATTATAAGGATAATTTCCCACAACACCCGTAACATAAGCCATGTATATTACACCGCCAGCCCTGCACAACATTGTATTTGTAACATCAAGTACCCCGTTTACAGGATAATGTGCTTTTCTAAGAACTGCCGCAAACCTGCCAAGTACTTTTCCAAGTTTTAAAATACCCTCCCTTGCCTTTGCAACAGAAACAGCGTTAATGCCAAAAATCTCTTCCATACACAGGAAGAAGTATCCTGTAAACTGGGTCTGCCAGATTAATGCCTTTTTCTTTAATACTATAACAATTGTATATTACCTGCTCCCCTTTTACAGAAAGAATGTCATTAAAAATTGCATTTAAGTTCTTTAAGTTAGCTGTAAGGGAATTTGATTTAATTGACCTCCACGCAAAAAAAACAGCAAAATTTTTATAAGTATACCTGCCAGCTAACCGTCCATTAACATGGGCTGTACGTACTATTTCAGGAAACCCTTTATTAAAAACTATAATGTGGGGCAGGACTTCCCTAAGCAATTCATTATCACATTCCTGCTGTACCAGGCCATTATCGTCTGAGGTGTATTCTTTCTCAATAACAGCATAACGGAAAACAAGGCATCCTATAGCTTCTTTTTCTCTTTCAACTGCAGCCTGCAAATTCTCTAAGCTGTCTAAGTCGTTTTCTTTCAAGATTAAAAGGAAATGTTTGTCCCTGATTTTAACCATATCTTCATTAAATGAAATGCCAAAAAGCCCAAATTCTTTAATTGCAGCATGGTCAATAACTTCTGGAATATCACTCTCTAAACTGACACTATAAAAGCAGTCCTGGCTGTGTCTGCTAAAGAAGTTATAAATCTGCTGGTAAGTCCTGTTTATAATACCATAATCTTTGTCCTGTTTTACCAAAAAATCTTCTTCTGTAACAGTTACTATCCTGCCCATACACACCTCCGTTAAAAATCAAGGATTTTTTCCACCAGCGCACACGTATTCTCCCTGTCTGTTGCAAGATGTATTTCCCGCCGCCCTTTTATGCCCTGGTAAAGCCCAGGATTCTGCGATACAAGTATAACCTGCATATCATTCTCCTCTACTAGTTTTTCAAGACAATCGCCAATTTTAGGCAGGTTATCCATTGATGAGGCACCAAAAGCTTCATCAACGTAAAGCACCTTAATCCCGAGAGTTTTAGTAATGCAGCTGATACTGCTAAAACTTATTAAATATTGTTGTAACTTACCACTACACATAGATGGTGAAAAGACAGAACCCTTTTCATCGGTTATAGTAAGCTTTACAGAATTTTTGCGGTTAAAACTGCAAGTAACTTCCGCCCTGTAACCGTCCTCTGGAAAAATCTCTGCAAGGCTTTCTGTTATTTCCCCGCTAAGAAAACCAAGCCTGGCAGTCCTGAAATCATCATTCTCTTTAACAGCCCTGCTTTGCATTATCCTCAGCACACCAACATACCTGTCCAGGTTTCCCGACAGCTCTTTTAACCCAGCCAGCTGTGTATAAAGCCTGTCTTTATTTTCATTAGCTGCTTTTGCTCTTTCAATATACAGCTCCAAATCACGAAGCTTCCTGCTATAAACATCTTTGTATTTTCTATAATAGTTTATATCCATCACTGCCCCCGTCACCACACAATTATATAATCCCCTGACTTAAACTGGATAAAATTCTTCATAACCCTTAAAGAATATGTTTCTATTTTTAACAAGTTTAAAACTTTAAGAAGGACCGCTACTGGCACACTAAGCTCTTCCATAGAAGCCCCAGCAGCAAGCACAGCATTATTAAAATCTACAGGTATAGTGTAAACACAATGCCCAGTACTGATAACACACTCACAGGTTTTTACATTTATTTTAACAGAGTCAGCATTGATTTTTGTCTTGTAAAGAAACCTAAAGAGATTGTGCAAATTAATATCCGCTGTATATTTAGCGCCAAACCTGCCACTAACCAGTACAGAATAATCCTCAAGAGTTTCCATCCTGGCTTTTTGTACAAAAACTGTAAACCCACCGTTCACAGCAACAAGCATATCCTTTAAACTGCCCACATTATTACTGCATTTCTTCAAGCAAGCCAGAGCCTTATTAGTTACAGTAAAAGACTCAGCAATACCTGCAATCTCCTTGTATACTGCGCCTGCCTCTTTTAACATTACAGCCCCAGCACCACCATCAACTGTAACTAAACCCCCATTAAACCTGGCAATCTGGTACAAACCTTCCAGCAAACCCAGATTAAAAACAGGCAGTCCCTTTATATTCTCTGCAAGAAGAACCCTGTCCGCATAAGAAGAAACCGCTACTACCTGCTGTAAAAAACTGCATGAGTACAGCAGACTGCCTTTCCCGCTGTAGAGTGATATCCTTACTTCCCCATCAGAGCACGCAATTGTTATCACATCTTCCTGTCCGATAGATTTTAAAAAACTTTTACTAATCCTGCAGCTAAAAGACTCCTGGTTAACAGAACACAGAGAGGCTGCCCTGTACTCTGCGTAAACTTCATTACTATTGCTAATAAATTTAACCTGGTTTTTATCCAGAAAAACATCAACAAAATCTATTTCATTAATGCTAAGGAAATTTCCGAAAACCACGACATCTTTAAATTTAATGCTAAACATCTTTTAACTGTTCCTCCAAAAAGCTATGTATCTCTGTGGTATCTTTTTCTAATTTTGACTGGATACTCTTACAATAATCAGGGTCAGCTTTAAGCTTTTCTAAATCCATATCCTTTAGCCAAGCCAAATCAAAGCCATAAGAGCTCATCACTCCTATAGTTTCATCATCCAGATTACCTAAAACTGTTTCTATCTCTTTGCAGGCAGCTTCAGAGGCTGCCAAATCACTCTGGTATCTGGTTCTTTCTTCTATAAGTTTTGTTCTGATTTCTGCTGTTGTCATAGTCCTCCTATCTGATTAAAATATGGAACTGGTCTCTAAGTGCCGTACCAAAAGGGTCGGTTTCCCCTTCCAGCAGACCATCTAAAATTAAGGTAGCAAACCTGTTTTCCGCAAAATATTCCCTCATATTTGTAACAGGGTCATCACCTGCCACTACACTCTGCCGGGCAAGCTTTTGCTCTTTTTGTATCTCATACTTCTCTGCTGCTTTCTCTGCTGCCCTGATATCAAGCACCTCTTCCCGTCCCCCAAGAAAGAACTGGTTATCATCTATTCCCACAAACCTGCCACCCTCTACCTTAACAACAGGTATACGCCTTTCCAGGAATTTATCATTTACCTCACCAGAGTTAGTCCTGCCAAAGGACGCAAGGTAACACAAAAGGCCACCCTCCTCTGTCCTGTAAATGCCATACATCTTATGAAGATGTCCAAAGAAACAATACTGGTATCCCCTGGTTTCCTCCAGCGTAGAACACTGTTTTACAAAAACACCATTCCCAAAAAGCATCTCAGCCGCAGACAACACCTGCCTGCCCACTATCTCCTGGTGGAACAGCCCGACATTAACTTTCCCAGGCTCTGGAGTATTTATTGGAGTTCCCCAGTGGTTAAAGTGGAAAACAACGTCACCACATTCTAACCTGTCCACAACATTAATTATTGGAAGTGTGCCAACAGGTGTCCATACATCAGACCTTAGCTGTTTTAACTTCTCTGACTTTATTTCATCTACAAGGGCGAAGAATGGATTTTCCGGCCAGTAATGAAGCTCATGGTTGCCAATAACAGAATACACTTTTCCAAGCCGGTAAGACCAGTTAAAGAAAAAAGCACTGTCATTGACAGAAGAAAATGTACTCTGGTATCCTCTGTGGAAAACGTCGCCAAGCAACAGTAAATTGACACTATCCCAGCCAGCCTGCTTGTATTTTTCTGCCAAAGACCAACAGTACATTTTAACACTGGAAAGCTCTTCTGCATAATTTTTCCGGTTAGCAAAATTTTTATAATATAAATGTAAATCACTCACAACAAGCCAACAAATCCTATCCACCTGCTACCTCCTTAACCGAACACGCCTTCCCATCAAAAACAACTTCACCCCAGACAGGACACTTAACAACTTCACCACTTGCTACAAACCTTTCCTCCCAAGCATCTACAGAAGCTTTATCTCTTTCTGTGGCACTGATAGCAGTACAGAGTGACTTTACATCTCCAAGTAATAACTCCGCCTCTGCTAAAGCATCAGCAAGTAAGATGCTAACAGGCTCTTTCCCTGCTGCTAACAGGTTAAAACAGCCGGTAATACTCTCCAGGCTCTCAAGAACAGACAAAACTTTACCCCAGTCTTTATGCTGCCTCACAGCTGCCTTGTCTGCTATAGGAATTACTGACAGTAGCAGCTCTTCTACAGCACACAAGGTCTCACACCCTTCAGGCAAAGGACACCTTGTAGTAATTCTCCCCAGACACTCCTGTAAGTTTTCACTAACAGTTAAAGCCTTTGATTCCAATTCCCAAAAATACCTGGGAACAACACCACACTTAGCCATAAAATAAACAAGCGTCCCCAACCAGTCTAAGACATCTGTGACTTTAAGCAGGCTGTTAAAATCTTTATATCTTGAAGCAACACTTCCCGCCTTTACAGCATTCTCAAATACAGTACAACAGTTAAAAAGCCATTCCCCTGCCAGAACCACAATCCTGTACTTCCTCTCAAGAGATTCAACGTCATAATACTCTAATTGTGAAAGCTGCCGCTCCACAAAATTAACAGAATCGGCAGCTCTCATGCTCTTCTCCCTGAACTTTGCCAGCAAGTTATCTACTTTCTCCCTCAGCTCATCTAAAGACTCACAAGTGGCTATCATCTTAACCAGCTCATAATTACTTTTAAGCCTTGGGTTGACTAGAAGAAGTCCCTGGTCCATATCAACAATATTTGCAATAAACGCTTCGGTATTACTTACAAGTAGCCCAAGGTGATTAACCATACGCTCTGGAGGTTCTAAAAACCATGAAAGGGCAGACTTCGCATTTTCAAGGAAAGCATAAACAGTTTTTCCTGGTGTAATCTGCATAACAGCATATGAACCATCATCAAACTTAAAGGTAATCTGTGCTGCACTAGCTCCTCTCCGTATTAAGTCTTTTCGTTCCTCTCTTGTATAATAATCTGCACGCCCTGCAAGTTTAAGGACTTTGTATAATACACTCTTTCCAGTATTATTTTCAGCCACTATCACATTAAGCTTTCCTGTAAAAGAAAGTACACAGTCACCTAAAGACTGGCAGTTTTTAAAACGCACTGCTTCCAGCACACCCATCACTCCTAATAAAGGGGCAGTTTGGGCTGCCCCCAAAAAGTAAAAAACCAGTCTCTACGCTTCTATACTTAAATCTAAACTCTGTAATTCAGCTTCACCACCAGTCACTAAATCATCTGGCCCATCTGAAAAATCATCATCTGTCAAATCATAAGTCTTTGCATCAGCCTTAGCAGCATCACTGTCAAGAGCACCTTCTTCTCTCTCTGAAACACCAGCTTCTATCTCTTCTACAAGTTCATCTCCCTCATCGCCAAAAATAAGTTTAATAAACTCAGCATTGTTCTTAACTACCTCCTGTGTGATAAATTTATCATTATCCATATCAATAACAGTAGGAAGGGCTGCTACAAGCCTTCTTTCAGCTTCTTCATCAAGCACAGACACTCTCATTGAAGCCCTGACTTTGTTTTCAACTTTAGGGTCGCTGTCAATATATTTCCTAAACGCTATGGTAAAATTCTCTACGGCTTCATTTGAATAATTGTTGCTATCAACAGGGACAGGTCTTTCAAATGCTGTTTTCTGCCCAATTTCAGCCTTTCCACGCATAGTAGTATCATCCCCTGTTGTAGGGCAGGTCATATCCAGCTCCCAAAAATCAAAATTATGGTCACAGACAGACCAGGACTTATCCACATATTTAGAAATGCTATTCCTGATAGCAGCCTTGTATCTTGAAATAACCTCATATTCTTTAAAGATTTCTTCACTTGCACCCGAAAGCACATCATCTTTAAGTTTAAAATCATTTCCAAGAGGCAGTTCAAAAAGCCTGACAAAGTTTGCTGGATGGTCATCCTGTACCGGATTCTCCCTGTAAATATCACTCTTTGCCTTTTTGCGCTCATCTTCTGTAACAGGTGGATTAGCGTCTGCAATTGAATCTTCGTAATCCTTTACTTTCTCATAAGCCCTGTCCCTGAAAAATTTATTAGCGGCAAGGAAAACAGGCATTTCCCCAACAACATTGCCTTCTGGGTCTCTCTTCACACTTACAGCATAATCCCTGGCAAAAAGGTTATTTGAATCACTGCCCTGCATTGCAGGAATTTTAATTGAAGTAACTGTTAATGAGAAAATCCTTGGCACCCTGTACTTATCAAAAATTACCCAGTCATCTTTAGTAAAGTGTTCATAATCACTGGTATCCCAGTTAGTGACACCAGCACGCTTCATTAAAGTACTCTTTAAAATCTCAGAGGTATCAGCAAGCCTTTTTAAAGCTAAAGCAACAGTAGTTGCAGAAAATGGAGGCCTGTACTTATTTGACGGGTTAAACCCATCAGGCTCTGCTTTGCCTGTCTGCGGGTCAAAAGGTAATGCAATTTCTGTTTCAAGCAGTAACTTGCTTTTCTTTTTCAAAGCATTTTTAAGCATAGGTAATCTTTTTACTACCCTTTTTGTCTGTAAATCCTCACTACGTAAATTAAGCTGGCTGCTGCCATTTTGTCCTACAGAATCCATTATTGTTATTAATTCTTCCATTGTCATCGCCATAATTTTTTTACCTCACTTCTAATAATTTTTAATCTTCACTTCTCGATCAACACATTTTAATAATTTTTAATCTTTTTTAAATTGGTTCTCATACGTATGAGATTTACTGTTAAAAAGCCATTGTTTGCAACGTTATGCAACAAATTTATTACTTTCCCCCTTTCCTCAGATTTAAGAGCATCATCAATATCTTTTGCTAAGTTCTGTTTAAACAGTTCAAGCCCTGCAAGTTGTTTCTTTAATGTTTCGTATAACTTAGTGCCTGCACTGTCATTATCAGCAATAAGGATTACCCTGCGTACAAACCTTAACTGGACTACTATTTCTGGTGAAACGGACGAACCTAGAAGGGCTAGTGCATTAAACCCGAGTCCCGTTAATGTTATACAGTCAAACAGCCCGTCTACAAGAAAAGCATAGCCATCCTTGACAGACTTTTCATAAATTCCAGGCATTGAATACAAATACCTGCCTTTCTTGTATACCAAACTGTTACTGTATTTGTAGTAATTAGTGGTTTTGCAGCCGCTTTCTTTGGAGCTTAGGTAAATGAACGGGTTAAAGCCTCCAATAGCTACTACCTTCCCTGCCACGTCTGTGATTGGCACAACCAGATTGTTATTCCACTTGCACAAACCCTCATCATCGTAGCAATCGTATCCGTATTCCCTGATAGCGGCACCACAATAAACAGCCAGGTATTCATCATTTGGGATAAAAACAGCCCCAGTTTCCCACAAAACACCAGAATCCATTCCCCTTGCACGTGCCACATTATCTATAAACTTTCTCTGCACTCCGCTGTCTTCACTTCTTATCCTGCGCAAACCATCCCCAACAATTAAATCAAAATTACCTTGCATAAATAACCTCCACATTACACACAAGCGTTTCCTTAAAAGATCTCTCTGCGTTAACTGAAACAATTATTTTATTGCCATTACTGTCAGGCAGCTTTGCTTTGTAGGAAACCTTGCCAGCAGGTGTAGTCCCCGGGTCAAATGAAACAAATACACAAGGAAACCTAAGCTGCTGGTCAGCCGAGGCAGAAAGCAGGTACAAATATACTTTTTCAAAAAAACTGTTGCCTTTCTGTATCTTATCTTTTAAACTATTTGCCCAAAGGACAGCCTCCCGTTCAGTTTCAAAAAATTTTAACTCTTGTGCTGCCATATCAAGCAGATAATTCTTGACACTCCCGTCTTTCTCTAAGACAAAAGCAAAGGTAAAATACCCCTGTTTCCACAAATCCTTAGCATCAGTGTAACAAGTTAAATGTCCTGGATTGTACTCTTCTACATCTAACATAAAGACTTCTTCCTGTCCGGGAGTTCCCCATACAAAAGAATCTAAATCATCTACCACAGTCACACTGGCTAGCTTTCTTTTAGCAGCTTCTAAAACAGTGAAGAGAGTATTTAACTTTTTAATACTCTCTTCAGTAGCAACAAAATCTTTATCTATTAAACTTCTAAGTTTCACAAGTGAATCATCTTTTCCTAGCAGAGTAACGAGGAAATCATATTTTGTCATACCTGGATATTTTCTGGCTGTATTCTTAAAAGTTTCATCAACATTATCCCAGGTATCATAAATTTTATCTAAAACCATTGGATTCACCCCTTTCCATGAAGGTTTTTTACGTACGCCAGATGTCTGTCCCTTGTTTTTGCAGAGAACGCATCCAGCTTCTTAGAAACAATACGCAAAGCATTTAAATCCCATACAACTTCACCAGGCGCAAGTATATAATCTGCAACATTTCCTTCGTCCAGACATGGAAGTTCCAGTTTCGCTGCACTGCTTCTCTCATCTGACAATGTCCCTATACTAAAATCAAAGATACACATTTGTATAAAAGGTATTTTCCCTGGCAGTACAAAATCTTCAACCCAGGGTGTGAATGTATCCAGATGAAGCTTACTTTGCCTGTAAACATCACAAGTAGTTACCTGGTTTTCATATGAAGCCTTCATTGTCCTCTCTAACAAACCACTGCCTGTAAGTTTCTTATCCCCAGAATAGCTCTTGCACTCAAAAAGATAAATACACGCATGTGTGAAAAGCACAAGGTCTATCTCAGTACAAAAGTCACCAGCAACATTAAACCTGTCCTTCACAATAAGACTTTTATTATAAACCCAGCCATTAGTGGCCTTGGGATATTTCCAGGCAGTTTCCAATAATTTCAGCTCCAAAACCGTTTCGCAGATTTCACCATGAAGTGTTGAAACAAAATCAAAATCATCGTGGTGCTGCTTAGACCCTAAAAGTCTTTCTGCCATAGCACACGCACCATCAACGCCAGTCTTTTTTGCACACTGGAATAAAGTATTCCTGGCAGCTTTCTTTCTGGCGGCAAGCTGTTCATTACCATTAGCCATTATTAAGCCTCCATCTCTTCAAATTTAGTTACTGACCTTACAAAACCTTCATATGAAGCTACAGGTGGGTTTACTGGGGAAACTGCCCCAACAGATTTACAATAAACACAAGTGGCGTATTTAGCCAGGTTCGTTGCTTTATTCAATGCATAAACAGTAGTAAGCTTGTACCTTATATATAAGCCTGTCTGGTTATAGTCCTCACCTTCAAAACAAGCTGTACTTACAATAACTCCCTTATAGCCTGCTTCGAGTGATAAAGAATGTAATTCCTGCCTTATTGCAAGTTTTATATGCTCTACGTCTTCTGCCTGGGCAATAGAATAATGGACTTTGTTCCTGCTCTCATCGTAATAAGCAATTACAGTGCCATGCCCTGGGACACAAATATTGTATACCTGCAATTTAAGAACAGAAGGGACAGGCTTGTATACTTTTCCTGAAGTGCCTTCCACTGTGTCAATTCTTGAAGCATTCTCTGCAACACTTTTGTTAAACCGGGCTGTTAAATCTTTATCAGCAACCAGATAATTGTAGCCAAACTCAAATGTCAAAGACAACGGAGTCCAGTCATCAACCAGAATAGTTTTAAAATTTTCAAAAATCCAGGAATCTTTCATTACTTCTTTTTTCATTTTGAAAACAGGCTCATCATGCCTTACGCAGTAAACACAAATATCATCTTCCGTATAACCACGGCTGTAAAAACAATCGAGTATTTTATTTACGGTTAAGATAACAAGTTCACTAGTACCAGACTGCACAGGGCAGTTTAAAGCCCTGTTAACAGTTGCATCTATACTTGACTTCTCAGGACTGGCCTGCTCGTTATTAAAATAACTTGTAATAGTTAACGGAAGCCCAAGCTGGCAAAGGTCATTAAGCCCGCTATAATACGCTTTGTATTTAGGACACCGCATAAGAAACTTTGAAAGTACACTAATAAAAGTATCCTGCTCCTTTATTTTAGACCCCCTCGTTCCATACATTGTAGCAAGAGTCAGCGTTTTATACAGCTTCCTGTCCCTCTTAAACTCTTCATAATCAAACTTATGTCCAAGTTCTTTTGCAACCATGCGGGCAAGTGCCTCATACTTATCCTCGTATTTCAACATAAGCCTGTCATTCTCTTCACTGCGCAGAAAAAGATTATAGGCAACCCTAAAATCAGACTGCGCAAAATCCCCCCAGGCTAAAAGATAACCTTTCTCAACACTAAGGCATGAAGCAGTCCTTTTTGGTATTACAGCAATAATATCAGGGTCTTTGTAGTTATACCGGAAATTAGCCTGCTGGCTGACAGAGTATGTAATCTGGCTTAAAGGCAGTCCGTATTCATTAACAGCAGTCTCATTGCAAAACCTTTCCATTAACTTGTCCATTTTATTAACCAGGCTTAAGAGAGAACGGTGTTCCATATAATATTCAAGAAACTCCGAAGCGTAACCATTCTCATATACCACGCTCAGGCATTTCTTCATATCAATAGAAAGACTGCTGCTGCTCCTGTCCTTTATAAAATAATGTTCTGGCACACCTTCCCAGTCAATCAGGTAACTTAATACCTGTTCTTTAATAATACCCTGCTTACGGCATCTGGTTCTTTGTGCCATAGTGTCAATAGCCATTAATTTAAGAACTCCAGAATCGCCAAACAACATATTCCTTGCCACTTTAAAAGCAGTCCGGTCGTACAGCACATATCCAGACTGCCTTATCCTTTTCTCATACAAATCAAAATTAACTGTTTCATTTGAATATTTTACCATGCAGATACCCCTTAAATTAAAAGTTCCCCATTGCGTGCCATCTTTTTAAATTTAAGACAGCCATCATTTGTGTGGTCTTTGTCAAAGAGCACACACAAAGACTGTGCAACATTATTAGGGTAATAGTCAGCAGCATTCATAGCTGATACTACTTTTGAGTCAGGATTATCAAAAAGTACCCAGCGTGTAGCGTTGGCAACAGGCTTTAAATCATCATATTTAGTAGCAAAGGTAACAATACGTACATTTGCTTTACCAGCGTCAAGCATTACTGATGACAGCTCTTCAACATACTTAGACTTAGAAACCCTGCCCAGGCCAACAATCTGGTCTAAAGTGACAATCCACGCATATAGTACCGGAATCTTTGCTACAGTAAGCTGCACATCATTTACCCCATATTGCCTGCACATTAAAATAATAGCCTTAATACTGGCCTGCCTGGTCTTTTCCCTTGCACTTTCTGTAACTGCTTCGTCCATGCCTAAACCAGACCTGAACCGTTTTTCCCTCTCTGTGATTGCAAAGCACATCGCAAAGCGTTCCCTATTCAAGCCAGTATCAACGCTTTCATCACCTGTAAACATCTCGTCAAATTTTGCATCAGTTCCAGGCTGCCGTTCGCTTACCCCGTCAAAGATTAAGCTGTCAGCTTTTAATAGTAATAAACGCTTATAAACAGTGGCTTTCAGACTGGCAAAAAAGCTGTTATCTTCGTACTGTCCGTCTGTAAAATACAACTGTTTTGGTACAAAATCTTTAATCCCAGAGCTTGCTTCAAAGACACTGTCAGCACACAGAGCCATGTTTTGTGCTCCGCCAGACATCTCAATATTATTCCTTAGTATAATAAAATAACGTACTAAACCATCTATTGTCTTTGAAGTGACTGCCAGGGTTTCCAGGGCTGTACCTGTGTACTCTATCTTTACACACTGGTCAATATCCCTCATAAGAAATGTAGGCTCACCCAAAAAGATTTTATCAGGGCTTAAATGGAAATGTTTAAGAAATTCCTTGTGTTCATCTTCATATACAAGTTTTGACTCGTCATAAAAACTAAGTACTGGCATAACATTAAATTCCCTGCCTTTTTCCATAGCAGCATTTGCTATAATGCGCATCTGGCCATCAGGCGGAAAAGGTATCCTGAACAGTACATTATTTGATTTTCCCTGGTTAACATTATCGTTTAAAATCATATAACCACGCCTGCCATAATTAGCAGCAGCCCCATCATTCTTCAAAACCTGCTCACTTACAGCAGGATAGCAGCCCATAGCCATTCTCAGTTTAATATTCATCAGGATACCCTTAGGCAAATCAGAACCCAGCTCCTGGGATGCCATTAAAAGGTGGCAGCCTGTATTACGCCCCAGCCTGGCAAATGCATCTATAATCGAAAGCAGCTGGTTTAATTTCTTGCCAGCATTTTTAAATAAAGTCTGGAATTCATCAACGATAATTAATATCTGTGCCATATTAAGACCTGTAAACTTCCTGAAATCTGCAATTTTAGCTATGGTATGTCCTGAAGATTTCGTCAGTTCTATAAACAGATGGTTACGTTTCATCATTATCTCTTTCTGCTCATCTAAAACGGAAATAACATAATCAATATCACTAGTAGCCGCTACTGCCGTAATCTGTGGCATAGGAAACTCCGTTGCCATCTTTTTAAATTCAACAATTTTAGGGTCACATAGCACAAGCTCTAAATCCCAGGGCGCATACATATAACACATTCCATAAATATAAGCATTGAGGGTTACGGACTTACCCTGTCCTGTAGACCCAGCCAGTATGCCATGTGGGTTCGTATCACCTATCCTGTAATCACCAATAAACCTGCTGTCTCCGTTCTTATAGCCTGTGACAAGGCGGACATCCTGCCCAGAATCACCAAACCACATAGGCCCGTAAGGCCCTTCTATAGGTTTTTCTATTGTAAAAGTCCTCGCAGGTACAACATTGCCCTGCAGCATAGAAGAAATTGGCGGAGGTATATTAACCTGTCTTGGATATTTTACTTTCTCCTGTTCTAGCATCTTGGACAAAGATTTAGTAAAAAACTTCTCAATAGTAAAAGGTATATTTTGTATTGTATTATAAAAATCAAGATATTTAACTGTATTTTCCAAAATATCTGAATCGGGAATTTTAACCACAACAAACACCCCCTTATCTGGAGCCTAAAACTCCTGACAATACTTTTGAACAAATATCTGCGATAATACGTTCATAATAAATTGCAGACTCCTTAGACGAAAAACGTATTGGCATGGAGGACGCCCTGCCATTTGCAATATAAGTTAAATCCTTGATAAAGTATGGAAGGATTTTAAGAATATTTACACCTGTCTTAGTTACCTTAGACGGGTCTGCGCTTGCAAGGTCATTTAAATCAAGAAGTATAAACTCTTTATACATCCTGCCATCTGGTAGTGGATATTGTTTTTTGGCGTATGCACCAATAACTTTACCATCTGGACTTAAAATCTCCGCAACAGGCTCATGTGGGTTAAACTCTTTAAGTATCTCCACATCACCAGTTAGATGTTGTACTGCCGGCTGATGGGCTTGTGGCTGCAAACCATTTTGTACCTGTTGCTGTGCCACTGCCTGTTGCGCTGTTTTCTGGGCAGACTGCTGGACTGGTCCAGGTACTGCTGTACTTCCAAAAGCATTTATTGCAGGTGTATGGGATGGCCCAGGAACAGGCTGCTGTATTTGCTGTGCAGGCTCATCCAGCACATAAAAACTATTAATGCCTTTCCATCCATCTAAAGCTTTATCCCAGGCTGCAAGCCATTCTTCCCCTTTGCTGCGGAGTTCTGTAACACGCTTAACTACAGGCAACAGTACAGAAGCTACATTCACATTTAAAGCTGCTGCCGTGCTGTAAATGGTAAAATCTGCAACTTTTGCCTTTAACTCAGAAATATCTTTGAGTGCAAAAGCTTTTACTTCATCCGTATAAGCTTTATTGGAAAGCGCTGATACACAAATTGCCATTAAATTCTGCTCTGCATCCGTCTTAGCTGTACCAAAACTAATACAGAGGTCTTTAAGTTCCTGGCTTCTCCAGAAAGGGTTCTGCAGCAGTACGCTGGCATTCGTTTTAAGGTATGTACTAATCTGGTTAAAGGTTAAAACTTCTTTTAAGATATCCGGGTTGTATACAAAACCTGAACCATCCCAGTCTATGCCATCAACAGAAAGCTCCCCTGACTGCACAAGGTTAATTAAGTCCCACATAGAATAGCAGACAGGTATACCTATCTGTCTTCCCGTTTCTTTATGTGTCATCAAACCACGTAATAACACGCCTATAGGTTCATTCCCATAATCAATGCCATCCTGGAGGGACGGAGCTTCTGCGGTAACACCTGCAACAATAACACCCTCTGCTTTGTACTGTTTGCCATTGCTAAGTGTTACTTCATAATCAGAAATCTGTCCAACATTATGTTCAACTGTATTTGTACCAAAGTCAAATATATAAGGATATCCGTCAAAAGCTAATGCTTTAGCTTTACGGCTTCCCCATCTGGCTATTTTAACAATTGCTTCCGGATAAACCTTGTAACCCAGGGAAGCACTTGCGTTTTCAAGAAACTTATTCAGAAAAAGTACAGCATTATCGTAAGAACGCCCGTCACTGTTTTCCCTAAAAGAATACCTTGAAGCCAGAGAGGTATTTACATTCTCATTATCAGCAGCTGTAAGTTTGTCATCACTGTCCACATCTGTATCCACAGTATCTTCAACAAAATTAACAGGTGTGTTAGGATTATGTCCCCAGTGCCAGGCGTATACATTGTCTGCCAGTTCTTCCAGATAAGCCTTAGACATCTCATCAATAATATCACCTTCGGCACCAAACTCCTGTTTAATATTATATTCAATCCATTCCGTCAAAGCCTGGCAATATTTTTTCTCATTCTCCTGTACTGGAAGGAAATTATTGCGGCTGTCACCTTCAATAACAGGTAAAAGATGTGGTGCAACAAGTTTCTTGTAACCGGGTGAATAAGCGTTGGCATCTGTGTAAGGTGTGCAGACAAGCCGTCTGTTAGGTATTAAAGCACTGTAACACTCCGGCTCTATAGAAAGCAAAGCAGTTGCACTTGGTATTTCGATAAACAGCTCATCTGTACACTCATTCTGATGTAATGTAGAATTATCCACATCCGAAATACTCTTAAATACTGTACGGAACTGCTCATTATGCTTACGTATCTGTTTCCGCGTAGCAACTGCAAAATCTTCACTCTCTTCTGAACCCTCAATTAAAGAGGAATTAACGTGTACTGTAAAATCAAAAGGCTCTGCGTTTTCATAAGCACGCTGTGCCTCTAAAAGTTTTATACGGAGCTGTCCATCGTTCTCAGAATATCTTTTAGAAATTATTCCCATTATCTTGTTCTTTAACTGCTCTGGCATTGGCTTGTCTGCCATTCCTGCTTTTTCTAAGGCAGACAGTGCCTGGACATATACCCCGTATACATCAGTGAGATTGGTTATCTTATCAGGATTTAATCCTTTAGGGCTAAATGTAATCACAGGCCTGTTATAACTAGGAAGCCATATCACAGATACCCCGTCCACATCTTCACTAATCTCAGAAAAAGCTGTGGGATTCCTGAAAAAATATTCAGAGGTTTTACCATCACCAGTACTAATAAAAACAGGGATACTATCATCAAAAACAGGGTCATCCAAAGTCTTTACACAAAAATAAACCATTTACTTACTACCTCCATTTTCCATAAATTATTAAAGGAGGCCCGCCTAAACGGACCCCCTTCAAAAAACACCTTCTTGCTCTCCTACAAAACAAGGGAAGCTGAATCAATCTTGCCAGCACTAAATGACGCATCAATTTTAGTAACTTCACCAACATTAGCTTTTTCTACCATACCAGCTATATCATAAGTGGCACTAAAATCTGCAATCACACCATCAACTGATGGACGGTACTCCTCATTCCATGCCTGCTGGAACAACGCACCATTGTGTAATACCTGCTCAATCATATCATTTGGGTCTTCTGTCTTTAAAACACTCCCGATAGTTTCAAGAGCTTCAACACAATCACCACTGGCAGAACTCATAAGTACTGCAATACCTTCTTCAAATTTCTGTTTGTCTAAAACCATTCCCATATCTAACCACCTCCAAATTAAGCATCAACACCAAGAGCATCATAAAGTTTCTTACTCTTATCAAGATAAGCCTCCACACTGTCCATAACCTGGTTATACATTTTAAGGATAGCAGGTACACCTTCCTCTGCAAGCCCCTGGCAGGAACTAATAAGTTTGGTAACACCAGACTGTTTTGCCTGCTCTAAAACATTATCAGCAGCTCCCTGGAGTTTTGAAAATGGCCCGTCTTTTAATGCCTCGTATGAGGCTAAAATTTTACGGTAGCTTTCTGGATTAAAATTTTGTGCCATAACTAAGCACCTCCTCATTTTATTTTTATACACATTACTATGATATTTTTAATGAGAGGAACTAGGTTATTTCATTTCAAGGTTTTACAGCATTAAGGGACAAAAAAGCCAGCAATTAACTGCTTTTTTTAACAGGAGGCCTTACTTTTGTTCTTGCCCTTGTACCTGCCAGCTGTGCTTGTGGTGCTGGCTGTGTTTGTGCCTGCGGCTCTATTTTCTTTAAAGGAGTCCTTACAAAAGATTTCTGTTGCTTCACTGCCTTTTCTTCTTCAGTCTTCTCTTCAATAAGGTCAACCAGCCAGGTTTTAGCTTTAGGTTTAGCACCCCTCTTATCTAAGGTATAAATTTTAGGGATTGGCTCTAAAACCTGCGAAGCTCTTGCACCCATTTTTATACAGTCGTCTTCCTTAACAAAGCAATGCAGATACACACCCAAATCACCACCATTCTGGGCTATCTGTGCAAATGTACGGTTTTGTAAAAGACTAGTGTCCATGCCAAGGGCAAACACAAAACTATATGTTTCTGTGAGTGATTCTATACTCAGCATATACTTATTATATTCTGCAATATTGTCATATTCTTTAAAGATTTCCATACGTCTGTTATCAACATCTTCTTTGTATTCTGGAAACACTCCTGTAAATTCAGCTTCAGTGGTAAAAATTCTAAACAACTTTCCGATTGAAACAAGTTTCTGTGGGTTCTCTGGCTGAAACCTCAGAAAATCACGCCCCATAGCTATAGGGTCATAAATATCAACTACATAGGCGAAGGGGTTCAGCCTGGTACGTAGCTGCAATAATATTAACTTTATAAAATCGTAAACATCTTCTTCTTCCTGGTAAATAAAAAAACAGGAAGTTTTTGGGTGTGTGAAAAAATCAAGTTTATCATTCTCTACATTCTGGAGAAACTTGGGGTCAAACTCATAGGATTCACCAATCTTAGACGCATCAAGATATTGTGCCTGCATCTGGACTAAAGCTGAGTTAAGGAGTTCCCTCTGCTTATTCAGTAAATCCTGGTTCTTTGCTATGTCTTTCTCTATCCTGGCTATCTTTGCCACCAGGTTGCGTTCCCTAATCTCCTTTTGTACTTTTCCGGTTTCATATTGCCGTCTGATTTCAGTATCATCAAATTTAAAAGTATCACCAGCTGAACCAGCCACCCTTGCTATATCATTTTGTACCTGTTCCATCTGGTTGTTTGTCCTTGCAACACAGTTATCATATTCTGTCTTTAATTCCTGTTTTCTTTGTTCAATATTTTCTAATATCTGCTGGCGTATTACAGCCTCTATACCATCTACATTATCCCGTACTGTTTTCTGGATTAACAGAATCTTAAACAACGAGTAATGCCTCATCAAATTTAAAACTAAAGCTACAGACAACCCACACAAATAAACAGGAAACGCATATTTAAAAGCAAGAAATATTAATACCATAACAAGTACAGCAATAACAGCGTCTGCATTTGTATTTGAAGTCCCTGCCCCAATCTTAGGCGACATTATGGCAGATTGCACTCGGTTTACCACCTTAGTAATCTTACCGCTGTACTTAGAAATATTTTCTGTTTTCTTTTCACAAATATTAAAATAATCTATCACATCTTCTAACTTTCCTGTGTCTTCTATAATACTGGGAACAGACAGCTGGCTTTCCAGCTCATTATAAAACCTCTCACCTACAATGCTTATAATAAGCTCTTTAAGCTTATCTGCTGATTCTCTTACAGTATCAAGTATTTCCTGCTTGCTGGAACTGTCTTGCATTGCATTATCCACAGTTAAAGATTCTGTTTCTTCCACATATTTGTCTTTTAACTTGCCTAACTCTGCTGACAAAGCAGCCCGCTTCTCTTCTAAAGGCCTTAAAAGCTCTTCTGTATACTTCTTCCTGTCCTGCTGCTCCCTTTTAGCCTTAGCAGCAAAAAAGTTACTTTCAGAATCTTTTTTCTCATTATACAGAGTTTGTAAATCCTGTTCACAGGTAACTTTTTCACGCCGCTGCTTGCTGATTGCCTGGCTTAATTTATTTATTTCCTGCTTTACGCTTGTATAGTTCATTTACAAACACCTGCGCTTTTTACTGGCTAAAATAAGCCATGTCACCATAGCATCGTATAAAGCATTATGAAAACGTACCTCTGGCGGGCTCTCTGTAAGTTTTAAAAGTTTCTGGAACATCTGCTCGAGCTCATCCTGGGAATGTGGTAACTCTTTTGCAGCTTCTATAAGCTTTTTACGGATACCATTATTTTCAGCAGCAACCAGCTGCATTACATCAAGATTATAAATACCTTCACCCTTGCCAAGACTTATCGTTTTACTGCCAAAATTGTGAACAGGCAATCCATTATTAACAAGTGTGTTATTAATCATCCTGCAATCAAAACCCACGTTATAACCAATCCATGTTAAACTAGTACACTTAAATATGGGGATGGAATAATAATAATCTTCAAAAAACTTGCCTTTGCTTAACTTATGCAGAAGCTCACCATCCAGGCACGTAATCTTTGTTACTTCCGGATTGACAAGTACTTGCGTCTGGCAGTAGAAATTAATAATTTTAACAAGGTCAAGCTTTTCATTTAAAAGAAGCCCTGCAAATTGTACAACTTCATCAGAAGCAGACAGCCCTGTAGTTTCTGTGTCAAAAACAATGTATTGCATCTACGCACCTCCCTGTTCCAGGACTGCCACCTGCCACAAAACTACTAACATCTAAAGGTTCTCTTAAAGTATTAACTGTGTCAGAAAGAAAATGGAACGCCTCTTCAAAAAACCAGGCACTGCCCTTTCTGTACGCAATTTGTGAACCAAACTTGTAAAAAATACACTGGAGGTTTTCATATAATTTAAGAAAATCAGGTATTTTAACAAATTTAGTATTTAACAAATCCGCATAAGTTTTTCCCATTGCAGCTGCATATTCTAACAAATTTTTATAAGTTTCCGGGTCATTTTCTGAAAGGAATATTAATGAATCTGCTGGCATCTTATAGAACCAGCCATTACCTTCCCCCTTATGCAAAGCCAGCCGGAAAGCTTCCCTGTTAATAGCTTCTTTGTCACTGCTGCTAATCTCAAAACTGGTGTATAAAGTTTTATTCAATATTACAGGCTGTCTGCATGGAGCAGTTTTAAATTTGACAAAACACTTTTTTATACCCTCATTATCAAGGACTTTTTCCAGCGAAGAATTAACATGGTTAAAGAGCCAGAAAGGAAGCAGCTCATAACCATTCTTTCCCTGCACCACATTAGTTAAATCATTCTTATAAAATTCAGCAACCAGAAATTCTAATCCCCGGACACCATTAATTTTTAGCTTACCTGCAGGTCTTTTTAATTTGCGCAGTTTACCAATCTTTAATTCATCAGCAGCATCTTTAAGATTATCTGATTTAAGACCTTCAAGCACTGTTTCATCACCTTTAATAACCGCAAGCTTATTCTCAAATTCTTTTTTATCCCTGTAGCCTAAAACCTGGTAGCCAGCTTCCTCCACACTAATACTGTTCTTCTTTGCAAGGTCTGCCAAGGCGTGGCCTATACAAGAAGCCTCCACACCATTAAAACCACCATTTCTTTCAAAATAATTACAAACTAAATCCCTGAAAATCATATGGCAACAACCTCCTTTTCAAGTATCCGTTCCAGTAATTCTGCCAAAATAGTGCTAAATGGCTGCTGTACATCTAAAGATGAATCATGTACCAGCTCTGTAACCATAAGCGACTGTATTATTACGAACAATGCTGTGCCATTACAGCCAATCGTGCCAAATAGCAGCACCTAAGAGGCTGGACTTTTCCAGCCCTCCACAATATTCATCACGCAAATCATTAAATTCTTGTACAACCTCTTCTGGCAATACAGAAGACAAAAAAACTTCACCAGACTGCATACAATATAAAAACTGCATTAAAACCATTTCAAAAGCAGACTGGTAAAACACAACTTTATATTCATCAGCAAGTCCATGGTCTGTGTAATACACAGCACGAATATTTTTCATAAGCAGACCTCCATTTCCAAATTAATTTATAAACTGGCGGCCTTTACATATTCGTAGTAAGCAGCCGCTGTTTTCTTCGTGTCATCATCAATATAAGTACAACCAACATTAGACAAAACAGAAGCATTAGTTTTACAAAAATAAAACAGGCTGCTCTGTTTCTCATAAGTGCCAAGTTCCCTTAAAGCCCTTTGTGCATCGGAACGGGCTGTATCTGTAATATCTTCCTGTTTCAGTAAATTCTGGTACTTTGCCACTACAGAAACAAATTCAGGCTCACTAAAAACAGGGCGTCTGACAATAACTAAATCCTCGTCGTTATCAGGACGCACAATTACATTGCGCCCCTCTGACGGAAAATAAAGGTTATCAGGAAATAAAAGACCCACGAAAACCTTATATAAAAATGACGATGTAAACCGCATAAACCTGTCCATATGCAAAGCCTCACAGATTTCCCTGTGTGTTAGATAATAACAGGAGAGGCTTCCTCTTTCTTCATACCTGCCTTTCCCGGCAGCTTTCTTGTATAAATCTGTCTTTAGGACTAATGGGTTTGACAAAAGCGGGTTATATACCTTTGTGTAATTTAAGAAAACAGGTATAAACGAACTCTGGATACCATAAAAATCCTTTGAACGGTATTTTAATTTATTCAGAAATTTACGCGACCTGCTCTCAAAGAACAAAGCGTCATAATCAGCATATGAATTATTCTTAAAAGCTTCCCTTAATTTCCTGCAGTCCTCTTCACTTAAATAATCCCTGCCAAACTTAAATGTGGTTACAACTGAATTGTAATTCTCCCCGACCAGCTTTCTAGTATTTGCGTATAAGTGTGACTCCAAAAGCAAACACCGCATCTCGTTACACACAGAAATAGTACAGCAGCTAAGAGAAGCTTCGCCTGGAACTTTAACACCATATAATTCATTTGAAAGCAATGCATATACAAGATATTCATAAAAGTTAGGTAAATCAACTCTCGTTTTCTGTGTAACTGTTCCTGCTGCAGACTGCCTTGTGTAAAAAATTAATTCCGGGTCTCGTCCAGGTGCACCAGTATCCAGCGCAGCATAAACAAGTTTGCCTGCCCTAAGTTCTGGTCTGCCGTTAAGAATTACAGTAACTTCGTTTAAAGAGCTGTTTTCTATAGCTGCCATTATACGTTTGCTTACAGCACGCTCACTCATACCATTACCCCCTGACTGTGGTTACCCCAGTTTCATTAGACCCATATAATACAGGACTAAGAAGTGAAACTATCTGTACCTGGGTAACACTTGTAAAAATTTTCATTCTATGTAAATATAAATCGTTGTAAAATAATTGCCCGGAATAAATATTGGTTACACTGATACAATTAGTAACAATATCTGTTACACTATCAGAAGACATCAGTATGTTAACAAGGCAATTAAGCGTTACAGCACTCACTTTGTCAAGTTTTAAACTTCTTACAAACTGCTGTGCTTCCTCTAAAGTTTTATACTTCTGCTTTATATCTTTAGCAGATTCTATAAAAGCCCCAATTACACTAGAGGACAGTTTCTTATAACTTGGTTCAAAGCTGATTGATTTTATATTATGCTGGTGTGTGCCATTATCTACCCATGTGAGGTTTCCAGCCCCTGTGTAATATTGCTTCTGCAGTGTAGCCACCGCACGCAGCATACTGTCATAAACAACATGCATACAGGCAGCTTTATTTAACAATGCCTGTGAAATGATGGATACTGGCTCTGCCACTCCTAAACTCTCTACATAGAATATTCTGTATTCCACATTATTAATTTTTTTGGTACTAATATACTGTGCCTCCATTTCCAGCTGATGGTTTGCAGGAACTAAAAAATAAAATGGCATAAACTTTAAAACACCATCTATCTCCTGGATTAAATAATGGTTGCGGAGCTCCTTGTTAAATACTTCCCTGGTATAGACGGACAAAGATGACTGGCTGAAAGCTATTTTAGTAAACGGAGTTATTCCGTCCAAAACCGTAAGTGTTTCTGTTCCAGAAAGTGCCAGCTCATCTGCTATAACATAAAAAGAATTGCCAGCCCCATATCTTAAAAAAGCAAAAAGGCTTGTTACAGAACTTTTAAAACTGTAATCCCTGACATCTTCTTTCTTCGCTATGGATTCCTTTATTTTTTCATCAATAACGTATCTTCCTACTGGCGCACACTTTAAATAACAGTCTTTAACTGAAAAATCTGTAATGTATTCATCACTTTCTGCAAATTCTGTTAATTCTTGTAAATTTACGCATTTTAAACTAATCTCTGTGTAACTCTTGTTAGACAGGACAACCTCATAAAAAATAGATTCATCATTTTCATCTGTATAAACAGTGTTTAAAAAACAGTATTGCATATTCCACCTCTCTATAACCATCATTTATCTACCGCTTCTATGGCAGCCAGTACTGCATTAAACCTGTCACTGCCCCAGAACGCCTTCTCTTTTAAAGTAACTTTGCCATCCTTAGCTTCCAAAAACTTATTACATTCATCATTGCTGTCCATATTAAAACACTCCATTAAAATAGTGGGCACTTCCGCAAAATTAGTGGTTGTATAACCATCTGTAACATTTATCTTATTACGGCTTCTTAAAACACCGCTGCCTGCTTTATCTTTAAACGCTTCTGCAGCCTTCTTGCTATCTTCTGCTACACCAGAAACATCTTTAGATGGGACAATTAAATGACCCCCTTTACTGTTGCCTGCCGAGTCACAGTGGACAACAATATGAAGTACAGCCTGCTTCTCTGCTGCAAAAAGACTGATATTTTTGTTTGAATATTCAGTCCCGTTCTGAAGCTGCTGCGTGTTTTTACTTTGCTTTGACTTGATTACGGTATAGCCTTCCTTTGCCAGCTTCTTTGCAAGCGACGTCGTAATTAAATAATTTAATTCATATTCAGGAATGCTAGTACCACCCACAGAAGCTGAACCGCCAGCCGTAGCTTTTGCTTTAAAGAAAATACCTGCATCACCACCAGCCCAGGTGTTGCGGTTACTTGGCACAACACTGGTATCAACTTTACTGCTGCTGTCCCTGTAACAGTATTTATTGCCCCAGCCACTCCAAAGCTTAGTGTTTTCTTTTCTTGCCTCATTCATAACCTGGACAAATCCATCAAGCTTTTTACTATACTTTTTATAAAATTTTATTCTCCTGTCCTTGTTTATAGTGCCTGATAAAAAAGAACCCACAGACGCTTTTAAATAAACACCATTACTCTCTTCAACTAATTTATTATTTTTAACAAATCCATACCGGGCTAAAGTAACAGCTATCTTCTTGTAAATTTCATCTTCACCGTCGCCACTTTTAATTTCCTGCCCAGCTTTTTTGCACAAATCACCCATAACGGTATCACTCTTGTAAAACCTGGATTGTTTAAGCTTAACTTTGCCACTGTCACCAGGAGTACTCCCAGTAATCCAGTAAATAAAATTAGCTGCTGCTTTAAAATATAGCTGGTCTTCTACAAATTCATAATCAGCATTTCCTGTAAGGCAATGCCCAGAAGTAAGTACAATCTTAGTGCCACTTTCAACAGCACTGCCTGGCTGTGCTGGCTGTAAGGTTACAGCAGGGGCAGCTGGAACCACAATCCCGCTATTTTCCGGACCATCTAAATTATAAGCAGTCTTTTCATCTTTTGGGGCTTTATCAACTTCTTTAACATCATAATTATAAAAAATTAAACCCTCTTCATTACCCTGGGGTTCTGTTGGTAAGTCACCACCAACGATTCCCTGTTTCCCAGTGCCAAACATATCCTCACCGAGCTTTAACACATATCTGCCCGCTGTACCAAAGTAACCAGTACTGTCATCGGTGCATCCTGTCAAAAGACTACAGCAAACTAAAAGCCCAACGCCCGCTCTTAATATTTTAATAGGTCAACACCTCCTGTTTTCGCTACAGCGCCAACTATTAAAGAGTTATTAACAAGCACAAGGTCAACGCCAGACTTTGCCTGCCTGACAGCACCAGTCACAAGATGTGAGTAAATGCTCTTGCCCCCGCCGTATCCACAAACACATTTAACAGCGTCCAGTATAATATGAAAATGTACATCCTCCCTGTATTTTTTATTTAAACTTTCAAAGACAGAAAATATGCTTACATCTTCCAGCAGTTCACTATTCTGTTTACAGGTAAGAACTTTATACTCTGTTTCCAGTACGGCAAAGAAAACTTTTAACAACACAATAAAATCGTCTTTATTAAACACAGTATTATATGCAACTAAAGTATCTGCAGCTATTTCTGCCATCTTTAAGAAAGCACCTGCCCTACCATGTCCAATATCAACAAAAATACCAGCCCTGTATTCAGGCGGAAGTTCCCATTCTTTTCCAAAAACCAGCGCTCCAAGTTCCATAACTGTATGTGTAGAATATTTAATTTCACCAACAAACCGTTTTCTGTCAAATTCACCTGTATATTCCTGTATACCTGTTTTACCATCAATAATTAAGCTATATCCGCCATTGAAAACCTGCGGCACAAAATTCACACGCACAGCCTTGCCTTTAAACTGCGAAATTTTTAAACCACTAAAAACAAAATCTTTCACATCAAACAAGTATGCACTTAAAACATTAGCATCTACATCTTTTAAAAAAAATTTTGCAAAACCGGAATTTGTTTTAGAAATTCCGGCATTAGAATTTAACACATATGCTATCTTTGAATAAGCCATTCCTTCAACCAAATCGGAAAACCTCAAGTATCCGCTCTCAACACTATCTGTATTAAACCCGCCAACTTTAGAAATCTCCATTTTAACTATCCCCGCTTTCAAAATAATAATGGGATTTATCTACTAAAAGAAACGCTGTGAAAACAACATCCATAACCACTAATGTCAAAAACACTTTCCAGTTCATAACATCACGTTTAGTTAAATAAAAATACCCCGTTTCTACAATCCGCAATAAACCAACAGCGAGGAAAGGAATATTAAACTCATAATGTACAGTATTGTCTAAATCATCAGAAACTGGTATCTTAAAATAACCAGACTGTGAAAGAATCCCATATAACCACAATCCTTCTATGACAAACTGTAAAATAAAAGTATTAAACCTCTTTGTACTATACAAAGGGAGCGCAAAATTAAAAACAACTATTATTAAAAACAACACCCTTGCTATATAAACATTTGCCATTAGCCTCCGCACAAGTAATCACCTCGCATTGTAAATATCCTCTAGTATATCTTCTGTATCAAAATCATCTGTAAAATCTGCATTCATTCCAACATCTTCTACATCTGGCCTGGTACTATCCACACTTTCTGGCTTTCCTGCATTATCCCATGCCTCTTGCAAAGCTTTAGCATCAATATTACCAGCAAAAGGAGAAACAGACTCTCCACCATCTAAGCCAGGGAATTCAATTCTCTCTTTAATTTCATCACTGTTCTTTGTAAAAACCCCTTCTGTCATTCTGTCCAGCTCCATCTGTGGGTCAAAATCCATAATATCCGGTGTTACATCTTCAGGGTCTCCTTTTATCCCACTTTCTACATGCATGGCACTTTCTGGAGCATTTTTTTCTGTAGTATTTTCAACGGTTTCATAAAGTAATCTCTCTGTAGACTCATCTAAAGTAATAGTGGATAAGTCTACAGTACAAATTACAATAATTATAACAGCAAAAACTAACAAGTTTCCTACCATTACCAGCATAGTTTACTCACCGCCTGGATTATCTTGCCTTTTGCCAGAACTTCCTCCAGAACCACCACCATCTTTAAAAACATTCTTTCCTCCCATTGCAACCATAGCCACAAGAACTACCGCACCTAAAATCAAATATCCCATAAACAAACCTCCTTTTAAAAAGTAATATATTTAACCAGAATATCTGGATTTCTCACATCTATTTCTTTCCTCTGCCCTTCTTTTTCTAAAAGAAAAACCTTGTAGTATTGGGAAACATACCCCAAATCCAACAAGGTTTGTAAATTAAATGCAAGGCTGCCCACCAGAACTAACTCCCCCTCTACTGTACAATACAAAGGAAGGATTTTATCCTGGCAGAAATCTGGTTTCTGGTTTCTAAAAAACAGGAACTCCTCCTCTGTGTCAATGCCATCCACAAGAATAGCAGGATATCTTTCACAAACAGGCACATTCCCTGAAACTGTCTTAAACTCTATTTCATTTAAATCAGGAACTTCTTCCTCAGGCAAAGTATCATCAGTTAAATCAAAATCTGAAACATCAAAATCCTGGAAACAGTCCTCTGGTACAAAATCATCTTCAAAATCTGACACAAAGCCTCCTACTTCCTTTCAGGTAAAATCTCAAGAACAAGTTTGTTTTTGGCAGTAACGTATAACTTCTCTTTATAATTTCTGAAACGTGCCATCACATAAGTCCATTCATCTTCTGATAAAGCTAATGTATGGTAATCACTGTCCCTGTACACCACTGTTGTATTAAGTTCCTCATGGAAAGGTATGCCAGAAGTAAGTGCTTTCATAATCCTGACATAAAACTTATCAATAACAGACTCCCTCAATTTGTGTGACATAGCATACCGCTCACCGCCAAATTCAAAAATTTTGTGTCTTGCCAGGCTGGATACTTCTGGTGCAATGCTTCCCATCTTAAATGGGATTACAGACTGTCCTGTAGCAGTTTCCAAAGCTTCAAAAATATCTGACAGCCTGCCATGTTCATCATTAATAACTGGTAGTACAGCAGCCTCCGCATTAACTGCCATAATATCTACAGGAATTTCCTGCTGTTCACCAGGCTCTGCCACAGTTAAATCATCCACAGTATCTTCCTCTTCAAAATCTTGTATTGCTTCTGCTTCTGTACTAAACTCTTTTCTAAGCACATCACAAATAGTTATACTAGTTTTCCGCTCCATTCTAAGTCCTCCTATCTTTCAACAAATGCAGCTTCTGTATCTGCCGGCTTTAGCCTGTCCATATTAGATGCTTTTGTCCACATAACCATTAAAGGACAAATCCTTATAAAGGGTACAAGCAACAAGACATAACACACTATAGTTTCCAGCTTTCCAGCAGACGCTGAATATCTCTCCATAACCAGGACATTCAGTTCGTGTAAAAGCCTGCAAAACCCAAAACCAAACACAAAGCTGGTTACCACAAGGACAGCAATAAAAACAGCAGTAATATTATATCCCCAGAACATACCTGCCTTTAAACCAAAAACGGAACCAACAGCGCTGCCAGGTACAAACCTCAATAAGAAAACTATTACAGAAATAAGTGACATGGCTAAAGCTGCATAATAATTAGCACCACTAAACATCTGTATTTCATTAACAACGGGTATCCACTTGGTAATCCCAATTTGCTGGTCATAAAGGGCATATAAATGCCCACAAAGATTAGGCGCAATAAACAGATAATGCAGCAAAACAACAACGGCAAGAATTATCTGTACAGACAGCCTGCCAAGACCAAACATAAAAAATACAGTAACAGCTATAAGCCCTGTAATAATAAGCAGCTTTAATATTTTATCTTTATCTTTTTTATTCATATTGCCTCCTTGCCGAAAGATAATATTTTCTTGCCAGCTACAAAATTACAAAATTCATCCAGCATTCTTGTAATACGTACTAACTCGGCATCAGTCCCAGCGCTCCTTACGTAACTAAGCATAAATTCCTTAATTACAGTAGGGGCATAACGCTCAACTAGCTGGGCTGCTGCAAATTTTGAATCATTTGTAAGTATCTCAAACCCCTCTGCATCTTTTTGCTCAATAACAGAAGATGCTGCTACAACCTGGCTGACCAACTCACTTAAATGGCTGAACGGTACTATGACCTTGCCATTCCTAAACTGAAGGGCAGAGATGTCCATATCAGCACACTCAACACCGTATACCTCGTCAGGATTTAAAACAACCTTACTACCGTTAAAGTATGTATCTTCTGGCTCTTCTTCATCTGTAAACGGTACAAGTGGCTGGTCATCTACAGGCTCTCTTTCATCTTTAAGCTGTACTGGCTTCCCACCTGCAGGCTCTTCTTCCTTCGCAAGCTGCACTGGTTGTTTCTCTCCTGCGGATTCCTCTTCCGTAAGTTGTACTAACGGTGTCTCCTCCGCAGGTTCTTCTGTATCTTCTGTGGTGTCTGTTACAAAAATAGAAGTACGGCCACCATCACTAAAATCGTCCTGTACATCTTCAAAATCATCTTGTGGGTCACCAAAACTGTCCTGTGGTTCTTCCTCATCATCACCATATGCCGCATTTAAACTCTCTGGTATTTCCATGCTGGCAGGCAGGCTCTCTTCTTCCTGTCTGCCAATGTCCTGCGTCAAACCTGGAGTCCAGGTACGGGCTTCGGGTGCCTGTTCCACAGAACGCTCCAAAAAAGGTGACACACCATACTTGTCAAGAAATGCCTGTACAGAGCCGCAGCTCTTCACAAACTCCTGTGTAAACGAATTAATATTCATCGTACTTCTTATAAGGATAAAACCAAATGCAGGACTATCTCCGCTAAACGTGCCCTTAATATAATCCAAAATATCCTTCATATTCTCTGAAGTCCACGCAAGAACTTCTGGTAAATTTTTTCTGGCACAAACAATAATGTAACCTGACAAAGCAGTGTCATACTCTTTACACTCCTCTACAAGCACACAATCTTCTTCCTCCAAAGTACCCGTTCCATGTTCTACTTTCAGAAATTTACAAATCTCTGTCATTATCCTATCCCCCTAACTTTATTAATTGAATAATTTTATAAATACATAACCTGTCGGAAGTGTCAAGCAAGGCAAAATGCTGCCTCACATATTCAATAAACTCTAAAGAAACATTGCCAGTCCGGGATAACTTGCTAACCACCTGGCTGGCAGTTACTTTACTTAACCTGCTATCTTTATTTACCAATAAAAATTCATCAACATTCTGTAGCGTAAGCAGACCAAGCCCTGTCCACTCCCATATAGCTAACCACACATCAAGCTGCCCAACCAGATATTTAACAAGCCAGCCAACTCCCCACTGGTACTGCATAATAACATCAATAACACCACTATACCGCACAGAACGCCTTGCACAGCCCAAAATATAAGGCACAATATCACTGACATTTGTAGTGTTGGCAGCCCTTACGTATTTTGCCACATCACTTTTCTTTACATCACCAAGGATACTTAAAGTGCCAATGGCAGCCACAATGGAATTAAGCTTCCATGAAACTCTTTCACCAATAGCTGCAGCCACATCTTTACTGCATTTTAATTCCGAACAAATCCAGGAAACCAGTTCCTCCTTGCCCAGATTGTAATTGTCAATAAAGGTTACATCTAAATCTGCAAGTGCATGCAATGCCTTTTCTTTCTCTGAATTTGAAGTAACTCTTACAACCACATAATTGTTACCAAGGCTGTCCAGTTTTTTAACCACACCCGCCCGGACAGACACAGGACACTCAATAAGCCAGCCAGCTGTAAACAGAGGTGGTTTGCTAAACTTAGCCACAAGGTCAGATAAGTTGTCCCTGGGACTGACAACAGCACAGCTTGACTTTGGATATTTTGCTTTCAGCTCGTCTAAAAACGGAAGTATAATATTAGATGGGCTTTCCAATAACACAATTACCATAATTAAACCCCCAGAATTTTCTTAGCAGTTTTCCCGTTCACTTTTTCAATTACTTCTTCCATCATTTCTTCATAACCTGATACATTAGACTCTGCTGGCTGTTCTGCCAGGGCTTCTATCTCCCCTGCCATTAAAGAAAGTAATTCTGCCTTTCTTTTTGAAGGTTTTGTTCCAATCCCGTCATAAATACTTAACATACCAGCATCAGCTTTCCTGCTGTAAGCATTTACCACACTGCCTGCAGAAGTGAAATAATTACCACTAAGTATCCTGTAAAAGTCCTTACACAAACTAAGTTCCAGGTTATTACCATCCGCAAATATAGTACTGCTCTCAACAACATTTAATATTGAATCAGAAACATTTAAAAATTGCTGTAAAACCTTACGGTTGCCAGTACCATTAATAAACTGTAGAGCCCACCCAATAAACACTGATGTACTATAAGACTGGTATTCTATACCACTAAAAGCAGCTACAGCAACCAAAACAAGCACATCTTCCGAGATACACATAAATTTTTCCAGATAATCGTCAGAATGTGCATAATCATATTGCCCCTCTTCAGCTTGCATTAACCTTGTAACATAACTGGTAATATTTTCGTCTTTATGGCGTTTTAAAATCCATCTGCCGAAAGTAAAGAGTTCCAGCTCATCACTGTATTCTCCAAGTTCTTCTGGACTAAAACCACACAGATAATATTCATATTCTTTCTTTCCAGAAATTTCTTCTGCAGCCAGCAGAAGAAGCCGTTTTCTTGCAGATTCATATTCTAAAGCTAAATCATTTGGAATAACGTATTCCAATTCCTCAGGAAGTTCCCTTGCACACTTTAGAAACCTGTAATAATTTAAATTTTGTACCTGTACACAACATTTACGCACAGCTGCGTGCAAATCATTTACAGGCGCAACGGTTACAGACAAGTTACGTGGAACTTTGTAATTCACCCCGCATGTCTTGAAGAATTTTCCTAACCTGTATTCTATAGAAGAAAGAATACCTGCTTTACCAGTCTTTTTTCTTAACAGGTCGTCAAGATACCCAGAATCCAGTACCCTGTATGACTTCCAAACTTCGTAATATTCACCTGCATAATTATTAATTAACATCTTGTCACTGATTGCGTCAGCCAGTTTCCAAATTTCATCATCACAAATATATCTGTCAAAATCGCCAGCTTTCACACTTGATACATTAATTATCTTCCAATAACCAAATGCTTCCTTGTAAAAGTCTATAAATTTTAAAGCGGCTTTTCTCTTTGAATTACGGCTGGCTAAAGATTTTTCCAAATATACAGAGTTATTGATTAATCTTAAAATCCTCTCTTCTTCTGTTTTACTATAGTCAAATCCAAGCCCATAAACGGTATCCATATGTACACACAACACCGCAAGATTTGCTTTTCTGTCAGGTTCAAGGTATGGTATGGACTTCTCTGTCAAACCATTAAGCAAAAGAAGTGTCTGTTCAAGGTCTATAATCTCTGCATAATCCAGACAGTCACTAAGCACAGGGTTCTCCTGCACATGGTATATAAAGGAAAGAAGTGCTTTGCTCTTCTCTTCTTCATAAGATTTACTTAATGCATTAAGAATAATGGCTGCTAGCGTACTATCAGGTAAAGCACGTTTTTCCCACACATCTGTGAAACTACTAAAATTACTTTCTGCATTACTGCCAGACACAACAGGACTTCCGTCCACTGCAAGGCTGTCTGAAGTTCTCTTCCCGAACGTTTTTAGTCTGTCCTTAAACCTCGCAACAGCCTCTAAAAACTCAACAGAATCAAACTTAACCATAGAGATTGCAGGCTGTTCCTGTACTGCTGGCATATTATCACTGCCAGCACCCTGGTACTCCCTGATTAAAAAAGGCACTGCTGCAGAAAGCCCGGCAACAGGCGGCTCAATTACAAGACAGGCTGCTCCTGAACAAAGCTGTGTAACCTGCTGCATAGCACTGGCCAAAACACTGGACCTGCTTGTAGCTGCATTAGGCAGTTTATAATTTTCTATTACAGCATTATCAATCTCTTTGTATTCACTGCTTGTTAAAATCATTAAAGCGCCACACTCACACTGCACAGGTAAATGTAAGAAATACCTTTCAGAATTACCAGCGGTATTAGCTCTCGCTGACGCAAAAAGTACCAGCATTACAGGCGCACTATGCAGTTCTGTTTCTTTCCCGCACTTTTCACATTTTGTCCAATACCGCCCATTATCCGTCCAGATATTCTTCAACACTGAGAAATTGTCTAAATTACCTGCCATACGCTGTAACAGATGTTTTGGTTTTCTTAACAAGACATCAGCAGAGTATCTCCTTGCCAGTTTATTATTCTCTTCCTGTTTTCCAATATTTTTATTGTACGCTGCTATCTTAGGTATTATCTGCTGCAGATATTCCTTTAATGCGGCAACATCAGTATCAGGCATACTTACATTACTTTTTACCATATACTGGAACACCTCATCTGCAGTTACTGCAGGTTCCTGAAAATTATTTCCTGTCTTCTTTACAGCAATTATAGAAGCTGCTATTTTCTCAGCTGCAATATAAACTGGGTTTCCGCCTTCAGTGCTTACATTATCACGCAAATATTCAGCATTCTCGCTTATTGAACCTTCGAGAACCGCCTTGGAAGTACTCAGATTATCATAAACAGTTTTTAAAACCTCACTATAAGTATTTAAATAACTGCTGGCATTTTCTTTTTTTGTATTAATTAGTTTCTGGCGCTTCGCAAGCTGGTTTAATACTTCAAAATCCGCATCATCTAAATCCCTGTAGCCCTGGCTTACAAGTTCTTCCTCTAAAACTTTAAAATCTGCTAAATCTTCATCTTCTTCCAGTTCCTCTGTTCCAGCAAAAATACCAGCAGCTAAATCTTCTGCTGATAAGGAAATTTCTACAACAGAATCACTTATTTTATTGGGATTAAATATTACAGGAGCTTCATCTGTACTGTCATCAAAATCATCTGTATTGTCAAAGTCATCACTAAAGCCATCAAAGTCATTTGAAAAACTTCCATTAAAGTCATTATCAAAATCTTCGGTAAAATCATCCTCAAAATCATTTACGAAAATTTGTCCGCTGCTGCCTGCATAGCCTGTGGCATTATCTCTTCCATCCTCTCTTTCGTCATTATATCTAAATCCCTGTTCCACCTGTCCATCACCTCCTCCAGCAAACTATAAAACATATCTGTATGCATTAAAACACTGTGCGTACCAAAAATATCCGTTACACACCCTCTTCTGCTGCCAGCTACATACTTACGGTCGCTGGACGGTCTCGAATACAAAATAAACTTATTGGTTTCAATTGCTGTGTTCATTTTTATTTCAAAAAGCGGGCTGCCTTTCCTGTCCACACAAAGCTTATTGCACTCTTTAATGTAAACCTCTTTTGTGACCTTACTGCCATTTAAAGTAATAGCACCTGTCATACATACACTAAGTTTAAGGGCACCTTCTTTACGCACCGCACTATACAAAAGATTTCCAGCAGTGACAATATCTATAAGTGATGTTCTTAAATTAAAGGCAACCATCTCTGCGTAAAAACCACGTTTCATACAAAAAGCCCTTACGGAACCTGCTTCATCTATTTTGTCTAAAAGTTCTGTTGGCGAACTTATACCTGCCATCAGAACTTCCGCATCAGAGCCAATACCTGGTATAGCTAAGTTAGAAACAAGCTGTGCGAAAGTGTATGTACCAGAGCTGATTTTACAGCACGCCTGGAAAAACTCCATGCCTTTAGAAGTACTGCTGATACTGGCAGGGTATGACTTAAAAGGTATGGCTAAAACTGCTGTGTAAGAATCTGTTACCAGTAAAGGTTCTTTTCCTTCCTCAATTAAAGTTTTATTTTTTGCTTTCAAAGCTGCTAAGACTTTGCTGCACGTAGCTTCTTTAAGCCCTTTGATACCAAACCTTGTAAACATTTCTGCTAAGGCATAACCTTGTTTTATAGGACACTTTGGGTCGCAGCAGGTAAGCTGTGTTAAACCCCACTTAACAATATTTTCGCTTCCGCATTCACACAAGTTATCAAAATAACCAGCAAACTTCTCTGGTATATCACCATCTGACTTTGCACTCTCTACGGTATGCCAGCCCCCAAAAGCACCTTCTTTATCCTCACCTTTAAGTTCTTCAAAAGTCATAATAACCCCCTGTTATTCTGTATCCTCGTCAATAACATGCATATATGATATTATCTGGCTTCCATTTTCCAAATCAAGAACCTCAATCTCTACACGGCAGATACCCTCCTCTTCAAAATCTTTAAAATAATAAAAGGGAACCTGGAGCCGGTATTTTTTCTTCCTGTAAGTAACATCTATCCAGTACATTTCCATGCCGTCATCAATTACAGCACGCTTTGCCACATAGGAAACATGTGCTGTAACATACTGTCTTGACTGCACCGAATAATTAACAGGCACTTCTTCTCCCTCTAAACCCTTAACGTATTCTGCAGGACTGCTAAGTGTTCCAGCGGGCTGGTTATTTTCACTGTCTGCATAATTATTATCTCCCTGTACAAAGCTTGTTCCAGCTTCAGGTGTCACAACAGGGGCAGCAGTCTCTCCGCTTACGTCCACACCAGTATTATCCTGGATGCCTCCAGGTTTTATTAACATAATTATAAGAAGGGCAAGTGCAACTACCACCACAGCAACAATACCAGCAAGTATTTTAATCTTTGTAGTATCTGCTGACGGGTCAAAAGAACTTTCTTCTTCCATATCAAGGGAATTACTATAGCCTTGCGGATTGCTGCTGCTTGATTTCTGGTTTTCCTCTGCATAGCCATAACCTGTATCAGCTTCCTGTCCAGCCTGCTGTTCTTTCTTAGGTTTTTGTGTTTCTTTAGCGGCAGGCTGGTGTCTGGCATCCTTTCCAGTCCTGATAGGCATTAAACCACCTTCTTTCTGATTTTATCAAGCATCTGTTCTAACTTACTAATAGAAACTGCTGAATTAAAAGAAACAGATTTCTTCAAAGTATCACTCTCAAAATAAACTGTCTTAGCTGTACCTTTATATCTGCTAAGTACTTCTTCTACAAGCCGCTGTTCTTTTTTCCCAAAACCTTTGATAACAACCTTATCACCAACACACTTTAAACCAAAGTCCTCATTAAATGTGTCTATAAAAGTATCAAGTTCATCTAAATTATAACCTGACTTAATACATTCCCACCTCTCGTGTACTCCAGCTATTGAAAAAACCACCCTGTTCCCATCCCTTGTAACAGAGTCAGACAATAAGCATTTAATTCCCTGCATTTGCGGGTACGACCTGACAGTAACCATCACCTGGCGGTTAAGTACTTTTAAATTCCTGTATCTGGTAATTCCTGTATCTGGTTTTTGTAATAGTTAAATCGGTTACGTTATCACCCTCCCGAGACAAGTCGTATTCAAAAACAGGCTCTTCATCCTCACTCTGGAGCATAGACTGGTCTTCTATATCAGAGCCATATACAACTGAAGCACTGTTTTCATCAAAAGTCCAATAAGAATCCTCCTCGTCTTCAAAGTCATTTTCAAATAAATCCCTAAAGTTATCATTCTTGGCTTTAACAAGCTGTGGTTTTTCTCTCCTTACAGCATATTTCTTTCCATCAAGACCAATAAATTCCTTACCCTCGCCGTATACATCTAAAGCCCAGCTCTCCAAACGTTTTACCCAGTCTAAATTATCTGCATAAGTAACAGAAGCGGTGTCACTCCAGTCAACTTCATAGTCAGCTTTACCATTCACAGGGTAATTCCCAACATACGCCCTTACTGTGTAATTACTAAACTTTTCCAGAATGGCTGGTATATCAATAGGCATTGTGTCAATATCAGGCTGGTACTTCCTGATAACTTCACCAATCCTGTCTTCAAAGTACTGTTTCAGATAAGGTTCAATAAAGTCCCAAGGGTGTTTAAAAATACCTTCTTTAAACTCCCCAGCCTCATATCTTGCAATCATCCTGTCTACAAAGTATATAGGCGCCTCCCGGGAATCTTCTTTGCACTGCTCCCAGTTATCACCAATATTAATGCCAACATAGTAATTAGTGTGTCCCTTTAAAGTAAACATACAGGCTTCTTTAACAATCTTGTACAGCATAAACGGGTGGACATCATTCTTAACACTGCACAGAAGTTCATCATGAATAAGCATATGCCATTTTACTTTATCTTGTATCCCATATTTCTCACAGGCATTGTAAAACCTGATTAAAATCTGCCTGAATAACTCAGCAGCTGTTGCCTGTATTGGATAATTACCTGCCTGCCGCCTGATAGATGATTCTTCTGGTGTGTAATCCCCAGATGCCCTTCTTGCAACCCCATCCGATGACAAATCAATGCCCTTTAAAGAAAAAGTCCTGTAAAAACCAAGTATATTAGTAACCCTGCCAACAGGTATAGGAATTTTCTTTCCATTCCCATCCAGGAGGTACTCCCCACTATCATCTTTCTCCCACATATCAATAAAGTCACGCAGGCTGTCACTAATCTTCCATTCAGTCAAAGCCTGGGCACGTGCATCTTCCATCAGGTTTACTATAGGTGCATTGTTGCGCTCCCATTTATTAGATGTGACTGCTGCCGCAACCATATGTTCCTGTGTGGTATCATCAAACATTTTCTCACACAGCTTCTTTAACCCCAGCCCAAAAGGTTTGCCAAAAGTTACTGACTTTGCAGCTTTCCTTTCTTTCTTGGTTATTTTGTGTGGTGGTTTTGACTCAACCATACTTGCAGTTTCAGTATGTGCGTCTTTCTCTGGGTTACGCATTTTCTCAATCATTTCTGTATAATGTGAAAGTGAAACCATAATCCTCTGCTCTACCTGCGACATATCAAAATCCAATACGTATGAATCATCATCATATGCCTTCACTAAAGCTTTCAAGCTTCCTTTCATTGTCTGTCCTGGGTTTGCTATCCTTCTTGTCTTAATCCTCGCCATATTGTAACTTTTAAAGATTTTTGACTCAAGATTTTCGCTCTCAATTGGCTTGTAGTAAGAAGTATATTCCTTGTTAAGCTCTGAGTATTTCTGGATAACTAAAGCCAGCGGATACCTCTTCCTGTTAAATTCTTCTGCACTAATTAAAACCATAGCCTGGGCGGCTTTCTTATTCTTCTTTTTTAGTTCCTGGTATTCTTCCCAGGTAACCCCGTATACCAGAACATCCCTTTGCAGCTCCCTGAATGGTTTTTCACCCTCCCCAAGGTTATCCATAAGCAGTTTGCCAACTACCCACTTATCTAACTGTACTTGTGGGTTCTTGCCTTTCGTGTATGCTTTTACAGGATATTTCATAATATCAAAAAGCACATGCTTTAACTGGGCTGGCTTAAACTCAAATTCATATACTGCATTTTTATCAGGCGCAACAGCGGCAACAGCCTCCTGGTATTCTTTTTCACTGCCAAACATACCTGCGTCATATTTCGCTTTCAAAGCATTTATCTCATTAGTGTACTGCACATAAACACCAACATAGCTGTATACAGTCTGCTTTAAAATTTCTATGCTTTCTTTTGTGTTCTTTGCAAGTTTAAGCACCTCATCACCGTAAGTCATCATTCCCCAGTATTCTGAATATGCTAAAATATTAACCAGTGGCACATCCTGTTTCTGGTACCATTCAAAAAGCCGGGGGTCCATAATTTCTTTCAACTTATAAAAACAGCCAAGTGTAAAGTCTGCGTCAGCGCAGCCATAAATCTCTGCAACTTCTTTATCTTCCAGATACTTATATTTATCTTCATTACCTTTGCCAAGAACATCTGAAAGTTCTGGTGTTTCTGAGTGAAAAAAATACCTCGTTAAGACTTTAAGCTTTTTAGACCCCCTCACAAGGTCTGGACTGATATCAAACGCCATCTGCAGTGTATCCTGGTTAAAATAGAGTTTCTTTTTGTAATCAAAAAATACCCTCGCATCAAAGCCAGAGTTATGTCCAATAACATTAATTGCAGACCTCTTAACAAGTGCTTTGTGTTTCTCCCTGGTAACAGTGCCATCGCTTTGGACAGCAGCTTCGTAGTAAACAACCTCCCGCTCACCGCTAAAGTTTTCAAAAAGTTCACAAAGCCTGTCCACTACGTAAGTACCATCAACATTGGGAAAGTACTCCATATCAACAAAGATTACAAAACTATGCCCAAATTCCCAACATATTGGAATTGCCACACAGTGGTCTTTCGCTGGGTTGTCCTCACTAAGGTTATAAACATTAAAACCTGTAGTTTCAGTATCTATGGCGACATCAAAAAGCACGTTCTCTTCCTGTGCATGTACTATTTTCTTAACCATTGGTGTCATAATCCTGAACTCAAAATCTTCAAGAGTAGTGATACTCTGGTAATCTTTCAACAGCCGTCCGCCTGCCTTGTACCAGCTCATATCAAGCACACGGCATAATGCCTCATAATCAATTTTTTCAAGCATTGACACAAGATACTGGGTTTTCTTCTGGCTTTTTAATTCCTCAAGTGGCAGGTCTTTAAGCTGCAGATTATAGGAAACTTTTGACAGCTCTACAGTTATATTCTTTGCAGAAACCCTTAAATATTTGTACAACCCGTTTTCCAGTTCATAATTTAACTGCACACTGCTATCAGCTGCATCAAAAACAACAATTTCAACACCGTCTTGTACTTCCCTGTAATTAGTTAAAATTTCATTTTTAGAAAACCCATAACCTTTTGCATACTTTATAGCATCAAGCACAACACCAAGTACATTGCTGTTCCCATATTTTAAAATACGTCCTGTTTTCTTGTGTTTTCTTACACATTCAACAACATACCCTGGATTAAAGTTATCCTTTAGCTGTTCCCTGCGTCTAAGTACAGGATACCTGGATTCTTCGCCAGACAGGCTTCTTACCCTGTCTTCTGCATGTACAGCTGCTACCAGAGTATAAGTCCCTGTATTATTCACATCATTCAGATGGATAAAAAATTCTGTATTATTGTACTTAAATTCCCCAAGCAAGTTCATCTTTTCTAAGCACCTCCCCTGCATATTCATAAGGCTTGTAAGTCCTGAATGGCACACTATAATCCTCATATGTCCCATCCAGCTGGTGCAGAATGACTGCATCATTAAACTCTTCCGATGTACAGGCGAGCACAGAAGAATAACTCATGCTCCTGATAACAGTTTTATTTCCCATGCCAGAAAGCTGCCTGCAGACATCAGCCATAGCGTAAAACTTCAGCCTGTGAAGCACTGCTAAAAGCTCCTTGTAAAATAAGTAAACCATATAGCCCACCTGCTCTTCCGCTGGTATTTCCGGACTCTCTTTTACCTTTGCAGATAAACCTGACATATGCTGGTAAAATTCATTGCTTGCACTTAAAAGACTTTCAAAAGTCACTTCTGTACCAATATGTGTAAAATCCTTGTTAAGCATAGACCAGGACACAACACTGTAATTATCAATTTTCCTTATATCCTTGATACGGCAGCCATATGTCCTGTGCATAACAAGGTCAAGGCAGTCGCTGAAATCAGCTATCAGAGCCAGATTACGTGTGAACCTGGGCCCATAAGCTGCCACAGCCAAAGCTTCTAAATCATAAAGATTATCACAGGCAGCTTCCCCTATCTGCTCATAATGCCTTCCTTCCCCTAACAGCCTATACAGTTTATCCTTATATCTGGCAAGGGCTTTATTGTCAGAAAAATATGACCCAAGCCCTGCTAAATCTTTATAGCATTCTTTAAGCTCAAACCCACGCTTTTGTATCTGTGCCATTGTCCTGTTTATCTTAGTATTCAGGTCAGGGTCAAATAAACCTGTTTGCAAATTTCAGCACCTCTTTCCTGTTCTCTGGCTTCTCCGCTAGCACATTTACTTCAGCAACATCTTTCCTGAATGGCACATATTCCCTGTGTTCTAAATCGTATAGGAAGTTTTCCTTTGCTGTAACACCAAACTTTTCTAAAATATTAGTATCAAGAGTCGTATGTATACTTCTCCTGCTGCCATCACAAAATATCCATTCTACCCACGCAGAACCATTCTCTAACAATACTACACCCCCATCAGCAGGCGGAAAGCCTTGCTTTCAGATTTAATAAAATATCATCTGTTAAATTACAAACAAAACCCTGCCTGGTAACAGTGTCAACTTCAACAACAAAACCCGTCTTGTGGACATATTTCTTACCTTTGTATACATATCTTGTATTGTTTCCTGCCATTACATAACCCAGCTCATCAAATTCAGCTAAAAAGGTGAGCTGCTGTGCTACCTTCATATTAACCTCACCCGTCAGATACCTGGAGTTAAGGTATGGTACTTTACTGGCAAGTATCCTGTCCAGACCAGAACTACTTGAAACACAAGTACCATTAAGCTGGCCGAAGGCAATATCCACTTTCTTTTTTAGTATTTCATAAAACCTGGACTGGTCTTCAAAATTACTAAAAAGGCTGTTAAATGCTTTTACTATATAACCAGACCTTTTGTTGCATACAGCAGCATAGTTTTCAACCCCATCCCTTCTTACAAACAAAGACGGGTCTTTGTCCGACACCACACTTCCAAGCATTTCAACGGAAACAATATCCTGTGGCAGGCTTATAAAATCCATAACGGCTGTTGCCCGGATGGATAGAAGACAGGTATCTGTAAGGTTTGAACGCATTCTTTCCAAAATACCATAATTTTTTAAAAAATATCTGCCCATCATCACAGTAACTTTCCAAAAACTCCAATAATCCTCCCATGGAACATCCCACGTTGAAATGTCATTGGTTTTTATTTGTATAAAATCTGACTGTTCTCCCCACAAAAACCACATAGCTATGCGCAATGCATATGTCCTTTTAAGAAGAACCTGCTGCATTATCCGGGCATCTTTTTCATTCTTTACATAATACTCTGGAAGCCAGGCAGCACCTAAAAGCCCCTGCCTTTCTAGCAGATATCTGCCACTGCCGTCATAAACAGGGTGGTCTCCTGGCATCTGGGAAGCTGCCCTTAAAAGAGATGAAAAAACACAGACTGCTATCCAGTTAGCAACATTTTCACGCAGCCTGTCCAAAGGTTTCCCTGCGAAAGAACAAATATATTTTGCCAGCTCATGCGACAGTACATTGTAATCTGCATATTTCTTATTGAGCAGATTATTGGTGTCTAAAAGGTTCTGTATACCAATCTTTGCTATTACAGGGCTGAGCCTGCCAACATCACTAAAGCTCTTGTATAATTTATTGTATGCACAGCCAAGTACAGCAGCCATTTCTTTCTCAAGCCCTGCATCGTCATATCTGGCAATAGCTGCATTTATTAAAGCTACAGGTGTCTGTGAAAACAAATCAAGATTGACATCATGCCTGATGACCTGCTGCCTGCTTAAAAAATCAAATACATAATCGTTACTGTAAAAATATCTTATCAGCTCTTTAGACCTTTGCGGGCTGCCAGCCACCTCTGTGTATACTGGCATAACATCATCTATATAATATATATATTCTTCAAAGCCAGAAAAACGTTTCAATAAATTATTGTCCCTGAATATTGCAACAGGAAACTGGTTAATAGTAATCCCTAATGTGTTGCTGTCACTGTTAAGAAAATCTATTATTTCTTTAAGTGCTAAATACCCAGACAGCAAAACCTGGAAACGTGAGCCATTAGTCCCAGGCTCTCTTGATGTGTAGTCAAAGATAGAAAAAGGACTTTTTGCGTCCTTTGTCCCAGTAGAACCCGAACATTCCTCCTCCATTTTATGTATAATCCTGTCGTACAAATTATTTATCTTATCAGCCCTGATACCGTATAAGAGTACTTCTTCAAAAATATCACAAATCTTACTCCTGCAATTAAACTTGTTTGCTATTGTCTGCGACAGGTTTTCAATTGCATGTTTACCATCAATAAATTCAATATAGCACCCTCTTGTCTTAATCTTCTTAAACTCATTTTTTGTTTTCTTAAGAAGCAAGTCTCTGTGGTAAGAAAAAATATCATAGTATGCTGCAGGGGCATTTGAGTGCGAAAACAGCAGGCAGGACGCTTTACAAATTTTAGAACAAAGCCCTATAAACCTTACAGGGTGGTCAGGAGGCGAAACATCTACACTTACAGAATCCATCAGTGTTAAATCCTCTGAACCGCCTACATTTATATTTAAGCCATGCCTGTTTAAAATCCTGAAGTATTCGCCGTCATTCTCTAACTGGAACCAGCCAAGCGGGCCTCTCTCTGCAACGCTTTCAGCACTTTTACGTTTAAAAAGATAACCATCAGGATTACAAGTTGCTGGCACATAAGTACCATTAGCACAATTATGGTCTACATATAACGTGAATTTGGCACTAAGCTCTTCTACAAGAGAAGCCGGTACACCTTTACCATATCCAAAATCACTGGAAGAAAAACTTTCCCTGTTAAGTACTTTACTAAACTGGGTTTTAAACATTTTTGTTTTTGTATATAAAGTTATAAACCCGTTACGGCTGTTGTGTAGCACCAGGTGCATTGTACTGGAATAAACCTGGCTTTTAACGGCTGTCTTTAGCAGGGAACTTAAAGTACACCACGAACTGCCGCCATAATTACGGCTGGCAGCTTTCCCGCTCTGGAACACAGGATAACTAAAATAGTAATCAAGTGCTGTTGTTATAATGTCCTTTTTCTGTTCCCTGGAAATATCTTCCATCCCCTGTACCAGCTCCGCCCGGGTCTTGTATGGACTGTTACCAGTATTATTCTTAGCCTGTGGTGACATAAAGAAAAGCACTGCCCTGGCTGCCTTATCCTCGCCCAGTCCATCAAGTGCCAGGGCAATAACAAACTGGGCATCGTCGTATGACAATGAGCTGTCTTTGTAATCCTGCAAAAACATTTTACAACCTCCGTTAAAAGAAATGTTTAAACACAAAGTATGCTATGCCAGCATACAGAGCCAGCGAACCGGCAACCAGCAAAGGCCTGCCTGATTTAAGTGGCATTGCAAGAATACCCAGAAATGCCTTTACAGCCTGCTGCAGCATAACATAAATACCTACAAAAGCGATAATAACAATTTTCTGTATGCCAAATATAACAGACTGGAAAAGCTTATTTACATATCCCTGGGCTACCCTGTAATCCACCCTGTCACTTTTACGGTTATTGCAGACAGGGCACGCCGCAACCAGATTAAACCTTCTGTTCATACCAAGCGGGTTATTTAATGGCATAATATGGTCAACCTGCACATTCTGTTTGCCAACTATAGGCTTCTTGCAATAAGCACAAAACCAGATACAACCGAACAGACCTGGGTTATGGCTGAAATATACAGCCCTGTAATCTAACTTAGCCCTCTTCTTCTGGCTATATGTCATCTGTTTACCCATAACAGCCTCCTGTCAAATTAAGCGGAGCATTAACCCGCCTGTAAAAACAAACCAATTGTTACATTACAACAATAAGGTTAAAATACCGACATTTCTATTGTATTTTCAAGTTCCCTTGGTGCAGGGCCTGCATCTCTGCCAGATATACTTTCAAAGTCAAAAACAAGCACCTCACCCTGGACTGAAACAACACATATTTCTTCATTTTCTATAAACTTGTAAGCCTCCAGCAGTTCTGGTGCAGGGGTTAAAATACTGCCTGGTGCAGCTGTTACTTCTTCTGTCATTGTTTCATCTACCACACCATCAAACCTATATTTAACAGTAACGGTAATATTTTCCTCCTCTGGCATTTCCTCTTCAGCAATTGAAGTTTCCTCTCCGGGCATTTCCTCCAAAGAAACAGTTTCCTCTCCATCAGGCAAATCAAATAAGCCATCAAACACGTTTAAACCAAATGAATCCATAGAACTTGTTAAATCTAAATCTATACCTCCTGGCACACTTAAAGGGATAAACTGTCCGTCCTCTTCCCTAGTGGTATCTGCAGCCTGAACATCAGACAGCCTGATTGAAGTGTTTGGTAATTCCTTAACTGTCTTTGTTCCAATATCCTGCCCCACTGTAATCTTTCCAATAGGTGATGTATTGTATTCACAGCTGCTCTTTAAACCTCTGAATGTTGCACTCTGCAGAGTATCTGGCTGGTGTGAAAACGTTAAAGATGTCAGAAGCCCGCTATTATTCAAAATAGTTTTCCTTAAATTTGTTGTATGGAGGGCATATCCAATATTGCTTCCCTCTTTTACAGCCACCCGTAGTTCACTGACAGGATAAGTATGCCCTGCCCTGTATTTACTGTTATCCGATTCTGTGACTACAGCACTCCCGTTTTGTACCATAGCCAGCAGTTCAAAATGCCTTGCGTTAATATTAACACTCTGGCTGCTAAAGACATTATAATAATTATCAATCCATATAACCTGTTTTTTCCTCAGCAGCAAGCCAGGGTCATCAGAGTCATCAACAGAAACAACACTGTCGCTTACTGGTGTGTATGCGGTTACTGGGTTGCCAGATTTCACCCACTCACCATTTTTTACCAAAACATCTGAAATTGGAATTTTATCAGGTACGGCACACACAGGGTCTGTACCTGGCTTTTTGTCGTGAAGCGGACACCCTCTGCCTGACTTCTTTTCATTAGCCAGTATACAGCGGCTGCACATACCACTCTCCTTGTCTTCGGGTTCAACAGCAATTGACACGGAATTATCTAATTTAGTGATACGTGCATATCCTGACCTTTCTGGAATAGCTGCTGTAACAGCAACATCTTTGTTGTATACACTGCCATTAAGGTATGCAGAGAAAATATCAATACCTGAAGCTACAGAAGCACCAGCAACCCCTCCCTTATTGATAACATCAAGAGTAAGCTGTGACGCTGGCTCACCGATAGACTGGGCAGACTCAGTACCAACCACATCCCCCACATCCGGTATCTGTAAATTGCTGAATTTTAAACCATAACAATGGGCACAGACACCATGTGCACACTCACAATCCAGCATTACACGTGCTTCAATAATATCAAGCCCCTGTTCCTCTATCCAGTTTAAAGTCTTTTCCGTTACATATTCTAAACGGTCTACGGTGGCACCATGCCAGGTTATGCATGTCCCCAGAAAGGCTAAATTACGTGCTTCCCTGTACAGAAGCTCACTCCTGCACCTTGCACTCATTTTATAACGGCATGAAAGCCTGCCTGCAGTTGTGTTAATCTCCTTGGTTTTGTAATGGTCAAAGGCAATCAGGGCATCCATTCCTATCCTGCCATCTTCCAGCAAGTACTTAAAAAGTTTCTGGTTTACCACATCATCCTTTGCAATTTTTGCATCCCTGATAAGTTCCAGCCCAGCTACTATAGTTATGGTTTTACCATCTTTCTCTGCCACCAGCTCATGGAAACCTTTTTCCATAAGCTCATCACACAGGCTTTTGTCACAGAGCCTGCCAGATTTCCGCCCATCAAGCAGAACTAAAGACAGGCCTTCTAAATTCCTGCTGTACCAGCCAGGGCTGGGATAAAACTTTGTGAGACCGGGTTTAATATCATCCCATACCACATCAAACCACCAGTCTTCCTTGCCACAATCATTAGCAGTGATGGAAACCCCGTCTGTCATATACACAACTTTTCTGGTAGAATACCCTGCATTCCTGGTTTCCATCTGGGTTGCAGCTACACCAACACGTGAAGAATAACTTGTCATCTGCACTTCAAGGCTCGACAGTCCCTCATAGTAATTACTTGTAACCGCATCTTCCATATTCTCAGACTTTGTTTTTCCAAGTATGCCAATAGCACCACACATATGCATTGCCTGTGTTTTATTTCCCCTCGCACCGGAATCCATCATAATAAATATATTATTATTCCTTCCAAGGTTATTAAGAAGATTTTCCATAATCTTAGGAAGTACCCCGTTTTCCTCGTCATTGTAAAGTGAAACTATTGCTTCCTTCTTATCATCTATGGAAACTAATCCATCCTGGAAATCCTGCTCAAGCTGAGTTTTCTTTACTTCTGCTTCCTTTAACAGCTGCTCCTTATTGCTATCCACATCTAAATCTTCAAAGCTTACGGAAACACCTGTTAAATCTGAATAATAAAATCCAAATTTTAAAAGCGCATCATATTCATCTATACAATTCCTGCCCATAAAAAGATACCTGTCCATACAGATATCAGACAGGCTGTAGTATTGTACAGGATTACTGCCACTATTTCCAGAAGTAATAATCCCATCGTATTTTAAATTGTAAAATCTTTCTGTCCTGATACCTGCTATATTTAAAGGATTGGTGTAAGGTTCTGTGGTAAACCCGTCCTCAAAAATACTATTAAAGAGAATCCGCCCTGCTGTACTTAAATAACAGGCAGGTGCATTGCCAGCAGATGTATTGAAGCAGACTAAATCATAAAGTTCAAGCAAACCCGCTGAAACATCAGCTTTAAGTACTTCTATAGAAGAATAGTAATGTGTGTCTCTAATTCCCTGGCTGTATATGGTTTCATTATCTTTTAACATAGTGGCAGCATAACAGCCAAGCACTATATCCTGTGAATGTGACAGCATAATAGAACTGTTCTTAGGGTTAATAAAATCAACTGCAGGGCTTAACTTCTCTAAAGCTTCATTCCTGGCTTCATCACTCAGTACCAGGGAAACCCAGGTCTGGTCACCGTCAAAATCAGCGTTAAAACCCTTACACAGCAAGGCGCACAACTCAATAGCTTTTGTTTCAAGGACTACAGGGTAAAAAGCCCTGATACTGTATTTATGCAGGGTAGGCTGCCTTCCCATAAGCACGACAGGCCTGTCATCCCTGTCCTGTTCAAAATATTCTGTAATCCAGCCCCGCATCTGTTTAAATGCTTCAGAAGTTTTCATGCCAAAACCTGTAAAAAAGCCAGAATCCCCTTCAAGGTAAACATCAGCAAACTTATCAAAATCATTGACAGCCAGCTGTGTAAAAAGCTCTTTCCATCTGTTCTGGGCTATCAGTCCGGCATCAGCACTCTGGGCTTTCTGTATAAAATAACCAGTAAGCTGTACCTGTGCCATTTTCACCAGCATAGCAATTGGCACACCCAGTTCTGTAGGCTTGATTGACTCCCTTGCTGGATGGATAACAGCACGCCCGGCACAGACAATCCTTTTAGACTGCAGGGCAGACCTTATCTTACCATGTGAGCTGTTATTCTTGCCAGTAAAATATCCAAGCAGGTGTCTGTATTTTGAATTTCCTGCTTCCTGGTATCCTATAAACTCAGATATCCTCTTATAAAGGTTTGCTTCGTTTTCACAACTGTCAAGGTTTTTACACTGTGTTGCTGCTGTAATTATCTGTGCATAATAATAATCAAAATCAGGTGTGCTGTTGACAAACCTTGCAGAGTCTGTACGCACACGGAACGTCTGGGGCATTACAGGAAAGCTTGTAATAACATAATCAGATGGCTTGTTGCCACTGTCTGCAAAAGATTCAAACATAGCAAGATTCTCTGCCAGTTCAAGGTATTTCTTACTTGATGTTGTATAACCTTTCTCTGCTGCATATGACAGCCTTCTTCTTGCCTGGTTAACACAATCTTGTATATTAATGGATTCAATAATATGGACAACGGCTTTCATACCTGTTTCAAGCTCCATTAAACAGTCATCGCTAAGTCCAAAGACCTCCTTTAAACTGGCTGTCCCTGCTGAAGTACTGTCAGGTAACGGAAATCCTTCCCAGCTGCCGTCATCAAGCCTCCTCACATATAATCTCCCCTCAATTATATCTTCTGCCACAACGTGCCCAAAGCCTTTGGTTTTACCACCTATATTTATACAGATACATTTAGAGAACGTACCATTCTTTATCCACGTAGGATGTACTATCTTAGTACCTAAATCTATCCAGCCCCATTTCTTCTTGTTAAGGACTTTTCCCCTCTTCTGGTTTGTATTATCCTTACCAAAAATAGCAGCACTGTGCAATCCGTCGGCAGACTCAACAGGCACAGCACTAAAGGATTTTATTATATTATCAGTAAGCGGTTTTAACTCATAACAGTTTTCTTCCTGGTTGCTGCAAAGCTCTGAACCCAGTGAACGTATAAAAGCCAAAAAGGCAGTGTCATTGTAATTAGCGTTGTCCTCATCTCCATCCACTGTAAGCTGGGTCCTGCCAAGCAGATGTTTCTGGAAATTATCCCTGGTAACAATGTCGTCTGACTGCAGTCCATATAAATCTTTAAGGACTTTGTTAGCCCCCACACCATGCAGTGCCCAGTTCTCCATTTCACCAAAACTCTGCCCGCCCTCATTCTTACTGCCTTTCTTTGGCTGTAAGAAAACCGGGTCTGCCGGCGCATCAGTACCAATAGAATGCATTTTACTTTCTGCTACATGATGTAATTTACTCATATAAATGACACCAACATTAATTGGACGCTTAAAACGCTGTCCTGTCCTGCCGTCTACTAATTCTATTGGATGTACATTAAACTGCTCTGTCTGTTCTTTAATAAATTTAACATCATCTGGGTGGTAAGGGGAAATGTTGGTACTCTTACCATCCACATAACGGCACATAGCAATGGCAGCTTCAAGAAGCTGTGAAATATTCTGGCGTGACGGGACACCAAGAGGATTTAACAGGATATCAAGTGTCCTGCCAGTTTCTGGGTCGTAAGGCATCTGCTCCTTTGGCAGGATACGGGCAATAACACCTTTATTACCATGCCGTCCTGCCATCTTATCCCCGTTCTCTATAGGATTTCTTTTTGCAAATGTTACCTGGGCTTCCGCCTCACCGTTCTTCCGTATTATCTCCGCCTTAACAACCTGCCCGCCTTCATAAGCCTTTAAATACCTGTATTCAGCACTGACAGCAGAATCCCTTTTCCCTGTCCTCAGTATAGACACAAAAGGGTCGCCAGCTTTCAAAATACTGCCAGCTTTAGGAAGTCCGCTTTCATCAAAGTATGGGTAACCATTGCCAGCAACACCGAATTCTTTATGGTATATCTTAGAATCTGCGGCCACTGCTTTTTTCTGTATTACTCTCACATGGGTAAGTGTTTCATCATAAACCAGACTGTCGCTAATTGTCAGGGCATCTTCTATAGTGCTGGAGCCACACGTTTTATAACCACACAGCAGGTTCCTTCCCAGAGCCAGCCCTCCCTTAAAGCAGGACTCATCTACAGGCATACTGCCAAAATCAAGCAAATCAACCCTTTCCCGCTCCTCAACAGAATAACAGTTACTATATGCAACAATATCATCCGACTTGTATATCCTGTCCTCTTTATGGTTTAACCTGAAAGAGAAAAGAACATCATTAAAGTTTCTTAAATTGTATGGGATAGTTAAAGTTTCTGTAATACTGAAGGCAATACCCGTTTCTTTGGTAATAGCTGCGGCTTCCATAACCGTAAACACCAAATCCCGGCTATCGTTTATTTTAGCTATTGAATCCAGCCTGATAGCACTTCTTTTTATACGCTCCTCAAACCTCTCTAACTCTGGCCTTGTTAAAACTAAATTCCCAAAGTAACTGTCCAGGACATCTGACGCTTTATAATTCCCCAAATCTACAATGCTTTCACAGCCTGTACCAAGCAAAGGTCTGTCAGGGTTATTAACAGTAGGTATTGCCTGTGCCGCCTGGTTACACGCCATTGTTATTCTCTTCCCATTACTGTGGTTTGCCAGTGTCACCATAGCATGGGCAGCTGACATATCCTGCAAAGGGGAGTATTCCTTGTAATGTACTTTCTCTGCTGGCACAATGGCTGGTGTATTATCACATCTTACAGTTACAGCTTTCTTTAAAGAACCGTCTGCTTCCCTGAAAGTCTCATTCCAGGCTGCAATATTCTTACCCATCTCGTCATTGGCTGTAAGCATTACAGGCTCTTTGCTGGCAACACCATTCCTCACTTCAAGGTATGGGGCTGTAAGCATCCCGCTCCCATCAGTATCTGCCAGAAGTGTCTTGTGGTGTACAAGGCCTATTTTGGAAGACTCTGGTGCGTCAAAGTGGTCTAACCTGCCCTGTTGTGTGTCCTGCACATTACGCATATCTGGAGTTGCCTGGTTTTCATCAACATCAGCTGCCACCTTATTACTCTTTGAAGCAAATGCAAGTATATTACACATATCACTCATTTGTCCCTCTTTGACAGACGCATTACGTATCTCATCTATAAATGTGTCCTGTGCTTCACTAAGGAGCAGGTTATTATTTCCACCAAGCTTCAATTCCGACAGTGCAAGAAGAAGTGACTGGTCTGTACCATTCCTCTTAACCAGTTTTTCAAGTGACTTTATAACACTAGCCAGCCTGCTGGATACTTGGTTGTAAATCTCATCATCAAAGGTAACACAAACCCTGTTAGAAAGCTCAAAAGGCTTGTCGTATACCTCATACCCATTGACATTATCCATAAAAATGCTAAATGCCGTAAATAAATCTTCCTGTGACAGGCTGGCGGCTGACAGTCTTCTTGTGATAACCACAGGGCTGTAATTCTTTTCCCATTTTACACTTAGTGAAGTCCTTTTTGTACCGTCCACCTGTTTTAAACTGGCAAGATCAAGCTGTTGTCCCGTTTCCAGGCCACATTCAGGGACATCTTCCGCAAGGATAGCACCAAGCCCCTGGAAATTAAAATGGGTAAACTTCTTTAAGTCATAAACCTTATCGTTAAATGTTACTTTTAATGAATTAACTGGGGAAGCATCTAAAAGCCCGGCAAGCTCTGTAGTGATTACGCTGCCTCTCGGGTACTTCTTACCAAGCAGTGTTATATCTTCGGCAAGAAGACGGTTTACGGCTCTTCTCTTATATGAAACAGAAGCACCAAACCTCTTGGTATTACCATCTCCCATATCAAGATAAGCCTGCGAATAAATACTCTGTTTAATCTCCCTTGCCGCCATAGCAACCGTTCCCAGTGCTTTTACCCTGTCTGGAGGAAACATAATCCTGGCAAGTTCCATCACCAGGTCATCGTTCGTGCCATAATTATCAGAAAAAGCTGCTGCCACATATGGATTGCTGCTCCCAAAAATGCTTAACAGCTCTGAATTGCCCATACCTGTGAGCGCACGGAAAAAAGCCCCGGCTTTCATAGAATCTCTTTGTGTTTTTGCATTTTTAAAAGCTACATAAGAACAAAGCCTGTTATCAAAAATAAACGTGAATGTACGTCCATAAGTCCCAAGAGCTTTTGCTGCAATCTCTGGATACTTAGAGTTTTTCTTCTGGTTATACGTAAAATACCACCCAGGAGCTCTTTCGTATTTATCCAGCATCTGCATATAGTTGTTGCGTATCCTAAAGCCCAGTTCATAAAAAACTGGTACATGGATTAAATCAAGGTTAAAAGAAACTGATTCCCCACTGCTGCAGTTAGTTAAATCACAGATTGCCCGTACAGGGTAATAATCTGTATTGTCCCTTGTATGTATTAAAGAGGTATTGACAGGGAACATAGAACACTTTAAACTATACAAGCCATCTTCCATAGTGCAGCTTGCGCCTGCAATAAGCTCTGGCAAACGTTCCTTCAGCAAAGCTGTATCACTGACATAATAATCAGGTATGCCATCTGCCAGACCACAGTTCTCTTTATTAATAACTAAATCTAACATAAAACCACCACCTAAAATATATTTAAAGACCTCACATATACTCCTTCCTGTTTTCCGTCATGGCTGTCTGCCACACCATCATACCGATGGGCTGCTTCATTTATTTCACTGACTATAGCTGCTTCGTCCAGCACATTAGCTGGAATGGAAGAATCCATATTTTTCTTCTTTAAACCAGAAGCCAGCTTATCTACCCCTTCAAATAAACCATCTACATCCACAGGGCTGTCCGGGATATCCTGTACACGCTCTGGCTCAAACAATGGGACTGCTGTTTCCGCTGTAACCCTTGCCAGGGTTTTAACCTCATTACCAATAACTTTCTGCATGCCACCACCTCCTAAACTATACGATTCTTTACCTGCCCTAAAGCATAATCCAGATACCGTCTGTCCAACACATATATCCCATAACTTTCCGCCATCTCTACTTTTTCTCTTACACCACAAACCAGGGCATTAAAATCTTTACAGACAAGCTGCTGCCCAAGCACATAATTAACCAGAGTTCTTGTAAACTGCTCTGACACTTCATCATCTGTATGTGTGCTAAAATAACTGTCTATCCACGCAAGAAGCTCCTCTCTCCTGGCAATGCTGATACCTGCCAGCGCACAAGCACCTGTTTCTGACAAACAGCACGCATCAAGCACACTAACACCAGAAGTTATATCCCCATAATACTCTGCAAGCTGCCGAAGATAAGGTTGCTCTTCCAGGCTGGCTAAAAATGCCTGTCCTTCCAGACCTTCTAAAACAGCTTTAGTCAAAACCCCATAATATTTTGCCAAATCATTAAAGCTGCTAGTTACCCCATAATAACTTTTACCTAAGAACATAACCGCTTTCATTTTGCACTTAACCACTGTATCCCTTGCCACACCTGGTGCTACCCACATTCCAGTCTTTACACCCACCATAATTGTAGCAAAATTATCCCAGAACACAGATGTGTCCGCCATACTAAAAGTATCTTTAACAAGGGTGTCATAATCACACATGCAGCTTTTAAGCGCATGGTAAAGCTTATCCAGTATCTTACGTGTTTCAAATACAGGCTGGAAATCTGCTGCTTCCTGGCAGCCGCTTAAAAGCATGGATGTCCAGCCCAGGCGGATTTCTTCCGCCCTTTCTTTCCACTTCCCTGCCCTTGGGTCAAAAACACTGTCTGTCATCTCCATTACCTGCAATCTGCTGTAACCTGCTGCCATAAACCACTGAATTAAAAGCATTGCTGTTTCTCTCAAAATAAACAGTTTTCCCCACATACAAATCATTTTCAATCAGAATGGATGGGTTAAAACTGTTAATGATTTTTGCTGTATTCCCGTCAGCCGTAACCAGAGGTTCTATTTCTATCCTGACAGACTTGTACACCCTGCGCTGTTCTATCCGGATACCAGTTATCACACCCCTGTAGACCTGGTATGCCCAAGGTCCGAACTTTAAAGCCAGCTGCCTTGATAAATACTGGTTATGTTGTGTTCCTGTCCAGTTTAAATCGTTTACTTCAGCTACAATGCCATCTGACGGGATACCCTTGCCTGCCTTTAAAAAATAACTAAAGATTTCAGTTTCTGCCCATTCTTCAAATTCTTTTGCCGTACCTGGTATATCCTGCCACTTAACCAGCTTATGGGGAACAGTGCTAAACCCAGACTGTTCCAGCAAACTAAATGTTTCACCAAGTGTGTCTGCAAGACCCTCTGCAGAAAATATTAAAGTCTTTAAATATTTATAATCCTCAAAAGCATGTTCCACCCTTAGCATACTGATTGCAGAAGATTTCCCAGAAACATACCCTGCCGGCTTTCCATACCTTTCACGCAAAACTGGAAGCCCCTCCCCTGTAACAAAGCTCTCGCCTGTGACCTTCATCATTTTTTTACCAGACTTTAGCACAGACGGCACTACTTTAGCAGAATTATCAGTATAATCAAAAGAGTCTCCGTCTGCCCTTCCCCTGCTAAGGCTTAGCGCAAAGTGCCCATCAACATATAACATCTTAGTATTGACACCATCAACTTTTAAAGAAAACATACAATCCATTCCGGTTTCCCTAAGACGCTGGAAAAAAGGGTATGCCTCTGCATAACTTACAACAGACCGGATACTAAAGGATTTATCCTCATTTAAATAATTATAAAGACCAGCCCTTTCCTCATGCCTGATACCAAAGACAGGTTCTTTGCCAACCAGCTCTAAAAGCCTGACAGGGACAGGGTCATCATCATAAGTCCGCTCAAGATATTCCTTAAACGTATCATAAGCATTTTCTCTTACAATCTTTTCCATCTTATCATAATCTTCATCAGATAAAACAGGTTCCCCTATTTTATAAAAATACCTGGCAAGCACATAAACAGCACCTAATCTTTTCTGTTGTAACAAATCTTTAATTGTCATAAAATATAACCTCCACACAAAATCTGCCCTTTGTTAGTAAATGCCTTATTTATTAATTGTGACATTCAGGCTTGCAAACCAAGGAATATAAACTATCAATCATTTTTCTTATATTTTCATCACTGTTGTCCCATACAGCCTCTTCAACTATGGAATAAACTAATTCTTCTACAGCATCTGGAATACATTTATTTTTATCTGCAAAATAATTTATCACATCATCTTCTGAATTTACGTAAAACTCAGTTCCACTGTTTGCCCACCTGTCAAAAAAACACCTTGCTGCATTCCTGACAAGATATTTATCTTCCTTCTTGCAGATAAAAATGTGTAGAAACTCATTATTTCCTTCAATAACATTATCCATTTCATATGTACTATATCCAGCATCAACCAGATATTTTTTTACTTTTTCCATAGAATCTTATATTCCTTCTTTCCTCTCTATACCATTATCTGTATGCTCTTCATACACACATGCAAGCTTCATTATCTGAGTATTACCTTCATGCCCATTAAAGCGGTTTATATCCCTTTTTAACAATTCCCAGGTAAAGTTACATTTATCACTACAAGCTAAACTAAAACGGGCTGGTTTCTGTGCCACAAACTCTTTGTTCCCACAAATCTAATGTTTCATAACTGTCAAGACTGTCATTGTTATCAAAATCCCCAGAATAACTATCAAGCTGTGCGCTCCCACTACCACACGCCACAATATTTTCACTGTAATTGTACTTGCACACAAAACCACTTTCACCAGAATGCTTAGTCCATTCACATTTACTGCTAATTACACAAATATCTAAATTTCTAAACCTTTTCTTTAAGGCTGGCTTAAAATTGAGATACCAGCTGTCTGTGTGGACAACTACTGTACCTTTCCCGCTCTTTCCAGAATAATAATAAGCTTCAGGGTATTCAACAGCCATAATAACGCCTGTATTAACAAATTCTGTTTCCTTTATTAAATTATCTATAATTGAGTATTTTCCACTAATAACTAATTTCATTACTTCCAACCTCCTCTGGCAATTCTTCTCCCCCAGCTGCTGGCTCTTCCGTTGGTTCTGCAAGCTCTGGCACTGGTGTCAGTACAGGCTTCTCTGCCGGTTCTTCTGTCGGCTCTGCCGACTCTTCCACAGGTTTTTCTGCTACAGGCTCTTCTGCCGGCTGCTCTGTTGGCTGTTCTTCTGCAGGCTCTGGCACTGGTGTTACCACAAGTTCTTCTGCCAGTGTTTCTGAAGGCTCTGTCGGAACAGGTGTGACAACAGACCCTGGTGTTGGTTCTACAGGCATACTTGTATTATCACTTCTGGCTGGACTTTTTTCATCTTCTTTATCTTTCTCTGTTTTTCTTTTTTCTGGTTTTGGGAACTCCCTAAATTCCAGCCCCTTATTCAGATAAACCTGGATATCCCTCCAAACCTGCAAAGGATATGTAGAACCCCAGAGAGAGCTGACCCTTTTATTCATATCGTAACCAACGTAAGCACATACAGTATAGTACGGCGTGTAACCACAAAACCAGCCAGTAGTCTGCCCGTTCGTTGTACCTGTCTTACAAGCAACTGGCATACCATCAACCACCAGCCCTTTAGCTGTACCCCTCTTTGCAACACCCTGCAGCACATCAGTCATAGTCCTTGCAGCATCAACAGAATAAACCCTTCTTTCTTCCCTTGCTAAAGGGAGCATCCCACCAGAATTATATTCTATCTTTTTAATACAGGTAAGTTCGCGGAAAACACCATCGTTAGCTAACGCCGCGTAACCGCCAGCCATTTCAACAGTAGTAACACCATAAGTCAGTCCGCCAAGTGAAGAAGCAAGGTTAAAATCTGTTGGAACTATTTTGGAGAAACACATCCCCCTGGCATAAGACAAACAGGATGCAACACCTGCCTCCTGCATTAACTTCCATGCCACAACATTTTTACTTTTTTCAACAGCTTTACGTAATCTTATATTTCCACTGTAGTTACCATCAGAATTAACAGGCCCGCCCTCAAAGTAACTGTCATCTACCACAGTATCTGGTGTATAACCAAGTTCAAAACATGGTGTGTATACAACAAGTGGTTTAAATGTGCTGCCTGGCTGCCTGTAACTCTGGTAAGTCCTGTTAAGCGTGATAATGCCATTAAAATCCTGTGTCCTTCCGCCAACAATGGCTATAACATCACCTGTACTGTTATCCACAACAGTAGCAGCACCCTGCATTTTGTAAACACCATCTTTCCCCTTCTCTTTAAAATGCCCCAAGGTTGTATTTATGCTTTTTTGCAAATGTTTCTGCACTTTCCGGTTAATGGTTGTGTACACCTTATATCCGCCAGTGTACAGCTCTGTTTTTGCTGACTGGTAACTCTCCCTGTAACTCTGCAGGTATTTGTTATATTGTTTTTTGGAATTGAAACTGTATACAAAATTGAAACCCTGTTCCTTCATAAACACCCTTACAGCACAATCTATAGCATAACTCACTTCGTAATTGTAACTCTCTGCTGCTTTCTTATAGAAATGTACAGGTGTATTAGATTCCTTCCAGTATACCTCTTCCCCGGCATAACCCTGTTCCCACATTGCTTTAAGTATTAAGTTACGCCGTCTGGCAGTATTCTTAGTATTATTAATGGGGTCATACAAAGTTGGATTATTTGGAATGGCACACAAAAAAGCTGTCTCAGTTAAAGACAGCTCCCCAACACTTTTATTAAAATAACCTTTTGCAGCAGCGCCAATACCATAGTAACCGTTAGCAAAATTTATATTATTCAGGTAAAATTCCAGTATCTGTTCCTTTGTATAACGCTCTTCTAGTTTAAGTGCTATAAAAATCTCTTTTGCTTTGCGTTCAATTGATTTCTCGCGGTCCAGGTAAACATTCTTTACAAGCTGCTGGGTTATGGTACTGCCACCACGTACAATATTTTTACTGTCTTTTAAGTACAGGACAGCAGCTTTCCCAGTTGACAGTAAATCCACACCCTCATGCTCCCAGAACCGCTTATCCTCAATGGCAACAACAGCATTAATTAAATCTGCTGGCATATCCTGGTACTTAACATAATATACATCTTTATCTGTCTTTAGCCTGGCAATCTGTTTTCCATCTGCATCATAAACATAACTTGTCTGTACCGTTTTAAAATCAGCAGGCGAGCTGTTTTTAGCAATATCTTCTGCATAATTGTAATAACCTGTAATTAAAGGTAAGAATTCCTGATAGATTTTTACCCCAGCCCACACCGCTATAACCAAGGCTGTAATTAAAACAGAACGGACTATCCAGCTTACCGCCTTCAAAAAACACCTGGCAACAGAGAGCTTCTGCCCACGCCCCTTCTTTAGCGCAGAAACACCCCTTGCCGTACCTTTCCCAAAATATCCTGTCATCCCAGCTGGCATTCTACCACCCTGCCCGTTTTTGAAAGGTATGCACCCTCACACGCCTGGAATGACATAACAACAGGTTCTTTTAATTCATCTTCTGACAAAACCCTGCCACCATTAACACATTCCAGGGAATATTTATCCATCAGGCAGTCTGCTGCTACAAGCTTTACCCTGACCTGTCCAGGAACTGACATGGTTACACCAGTTTCTACTTCGACTAAAGAACCTGCGGGGATTTTAACTTCAAATACATTATCCCATTCCTGCAGCATACCATCCACATATACCTTGTAAGTTGGCAGCTGTATATTTAAATTCTCTGCAATGACAACGCTGTCAACAGACTCATCAGCATAAACCAGCCCACATTTATCATTTTCAGTAAAACCATGGCTGCTAAAGTATTCATCTGAAACTGTAGCCAGCCTTTCAAGCACATCAATACCGCCAGTTCCTGGCCGCTCCTTTTCTGCTTCTTCTGAAAACTCTGTCTGCTCTTCATCTTGCTCTTCCACAAGTTCCAATGGTTCTTCTGCCTGCTCCTCTGCAGGTGCAAAGATAGCTATACCAACATCACCTTCATCTGTAATTGCAGGCTCTACAACACTGTCAATACCAAAAGCGTCAGCTATTTCCTTTGAAAGCCTTAAAGGCTGTATTTCCCTGCCATTAAATTCATCTTCAGGCTGCCCTGTTAAAAAGCCACTTTCAACCCCCTCTGCGGGAATAATATAATCCCTTTCAAGTTCTGTAATTTCTGGTTCTGCAAAAATGGATGATTTGATAACATCATTTACTTCTTCCATTGTAGCTGTCTTTACTTCTTCTGCCAGACGTATACGGCGTCTGTGGACTGGCGTTCCAGAACTGGATGCTGCCTGGCTGCCATCCGTCCCATTCCCAGCTACAGGAGCTCTTTTCTGCTTCTTTTTTAATAAGCTAAATGGTCCGGAAACTTTTTCCCCGCCACTCCCTGCAGATTTACGCTCTTCTGATACATCCTGGCTGTCCCTTTCTCTCTTCCCGGCAGCCTTTCCTCTCTTCCTGCTTTTCTTTTCTGTACCGGACAATTTTACATCATTATTATGTCCTGTTTTTAACTCACTCATTATTATACCTCCTGCTCACTGCTCTTACTGCTTTTATGTGGTTTCATAGAAAACAGCCTCCCGCCGCCTTTAACCCCTGTAAGTACCGCCACAACTGCCACACACCCGGAAACAGCTAAAGGGTACAGACCTGACTGGAAATTGTATACAGTCCACAATACACTGCAAAAAGCCAGAGCCGCTTTAGTGGCATCAAACTCCCACTTACTTGCAGCAATACTGTAACCAAAAGAAGCAGCAAGCGGAAAAATGCCAGCTTTCTCCCACAGGACCGTAACCACAGCTGCAGCCACCCAGGCAGCCACAACAAAATATTTACGCGTTTTCCCCACAGTCCATAAATTGCGTACTATAGCTAAAGCACTAAGAATAACAGCAACCCAGCACCCGGACAACAAGGAAGCAGCCAGTGCAAAAGCATTGCCAGCAGCCTGTACCCCCAGCATATCTTCTTTGGATTTACAATAAATGCTGTAAACCATTAAACAGCCACTAAAGGCTGATAAAACCAAGGCAGCAGCTCTCATCCGCCATCACCTGCCCTAAGAACAACACCGCGGCTGCAATAAAACCTGTTAAAAAATTCCTCACCATCAAGCCTGTAAATAATCTTTCCACCAGCATTACGGCAAGCACTTCTCTTCAGTCTTAAACAAAATTCATTGCCCTCTTTTCCAGACCCAAAAACAGTTTCATACTCAGAAGTATAGACCATACTCTTCTTTTCCCCTGTCACTATTGGAAAACTGTCAGCAAGACACACTGCAAACATACCTCCAGAACAGCCAGCGAACATCGAAAACGGCATGGTGTCAAACCCAAAATTGACAACCACACCGTCAAGTTTAAAAACTGTATTACCAGTTTCTTTACAACACACATCATCAAATGATTTAATAACAGCTTCCCTTACAGGCAGGTATTTAAGCCTGTACAGGACTGCCCCCATCAGACTGCTGTCCTTTTCCATATCATTTACAAGCAGACCCAGGACATGGGCAAGGTCATCCATCTTCAAAGGCTGCCTGATAAACTGCACTTTGTATACTCCGCCCACTCTGTATCCGTAAGCAGCTATAACCTGCCCTGCAATAAAGAATCCTGCCGCAACCCCGCCGCCATCAGCCACAACACATCCAGCAAGCTTGTATGCACAAAACAAAACATTTCCAAAGGGCGGCTGGTTAAAAGGCAGCTGGCAGACCCTTTCAACACAGCGTTCTTTGCAGACAGCACCTGCAAGTGATTTCGTACACCTGAACTTTTCGTTAAGCACACTTGAAAATTCCATGCAGCCTCCTAAGCGGACTTGGGAAAGCAAACCCTGTCCATTGCAAAAATCTTAGCAGCATAAACAGCCTGGCTCTCTGAAACCACTTTTACCTCTTCCTGTAACAGCAAATCAGCATAGCTGTAAGATGTCCTTACTCCAGGAAATGCTGTTCCAAGTATTTCTGTCACAAAAACATGCCTGCTTTTCTGCACCACCCTGCTGGCCGTAAAAACTTTTCTACAACTTCCCTGTAAAACTGGCCTGCTTTCCAGTACATAGTCACCCACCTTAATACTGTTTCTTGCCCTCTCAATATCCTTAACCGTAATATACATATTTACCTCCTGCCAATAGCCCTGCCACTAACAACCACACAGATGACTCAAGGCTCCTTTAAGTATACAGGCAGCATGCCCGTCAACAGTCACAGCCCTGCTGTCCAGTTCCAAGTCCCCTGACAGGTTAAAGAATGAATTAACCTGCCCTGGAGGTGCAAAAGACCATTTTCCACTGGCATCAAAGTAACCAGTATAAACAACACCATCACTAAAAACCTGGTAATATACAGAGCCCCCGTCACTGAAATGACGCGTTTTCTGCCGCTCCAGCAACGCTGTACCTGTGCGTATTAAATTTACCCTGCCATCTGCAGTCACTATACATTTCATAGTTAAAAGCCTCCTTCCTATACAGTTATTCTGTACAAAAAGAAAACAGGCTTTTCACCAGTCCCCTTGAAACACCAGCCTATGCAGAAGCAAGGATTTTTACAGCCTCTGCCTGGTCAAGATTAAAATTGCCAAGAAGTTCATTGAGTATTTTGTCATCTTTACATCCGCTGCTTCTCCTGTTATTCACATAAGAAACCAGCATTGAATCACGCCCTGCCTTTGTGTACTGTTCTTCTAAACTGTTAAGTTTGACTTCAACACTTGCAGTAACCTGTGCTGTAAGATAATCATTCCTGTCAAGTTTTGCATACAAAAGTTCAAAAACCGTTTCCTCATTCTCTTTAAGAAAGCTTGCAAACGTTTTATTCTGGCTGTCTGAACTTGTCCTGATTGCCATCCTGCAGGCAGCATCTTTTGAAAAACCTTCTGAAAGAAAGCCCTGTACACTGTCAAGCAGCTTGCAGTAAGGCATTAACCAGCTCCCGCCATAATGCTTGCCATCGTATGTCCTGACGCTTAACTTAAATTTTGTACTGCCACTTCCTTTAAAAAGCTCATCAGTTGTTTCTGTAAACTCTTCCGGGCCTACATAAAAAGAGAGGAACTCAGGCTCTGGCAAATCAACGCCTTCCTCCCCGTAAAGTTTTGTATCCTTCCCATCAATAATCTTCTGGTATGTGCCAGTTGTATGGAACAGCATCCTGGCTGCATTATTAGGGGCTTTTACAGAAGCCTGTTCTGCTATTATCACAAGCCTGCCCCCAGCAATAAAACCAATATCCTCATACCCCTCTACAGAAGTCTGGCTTAAATCCACTATCTCTATATCATCTTCTGCTACAGAAGCATCCTGGTAAATATAACTATAAAGGTCAAGCAGCACAGATTTCTGTTTAAAGAAAAAGCTAAAGAGCGACTCCTCTTTCTTCCTGCTGAAACTGCGTTTCCCACCAGCCTTTGAAATCCCAAAGTTACCAGCAGCCTGTCCGTTTGTTAAATTCATTCTGTTATTCATAATCAAATCCTCCTTGTTTGTTTTGGTATTGATAATCTGCATTTTCCCACCCTTTACAATTCTATAGTGCCAGCTTCCACTGTCCAATGGTCTTCCAGGCACTGGTTTAACAACGTACCCTGCCGCTGAGTCCCCTGGAAACAACTACTGTCCAGCTTCTGCCAGAGCCTTTTCTATTTCTTCTGTACTACAGCCAAGAAATGATGATGCCTTTATAATTTTCTCTTCATCCGTAATATCAAAAAGCGAAAAAAGGGGTGCAATTACCATTAAAGCACTCTGTTTCTTTCCTTTCTCAAAACCATCCAGGAAACTTTTTGCAGTTGTAGATTCACCAAGTTTCTCTTCACCTGCTGCTTTAAGCACTGAAATAATTGCAAGCGCTGCACCATAACCCTCACCTGCACTAATACCCTGTTCAAATGCACTCTTAATACTATCCACGGCACACTCACCTCCTTTAAGACCAATTAAAAAAGACCACCAGCCCTCTCTGGACTGGCAGCCTGCCAAATTCTTTTTTAAATATAACTTTTATTTCCTGTCTGACATTATAACACAACTTTTTTCAAAAACAAATACCATATTTTATTATAACAAGGTATTTTTCTTTCTGTACATCATTTACTTTTCTTGCACTTCAAGACCCTGGATTTACAACATTTGTACAATACACCGTATTGTCAGTGCTATCCTTTGTTATATTATAACTATCATATCAAAAAACATTTAATTCTTTGGATTTAAAATGAGAAGAACTGTTTACAAGTCCTTTATCCTCCCCGTTAATATCTGACATTTCAAACTTTTTAAGAAATTCCATTACTTCAGAATACAAATCATATTTTCTGTCAAAACATAGCTCGTAAACGCAATTAAAAGCTTTTTTACCATAATCTTCTAAATTATCACTAACAAACTTATTAAAATCGTTAATATTTTTCATTTCATGTACCAGTGAATTTCTCATATTTGTAAATGCTGTGGGTACTTTTGAAAAAATCTTATTTTTTACACTTTTATAGTTAGCACATCTTTTTTCTTCATAACTACAAACAAGCTGTATTGCTTCAAATAACCGTATAATTAACAAAGTCAGTGTCGATTCACAAGGAAATTCCCTAAAGTCTCTCAAGGTTCTGGCTAAAACCCTTTTAGCCTCAAATACTTCCTCAATTGTAACTATCTGTTTATTAGGCATCCAGCCACCGCCCATCTTTATAAACACATGTTAAATTACGGATACCTGTATTCATTGGATTAAAATCCTTTGCTTTCCTGGTAATGCCATTCCAATAATTAGATTCTTCATCGGAATAAAGTTCCTCAAATTCAGCCACATCTATTACAGTAATATCATCTGAATCAACAACCAGACGCAATAAAGGATGATAAGTAGGGTCATCAAAATTTTTTGCTTCTGTTACCCACAACTCCTTAGCCAGAGGATTACTCATAAGAGTTTCCCATTTCTTTCTTACAATTTTCCTGTCTAATTCCATGAACATCACCACCTCATTTTAATTTAAAATCACAACAACAATTATATTTGATAGTATAACATAACAATACACAAAAATCTATAAATTAAACGGCAAACTTTGGCAAACACCTTCACTTTCTTTCTGGTGGTATACTTATCAACCGGCCATTAAATACAACTTTTACAAAACTAAACTCCCAAATCTTGCTATTCATGGACATATCAGATATTTTTTTAACCTCTTTGAAAATATAAACTTTTGCTAAAATCCCTTTTAGTCTCAAATATTTCTTTAATTGCAATTATAAACAATAGATTTAATTTGTCATTACCATACACTCTTTTTTATAAAAACAAATTCCATACTTTTCTGCTCACATCTTTATACATTACCCAACATTACCCTGCAGCTTTTCTTACAGAAACATATCCCATATTTCTTAATAACCAGATACCCCTCATCAACCAGCCCAGCGTCATAATGTTTATCTTCTATCTGCTGTAAGGCTTCCATTGCCATGCTTTCCATCTCTGTAAACCTCTGTACACGTTTTAACTCAAGTATTATAGCGGGCTGGCGTTCGTCATATGGTTTTAGTACAATATCATAACGTCCCTCACCACTTTCCCTGTTTGAAGAAGTTTCATATCCCTGCAGACCACCCAGAAGCCCTAACAGAAATCCATGGTAAAAATTTTCTGCACTATCCATAAAACTTATACTCTTGCGGAGCTGTTCCCTTAGACAAGCTTCAAAAGCCTGGGTATCGCCATTTATTATTGCAGCATATAATCCTGAAAAATCCACTGCCTTTATTTTATTATTAAACCAATCACGTACCTGGTTTTTATACACATACACAATCTCTTCATTTGGTATCGACATTTTCAAGTATATCTGCTGTTCATCAAGTCTTCTTTCCACAGCTTTAAAATACCCTGTAAAAAAAAGAAAATTCCATAAATTATCCTGTGACCTGTAAATATCTTCATAGGTAATATCTTCATGTACAGGCTTTTCTATAGTATCACCAGCAATGAGCATTTCAAGTTCACTTTTTGTTTTATCATCTGCTTTTTCTATTAACTCCCGTATAATACTGTTAGATGAAGTATTAGACCAGTATGGTTTAGGAAACTCTGTATTCTTGTGGGCAATATCATAAACATAATTTATTATGCTCCACGGATTGTAAACCTCTGTATTTCCAAAAAGGTAACCATCATACCATTCTTTTACTTCATCCCTCCTGTCTGGAATACCATAAACTTCAAGAAAATTATCAGCTTCCTCCTGCGTAAAACCAAAATATTCTGCATAACCTTCGTCCAGGACTGAAACAACTTTAAGGTTATTAAGGCCTGTAAAAGTACTTTCCCTGCTAATCCTGAGACACCCCGTTACTACAGCAAACTCCAGGCTGCCATTAGTCTTTAATGCTGATTCAAACAATGAACGGATAAAAGAAACCATTTCATCGTAAAAACCATTAAAGTAAGCGTTTTCAAGAGGCACATCATATTCATCAAGAAGTATAATTACCTTCTGTCCATGATACTGTTCAAGGCACTCTGATAAAAACTGTAATGCTGTAGCATAAGCAGATAATCCAACGTTCATTTTTAGTATAGAATGGTATCTTTCTTTATCTTCTTCTGAAATATTATCACTATCAAGTAAATATCTATGCCTTTTGTACTCCTTTACAAGGACTTCTTGTAATTTTTCTGTTGCCATCTCAAATGTTGGCTGCTTTGCTGATTTTAAAGACATAAAAATTACAGGGTACTGCCCCAGATGTTTTGTGTATTCTTCCCCCGTTCCCATAATCTTTTTACCCTGGAAGTATTTAGAATTATCAGCAACTGTACCATCCAGGAGTATTTCTTTTTCAAAGAAAGTACGTAACATAGTCTGTGCTAAAGTTTTCCCAAAACGCCTTGGACGTGTGAACAATGTGACTTTATTCTTCTGTTCAAGCAAATCACGTATCAACAGAGTTTTATCAACGTAATAGTAACCTTTATCTATCATCTCTTTGTAAAATTCCACTCCTATAGGTATTGGTTTAATCTTCTCCACAACAAACACCTCCTCTGGTACTTGGATAAAACCATTTTACCACACCACCACACTAAAGTATAGGAAACTTTTTACTACTCTTTCATAAACAATCTTCTGCACTAAAGCTTATGTAAACCACAACCTGATTCAAAAGGCAGCAGCCTGCCTGGAAATTTGCCAGGACAAACGCATAAATGAATAATTTGTAAACAAATTGCCTCTATGGGAGCTTTTAATATGCTATTTTGATTTTATCAAATTTTTTACTTCAAAATTGCTTCTAAAAATCATTTAATTTATTGCTTATTAACAAAATATTCACATTTTACTTACTCATGCGTTTGTCCTGGAAATTTGTCAAACCTGTAGAAGTTTGTAGAAAAGTGTGCTATACTAGTTCCAGCCTTCAGTAAAGGAGGTGAATGCCACATGGTTGAAATAATTACAACAATCTTGACAGAAGAAACAGGCATTAGTAAAAAGATGGTTCAGCTCACCACAAATGCCGGAACGAGCGAAATCCCAGAGTGCCAGCTCTGGGATTTCTTATTTTGCCACGTGAAACTCACCGCATAAAATTAAAAACTGTTTAAGGTATTCCCTAGAACAGCTTACCATGCCTAGGACAGCGCCTAAACATTATAATAATTCTAGTATACCTTTTAAACAGTTGTCAACTAGTTTTGCACACTTCTCTGCAAACTCCTACAGCCTAACAATTTTTTATAATAATCCAGTTTTATTGTTATGGTCTTTAAATTGAACTTTTGATTACTACAAAAATACTTTAAACACTTGCAAATTAATTTACTACAGAGTAGCATTGTCAGCTCCCATTGCTGACAATGCATTATATATTTTTTATCCTCATTTGTAATGCTGCTATTTTCCAGTACATATCTATGTCTATCATACTCCTTTTTAATTTCATAAGCAATATTTTTGACTGCCATTTCAAATGTGGGCTGTTTGCTGGTTTTAAAGTCATAAAGATTACAGGATACTGTCCTAAATAGCTGGTATATTCTTCCCCTGTACCCATAATCTTTCTACTCTGAAATTACTTAATACCTCTCACCTATTATCTGTTTGTAAAACCCCACTCCTATAGGTATTGGTTTAATCTTCTCCACAACAAACACCTCCTCTTGCAGATTACATTAAAATACAATTTTTCCGCTCACATCTTTATACATTACCCAGCATTACCATACAGCTTTTTTTACAGAAACAAATTCCATACTTTTTAATAACAGGATACCCTTCATCAACCAGACCTTCATCATAATGCTTATCCTCTATTTGCTGCAAGGCTTCCCTGCACATATTTTCCATCTCTGTAAATTTCTTTACACGCTTTAATTCAAGTATTACAGCAGGCTGTTGTTCATCGTATGGTTTTAACATAATATCATAACGCCCGTTGCCACTTTCCCTGTTTGAAAGTTTTTCATACCCATCCATCCCCTCCAGAAGCCCTAAAAGGAAACCATGATAAAAATTCTCTGCACTGTCCAAAAAACTAATACTTTCCCGAAGATGCTTTCTTAATTTCTTAAACAGCTCTCAAAAGTTTCCGTATCACCATTTATTACTGCTTCATACAATCCAGAAAAATCTGCTGCCTTTATCCTGTCATTAAACCATTCCATAATAGTGTTTTCGTACACATATAATATTTCTTCATTTGGTATTTTCATGGAAAGGTACATCTGCCTCTCCATAATTTTTTTCTTTACAGCTTTAAGATACCCTGTAAAGAATAAAAAGTTCCACAGGTTATCCTGCGACTTGTGTATATCCCCATAAGTAATATCCT
>Ga0137308_100337_pt1 | contig 84356 bp, 73 predicted proteins | sample Inofrocosms_June_FD_97181 | JGI IMG/M metagenome (GOLD analysis project Ga0137308, IMG submission 97181) | Mouse cecal microbial communities from Vienna, Austria - N-Acetylneuraminic and N-Acetylglucosamine D2O microcosms_June | ecosystem: Host-associated > Mammals > Digestive system > Large...
GCTCATAACCCAAAGGTCGTAGGTTCGAGTCCTGCCCCCGCTACTAAAAGAAACGCCGACTTTCGAGTCGGCGTTTCTTTTATACACACCCTTTGAACTGTTTAAATTCATACAGTTTCTTAAACATCATACCTCTTAACACCCCTTTTAACGTGGAAGTAGTATACGAAGACAATCACATAATTATTGTCAACAAATCGTCGGGAGAAATCGTGCAGGGAGACAAGACCGGAGACACCCCACTCTCCGAACATGTCAAAAATTATCTTAAAGAAAAATACAACAAGCCGGGAAACGTATTTTGCGGTGTTGTGCACAGGATCGACCGTCCGGTGTCCGGTCTTGTAATTTTTGCCAAAACTTCCAAAGCTCTCGAACGGCTTAACAAAATGCTGCGCGATGGCAATATACACAAAACATACTGGGCTCTTGTGGAAGGTGTTCCAGGGTGCCAGGAAAAGACACTTGAGAATTTCCTCGTCTCTGACGGAAGAATAAACAAGACTTTCGTTTCAGACTGCAGAAACCCTGAAGCAAAAAAATCAATACTGAGCTACAAGACTGTTGCAAGGGGCGACAGATACACTCTTCTTGAAGTCAATCTGCTTACCGGAAGAAAACACCAGATTCGCGCCCAGCTGTCGGCAAACGGCAACCCGATAAAGGGAGACCTCAAGTATGGCGCCAGAAGAAGCAACCGTGATGGCAGCATATCCCTGCAGGCACACCGCATCGAATTCATCCATCCGGTTTCCGGACAACGGATATCTCTTGAGATTCCACCACTCCCCGACATGCAGAAACTTCTATGAACAAGAGCACCATGCATAACAAATGACACAACAAAAAAAGGCTCGCATTTGCGAGCCTTTATTGTGTCTGATGATTAATTATTATCAGTCAGCGAGCTTGATTGTCACAGCGCGATCCAGGGGAGCACCCTTTGCACCGAAGTCAGTCAAGTTGTTAGCGTCGATGCGAGCATCGAGCTGGTTCTCGTCAACACCGCATTTTACGAGGAATGCCTTAACGCCATTCACACGCTGGTTGCGGAGACGAGTGTTGACCTCATCGTTACCTGTGTAGTTGTCTGCCCAACCTGTAAGGATATATTTCTGGTTGGGAGTCTCTTTCATAACTTCTGCCATTGATTTGAGGATAGTCTTCTCACGGCTTGAAAGAGAATACTGGTTGATGGGATAGTAAACAGTTGCGAGACCTTCGCAGCTTACTTTCTCAACAGGACGTTTGAGACATTCGTCAAGCTGCTTCTGGAGGCTTGCGATCTTGGCGTCAGCCTGAGCAAGGCGGGCTACGAGAGCGTCACCCTCTGCGTCTGTGTATTTCCATGTAGGACATACGGCAGTAACAGGGCAGTTCCAGTCTTTCTTGCCGAAGTGTACGTTAAGACCTGCAGAAAGCTGAAGATCGTGAGCGTAGTGGGGGTTGTAAGCACCACCCTCTTTGAAGAGCTGGTAAGCTACATCAAGGAAGATATCAACACTCTTGCTTACTGCGAAGTTGTTCTGCAAACCTACGTTGATGAAGAGCGGAGTGCTCTTTGCTGAACGCCAGCGAAGGTCTGCACCGTCATATGCGCGACGGAATGTGAACATTGCACCACCACCTCCGTGAAGGACAGCATTGTAAACACGACCGGGACGATAGCCACACCACCAGTTGGTAAGGTTGATGAGAACATCGAACTCAGGAGCTACAGACTGCATCTTCTCAGGATAGTAACCGTTAGCGAGAGCGGGCTCGTTCTGCTTGCGGAACATACCCCAGTACTGAGTAGCACCCTTAGTCATAAGGTACTGACCACCGAAACGGAATCCGAAGGTAGGAGTTACCCATTTGCCGAAATAGAGAGCGGCGTTGCCACCGAAACGGTTCTTAAGCTCTGCGTGGATGTTATCCTTTGCAAAAAGGATGTTGGAACCACCCTGAACTGTCATAAACCAGTTGTCTGTAGCCTTGTTCATAAGGTAACCCTGTGAGCAATCCTCAACATAAGTCACCTCCTGCGCATTGGCGCTGAAAGCACCGGCAGCAAGAACAGCGAGAGTAAATAATACACTTTTCTTCATAAAACAACAAATTAATTAATTTATGTAATTGTCTATATTTCAGTTATTTATAGCGGAATCAAACAAGCATGTGCTTCTATAAATTGTTAATTTTCACACTTGCATTGTTAAATTCGAAGTGCAAAGTTAGCACTTTTTTACATATAAACACTATTTCTTTAAAAATAGTTTAATATTTTTTAATACATTTTCCGTATTATAACCAAATTTTTCATCAAGCACCTTTGCTGGAGCCGACGCTCCGAAACGCTCCATGCCCATGAATCTGTATTCGCCTCCGTTAAGCAGCGGATAAAGAGTCGCGGGAAGACCGGAGGTAAGTCCGAAAAGTCTGACTCCGGCAGGAATGACACTGCGGCGATATTCTTCACTCTGGCTGTTGAAGAGACCGATCGAGGGCACGGAAACCACACGTGCGGCAACACCTTCGTTTTTAAGTTCTTCTGCTGCATGGACAAGAAGCGCCACATCGCTGCCATTACCGACAAGTACGACTTCGGGATTCTCGGCATCGACAACGACATAACCGCCCCTGGCTGTTTTCTTTGCCTCTTCGCGACGGTTATCGCCGGGAAGATCCTCAAGATTCTGACGCGAGAATATAAGGATAGAAGGTGAGTGAACATTCTCCATCGCAAGTTTATATGCCTCCAATGTCTCTGCAGAATCCGCAGGACGGAGAACAAGTGCAGAAGGTCGTCCGCTGAAATTGGAAATCTGTTCCATCAGTCGTATCTGCGCCTCTTGCTCTATTGGCTCATGTGTCGGTCCGTCTTCTCCTACGCGGAAGGAGTCGTGTGTATAGATGAACTTGACGGGAAGTTCCATGAGTGCCGACATGCGTATTGCCGGTTTCATATAATCGGAGAAAACAAAGAATGTGGCACACGCACCGAATACTCCGCCATGAAGCGCGATACCGTTGATGATGCATGCCATGGTAAGCTCTGCAACTCCAGCCTGAAGGAAACCGCCGGTGAAATCCTCTTTGCAGAGAACAGTGGTCTTCTTCAGGAAGCCGTCGGTCTTGTCGGAATTGGCAAGGTCGGCACTCGACACAATCATATTGCCCACATGCTCGGCAAGAAAACCGAGAACGGTAGCCGAAGCTGCACGACTCGCCATATTTGCCTTGAACTCGACTGAATCCCACGGAAGTGCGGGCAACTTGAGATCAATATAATCCTGAAGCTGACGCGCCTTGTCAGGATTTGCAGCCGCCCATTCGTCATAAGCCTGACGACGAACCGCCACTATCTTTTTAAGTTCTTCGGCGCGGGCGGCATAAAGATTCTTGACATCCTCGCGGATTACCCACGGGTTCTCCGGATCTCCGCCGAGATTCGCGACAGTCTTGTCGATATCGGCACCGGCTGCCGAAAGCGGCTGTCCGTGTGTGGCTATCGAACCTTCGAGCGAATTCCCCTCTGCATCCACAGCGCCTCGCGCCATGATCGTATTACCGATGATCAGAGTCGGTTTTTCCTTCTCTTCAAGAGCCTGCTGCAAAGCACCAGCTATTGCGAGAGGATCTGTGCCGTCAACCTCTATTACATTCCAGTGCCATGCGCGATACTTCGCAGCTGTGTCTTCATTAGTAACATCGGAGACATTGGTTGAAAGCTGAACCTTGTTGGAATCATAGAACATGATAAGATTGCTCAGTCCGAGTTTGCCTGCAATGCGTCCTGCTCCCTGTGAAATCTCCTCCTGGATACCTCCGTCGGAAATGAAGGCGTATGTCTTGTGAGCCACAACCTCTCCAAAACGGGCGGCAAGGAATCTCTCGGCGATTGCCGCGCCTACCGCCATCACATGTCCCTGACCAAGCGGACCGGAGGTGTTCTCGATGCCGCGCTCAACATCCACTTCAGGATGACCCGGAGTGACACTACCCCACTGACGGAAGTTCTGAAGATCCTCTATGGTAAATTTGCCGGTGAGCGCAAGTATGCTGTAGAGCATCGGCGACATATGACCGGGATCAAGGAAGAAACGGTCACGTGCAAACCACTTGGGGTCTGCGGGATCATACACAAGGAAACTTGAATACAATACATTGATGAAGTCCGCGCCTCCCATAGCGCCTCCGGGGTGACCGGATTTGGACTTCTCCACCATTTCCGCGATAAGAACTCGCAGATTATTGGCGGCATTGTTCATGACTTTTACGTCCATAAATTCTGTCTGAATGTTACAACTCCGGCAATATGGACATTAGCCATCTTGCCGGAGTCTGTTTGATTTATTAAAGATCTCTAAGGTCAACAGGTTCTTCTCCGACCGGAATATCTTTGTTGATATTCTTGGAGCCGACAACCGAATAATAGAGAATGTAGGCGAGCATTGCCACAACCAGCCAGTAGCTGTTGATATAACCGAAAGTTCCGCCACCGAGTACGCGGGCGATCCAGTCCTGTATGAACGGCATGATACCGCCGCCGACAACCATCATCATGAATAGACCGGAAGCTTTTGCCGTATACTTGCCCAATCCCTCTGTCGCAAGATTGAAGATACCTCCCCACATTACTGAAGTGCAAAGACCGCAGAGGAAGAGGAAAAGACATTTCAAGGGCACCTGACCGCTCATGATGTTGAGAGCAGCGATCTCGGGAGACTTGAAAGTTATATCCTCGGGAAGGAAGATAGCGATAAGAACGAGAAGAATTGCTACTGAAGAAACGGTTATCATCTGTGCGCGTGTCGACACTTTTCCACTGATGATTGTGCTAAGGAAACGGCCGATAAGCATCATAAGCCAATAAAGAGCGGCAAGAGATCCTGCCACAGCTGCGGCGCCTTCGAAGTTTTCGCGGCTGATCCATGCGTTAAGCTCTCCCGGAATACCGATTTCGATTCCGACATAGAAGAAAATTGCAATCACACCGAGAAGACAATGACGGAACGCAAGGGGCGAATGCTCATATTTCACCTGCTTTAGATTTGCCTGTGGCTCCTGAATCCTGATGAAAGAGATAATGATGAACGCCACTACGAAGATTACGATACCGGTTGTCACAAGAGGTGCGACAGCCGCCATGGTAGTCTCTTTTGTAAGTGTGCCCACAAGCATACCTACGAGCAGAGGAGTCAGTGTTCCGGAAAGCGAGTTGAGTGTTCCACCTGCCTGCACGAGCTGATTACCCTTGTTGCCGCCGCCTCCGAGGAGATTGAGCATAGGGTTGACAACGGTGTTGAGCATACAGACACAGAAACCGCAGACCAATGCTCCGAGAAGATAGATGAAGAGATTGAGTGTTGTGGGATTTTCACCTCCTATAACCACTACATTGCCGCCGACAACGCTCGACAGCAACTGGATTCCGAGACCGATCGCACCGACAGCCAATGCTATCAACGCGGTTTTTTTGTATCCGTAACGTATGAGCATGTTACCCGCCGGAATACCCATGAAAAGGTAAGCGGTGAAGTTCATAAGGTTACCTGCCATGCCAGCCCATTCATACTTGAATCCCCAGATGTTGCCGAAGGGGGCTGCCATGTTGGTCACGAACGAAATCATCGCGAAGATGAAGAACATCGTGACGATAGCGACCAATGATCGCTTTTGTGTAGATTGAGTCATGATAGAGTTGTTATTATTATGGTTATTAAATTCTAACGTCAATATTCCCTTTCACCGAAAATAAGACTTCCTATTCTCACTGATGTCGAGCCTTCCTCCACCGCTATGCGCCAGTCATGGCTCATACCCATGGATACTCGGTCGAAGCCACGCAGTCCAAGCGAGTTGTCTTCTGAAATCTCCCTGAATATGCGCCGGATTTCAGCAAAATCCGCACGCACCCGGGACATGTCGGAGGTATTCGATGCCATACCCATCACTCCGCATATGTGGGTATTGGTAAGATTCTCGAACCGTTTATCTTTAAAATAAGACATCAGTTCTTCGGGAAGGAAGCCGAATTTGGTTTCCTCCGCAGCCACATGAACCTGCATAAGGACATTTGTGACTACCCCCGCCTTGCGGGACTCGGAATCTATGAGGGCAAGCAGCTTCTCGGAATCGACACTCTCGATCAGCGCCACTTTGCCAATAAGCTGCCGCACCTTATTGGTCTGAAGATGACCGATGAAGTGCCACTCTATATCTTCGGGAAGCAGAGGAATTTTCTCAAGAAGTTCCTGAACACGGCTCTCTCCAAAAAGACGTTGCCCGACATCATATGCCTCGCGGATCATCGACGCCGGATGAAACTTGGAGACCGCCACAAGACTGACTCCTTCAGGAATCTCCTCGCGCAGTTTTATTATCTCTTCGGCTACCATCTCTTTAACCGATTATCATCCAAGATTTGCCGGAAAAACATCCATCAGAGGAGTCTCCACAATAGACGCTATCTCGAAGTCGCCCATTGTTCCTTTCATTCCTTCAAGAAAATTCTTGAGAGCATCTTCGAAATCTGAAGCCTGCACAAGTATCAGTGTCGCCGTTTTTTTCTCGGCTCCTGACTTTTCATCAAGTGTGATGAAATTAACCTTCACAAGATAGTATCGGTCGCCACCCTCGTTGAAGAAAATTTCGGAAATCTTTGTTTTCTTTTCAGAAGAAATGGAATATTCTCCGGAGATAAAAGGCTTCATCTCCTCCACGATGCGCGCCTCTGCCTCCGTAAAAGTCAATGCATCAACGAGATAAGGTTCGTTTACCTTTTTAACCATCCCGTTTTCCTGCATCTTGTCATATCTTACTTTGCATTCAAACCAAAGAGCCATATATGTAGAAACTGTTTTAATTTTAAGACAGGTGTCTGACATGGTGCCACAACCTGCCACGTTAATCTGTTAACTAAAATTTACCTCATTGAAGACCCCTGCATTCCGGCAGGCATGCAGGCTCTTCTATTTGCAAAGTTAATCAAAAATCCGCATGATTTTCTCTTTTGTTTCAAATTTTTGCTAAATTTGCCATTGTTATATTCTATAAGTAAGTGTTGGAAATTAGCTTATATTAAATTTTAGGAGATTTTGAGATGATTTCAAGAATAATCGGATCGTCAGCCCGCGGACTGAAAAATATATGGATGTTCTATTACACCGGTTTCAGGGAAATGACCGTTGGAAAGACCTTATGGATTATAATACTCATCAAACTTTTCATTTTCTTCATCGTTATGAAGATGTTGTTCTTTCCCAATTTTCTCTCTTCAAACTTCGACAACGACAAGGAACGAGCTGATCACGTCCGCCATGAACTCACGAACAGATGACATTCGGCTACAGTCTCTTTAGAAACTTTAAATTCCAAATTATAAACTCTATCTATACACAATGTCAGATCTAACTACAGTTGTTGACTGGTCGAGGCTTCAGTTTGCCATCACGGCCATCTATCATTGGCTCTTTGTGCCACTCACCCTCGGACTGTCGGTGATTGTCGCCATCATGGAGAGCATCTATCTCAAGACAAAATCGGAGAAGTGGCTTCTTGCCACCAAGTTCTGGATGCGTCTTTTCGGAATCAATTTCGCAATAGGCGTGGCGACAGGCATCATTCTTGAATTCGAGTTCGGAACAAACTGGAGCAACTATTCCTGGTTTGTCGGCGACATATTCGGCGCGCCGCTTGCCATCGAAGGAATACTTGCATTCTTCATGGAGTCTACTTTCGTGGCGGTCATGTTTTTCGGATGGAACAAAGTAAGTCCGCGTTTCCATCTCGCCTCGACCTGGCTCACCGCACTCGGAGCCTCCATCTCGGCACTCTGGATTCTCGTTGCCAACGCATGGATGCAATATCCTGTTGGCATGGAGTTTGACCCGGATCAGATGCGAAACGTAATGGATAATTTCTGGGCACTGTTCTCAGGTATAGCGATCAACAAATTCTTCCACGCCGTTCTCAGCGGATGGGCGCTTTCTGGTGTATTCGTTATTGGGGTAAGCTGCTGGTTCCTCTGGAAAAAAAGGAATGTGGAATTTGCCATACGCTCGATTAAGGTCGGTGCTTGGTTCGGACTTGCCGGAATGTTGCTGACAATGTATACCGGCGATGGTTCTGCCGTCGAAGTGACAAAACACCAGCCGATGAAGCTTGCCGCCATGGAAGGTCTATACCATGGTCACGAGGGACAGAGTCTGGCGGCGGTTGCCATACTTAACCCTGACAAGGAATGGGACAATGACGAGGATGAGTATCTTTTTGAAATCGCCATTCCCAAAGGTCTGTCGATACTCGGACGTCATGACATGAACGCGTTTATTCCGGGCATCGCCGACATCATCAACGGTGTTGACATAAATGCAGAGGGAGATACGATAAATACCGTCTCTTATGCTGAAAGAATAGCTATGGGAAAAAAAGCCCAGAATGCTCTGAGAACTTACGGAGAGGCACGCGAGGCTGGAGATTCGGCAGCAATGGCTTCTTCGCTCAAAACCCTTAAGGAGAATTACCGCTTCTTCGGCTACGGATATTTCAAATCTGTCAACGAAGCCATTCCTCCTGTCGGACTCACGTTCGTGATGTTCCGCATCATGGTAGTGCTCGGTTCCTATTTCCTTCTCTTTTTCATTGCTGTGCTTTTCATGGTATACCGCACCACACTGCTGCAGCGTTCGTCTTGGATACAATGGATAGCAATGGTGTCCGTGCCTTTCATGTGGGTTTGTTCCGAGGCAGGATGGGCTGTTGCCGAGGTGGGACGCCAGCCATGGACCGTGCAGGACCTCCTTCCTACAATCGCTTCCGTGTCTGCAGTTCCAGCTACATCGGTTATTGTTACGTTCTGGCTCTTCGCCCTCATCTTTACAGTGCTCCTCGTTGCAGAGGTGAGCATAATGTGCCGCCAGATAAGCAAGGAATCTAAAAAAGCCCTCTCCTGATTCATTAAACATTAAACATTCCACATTAAACATTACTAAAATGTCACTCGAATATCTTCAGAATTACTGGTGGCTCCTCGTTTCAGTGCTCGGAGGAATCTTGGTCTTCCTGCTCTTCGTACAGGGTGGACAGTCAATGATCCTCTCCGCTAAATCTGAGACACGCCGCGACCTTATTGTCAACTCGATGGGTGGGAAATGGGAACTGACATTCACAACCCTCGTAACTTTCGGAGGCGCCGCTTTCGCGTCTTTCCCCCTCTTCTATTCCACAAGTTTCGGAGGGGCGTACTGGCTTTGGATACTCATCCTTTTCAGTTTCATTGTCCAGGCCGTAAGCTATGAATACCGCCGCAAGAAAGGAAATGTCTACGGCACAAAAACATATGACATATTTCTTTTCATCAACGGCTGCGTAGGTTGCGTGCTACTCGGTGTGGCAGTCTCCATGTTCTTCTTCGGAGGCGAGTTCACCGTCAACAGGGGCAACCTCCTGGACGGCTCCGCACCCGTAATCTCGCAATGGGCGCCGACCCACGGTTTCGAAGCCATCTTCAACTGGAAGAACCTTGTGCTGGGTGTTGCAGTCCTTTTCCTTGCAAGGACGCAGGCTTGCCTCTATATGATGAACAATATAGCTGATGACCCCGATTTCTTTAAAACGCTTAAGGCTAAAGCCCTCATCAACGGGGGGATATTCCTTGTGTTTTTCCTTTGGTTCCTCGGAATGTTATTGACTGCCACGGGATATACGGTGATATCAGACGGTATCCGCACCGTTGAAGTGCAGGAGACTCCGTTCAAATATTTACACAACTACATCAACCTGTGGTGGGCGGGTGTGACCCTTCTTCTCGGAGTGGTGCTCGTGCTCTTAGGCTGGGCAAAATCGTGTTTCGCAAAACATTTCACCAAAGGCATATGGTTCACAGGTATCGGGACGTTCCTTGTCGTGGCATCCCTCTTCTGGGTTGCAGGCTATGGCGACACTGCCTTCTATCCTTCGTTGCTGAACCCTATGGACTCCCTCACCATCCGCAATGCATCCTCTTCCGAGTTCACGTTGAAGACGATGAGTTACGTTTCTCTCCTCATACCATTCGTTCTCGCCTACATCGTTTACGTATGGCGAGCGATGGACAAAAAGAAGCTGACTCCCGCCTCCCTCGAGTCCACCGACCATAAGTATTAAGAAAATGACGATGGATTATTAATCGAATTTGCTTCGTCCCTTGGAATATATTAATTTTGCATATCGGAATGCCGACAAATGTCGGCATTCCGATATGATTTTATACAAATTTTCCATGCAAGCAGAAACACAACAAGTTAAAACCCCTCTTTGGCAACTGTTTGCCTCTTTTTTTAAAATAGGGGCTTTCACGTTCGGCGGCGGATGGGCGATGATCTCAATCATAGAACGTGAGATAGTGGATAAATATCACTGGATTGAACGCGACGATTTCCTCGACCTACTGGCAGTGGCACAGAGCCTGCCGGGAATCCTCGCTGTAAATATAGCGACTGCTGTCGGTGACAAGCTTCGCGGCACACGCGGCAGCATCATCGCTTCCGCAGGCACAATACTCCCCTCTTTCCTAATAATCCTTGCGATCGCAATCTTCCTGACCCCGGACATGATAAAGAACAACCGCGTTATTTCCTCCATATTCATGGGGATACGTCCTGCCGTTGTCGCCCTGATCATCGCGCCGGTGCTGACATCTGCAAAAGCCGCGAAAATAGGATTAAAGACGGTCTGGATTCCATTAGTGGTTGCATTGATGATCTCCCTCGATCTCGGATTCATTTCCAACCCGATCCTATATATTCTGTTCGGGGGCTTCGGGGGCTTCCTTTTCTGGTGGCTACCCCGCAAATACCGCTCTTAAACCCTATTCCGCCCCATATAGCCCCATTCATCCCCATAACCCCATATACCCCAAAAAACATGCAAATCTACCTCAAACTCATATGGGCCTACATAAAGATAGGCATCTTCGGATTCGGCGGCGGTTACGCCATGCTTTCGCTTGTGGAGAAAGCCGTTGTCGGTCCCGGCTGGATATCAGAGACTATGTTCACAGATATTGTCGCCATATCACAGATGACTCCCGGACCGATAGGTATCAATTCCGCCACTTATATCGGCTTCGTCGCTCCGGGAGCCGTAAACCCGGAATTCAGTGGTATCGGATGGGGGCTTATCGGATCCATACTTGCCACACTTGCAGTAACTGTGCCGAGCTTCTTTCTGGTGCTCTACAGCGCGCATTTCATACGCCGACATAACGAAAGCGGTGCCGTAAAGGCTGTATTTTCCGGCTTGCGCCCCGTGGTAGTCGGTCTAATCGCATCGGCGGCAATCATGCTGATGAACGCCGCCAACTTCAATCCGAACGGCATCACAAGACAGATGTGGATGAACATCGCCATATGCGCCATTGCATTCTGCCTTGCATATTTCCCGCTGAGGTTCGGCAAGAAGCAGCTAAAAATCCACCCGATACTTATTATAATCCTTGCAGGCATAACCGGTCTGATATTATATTACTGACATGAACAATCTGGAAGAATCATACAACGAAGCTCTCGAATACCTTTATACGCGTCTGCCGATGTTCTCGCGTGTAGGTGCGGCAGCTTATAAACCGGGACTTGACCGGACCATAGCTCTCGATAATCTTTTCGGAAACCCGCACAGGCGATTCCGTTCCATACATATCGCCGGCACAAACGGCAAGGGAAGCACTTCGCATATGCTTGCCTCAGTCTTGCAGACAAACGGTTACAGAACAGGCTTGTACACTTCTCCCCATCTTGCCGATTTCCGTGAACGCATGCGAATCAACGGCGAAATGATTCCGAAAGAAAAGGTAATAGACTTTACCCGACGCTGGCGGGAATCTGACAAAGAGATAGATCCATCGTTCTTCGAACTTACCATGATGATGGCTTTCGACTGGTTCGCATCCGAGAATGTGGATATAGCTGTCATCGAGGTCGGCATGGGCGGCAGACTGGATTCCACAAATATCATTACACCCGTGTTGTCCGCAATCACCAACATATCTTTCGACCATACGCAGTTTTTAGGTGACACTCTTTCAAAAATCGCCTTGGAAAAGGCGGGGATAATGAAACCCTGCGTGCCATGCGTAATTGGGGAAGCCTCTTCGGAGACAGAAACGGTTTTCCGCAACCATGCCGCAGCAACCGGCGCGACACTAAAGGAGGCTTACAATACTCCACTCCTCACCTCGTTTACTCCGGATGACGAATGGGGATGGCAATGTTCTTCTCCTCTTATTGGCGACTTCCACCTCCCTCTTGCAGGGGAATACCAAAAGAAAAATATCAACACGCTCCTCAACATCCTCAACATCCTTCCTGATGTCGGAATAGAGCTTAATAAAGAAAAAACGCGCGAAGGAATAGAGAAGGTTGTTGAAAATACAGGGCTTATGGGGCGTTGGATGCGAATGTCGTCCTCTCCCCTCACAATTTGTGATACCGGTCACAATGAAGCGGGATTGAGGTATAATCTCCATCAGCTGAATGAGATTATGCAGAAAAGACACAGGCATGCAACAAATGCAAAACTGTTTATGATCATAGGCTTTGTCTCCGATAAAGATGTGGATCATATCCTTCCCCTATTCCCTAAAGAGGCGGCGTATTATATAACTCAAGCTGCAATTCCACGCGCAATGCCGGTCGATATCCTCGCAGACAAATGCGAGGCAAACGGCATCACGATTGCCGGCAAATTTGAATCGGTCAAAGAAGCTGTTTATGCCGCTACCAATTGCGCCACATCTTCCGACGTAATTTATATTGGTGGTTCTACATTCGTTGTTGCCGATTATCTTAAAACTTGTTAAACTTTTTAAAGGCAAGTATTGTTTAACAATTTTGCAGCAATATTATATACCGTATTAAGATAAATGCGTATTCAGATCGAATTAAATATAAAGAGTCCGCACTCATGAGTGCGGACTCTTTATATTTAATTCTCCGATATGGAGGAGAAGCTATAAGAATCAATTCTCTTCTTTATCTCTGTTTTTAAGTCTGACGCGGTTCTTGCTCTGACTGGAGCTCATGTCACGTTCCTCCTTAAGGTCAATCTCTTTGTTGGTGTCGTCAACTACCTTGTATTCAAGATAGGCGAGCGATTCGTCGGGGATAATCTTAACACCTCGCCCGAAACGCAATTTCCATTTGCCATAAAGAGAGAACATCCCTTTTTTCACATATGCCTCGACATATGGGTGCACATACATTTTGAATTTCTTTATCTTGAGATGGTCCACAAGATATTCGATTTTTTCTTCCAGTTTGTCGGTAAAGAGTATCGAAGGCTGCACCTCTCCTTTGCCGAAACATGAAGGACATGTCTCGCTGGTGGTTATGTCAAGTGCCGGGCGTACCCGCTGGCGTGTGATCTGCATGAGTCCGAATTTGCTCAAGGGCAAAATGTTGTGGCGGGCTCTGTCGTTAGCCATGACTTCACGCATATGATCATACAATGCCTGACGGTGCTCCTGCTTGTTCATGTCGATAAAATCAATCACTATGATTCCACCCATGTCGCGCAACCGCAACTGACGCGCTATCTCGTCCGCTGCCTTGAGATTTACATCAAGGGCGTTGGACTCCTGATCGGATGATGCCTTGCTCCTGTTGCCGGAGTTCACATCAACCACATGAAGCGCTTCCGTGTGCTCGATGATAATGTAGGCGCCGCTCTTGAATGATACTGTCTTGCCGAAACTGCTTTTTATCTGGCGTGTGATGTTGAAATGGTCGAAAATCGGAGTGTCCTTGGCATAGAGCTTGACAATATCCTTGTTTTCGGGAGCAATCAACGACACATAATTCTGAATCTGAGTGAATGCCTCAGCTTCATTTACATAGATGTTTTCAAAATTCGGACTGAAGATGTCGCGGATTACGCTTACCATACGGGAGTCTTCTTCATAAATCAACGCCGGCGACTGACTGCGCTGCATCTTGGCGATAGACTCTTCCCAGCATTTGACGAGCGTACGCATCTCATGATTCAGCTCCGCCACGCGTTTGTTTTCCGCGGAAGTGCGTACAATCACGCTGAATCCCTTGGGCTTGATGCTACCCATCAGTTGACGCAGACGTATCTTCTCTTCGGTGGATTTTATTTTCTGCGAAATCGAGATTTTATCGCCAAATGGCATTAGAACCATAAACCGACCGGTGAATGAAATCTCCGTTGTCAGACGCGGTCCCTTGGACGAAATCGGTTCTTTAGCTATCTGAACGAGGAGCTGGTCGCCAGGTTTTAAGACTTCCCCGATGGTGCCCTGTTTGGATATATCCGGTTCGAGCTTGAATTTTGAAATTAACGGAACCCGCTTTTTATCCGCCATCGCCTCTGCGATGAATTTGCCGTATGTGCTGAACTGGGCTCCGAGGTCGAGATAATGAAGAAAAGCATCTTTCTCATAGCCTACATCAAGGAAGGCAGCGTTAAGACCCGGCATTATCTTCTTCACTTTGGCAAGGTAAAGGTCGCCTACAGCATACGCGATATTGCGACTCTCCTTCTGCAGCGACACAAGACGCGAGTCTTCAAGCAAGGCTATCGACACCTCTTCCTGCTGGACGTCTACTACTAATTCGCTTTTCATTCGGTTAAAAAATTTAAGGACAAACTCACCACGACCGTGGAGGCGCGGCGGGTCTGTCCTTGTTTCGTTATTCTATGCGCATAGAACAATCGGGTCTCTATAGCCGCGATTATTTCTTCTTATGACGATTCTTTCTCAGTCTTTTTTTGCGCTTGTGAGTGGCCATCTTATGACCTTTTCTCTTTTTTCCGCTTGGCATGATTGTCGGTATTAATAATTATACTTATTTTAATTCTATATCTCTTGGGAGAATTTTATTTTACGTCCTCAAGGAAAACTTTTGAGGGTTTGAATGCCGGAACCTTGTGTGCCGGGATTTTGATTGTTGTGTTGCGAGAAATATTACGTGCTGTTTTCTCTTTGCGGTTCTTGATGATGAAGCTGCCGAAACCGCGGAGATATACATTGTTGCCGTTTGCCATAGAATCTTTCACGACTTCCATGAATTTCTCAACTGTTGCGAGCACGGCTGCCTTCTCAAGGCCTGTGCTGCGGGAGATCTCGTTTACAATATCTGCCTTTGTCATTGTTTTGGTATTTTATCTTTATACACTTTTTCGTATAATCTTGCTATCCAAAAGTGCCTGAGCAAATTTGGCGATGCAAATATCGCAATTTTTTTTGAAACCTTATATATTTCAGCGTGATTTTCTGATGTTTTTGGCGTTTTTTTATTAAAATTCAGTCTCAAAGAGTATATAAAACCTCTTTTTCACCCGTTTTCATCAACTATCGACACTCCGTCGATTTTCGATAATCTGCCGGCGATTTCCTCATGCATACTTTCCGGATACTCGATGGTCATTCCGCAGGTGTTGTCGAATGTCCGCTCAACGATATTTATATCATTCCCTTTTACAAGGCGCATCACTCCGTCCGCTCCGACATAGGGAAATACGATCCTGAGCCTCGACATCTTGCGAAGCTCTTTTTTCCCCGCCTCTTCAAGTGCGAGACGCGCCGCTTCCCTGTAGGCAGAGATGAGTCCTGACGTTCCGAGCTTGATGCCGCCGAAGTACCTGACCACAATCACAAGTACGTTGGTTAGCTCAAAACTGTTGATCTGACCAAGTATCGGCTTGCCGGCTGTGCCCGAGGGTTCGCCGTTGTCGTTAAGCTGCCATTCGAGACGGTCGGGACCGATCATGTATGCCCAGCACACATGACGCGCATCATGAAAACGGTTCTGAAACCGCTTGACCTCCCCTTTCGCCTCCTCGGCATCCGACACAGGAATAGCAAAAGAGAGGAACCGGCTCATCTTCTCTTTATATTGAGACTCACCGGCTCCCTTAATCGTATAATAGATATCTGACATCTATGTTTTCAAACTTTATTTTTAAACAGTTTCCCGGAAACTGTCTGAGTTTATCCGAAGTAGTTGTCTACATCTATGCGGTTCTTGCTGTAAAGCAGCATTCCGGCAGCGACATTGTCGGCTTTCTCTCTTCCCAGTTCGGCTTCAACGATTGCAAGCGACCATTTGAGAGCCAGCGCGGGTCCCGCGCCAAGTACGAACTTGCTGTCGGCAACTACTCTCTTCTCCGAATGGATCGCGCCTTCCATCATATCCTCAAAACCGGGATAGCATGTGGCTTCTCGACCTTTAAGCAGACCCATCTGTCCGAGCACAACCGCCGGCGAGGCGCATATCGCAGCTATTCTGCCGACCGGGGAGTCGTATTGATTCTGCAACAGACCGTGCAACGGATCGAAATCATATAGATTTGTGGCACCGGGCATACCTCCGGGGAGTATCAGCCATGCGGCATCCTTGAACAGCGCATTGTTGAATATAAGATCGGCGGTTATGGTAACACCATGTGCTCCGGTGACCTGAAGCGATGAAGTTATAGAAACCGTTTTTACGGGCATACCGGCACGGCGTAGAACATCCACTGGGGTCAATGCCTCGACTTCCTCAAAACCATCGGCAAGAAATACATAAGATTCTCTCATAGCTTTTCGTTTTAATTCATTAGTGATAGTGTATATGTGTGTAATCTCTCTAACTCATTTACAAAGATAACAAAATATTCAGAATATTTGTAAATATTATTCAAAATATTTTTTCAGATTACAATTTTACTACACAATTCACCTGTCAGGCATCATCCTCCTTTCGTGTTGCCAAACCTGCGAATACCGTTTTGTCACATCGCGAATACATTGAAGCCCCCGTCTACAACAGCTACTGTTCCTGTCACAAACGATGACGCGTCGGAAATAAGATACTGAATTGTGCCGCATAGCTCCTCAGCGCGTCCGAAACGCTTGAACGGTGTCTGACGTATCACGTCCTGACCACGTTCTGTATAGCTGCCGTCGGGATTGGTGAGCAGACTGCGGTTCTGATTTGTAAGGAAGAAACCGGGAGCAATGGCATTCACACGTATCTCTGGCGAGAATTTTACAGCCACCTCGTTAGCCATAAACGCCGTGAAATTTGAGATTCCCGCTTTCGCTGCCCCGTAACCCATCACTCTGGTCAGCGGTCGGAAAGCAGCCATCGAGGAGAAGTTGACAATCGTTCCTTTCCCCGCCTTGATCATAGGTTTGAGAAACACCTGCGTCGGTATTACGGTTCCGGTAAGGTTCACATTAAGCACCCTCTCGAATTCCGAGACATTGACATCAAAAAACGTACCTGAGGGAGGAATTGTGGCTCCAGGCATATTCCCCCCGGCGGCATTCAATAGGGAGTCAACCTTGCCGTAGGCGGCAAGAATATCGGCACAATTACGCTCCACCACATCTTTGTCCATCACATCTGTGACAAGAAACATGGCTTCACCTCCGTTATCCTTTATCTCCTTGACTATGGCATCGCCCTCTTCCTTGCGACGGCCGAGAATCACAACCTTCGCACCTTCGGAGGCAAGATACTTGCCTATGCAGCTGCCGAGCACACCGGTGCCCCCGGTGATGACCACCACCTTATCCTTAACTGAAAATATATTGCTCATATTCGAATTCCTTTAATTCCACCTCAAAAAGAGTCAAAATCCATCCCTATTCCGCCCCATCCAGCCCCATATCACCCCATCCAGCCCCATATCACCCCATTCAAGCCCCCTCATTCACAGCAGCCATCACCCCTGATATCATGCCGAGTGCTAGCATTCTTCCATGGAATGAATAGCCTGCATTATAACCCATCTCTCCGTCTCCGAGCATCAGCGGGGCGTGATCGATACGCATCGGCACTCCCGGACGCTCTTTCTCAAATATCCTTACCACCTCGATCAGTCTTGGATCAAGGTGTGTGGACTCCTTGAAATCTCCATTCGACAGAACCTTACATATTCGGGCATGAACGAAGTGGGTGCGCGAGGCATATTTACGCGCAAGCTCCACCACATCGTTGTGTGCTCCTGCGCTCAATGAACCGGCACAGAATGTAAGTCCGTTGTGCGGGTTGGGCACAGCGTCAAGAAACGCTCTTATATCGGCATCGCAGGTAACAATCCTGGGCAACCCGAGAATCGGCATCGGCGGATCATCGGGATGAACGCACATGTCTATGCCGTATTCGTCGCATACGGGCATAATTGCATTGAGGAAATATGCCATGTTGGCGCGGAGACGGTCTGCATCTATACCTTTATATAATTCAAGAAATTCGCGGAATTTATTAACCGGCTCAAGATCATCTTCGGTGATATTGCCGTTGACAAAACCCTGCGTCTTGACTATGATATTCTCCACCAGACGATGCTCGGCATCCTTATCCATTCGGGGTGCCACTTCCTCGCGCATACGGCGGAGTGTCTCTTCGTCATAATCCTGCGCCGCATTTTCGCGCTTAAGAATATTGATGTCGAAATAAGCAAACTCCGCTCTGTTGAAATAAAGATTCGAAGTGCCGTCGGGATTTGGATATTCGAGATCGGTCCTCGCCCAGTCAAGCACCGGCATGAAGTTATAACATATGGTCTTTATTCCGGCTTTGCCGAGGTTTCTAAGACTCTCCTTATAATTCTCTATCAGTTGATCGCGGTCAGAACCTCCGTATTTGATCGACTCGCTCACCGGAAGACTCTCCACCACCGACCAGCGCAGACCATGCTCTTCGATGAAGTTTTTCATTTTTACAACTTCCTCTTCGCTCCATATCTCTCCGTTGGGTATATGATGAAGTGCCGTAACTATCCCCTCCACACCGATCTGACGCAACATATCGAGGGTTATCTTATCGTTGGGTCCGAACCAACGCCACGTTTTTTCCATATTAGTCCAAATAGCTGATTTTTCTGCAAAAATAGCAAATCTTTCTTAAAACGCATCATTCTCCATATCCATTTTTGCGCAACCCTCTTTTGCTTATTTCTGAATATTTCACTAAATTTGAATTGCTAAACCACCTGTAACATCAATTTAATGCATAGCAATATAAAATCAGTTACCTTTTTTCTGACATCCGTTGCCTTTGTCTTCCTTTCTTCAGGCTGCGGCAGCGGCAGTCATGATTCCTCCTGGCAAAAAAAAGAGGGGTTGGTATGGAACACTTCCTATCATATCACATACAACGGAAGGAAGGAACTTGGCGATTCTGTTGTCGCCATACTCGACAGAGTCGGCAAATCTCTGTCGGTATTCGACACAACATCGCTTGTAAGCCGGGTCAATTCACTGGAATCCGCACGTATAGACGATGATTTCATACGCGTATACAGCATGTCGAAGAAAATCAATGAAATCACGGAAGGAGCGTTCGACCCCACATTATCACCTCTTATTTCGGCTTGGGGATTCGGAAGCAGCCACAAGGCTTCTCCCGACACGTTGCATATCGACTCCATCTTGAGATATACAGGCATCGGGAAAACACATATCTCCGGAGACACCATTTTCAAGGATGACATCCGCATCGAGTTTAACTTCTCTGCAATAGCCAAAGGTTACGGTTGCGATGCCATAGCCGAAATGCTGGAAAGAAACGGAGTGAGCGACTTCCTCGTGGAAATAGGTGGAGAAATTATGATGAAAGGGAGAAATCCGGAGGGATCGGCATGGAGAATCTCTATCGACCGTCCTATCCTCTCCAATGACCGAGAGATACACGATTCTCAGGAAATAATCAGCATCTCTGACGCGGGAATAGCGACTTCGGGGAATTATCGCAATTTCCACCGCTCATCTTCGGGTGAGACTTACGGACATACAATCTCCGCATTTTCGGGACGACCGGTTTCCACTGATGTCATTTCAGCAACAGTAGTCGCTTCCTCGGCGATGGAAGCCGACGGATTTGCAACAGCTTTCATGGCGATGGGAAGCGAAAAGGTCAAGTCTGTCAACAGCAAGCTCGGATTGCCGGTGATGCTTGTTCTCTCGGACTCCACGACATGGACATCCCCCCGATTCAAAAGCATGATACAGAAGAAATAATAAAAAACAAACTGCTAAAAATCAATGATAGAAGCATTAATTGCACTAAGCATAGTTCTAAGCATCGCAGTGATAGCGTTGCTGCTCTATTTCCGCAGCCGCATGGCAGCCATGGGCAAAGAGTCTGAACAGAGTTTCAGGATTATGGCAGCCGAATCGCTCGAACGCAATGCCCGCACTCTCCAGCAGAACAACGCCGAACAACTGGTCTCAATTCTATCACCGCTGAGAATGAGAATCGAGGATTTTAACCGCGAGATGGAAAAGAGTTACACAGATGCGGCTGCGTCACGCCGTTCTCTCTCCGACCAGATAGAAAGACTGACACGTCTCAACCTTACCATCGGAGAAGAGGCGCGCAACCTTTCCTCCGCCCTTCGCGGAAACAATCGCGTGCAGGGTCAATGGGGTGAAACCGTGCTGGAGTCTCTGCTTGAACGTGCCGGACTCAAAAAAGGCATAAACTTCGACACTCAGGTGACTCGCGATTCAGAAGGAAATTCACTCCGCGATGACGACGGTAGATTTCTCCGCCCCGACATGGTGATATTTCTGCCCGACAATCGCAATATTATCGTGGACTCCAAGACATCGCTGTCCGGTTACCTTGATTTCTGCGAGGCTGTCTCCGACATTGAAGCGAAAGACGCTATGAAAAGGCATCTCCTCTCAATCAGAAGACACATTGACGAACTTGCCGCGAAAAAATATCATAAAACCATTGAAAACTCAGCAGAACTGGTGTTGATGTTCATACCCAACGATGGTGCCATGATTTCCGCCATAGACAATGACGATGCCATAGTCAGTTACGCGCTCGACAGGAAAATTGCACTTGTCTCCCCTTCTCAGATTATGAGCGTAATAATGCTTGTTGCGCAGATATGGCGCAAGGAGGCGCAAGACCGAAACGCGACAGAAATCGCAAGACTCGGGGGACTGCTTTATGATTCGGCGAAAGATTTCCTTTCCGACCTACAGAGCATCGAAAAGAATCTCGCCGCAGCCCACCGCAGCTACGAATCAGCACTTTCGCGACTCACCTCCGGCTCACGCAGCTTCCTCGCCCGCGCCGAACGCCTCCGCGACCTCGGTGCAAAAACCTCCCGCCGACCCTGACAATATAAAAAAGATTATATACATTTAATTATGATTTTACTGGATTTTTCGTATATTTGCAAATCGAAGTAATTCAACAATGGCAAATTTGCAAATGTTGTAGTATTATGATAAGCGTTTTCGATATATATAAAGGGATTCCGATAGGAACAATAATTAAAAGAGATCTCAAAAAAAGAGGGATCTCCCAAATTGCCTTATCTCGATCCATTGGCATATCATATAAAACACTAAATCGTATCATAAACAATCACCGCACAATTGAAAACACATACGCAATAAAGATTGAAAAGATTTTGAATTATGAGCCATCTTTTCTCATTAACTTACAGAATTATATAATTCAAAGAGACAAGAATCAGAAATCAATTTTTTTATACGGCACCACTCCTATAATACGCAAATGTGTGTTCTGGGATATTGACATGAATAAACTTGATTGGCGTAAGAACAAAAACTTCATCATTAACCGCGTTTCCCAATACGGCAATACTTCAGAAAAATCTGCCATAAATGAATTTTATGGTCTATAACTCATAATCTATTATGCCATTACATCTAAAAACTGTAACCCCTGCTCTCAAAGAAATTCTTTATGAATTAATGGATTGCAGTTTATTTAAACCATTCAGATTAGTTGGAGGAACCAATCTATGTTTACGCTTTGGATATAGATTATCTTCCGATATAGACCTTTTTACTGATGCTGAATACGAAAGCATTGATTTCAATAAAATTGAAAATTTCCTTCAATCTAAATTTCCGTTTTATGATTGCAACGACAAACAAAAGATTGTGGGCATGGGAAGGGCATACTATATTGGATATGATGAAAATAATATAATCAAATTAGATTTAATGTATGAGAATGATCCTTTTTTAAGACCGGAAGAAACAATCGAGGGAATAAGAATGGCAGATGTTGAAGAAATAGCGATTATGAAACTTGATGCCATTTATACAGGTGGAAGGAAAAAAGACTTTTGGGATCTGCATTATCTTCTATTCGATCTTGGAATGGATTTATATTACTTAATCCAAAGCCATTCTGACCGATTCCCTTATACGCATGACTATGCTGAAATGATTCAGAACTTGCTGAATTTTGACAAAGCCGATAATGAACCTGACCCCATCTGCCTATTCGGCAAATCCTGGGATTTAATCAGAATGGACATTATTGATTCAGTAAGCAAATTACCTCTTCCTTAAATGGTAAGTTAAATTTCTATTCCTTCCCCCGCAGGCGTAGCCGGTTGAGTGAAGACACCTCAATAGTACAATCTATCCATATTTCAAGCGTAAATTTTAACTATTCACACGTTTCCATAAGGATGATGTACAACGTACTTATATAATTTGTCTTATTTATTAATTGTGCAAATTTTAAAAAGATTGAATGGCCAATTTATATTTTTATAGTATCTATCATAAATATAAGAATACTGCAGAGGATCAACCCATCTCCATGAATCAACATCATATTTAGTATTTCTATATTTATCAATATCTTTCATCGCTTCTGAAATTCGCAATTTATTTAATTTACACTGATCCGTTTTGCCCTCCATTGTATGAAATGTCATGTATGCTGTATGAAAACCTCTGAAACCTCTCAAGCGTTTTTATCGGAGGAGTTTCGGGGCGTGGAAGAGGAGACCGAAGTTAATGCCTATGTTCCAGTTGCGTGCCGGATAGGAAAGGTAGTTGCCGTAGAGGGAGAGACTGGCGAATGGGAAATTATAGACCGCCGCCAACTCTCCGATGAATTCCGCCTTGCGGAACCAACCGTCGTAACGCGCATGAGCAGGACCGTCGGCAACGAGATTACGTATCGGCGAATACACATAGAAATCACCTCTGAGCTGCAACTTGCCTAACGGATTCCATACCGGTATCAGTCCGGCGGCAACGTAGTTGTCTGACCGGAAAGCCTCATTGAAATAGTTCTGTGTGGAGGGTGTCGGGGCGAATGCCGCCGCATGTATCAGCGTGGCGGTGTAGTTCTGCTTAAGTTGCTGAAGCGTGCCCCGCGCGTTACCCATCACTCCGAGTCTTACCTTTTTGCTCAGCGGAAAAAAACGCTTCCAGTAACCTTCCACTGCCGCACGGCAATCACCGTTATATGACGTGCGCAGCGATCTGTCTCCCTGCGGTGTATAACGCGATGATTCATAGCTAAGTGTGACATCCGCTTTCCATGCATAACCCGCATTGGGATAAAGATTGTCGTTCAACAGATTGCTTTCGACCCCGACACGCGCCACACCAAGCTGATACTGGGTCTTGTCTTTCGAGGTCTGTGAATAATCCGTAACATTTGTCGGGAAATAGGAATCTGACATATATCCGTAACCGAGACTCACATAACCTTTTGTCTTCATACCTATCGCCCATTCATAAGAAGCGCGTATGAAATTTTCTATTTCTGTGATGAAGGTAGGTGTGGAGTTCTCATAAAAGAGCAACTGAGAGTCGTAAAATTTCTGACGGCTCATGACACCCTCTATTCTAACGAAAGAGGGCACGGAACTGCGCATGGTGAATTTGCTGCTGACCATGCCGGCAAGATATGACTGCCCTATCCAGCCGCTGAGATTGAGGTCAAGAGAGTTGAAGCTGAGTGAATGATAGCCCAGGTCGACATAAAGCATACTGTTTGCCGTCGAGGTTATCCAACCCCCTACCCCTACTGACCAGGGACGCTGTAATGTCGCCTCAAGAAGCAGTGTGTTGTGACCGTCTCGCCCCGATTCGAGCTGAGGAAGAAGATTGCGCAATGTGCCGTCGGTAACGGCACGGTAATAAGAATCCTCGACCTTGCCGATACCGATAGGCTTACGCCTGTTGCCTTCGAAAAGATGCTCAAGATAATGTGCCTGCCCTTCGTTAGCACCGGTCACCACCACGGAATCGAATCTCAACGCCGGTGTCCGGGAGGCGAAACGTTCCCTGCGGGCATTGACCTCCGCTACAGACACCCGGGCACTGACCCGACGTTTGATGGAATCCACCATCTCCAGCCCGGTCTTGTATCCGATATCGTAGATAGTACGCGCCTTTGCGAAATCCAGAACACCGAAATCAAGCACCGGCACCTGTATCTTTATGCCGTTTCGGGCAGGAACACTATAGTCATTGTTCTGGATAATCATATCTTCCAGCTGACTATATACGTTGCCTGGTTCCGGCTTCTTATCGGCACCCGACACCGAAACTCCGATTATGAAATCCGGATTGAATGCCGTCTGCATCACATCTACCGGGAAATTGTCGTATATTCCTCCGTCATAAACAAGCACACCATCCATCTTTATGGGCTTGAACACGAACGGGAAACTCATGGACGCTCGCACGGCATCACCTAACGAACCGCCGTGGAGCACGATCTTGCGTTTATGATAGACATCGCTCGTAACACACCGGAACGGGACAAACAGCTTGTTGAAATTACGCTGACACTGCAGAGTATAGGGACCGTAGATTTTCAGAAATTCTATATTCATCGGCAACGGACTGACCAGATTCGACGGCAGGATCTGATTCAGGAATCCGGTCGTGTCTTTAGGATTGATGTTAGCCGTGAGCCAGCGCGGTGTCGGCGACGGCTGCATCAGATAATATTTATGGTCAGGATTGATAACGCCTGTGCTCCAGTATATGAAGTCGGGGGCGGTAAAGAATTTAATCATCTTCTCCGGCGACCATCCGCAGGAATACAGACTGCCGACGATAGCCCCCATGGATGTGCCCGTAACATAATCTATCGGAATATCATTGTCTTCAAGAGCCTTGATCACACCTACATGGGCGATACCCTTGGCTCCACCGCCGCTGAGAACAAGTCCGACACTCTGACGTCCTAAACGAGACTCGCACTTTCTTTGTGCCGTTTCGCATCCGATGCTGTCGGCAGGATTATTCATACCGCTTGAGGCTCCATATGTCAGAACCGACAACAGAAGCGACAATATTACCCTTTTCGCCATACTCTGATGTTAAAATTGTTTAAGAAGCTGTTAAAGTACTTTTATTTATAAACAAATACCGGCAAGAAATAGTGAACTCGTCTTGACTTATTTTTTCTTGACATCAGCGAGATATTTCCGAGGTGTTTTCGCCACTCGAAGAGCCGGCAACCTTACGGTTGGCGGTGATGAGAGGGGTGAAAACAACCGGAAAGATCCGCTGAGGTTGAGAAAAGAATTAACAATATCATTATTTTAACTTTCGTAAATAAGTCAAGACGAGTTCAGTTTCAGTCTTTTATATAGGAATCCTTAAAACCGAGGAAATAGAGAACTCCGTCAATACCGATCGTAGAAATACTCTGCTGTGCCTCGGCTTTCACTTTAGGCTTGGCGTGGAAGGCAATGCCCAGACCCGCCTCCGAAAGCATCGGAAGGTCGTTGGCTCCGTCTCCTACAGCTATGGTCTGCGCTATGTTTATATTCTCTACCTGCGCCAGCAGTCTGAGCAGTTCTCGCTTACGCTGACCGTCAACTATATCTCCCACATAGTTTCCGGTAAGTCTGCCGTCCTCTCCTATCTCAAGTTCGTTGGCATATACATAATCGAACCCGAAACGTTGCTTAAGGTAATTGCCGAAATAAGTAAAACCTCCGGAGAGAATAGCAGTCTTATATCCTGAACGTTTGAGCACCTCCATAAGTCGCTCGACACCTTCGGTAATCGGCAGATTTTCCGCTATCTCTTTCATCACAGACACATCAAGCCCTTTGAGCAGTCTCACACGCTGCGTGAAACTCTCTTTGAAATCAATCTCTCCACGCATGGCGGATTCCGTGATACGTCTCACTTCCTCGCCGACTCCGGCGCGGTCTGCAAGTTCATCTATCACTTCGGTCTTTATAAGGGTCGAATCCATATCGAAGCAGATGAGCCGACGGCTCCGGCGATACATCGTGTCTTCCTGCATGGAGATATCGAAATTCAGTTCAGACGCAAGACGCATGAAATCACTCTGCATCTTTTCCTTGTCGTTTATATTGCCTCGCACGGAAAACTCGACACAGCCTTTAGCCGCAGGCTGTTCTCTTTCATCAAGAGGCATACGACCTGTGAGACGGGTGATTGTCTCGATATTCAGACCCTGCTCTGCTATAATCCCCGATACGGAAGAGATCTGCCTTGCAGTGATCTTCCTTCCGAGAATGGTCACGATATACCGGTTCTTACCCTGCCGCGAGACCCAGCTGTCGTATTCCTGCTCACTGATGATATTGAATGAGACCTTCACATTCAGGTCATTTGTCTTGAAAAGCAGTTCTTTAAGAATCTCTCCGCTGCGATGGCTGTCGGTCTTGAACAATATGCCCAGCGAAAGGGTATGATGTATGTCTGCCTGACCTATGTCAAGTATATCCGCGTCATAACGCGCCAGAATCCCGGTGAGTTCCGCTGTTATTCCGCTTTTGTCCGGTCCTGAAATACTTATAAGTATAAGTTCTCTCTGATTCGCCATATTCCGAGTAATTTTAATTAGTGCTTTCTGTCATTTCCCCTGATTCCGTCCGATTCAAGCCTGCGTGCCTGCAGAGCCGAATCCTTGTAATCCGATTTTGCCGCCTGCCTGAAATATTTCAACGCACGCGTAAGATCTTTCTTCACTCCGATACCGTCGCGCAACATCACCGCAAACTGATAGGCACCCTCTTCCTCACCACGCTCTGCGGCTCGCCAGTAATTCTCGGCGGCTATGCGGTAATCCTGAAGCACTCCCTTCCCCTCGGCAAACTGTCGGGCGATATTTATCATCGCCTTCGAATGCCCGTTGGAGGCAGCTTTACGAAACCAATACGCCGCTTCTCTGTAATTCTGCGCCGTGCCTATCGCATCTCGATAAAGAGTGCCTATGTCATACTGAGCCTCGGTATTGCCCTCTGCTGCGGCTTTGCCATACCATTCCCAGGCTTTCCGCAAATCTTTTTCAACACCTGAGCCTGTCTGATAACACACTGCCGCACGACGCATAGCCTCAGCATCGCCAGCTTCGGCTTCTTTGATATAAAACGGGAAGTCACTTCCACTTATGATTTCAGACTCCTCCCCCGCATATGCGGCAGTCACGCAGAAGCAGAAAACATATGTAAGAATCCTGAATAATTTTGTCTTCATGATAGAATAACAAAACTGTCTGATGTTTTGTCGAAGAATGCGATTGTTTTGCAGATTGTCACGTAAAGAAAGGACGCACGAATACGCGCGTCCTTTCTTTTTCCTTGCGGTTTTATCTGATTGAGGCTCTCGCCATGTTGTCAGGCTTCAGCATCAAGAATGGCGATTTTCTGTTCAATCTGAGCCATATCTTCTTTCAGACGCTTGATCTTGTTTTCCATCTCTCTTACCATCGAGTTGCCTGCAGAGCTCTTGACGTTGAAGAAGCCCATGTTATTCTCTATGGTCTTGAGTTCCGCTTTACGGCTCTCATAGGCACGCAGGAGTTTGTCACGCTCGCGGTCAAGTTTATGACCGCCATCCTTAAGCTCACTCACACGCTCACGGAAATTAGACATCCTTGCCTTGTTCTCACGTGCCTCATACGCTCCGTAAAGAGCATCGCAGACTTCCCGGTATTCCGCATAGACCTTGTCTTTGAGCTTGAATGGCACAAAACCGATTTTCTGCCATTCCCCCTGCAGCTCCTTGACCTGTCCTATAACCTCACGGCGGTCTCCGTCAAGAGGCAGCTCTTTGAGTTTTGCTATCACCGCACGCTTTGCCTCGAGATTCGCGTTCTCCTCGTCACGTTTTGCGGAATTGAGTTTTTTACGTTCATCGAAGAAATAGTTGCACGCTGTCTGGAAACGCTGCCAGATAGCATCACTCTGTTTGCGCGGCACACTTCCTATCTTTTTCCATTCCGCCTGAAGTTTCACGACCTCATTGGCTGCCTTGCGGATGTCGCCGGAATCTTTCAATGCCTCTGCCTTCTCGCAAAGAGCTGTCTTTTTCTCAAGATTCGCATTGAATTCATCTTTTGTCTTCTGGAAATATTCAGTTTTGCCGGCGAAGAAATCATCACACGCCTTGCGGAATCTCGCATAAAGCGCTGTATTGGCTTTTTTCGAGGCAAATCCGTATTCCTTCCATTTTTTCTGAAGTTCGATCACCTTCTCTGTCGCCGCTGTCCAGGCATTGAAAGAATTGAGTGTTGCAAGATCAATTGCCTCTATCTCGTCGCAAAGTCTGGTCTTAGCCTCTTCGTTGGCAAGTTCGGATGCCTTGCGCTGCTCGAAATATTCCTGATGACGCCTGTTGATTACTGTCGAAGCCTCTTTGAACTCCTCCCAGAGGCTCTCTCGCAATTCCTTTGCCACAGGACCGATATTACGCCATTCGTCATGCAGCGACTGCAACGAGCGGAACGCAGCTACAGGATCGCTCTGAGCCTCAAGTCTGCGGGCTTCCTCCACAAGAGCTTTCTTTGCCTCAAGGTTTTTCTTGAAATCAAGATCGCGAAGCTCCTTGTTCATCTTGAGATGGTCGTAATATTGCTCCACTACTGTCTGGAAATTCTTCCAGATCTCGGTTTCAGCAGTAGCCGGAATATCCTTGACTGCCTTGAAATCCTGCTGGAGCTGCTGGAATTCGCTGAATTTCACATTTACGTTATCGATGTCTTCCGCAATTTCACGAATACGGTCGAGGATCGCCTGCTTTTTATTGAGATTCTCCTGACGGCGTGCCTCCTCTGCGGCAAGATAAGCCGCACGTTTCTCTTTGAATTCTGCATACATCGTCTTGAATTCAGATTCTTCCGCATCGGGAACAGAAGAAAAATCACGGGGATCATTACCCGCCTCTACAAAAGCGTTGACCTCCTCCATCGACTCGCGGCTGCGGATATTGAAAAACGCCTGCTTGATGGCTGTCACCTCCCTGTGGGCATCCATACGGTTTTCAGCCAATATCGAGCGCATCGCTTCGTTAAGCTCAGCTTTGCCCATGTTATGATAATTAACCGGAGTCTCTTCTGCCGATTCATTTTCCATGCGGTCTGCCGCCTCGGAAATATCTTCTGCCGGAGAAGTCTCTACTGCACACGTTTCGGAGGGAGTGGGGTTGACCAGTTCTTCTGCGGGAACTGTCTTTTCAAGCTCGTTCATATCAATATTGTTATTGTCTTTGCATTACTGCCGCCGCTCTGCGGCAACAGGCATATTTATCACGACTCTTCACCACCTTGGGAAAGGCAGTGTAAAAATCAACGCCAAATATACGGATTTAATTTAACTTAGCAAAATAAAACCGTATATTTGGCGCATTTTTTTACCGTTTGTCTCCATTCGAGAGCATAATCAATGCTTCATCGAATGGAGAGCTTGAACTCGTCCTGACTTATTTTTTCACTATCTTCATCGAAATGATCCGTATATCCTCTTTTGGACGATCGGCGCGTCCGGTCGGCGCATTCTGGATTTTCTCCACAGTATCCATGCCGCTTATTACCTCGCCGAAAACGGTATATGCACCGTCAAGATGAGGAGTGCCACCAATGTTCTTATAATCGGCACGGATGTTTTCAGGCATCGATTCTTCGGGAACAGCAGCCTCGGTCTCCTTGATGAGTTCCATGCGGAGAGCCTCCTGCGCTTCCTTGTCGCCGGAATTCATCAACTCGCGGATTTTTGAATCATTCTTACGGCAAAGCTCGCGGAAATATGCCTGACGCTTGTCCATGGTCTGACGATAAGCCATACCGTCGATATGATGGTCATCATATTTGCGTCCGGTCACTATATAGAACTGCGAGCCGCTGCTCTTGCGCTCTGGATTCATGTCGTCTCCGGTGCGTGCGGCAGCCAACGCCCCGTATTTGTGATAATGTTTCGGATACAGTATCTCTGCATCTATCTGATAATCGGGACCGCCGGTGCCGAGCATAGCTGTGGAATCGGCATTCACGGAGCCGGGATCGCCGGTCTGCACCATAAAGTCTTTTATCACTCTGTGGAAAAGAACGCCATTGTAATAGCCGTCTTTTACCAGTTTCAGAAAATTGTCACGATGCCTGGGGGTGTCATCATAAAGTTTAACCTTGATGTCACCCACTGAGGTTTTTATATCAACCACCGGACCTGCGGGGAGTTCCGCAGGTTTCTGAGCTGTAGCTGTTGCCATAGCCATAAACATTAACAATGTATAAATTATCTTTTTCATGCTTATATAACAATTTTTCCGGCAAAAGTTTATGGGAAATCCAGACTTCAGAGAGCCCCTTCCGAATAAATTCTTTTGTATATGCGGCGAAAATTGTCATCGCTTGCTTTAAGTTCTTCTGCCCTTTCCTTATAGTCGGCACCCCAGAGAGCCTCAAGCAACGAACCGATATACCTGCGGTCTCGGTCTTTCTCTATGGCACCCTCCACCAACGGTGCTATCCACCTGTCAAAACGCTCTCGGTCCACGGCGGCAAGATACCTGGCGGTGCTGCACAGGAACTGACCGGTTGTGTCTGCATTGCGCAGTTTCATAACCATGTCGCCCATCTGAAGAGATTCAGATTCGGCATTGTCTACGATATATTCATATATCTGCATACCCTCTTCTTCGGGGGTGTTGATCATATCTTCCGAACTCATTTATTTATGTGTTGTATTCATTGATATGGCAAATTTACGAATTTTTTTTGTAAATTTGCCACATGAATGATTTTATAATTGTCATTGGTCGCCAATATGGCGCCGGAGGAAGGAGACTTGGCAAGAAACTTGCCGAAGTGCTTGATGTGCCTTATTATGACAAGGAACTTCTTTCCGAAGCGGCAGACTCTCTCGGTTTTTCAAAAGAGCTTTTCCAAAAAGCGGACGAGAGGAAACCTTCTGTATTAAGATCATTCCTTTCATTCAATTACGGTTCGACTTCTGCAGCATTCAGTTCGTACACACTTTCCGATGACAATCTATATTGCGCCCAATGCAAGGTAATCAGATCCATCTGTGAAAAAGGTTCCTGCGTGATAGTAGGCCGCACGGCAGACTATGTGATGCGAGAACATCCCGGAATGCTAAGCGTCTTTATCCATGCTCCTGAGGAACTCCGCGCCAGAGCGGTGGTGGAAAGAGGCGAGGCGGTGTCTGACGATGAAGCATTGGAAAAACTGCGCAAATGTGACCGCGAACGTGAAAGCTATTACAACTATTTCACTAACCGCCACTGGGGCAAAGCCGACAATTACGATCTGACTTTCAATTCAGCACGACTCCCGCTTGATTCTATTCTTCCCATAATTCTCAAAGCCGTCAGACGAGATTGACAAGAAAACCTCTGTTAAAAAAAACGCCCTGCTAATAAACCTTTCCACTTTTTAATTCCTTTTAATATCAAAACTGAAGTCTTCATTGATTTCAGATTCCAGGGACTGTATAATTTCAAAAACTATATATTATGAGGAAAATTATATACGCATTGGTTTATCTCATAGCACTTGTAGCAGGTGTATGCCTTCTTGTCTTTAACCATCAGGCAATGGAGGAGACGCGCCCCGTATTGCGTTATGTCATCATGGGAGCCGGAGTTGCATTTGTGATCCCGGGCATATGCTTCCTTATCGCTTCTCTGCGTCCGCGCCGCGATTCGAACGGAGTCGTTGTAAGTCGTCCGTGGTTCTCTACCATCATGGGGGTTATAGCACTGGTGTGGGGCATTCTTCTTTTGTGCATGCCATCGGGATTTCTTGGTAATCTCAACATCTCGTTAGGCGTTTCACTGATTATTGTATCATTGGCACAGATTGTATGGATCGTGAAGGGACGACGCATCAACGGCGCGCCTGTCTGGCTCTATATCATCCCGATTCTCACAGTTGCTGCAGGAGTTTGGATTATTTTTATGGAGACTGACTTCCAGAATCCAGGCAGAGAACACTCGTTAGGAAGCATTGTGGCTGGAGCTGCTTTCATTATATTGGCGATAAACGGATTCGCGAGTCTGCCACGCCGCAAGAAAACCGTCTCAGACATAGAGAAAGAAACACGCCGACTCGCCAAGGAACAGAAAAAAGCCGTCAAAGAGGAAGCGCGCGAAGCAAAACAGAGACTGGAACAGGCAAAAGCCAACAGCGAGGCAGCACTCCGGAATGAAGAAGCGGCTCGAAAAGCAGTCGAAGAAACTCAGCAGAAAGAAGCCAGGGCTTCATCTCCTGTTGCTGAATCTGAAAACTCCGGAGAGAAAGAAGAGAAAAAAACAATTGAGGAAACAAAATAAGATATATAAGACTCCGTTATAGAATAAGACAGAAATGAGGTCTGTCGCCGGGCATCCGTTTACCGGATGTCAGGAGGAAAGTCCGGGCAACACAGAGCATCGCGTTTCCTAACGGGAAGCCGGCGGCGACGTCGGGGCGACATGTGACAGAAAACAACCGCCGCCTGTTGCGGCAAGGGTGAAAAGGTGGGGTAAGAGCCCACCGGCTCCGTTGGCGACAGCGGAGGCCGCACATCCCGCGAGTTGCAAGGCCAAATATACCGGCAGCTAAGGATTGCTCGTCCATTGCCGGGGGGTAGGCTGCTGAAGCCGTCGGGAAACCGGCCGGCTTAGATAAATGACAGACACCGGCACTTCGTGTGCAGGCACATAACCCGGCTTATATCATCTCTGTCAATCCTTTCGAATGGAGTCTTCGGCACTCGGTTACCGTAGACTCCATTTCCGTTTGTAAGCATATGATAATGGGAAGCACAATAATTTAAGAAAGAATGGGCATAATCGACAAGACAAAAGATTTCATCGCCACTGCATATACGAAGGTAAAAGGTGCCGTCGACTACTGCATGACAGGCGTCTGGAACGATCCCAGGCAAACAATAAAGATAAGAATCATCCGCACCTTGAATCTTGCCGTAAATTCCTTTATGGATCGTAACCTGCAGAACCGCTCCATGGCTCTGACATATTCGACTGTACTGGCGATTGTGCCGGCAATAGCGCTGTTTGTAGCCATAGGACGCGGATTCGGACTGCAAGACTATCTGCAGAATGAACTTTACAATATGTTGCCATCGCAGCAGAAAGCAGTCTCGACAGCTTTGTCGTTTGTAGACTCTTATCTGAATCAGGCTTCACAAGGAATGTTTGTCGGAATTGGGATTGTATTCCTTCTTTGGACAGTGATTTCGCTTTTGTCACACATAGAGACTGCGTTCAACACAATCTGGGACATAAAACGCGAACGTTCACTTTATCAGAAAATCACGGACTACATTGCAATTTGTCTTATTATTCCGGTTCTTATGATATGTTCTTCCGGAGTCTCCATATTCATGTCCACCACAATTCAGGACAAACTCAACCTCCCGTTTCTGACCCCTTTTGTAAACATAGCTCTTGAGGCAACTCCTCTTATACTCTGCTGGGTTGCATTCTCACTGTCTTTCATGCTGATTCCCAACACGAAAGTCAATTTCAAATATGCCACGATATCGGGAGCAATATGTGCAATAGCATTCACTATCCTCCAGCTTCTATTTGTAAACGGTCAGATATACGTGTCGAAATACAATGCAATTTACGGCTCGTTTGCATTTCTTCCTCTTTTCATGATATGGCTTCAGCTTTCATGGCTGCTCTTGCTCTGCGGATGCATGCTTACATACTCTCTGCAGAATGTTTTCACTTTCAATTTCAACGGCAACGCAGAGAATCTTTCTCTTGACGGGTGGCACTCCGTAGCCCTGATTGTAATGACGGTTGTGGCGCAAAGGTTTATTGAGCGCCGAAAACCCATTTCACATACAGACATTGCCAATTCATACAATCTGCCCATAAGAATCGTTTCAAGAATAACAGAAAAACTTCATGCCGCCGGACTGCTGTATTCAGTTAAGATCAAAGAGGGTGAGTTCGGTGAGTCGCCGGCTGTCGAGCTGCAGGATTTCACTGTCGCGGACTTCCTTAGAGCATATAATTCCGAAGGTCAGCAGGACTTTATCCCCGACATCCGCAAACTTTATTCACGTCTGTTTGCAATCATTCTCCCTCTGCGCGAAAAATGTTATGAAGAATACTCGACTGTGCTGGTCAGAGACCTGCCGATACCGTCTCCCGAACTTATAAAACAAACCCTTATGAAAATCAGATAAGTAGCTAAGAAAAACCAAGGAATGGTGTTCAGCCATATCATTTATAGATACAGATTGAACGGGAGACAGCGAAACTGCTGTCTCCCGTTCAATCTGTATCTATAAATGTCGTACTGTTATTTCTTTTCTTTGGCTACAGCTGACTTTCCGGCTGCTGCTTTTTTGACTGCTGCTTTATTGGCAGCAGTCTTTTTGGCGGGGGCTTTCTTCGCCGGTTTCTCTTCCACCTCAATCAGATTCTCTTCACGATTCTCCATATCTGTGCGCAGAGAGGTCACTTCTTTCTTCAGCGATGTGATCTCGTCCGCCTGGTTACGGATAGTGAGCAGAAGGGAATTAAGCTCTTCATTATCTATAGATTCAGGATATTGCTCTTCTACACGAACAAGGAAGTCGGCAAGCACATTCATATAATTGGTAAATGCGGCAAACGGCGAGTCATATGGACTGAAGGCGGCATGAGATGCGCCATCCGCCATATTCTTAGTGCTCATGTAATAGAAATGGTCACTGCTCTGCAGATATTCCCAATCCTGTTTAAGACGACGATCCTGGCAAAGACTAACCCTCTCGGCTACGGCATAAAGCTTGCGCAATGCCTCTCTCTGCAATTCGTTACCTTTCCATGCCGAAACATCGCGAGCCTCGTCAATACCGGAAATAGGATAAGGAATAGAAAGCTCGTCTACCGGCTTAAGCTTCGCCACAGCCTCCGAAGGTGTGGTGAACTGTATTCCTTTCTCCTTGCCGAACATCGGAAGTGCCTTCATGAACTCGAAGATACCGGTGCCGGCAGGAAGAAACGAACCGAATGTATCCATGCTCATCAACAGGTTCACCACCTGCTCCTCTTCCGGAAGAGACGCTATCCAGTTGACATACTTGTCGGCGGTCAACGGATACTCATCCCATTCCGGATTGTTGAAGTTCATAGAGATATCATCTGCAAGTTTATCGTTGGTAAGAAGTAGCTTGAGATCAGGCGCCGTGCATGCACGGTACACATAATTCGGAGATTTCCAGCCAAGAATATGCTTGGCGCCATCGGTCAGTGTTGTCTTGAAACCCATTGACGCAACCATCATGGCAATCTCGTCATCATAGATAAGTTCAGTGTTGGCGAACACCTTGGGTTTCTGTCCGAAAAGACGATATATAAGGTCGTCATGAGCCTTTACCTCACGCATGAATTCCTCCGGATCCTCAAGAGAAGCGAGCGAATGCGAATACGTGCCCGACAAAAATTCGACACATCCGGTTTCAGAAAGCTGTCGAAGTTTATCGATATATTCAGGCACATACATCTGTAATTGCTCGATTGCTGTGCCAGATATGCTTATCGCAAACTTAAACTCCCTGTTGCTTTGTTGAATCATGTCAAGCAGAGTGTCTGCCATAGGTATATATGAATTCTGCGCGACACGGGTGATAATCTCGTCATCGGCAAAATCATCGTAATAATAATGGTCGTTGCCAATATCGAAAAATCTATAACGTTTCAGACGATATGGCTGATGTATCTTGAAATAGAAGCAAACTGACTTCATCTTTTTTATTTTTATTGGTAAATTCTTTGATGTTGACTATCTCCGCGAAGCTATAACCTGATTGTAAATATCAATAACTTTCTTACCCGCTTTTTCCCATGTGATCTGATGTATCTCCTCGATACCTTTGTCACGCAGTTCGCTGTGTAGCGCAGGGTAGGATACCAGCGCATGCATCGCGTCTGCCATAGCATCGATATCCCAGTAATCCATCTTGATCACATTGTCGAGAATCTCGGCGCAGCCGCTCTGCTTGGAAATTATGGATGGCACCCCCATTTCCATCGCCTCAAGCGGCGATATACCGAACGGCTCGGACACCGAAGGCATCACATAGACATCGGAATCGCGAAACATCTGATATACATCCTTTCCGCGCAGGAATCCGGTAAAATGGAATCTGTCTGCTATATTCCTCTTGGCGGCAAGACGGATCATTGCCGCTTCCATGTCGCCTCCGCCTGCCATCACAAACCGCACCTTCTTGTTTTTCTGAAGCACCTTGGCGGCGGCCTCCACGAAATATTCAGGTCCTTTCTGCATCGTGATGCGACCGAGGAAAGTAATCACCTTGTCTTTACCTTCACGGCGTTTCAGATTAAGAAGTTCATCGCTGAGCGGGATGACCGCGTTGTGGACAGTAGTGACTTTCGCCGGATCAATGCCATATTTGTCTATAACCGTTCTGCGGGTCAGATCCGAAACCGTTATGATATGGTCGGCGTTATTCATGCCGTCTTTCTCTATTCCGAACACCGTAGGATTCGGCTTCCCTCTGGAACGGTCGAATTCCGATGCATGCACATGTATCACCAGAGGTTTGCCGGTAACGTTTTTGGCATGTATTCCCGCCGGATAAGTGAGCCAGTCATGAGAATGAATCACATCGCAGGGGACCGTGCGCGCAATCACTCCGGCAACTATCGAATAATTGTTGATCTCTTCGAGGATATTGTCAGGATAGCGGCCTGAGAACTCGATGCAACCGAGATCATTGAGACGCATATAATTGAAATCGGCATAAATATGGTCTCGCAGATCAAAATACATCTGGGGATACATAACATTGCCTATGCGCCCCTGAACATAGTCCCAGTTCACATCACGCCAGGCGACGGGGGTGTTGCACGCTCCTATTATATTGGCGAAACCTTTCTCTTCATCGCCCCAGGGCTTGGGAATAACGAAGGAAATCTCCATATCGCCGTTGGCATGCATGCCCTTTGTCAGACCATAGCTTGCTGTTCCCAATCCTCCAAGGATATGGGGTGGAAACTCCCATCCAAACATTAATGCTTTCATCTGTTATTCACTTTGAGCGGTTAGAAGTTTTGTCATTTGTTTCACGGTCTTTATCGTTCGCAGAATCTCACCCACGTTTTTTGCCGTGCTCACGGCTCCGCGACCCGTATAGGGAGGATTGCCGTCATACATCTCCGAAAGAGAACCGATGCAGCCTTCGGTCATTTCATCCTCATATCCAATAAGCATTCTTTCGATAAATGAAAGACCCGACAGTCCGAAAACCTTGAAATAGGCATCTGCATAGAATCCGAAAAGCCATGGACGCGCCGGACCGAGATGAACCGCATATTCACGCTCTGTCGGATTGCCTACATATGTGGGATTATAGGCGAAGCTTTGGGGACTCAGCGAGCGCAATCCTTTTGGGGTTAGCAACTCGCGCGTGCACAGGTCAAGAACTCCTTTGCGCTGGCGGCGGTCAAGCGGCGAATATTCCAGACCGATTGCTATCGCGAGATTCGGACGCACTTCGAGGTCGGTGTAACTGCCGTTGACATAATCATACAGATAACCGTAATCGTTCAGGAATGTATCCAGAAACGAAAGTTTTATTTTTTCCGCAAGCGACGCAAGCGACGCCACATAAGCCTCTTCTCCCTTTTCGTTTTCATACAGGGAAATCAGGAATTTCACTGCATTATACCAGAGTGCGTTAAATTCAAGTATATATCCTGTACGTGGAATTATCGGCTGACCGTTGATCGATGCTGAAAGCCATGTCACAGGCGTGTTCTGCCCGTTTGATGACACAAGTCCGTTATGGTTGAGCTTAAGGTTGCGGATTTTCTCACCCCTGATATCCTCTACAAGACGACGCACCGATGCTCCATAACGCTTGCGACATTCATTCGAATCCGTGTGACGACGAAATTGCTGTATCGCCCATATGGTCCACAACGGTATGTCGGGAAGATCGATCTCACCTATTGTCGGATCTTTCTCACCCTTGTCTATGAACCGGAACAATGCGCTGAGGAATGTGTCAAGTATCTCGAAATAATCTTCTTCATGGTTTATGGCGAGAGTGCAGCCGGGAAGAGAGATCAACTCATCACGGGCACGGACATTATACCAGGGATAGCCTGCCATGATATATGTGCCGCTGTCTTTTTTGAGATAAAACTGTTTGGCTGAATTTTTAAGACAATTGAAGAAGCTTGTGCGGCATGTGCGCGTTGTCAGTTCTCCGTCATATGTCTTCTCGAATTTCTTGGGGTCACATTCATACGTAGACGCAGAGAAAATAATCGATTCCCCCTTCTTTATAGGCAATTCGAAATATCCGGGCACCCAGAGATCCTCCTTATAGGGAATCCCCCTGACTTTATCTTTTGTATATTCTATTCCTTTATACCAGTGCCCCTCGTTGATCCACTCGACAGGCTTGCTGAACTGCATGAACAATTCAGGATAACCGCTGTAAAGACACGTTGAGACTCCGTTGTGTGTCAGTCTGACATCCTTGTTGATCGCATCGTTTTCAACACAAAGATCATTCGCATTGCGGAAAGCAAGCATCGGGCGGAAACGCAACGTCGTTGGCGAATGAGCCTCCACGAGGGTATATTTTATGAGTATGCGGTTCTCATGCGAGATAAACACTTTCTCTTTTGTCAGCACAACACCTCCCACGCGGAATGTCATTACAGGGACATTCTCGCAATTGAACTCGCGGATGTATTTGTGACCGTTGGGACTGAAAACATTGTCACCATACTGATGTAGCCCAAGATTGAAGGAGGCTCCGTGCTGGATTACCGACTCATCGAGAGATGACAACAGCACATGCGCCTTGTCGTCCATCTCCGGAATCGGTATCACGAGAAGACCATGCTGCTTGCGCGTGTTGCAACCTACGATGGTCGTGCAGTGATAAGCCCCCGACTTATTGGTGCGTAGCATCTCCTTGGGAAGACTCTGCTCCAGATTGATCATCAGGTTCTTGTCAAACTTAAGATAGCTCATGACATAAATTGATTATGCGGGTTATAATTTTCACTCCAGTTATTTTACACTATAGTTATCATCGAAGCCGAGGAGGGTAATGCCAGGGTGATAAAAAAAACAATATCGTATAAAAACATTTGTACCGTTATTCCACAAAGTTACTTCATACTTTCAACAATTGCAAGCAACGTTTGTATGTTTAATAATATAATTTCACAACGTACAACATTTTTTACACATTTCGCTTAATTTTCACCACCCACGCAATTCTTATTATAAAAATCAGAGACACAGCGCGTAGTGACGCGCTGTGTCTCTGATTTTTTTAAACCTTTGATCCCCGGGTCAGAAATATCCGGGAATTTGGAAGATGTCTTATCCGAGAACCGCCTTGTAGCAGTATTCATATACATATGGCACAAGTCCCGCAAATATAATACCTGCAACGCAGATCCACAATGCAAGCTTCTCACCGATTGCGCTCTTGAAGCTTTCGACTTTAGCCTCGCCGGGCTTTATCCAGATTGCCTTTACAACCAACAGATAATAATAAAGCGAGATGATTGTGTTGATCAACGCTATCAGGACGAGCATATAAAGAGCCATCGAGCCTGTCGAGGTTACAGCTGTGAAGATAAGTATCTTGCTGAAGAACCCTGCGAAAGGAGGAATACCGGCAAGTGAGAACATAGCCAGTGTCATCGCGAACGAAAGCCAGGGGTTCGTCTTGTGCAGTCCGTCATAATCATCCATTGAGAGCTTGCCTGTATTGTTCTCGATGCTTGAGATTACGGCAAACGCGCCAAGGTTGCTGACAATATACACCAGAATATAGAACATCATGGATGCAAGACCGATCCCTCCTGCCATTACGCCGAGCATGATGTATCCAGCCTGAGAGATTGATGAGAACGCCATAAAGCGCTTCATGTTCTTCTGACGGATCGCGAACAGGTTACCAACGGTTATTGTGACAATGATGACACCATACATCATCCATTCCCACATGTGTTCGAAAAGCTGACCGAACGCATGAACGAAAATAACGAAGAACGCGAAAGCTGCCGCACCTTTTGAAATTACCGAGAGATAACTTGTGATGGCTGTCGGCGCGCCCTGATAAACATCGGCTGTCCAGAGATGGAAGGGAACAAGCGAAAGCTTGAAACCGATACCTGCTATCATGAAGGCGATTGCCGCTATCAGAAGTCCGCTGTATTCTCCCGCAATCACATTGTTCCGAATATCATCGAAATAAAGTGAACCGCCTGAGAATGCATAGACAAACGACAGACCCATCAATAGAATTGCTGATGAGAACACTGCTGTCAGAATGTATTTTGCAGCTGCCTCATGGCTCTCGTAATGCTTCTTATTGAAAGCTACGAGTGCCGCGAGCGGAAGTGACGCCGACTCAAGTCCGATTATGAAGAGAAGGAAATGACGGGCGGAAATCATAAGATACATTCCGAAGAGCGTAACGAGCAGAAGTTCATAGAACTCACCCTTGCGGATTGCCACCTCGTCACTCTCTACCCACTTTGCAGACTGCAGGAAAACGATAAACACTCCGACATTCAGAATCGCTTTCATGGCTTTGCATGCTGTGTCGTTGACATACATGCCGCCGAACACCTCCATATCGCACGACGGTATGATCCATATGGCTACGGTTGCCAGACCGAACAGCACTGTCGTCAAGGGCGTGAGGATGCGCTTTGCGCCATCTCCCGAAAATGTGTCGAAAAGAAACACTACCAGGAAAAGACCCAGAATTATTAGTTCGGGCAACATTGCCCCAAATTGTGAATAATCCATTTTTATTGTTGTGCTTTACTCTGTTTCTAAAAGTTTTGCATATTCACTTTGTCAAAGCGCGTTCTGAAGCGCATTGATTATCGGAGCAAAACTATGTTGGATTGTCTCGTTTATCCAGTTGGGGAAGAAACCTATTCCCGCCAGACACACTATGAGTGTCACGGTCGACAGTCGTTCCCACCAGCTGGCGTCAGAAAGCTTGAGATGATGCTCGTCGTGCACGGGACCGAGAACAAGCTTGCCGACTACCCTGAGGATATAGACTGCTGTTATGACGATCGACGTTGTAGCGGCGATTACGAAAATACGGTGGAACATGTCATCGTTTTCGAACGCACCGAAGAAAATCGTCATCTCGGCTACGAAACCAGACATACCCGGCAGACCGAGTGATGCGAAACCGGCGATCATATAGCAGACTCCCAGATATGGCATGATTTTCATAAGACCTCCCATCTCGCGTATGTCGCGTGTGTGTGTCCTTCCGTAAATCATACCGATAAGGGCAAAGAAAAGTGCCGTCATCAGACCGTGTGAAAGCATCTGAAGTATACCTCCGGTCATTGCGGTGGTGTTAAGCATAAGGATTGCGAAAAGCACCATACCGCAGTGTGACACTGACGAATATGCATTGATATATTTGAGGTCTGTCTGAACGCATGCGGAGAAAGCTCCATACACTACGCTGATACCCGTAAGGATGATGAAGATCCACGCAAGTTCCTGCGCTGCCTGGGGACAAAGGAATATGGCAATGCGGAAACAGCCGTAACCACCGAGCTTCATAAGCACGCCGGCATGAAGCATCGACACTGCTGTCGGCGCGCAGGCGTGACCGTCGGGACTCCAGGTGTGGAAGGGGAACATAGCGCCAAGCACACCGAAACCTACGAATGTGAAACAGAAGAGGAGACGCTGCCAGCTCGGATCAATTGCCGAGTTATGTGAGATCTCAAGTATATTCCATGTAAGCTCGCCTCCTTCTGGCGCACTGTGCCAGAAAATACCGAGAAGACCGAGCATAAGGAATGCGGAGCCTCCCATGAGCATGAGCGTAAGCTTCATAGCCGAATATTCCTTGCGTCCCGTTCCCCACACTCCGATAAGGAGATACATCGGTATAAGAGCGACCTCATAGAACATGAACATCGTGAACATGTCGATAGAGATAAAGAAGCCGAACACACCGGTTGAAAGAAGACAGAACCAGAGGAAGAAGTTCATGGGCAGCGGATCGATTTTCCACGATGCGAATGTGCCCGCGAAAACGATTATTGCCGAAAGAAGAAGCATCAATACGGAGATGCCGTCGACACCTACCGCAAGATGGATATTGAGCGGTGCATACCACATCCAGCTGCCAGTATAGAGCATCTCGGATGTGTCGCCGCCTGCGCGTAAGGCGAGGAAGTCCACGACAAGCCATATGGCCATTGCCAGCAGCACTGTCGATCCTGCGACCATCACCGTGCGGATTGCCTTCATATTGCTATTGCCGCAACATGCCAATCCTGCCATCATGATGACCGGGACTATTACAAACCAGATTAAGATATTTCCAAACATGATTTAATTGATATTTGCAATGCGATATGAAGTTAATTATAATAAACAGATCCACGTGATGACCGCCAGAAGCACTGCGCCGAAGAAATACCAGAGCACGTAAGTCTGAACGCTTCCGTTCTGCATTCCTTTGATTCTGACAGAGAAGAACTGGGTCATCGCTGCGAGGGCATCCATAGTGCCGTCAATGATGTGACGGTCGAACCATGCTATAGCCTTGCAGATGCCGTTGAATATGATCTTATGGGTCACGAACATGTAGATCTCATCCCAATAGAAACGGCGGTTGGCAGCAGTCCAGAGTCCGGGAAGAGCAGCTTTCATGCGTGCGGGCTTGTCGTTCTTCTTCAGATACAGCCAGCCTGCGAATGCAATTGCTATCAGAGCCACAACGATACTTGTGACAGCAACCTGCATTTCAATGTGAATATGATATGGCTCGCGGTTCCATGTAACAAATTCGCCGAAAGGAATAAAACCTGAGAATATGCTTACAATAGCGAGGAATATCAACGGAAGTGACATCTGCCATGGAGCATCATGAGGACGATGTTCCTTGTAATGGGGATTCTCCTCCCACCAGAACACGCGGAAATACATGCGGAACATGTAGAATGCGGTCAGACCGGCAACCATTGTCATCCATGCTCCCCATATCCAGTTGTTGGCATACATTGCCGACAACATCTCGTCTTTCGACCAGAATCCGGAGAGCGGGAAAATACCTGCGATAGCAAGACATCCGATGAGGAATGTCCAGTGAGTGATCGGCATATATTTGCGCATGCCGCCCATCTCGGTGTAATTGTTCGAATGCACGGCATGTATGAGGGCACCGGCTCCGAGGAAAAGAAGAGCCTTGAACATCGCATGAGTGAAGAGATGGAACATCGATGCCATGTAGCCGAGACCATCATGGAGCTCAGGTCTTGCGACACCGAGTGAAACCATCATGAATGCGATCTGAGATATTGTGGAGAACGCGAGAATACGCTTGATGTCAATCTGGCAACATGCAACGACCGCCGCGTAGAATGCTGTTATCGCACCTACTACAGTGATGAATGTCAACGAGTCGGGAACGATAAGATAAAGCGGGAAGAAACGCGCTACAAGATAAACACCCGCCACGACCATGGTCGCTGCGTGAATAAGCGCAGACACAGGTGTCGGACCTTCCATTGCATCGGGAAGCCAGATATGCAAAGGCATCATTGCCGACTTACCCATACCTCCCACGAAAATGAGAATCATCGCCCAGGTAAGCACGGAACCGCCGAGGAATGTAGCACCTATGGTTGAAGCGAGCACATTCGAGGACTCTGAATTGAGCATGAGGAAGTTGAACGCCGATGCGCCGCCAAGAGGTCCGTCTGCCGGAGTCTGGGCAACAAAATATGAAAGAACCAGTATACCGATCAACATGAAGAGGTCGGCAAAACGGGTAACGATAAACGCTTTCTTCGATGCCGAGACAGCTGACGGAAGTTTGTAGAAGAATCCTATGAGAAGGTAGGAAGACACACCCACAAGCTCCCAGAAAATGTACATCTGGAAAATGTTGGTTGCGACTACAAGTCCGAGCATTGAGAATGTGAAGAGCGAAAGGAATGCGTAATAACGCTGGAATCCCGGCTCATGCTCCATATATCCCCAGCTGTAGAGGTGAACCATAAACGAAATTGTGGTGATGACAATGAGCATCATGGCACTGATAGGATCCAGAAGGAAACCTATGTTCACGACCATGCGTTCTGTAAACGCAAGCCATGTCACATCAAAAAGCTGAACCTGCTGGCGGATACCATCGGCTATAAATTCAGGATTTCCGCTGAAGAAATACGTGAACGCCACAGTATAAGCCATTGCAAGCAACGCGCCGTTGCCGCAGATACCTAAAACACCTGCAAGCTTGCGCGACATCTTGACACCGCCTATTCCCAAGATAAGGAACATTGTGAACGGCAGAGCCAGAATCAAAATTGGAAGTGTAATGTCCATATCTTAGTATTTCATTTTTTTAACACTGTTGATATCCGTGTTACCCACGGCACGATAGATATTCACGATAATCGCGATGGCGATGGCTGTTTCAGCTGCGGCGATGGCGATGGCGAAGAGAGTGAAAACCATTCCTTCCATGGAACCCGGGAAAAGAAAACGGTTGAAAACCACAAAATTCAAATCAGCCGAATTGAGCATCAGCTCCAATGAAATCAGCAGCGCGATCATATTCTTGCGGGTCACGAACCCGTAGACGCCGGCGGCAAACATAATGACGCTCGGCACAAGATACCATAACATGCTTAAATCCATATCTGTCTATCTTTTACGGGCAACTACAACGCCGCCGATGATACATGCAAGTAATAAAACACTGACAGCCTCAAATGGCAGGAGATACTGGAATCGGGATGTACCTGTGAAAGCTACGCCGATGTCATGCATCGTAATCCGGTTTCCCGAGTTTATCGCCTCGATAAGCGACACTCCGTTGAGTAGAGGCATGTAGAAGAGAGCAAGCAGCAGAAGAACACATCCGGCTACGGAGATAGATATTCCGAGTGCACGGCGATGTGACTCAAGAGGGGCAGACATGTCGCCCGGTTTGCGGGTCAGAAGAATCGCAAACACGAACAGCACCATTATACCCCCCGCGTAGACTGCGATCTGCACGGCACCGAGAAACTCGTAGCCGAGCTGGAAATATATCACCGATGTGCTGATAAGCACAAACAGTAGATACGTGGCAGCACGGAGTATTCTGCGCGACGTGACAGCCATAACCGAAAATACGGTCATGCATATGGCCACCACGAAATACAAAATTATATTTGCTACTGAATCCATTTATTGTGAAATTTTTAATTCTATGGTTATTGTCGTTGTCCGGCTGCTATTTCTCAGCTGCGGGTGCATCTGCCGTTACAGGCGCCGGTTTTGGTGCGGGTACCGGATCCGCCGGCTCCGGACGATAGTTCAGCTGTTTGACAAGAGCCTCGCGTGTGAATACAGCCTGCTCGAAATCATTGGAAAATTCCAATGCGTCCTGAGGACATGTGGTGACACAGAGCATGCAGAATGTGCAACTGCCCAGATCATACGTATACTTGTCGAGTTTACGCTTCTTCTTGCCATCGGGAAGCTCTACCATCTTTGTGGTCAGACTGATTGTTCCGTTAGGACAATTCATCTGGCAGATTCCGCAGGCGATACAGCGGTGACGCCCCTCGGCATCATATTTCAAGGTAAGTTCAGCCCGGAAACGCTCTGAAATATGCAATGTCTTCCTGTTTTCCGGATACTGCTCCGTGATTTTGGGTGTCACAAATTCTTTGCCAGTAACTCCCATTCCCACAAGCAGACTCTTTACCCCCTGCCCCACTGACGAGAAATATTCTTTTATACTGCCCATGTAGCTTTTTAGGTTGGTTCTTTTTATGAGTTTAATTAATATCGTATTCTGAATCGGTTATCTTTCCACCTGACCTCCAAGAATGTCGAGAAGTTCGGTGGTGATGCTCTGCTGACGAAGCTTGTTGTATTCAAGCTGAAGCTCGTCGAAGAGTTTTTTTGCATTGTCGTTCGCGCTCTGCATCGCCATTACACGCGCTGCCTGCTCGGAAGCGCGGTTCTGAACGGTGATTTCCTGCATCGTCGACATCACAAACATAGGCAACACCTCATTGAAGATGCTGTTTGCATCAGGCTCGAAAATATAGAGTCTGTTGTCTTCTTCTCCTTCCGCACCGGATGTGAGCATCTTCTCGGTCACAGGGAAAAGCTGCTCTGTGGTCAGAGTCTGACGGCTCATGGATCGGAAATTCATATAGACAGTCTCCACTATATCAAGCTCGCCTGCAAGGAATGCGTCGCGGAGCTTTTTTGTAAACCCGGTCACGACTTCGCCCGGCATCTTTGAATCCACGCTTTCGAAAACCTTCACTTCCAAAAGATCGTCTTCAAGATGACGGACAGCCTTGGACATCTTCTTGCCTACGGGATACAACTCAACATGGAGTTCTCTGCCATATTCCTGCCTGAGACGGTCAATCTCAATCAGAAGACCTTTGAAAATGTTGATGTTGTATGCACCGCACAGACCGTCGTCCGATCCATACACCACTATTCCGGCACGCTTCACATCTCTTGTCTCGATAAGAGGCGAATTGAAATTCTCTCCGGTCGACAATATATGTCCCATGATTGATTTTATCTGGTCTTTAAAGGGCTTCAGACGGCGTAGACTCTGCTCCTCCTTATGCACTTTCGCAGACGAGATCATCTTCATGGCGCCGGTGATCTTTTCACTTGACGCTACGGAACCGATGCGTATTTTTAATTCCTTAAGGGTTGCCATTAAATGATTGTTATAAGGTTAGAGGATTATTTTACCGCACTTAAAGAATCGGCAACCTCTTTCGCACATCTTGTGAGCTTTTCGGAGACCTCATCTGTAAGCTTGCCCTGACGAAGTTCGTCAAGCACCTCTTTCTGATATTTCATCTGAAGCATCTGGAGAAGCTGCTCCTGGAATATTCCCACTTTCTCGATAGGCACATTCTCAAGAAGCCCGTTTACACCACAGAAAATTACGGCAATCTCGTTCTCTACACGCCATGGATGATACTGAGGCTGTATAAGAAGCTGCTGGTTCTTACGGCCTGTATCGATGACCTTGGCTGTAACAGGATCCACATCGCCGCCGAATTTTGTGAACGATTCAAGCTCGCGATACTGTGCCTGCGCGATCTTCAGTGTACCTGCCACTTTCTTCATCGCCTTGACCTGTGCGTTACCACCCACACGAGACACTGAAATACCCACGTTGATCGCCGGGCGGATACCCTGATTGAACAACGCGGTCTCAAGGAATATCTGACCATCGGTGATTGAAATCACATTGGTAGGAATATATGCAGACACATCACCTGCCTGAGTCTCGATGATAGGAAGTGCAGTAAGCGAGCCGCCACCTTTAACTATAGGCTTCATGACATCGGGCAGGTCATTCATGTTCTCCACCACTTTCTGGTCACCGATAATTTTTGCGGCGCGCTCAAGAAGACGTGAATGAAGATAGAAAATATCACCGGGATATGCCTCACGTCCGGACGGACGTTTGAGAATGAGGGAAATCTCGCGATATGCCACAGCCTGCTTCGAAAGGTCGTCATATACGATAAGCGCGTCTCTTCCTGAATCACGGAAGTACTCTCCGATTGCCACTCCTGCAAATGGAGCGTAATAACGCATGGAAGCAGAATCGGACGCATTGGCGGCAACGACCACTGTATAAGGCATCGCTCCATATTTGGTAAGCGTGTTGACAATCGCAGCAACCGTAGATGCTTTCTGACCGATTGCCACATATATGCAATACACCGGCTTGCCTGCCTCGTAATTCTCCTTCTGATTGATTATCGTATCAATGGCTATTGCAGTTTTACCGACCTGACGGTCACCGATGATAAGCTCACGCTGACCACGACCGATTGGAATCATTGAGTCGACTGCCTTGATACCGGTCTGCAAGGGCTGCACAACCGGCTGGCGGAAAATTACGCCCGGCGCCTTGCGCTCAAGTGGAAGCGGTATGAGTTTACCCTCGATAGGCCCCTTGCCGTCGATAGGCTCGCCGAGCATGTTGATGACGCGCCCGAGAAGCCCCTCGCCAACCTGAATAGACGCAATCTCTCCCGTGCGCCTGACAGACATGTTCTCGGTTATTGAATTCATTTTGTCGAGAAGCACGACTCCGACATTGCTTTCCTCAAGGTTGAGAGCAACGCCCTTCGCTCCGTTCTCGAACTCCACGAGCTCATTACTTCTCACATTCTCAAGTCCGTAGACATGCGCCACGCCGTCGCCGACACTCAGCACTGTGCCTACCTCTTCAAACTTGACTTTTGAATTGATGTTTTCAAGCTCTTGTTTTAAAACATCTGATATTTCGCTGGGATTGAGCATCTTATTAATTGCTTCTTAAGAGATTTTGACGTAATTGTGCAAGCTCGCCACTCACGGAGGCATCCATTCTTGTCGAATCCACATCTATCACGAAACCACCGATAAGATCGGGATTCACACGCGTAGAATATTCGAACTTCGTATCCTTGAATGATTTCTCCACTACCGCTCGCAATTTCTCCATTTCCTCTTCCGGAAGGGAGGAGGCTGTGGTGATCAACACCTGAGAGATATTGTTCTCCTTGCGGTAGATATCGCGGTATGCGAGCGCCATAAGATAGGCTAACTCCTCTCTTTTGTGGTCGAGGATAAGCTTCACAAACCGACGGTAGTCATCTCCGGGCTCCTTGCCCGCCGCCGACAATAGCACCTTCTCTTTGTCGGTCGAATCCACATAAGGATTAGACAGCACTTTTTCCAGCTCTGGATTTGACTGAAAAGATTCCACAACACGCTTCATCTCTTCATATACTTCGCTGGCTTTATTGCTTTCCATGGCAAACTTATACAATGCCTTGGCATAGCGGTGAGGTATGAGTCCGGAAACCATCTACTTTCAGTTTTTCTCTATTTCGTCCAATAATTTGTTGACAAGTTCTGTCTGTGCCTTATCGCTCTTCATCTGGTTCCTTACCATCTTCTCAGCGATATCTATCGAGAATCTGCCAACCTCGTTTCTAAATTGCAGCTCAGCTTCTTTGCGTGCCTGCTCGATTGCGGCTTTTGCAGCGTCCATCTCTTTCCGTGCGGCATCGGCGGCTTCATTCTTTGCCTGCTCGATGATCTCGGTCTTCATGCGCGCTGCATCGCGCAACATCTCCGCCTGACGCGCCTGAGCCTCGACAACATATTTCTTTGCCTCTTCGCGGGCGTTGTCAAGCTGCTCTTTGGCTTGCTTCGCGTCTTCCACGCCCTGGTCGATGGTGGCGGCACGTGAATCCATCATCTTGATGATTACTGGCCAACCCCATTTTGCCAACACAAGGAAAAGCAGGATGAACGCAATGAACATCCAGAATACCAAGCCAAAATCGGGCGTGAATAATTCCATTAGTGCCTATTTATTTAATGAACAATGCCAAAGCTGATACGATAACCGCGAATAGCGCAACACCCTCGATAAGAGCCGCGATTACGATCATACTGCTTCGGATATCACCTGCAGCCTCCGGCTGACGTGCAATAGCCTCCATTGCGGAAGAACCGATCTTACCGATACCGATACCGGCTGCGATTGCTGCCAATGCTGCGCCAAGAGCTGCGCCGAGTCCTGCGATAGGCTGCAGGGAAAGTTCTGCTAAAATAGTTGATAACATAATTCAGATTTTTTAAATTGTTATTTAATTAATTATATATTCAATTTTATTGTTTCGTATCTTTCAGGCATCAACCTCTTTTGCAAGATCAGCCAATGCCTTTTTCTCTTCAGCTATTTCCTGACGGTCACAACGCTCTTTCTGAGGATAAGTCTCATCCCCCTCGGCATTGTGTTCATGCTCCTTTACCACTGCCATAGATATGAACAGCGCTGACAGCAATGTAAACACATAAGCCTGAATGAAACTTACGAGCACATCAAGAAGAAGCATGAAAATCGAGAACAAAACTGAAATTACAGTCGCGCCACCTGCAACACCCGCGCCAAAAGCCGCAAAGATAAATATCAGCAAGGTAAGCGTTATGACTATAATGTGACCACCCATCATATTGGCGAAGAGACGGACACAGAGCGCAGCCGGCTTGGTGAAAATGCCAAACACCTCTATCATCTGCATGATGGGAAGAGGAAACTTCAGGAACAATGGAACATCAGGCCAGAAAATCTCTTTCCAATAATGCTTCGTTCCAAAAATATTGGTTACGACGAACGTCATGAACGCAAGAACAAGCGTCACAGCAATGTTGCCAGTAAGGTTGGCTCCTCCTGGAAAAATCACAATAAGACCGACAAGATTCATCGTAAGGATGAAAAAGAAACAGGTCAGAAGATACGGCGCGAACCTTTTTGTGCTTTCACCAAGTGTGCTTTTGATCGTGTCATAATATACGAACGAGACAAGCATCTCGAAAAAACCCATGCCTTTTCGCGGAGCTCTGAGTCCTTTGCGCCTGTAGTAACGCACAAGCCCCATGACCATTGCCGTCACAAGAATCGTCGCTATGAAAAGAGCCGCTACATTCTTGGTAATGGATATATCAAGAGGACGATACTCCCGATAACCGTTTCCGTCAGGGATCAGCTCAACTACCTTGTCTTTGTGATCACCCTCCTTTGCAAGTGTGAAGCGGTATTCTTTTCCATCTTTCTTGATGATTTTGACAACCGGAACAAGATGCTTGGTCACTTTGCCTGTCTCCTTGTTCTCGGTAACATCTATTTCAGTCAGATCATCGGAAGAGAAACAGAACCATTTGCCATCCTCAGACTTTACAATTACCGGAAGGGGTATACGATAGACATGCGCAAAGGGGACTTCCCAGCCATATCCGTCGCCAAGATGCTCAAAGATAATTTCCTTGACATCAAGCTCGCCCCCATCGTCATGACCTGACGCTGACATGGCAAACGGGAAAGCCGCAACCAAGGCAAGCAGAAGCGCAAGTGTGGATATTCGTTTCGACATACCCTCTTTTATTGAAATTAATAGACGCATACAGAAACCACATTATTATTGACATCGGCGATACCACCCTCTATGCCCAGCGACTTTTCGTTCCCGTCGGGAGTCGTATACTTTACATTTCCCTTGACGAGCACGGAAATCAGGGGAGCATGGTTCTTTAAAACCGTGAAAGATCCCATCATTCCCGGCAATGTAACCGAGACTGCATCTCCCTTGAACGTTACTTCATGAGCTGATATGATTTCGAGTGTCATCTATTCTTTGTTTATATTATTGTTAATACAGGAAGCGAAGAGTCTGTTATTTTACATCCTCCATCATCTTCTTACCTTTGGCGATCGCCTCATCGATTGTGCCGACATTGAGGAATGCCTGCTCCGGAAGATTGTCAAGCTCTCCGGAAAGAATCATCTTGAAACCGCGGATAGTCTCTGACAACGGAACCATCACACCCGGAAGTCCGGTGAACTGCTCCGCAACGAAGAAGGGCTGTGAGAGGAAACGCTGCGCACGACGGGCACGGGCGACTACAAGCTTGTCTTCATCGCTAAGCTCGTCAACACCGAGAATAGCGATAATATCCTGAAGCTCGTTGTATTTCTGCAGAAGCTGCTTTACTGCCTGAGCCACATTATAATGCTCTTCGCCGATGATATTCGGGTCGAGGATACGCGATGTGGAGTCAAGCGGGTCCACAGCAGGATAGATACCAAGCTCCGCAATCTTACGGTTCAACACGGTTGTCGCGTCAAGGAAGCTGAACGTTGTGGCAGGAGCCGGGTCTGTCAAGTCATCGGCAGGCACATAAATCGCCTGTACTGAAGTGATGCTGCCCTGTTTTGTTGAGGTGATTCGTTCCTGCAGAGCACCCATCTCAGAAGAAAGAGTCGGCTGGTAACCTACAGCAGATGGCATACGTCCGAGAAGCGCCGACACCTCGGAACCAGCCTGTGTGAAACGGAAAATGTTGTCGATAAAGAGAAGCACCTCTTTGCCTCCACCATCATTGTCGCGGAATTGCTCCGCAACTGTCAGACCAGACAGTGCGACACGCAGACGCGCACCCGGAGGTTCGTTCATCTGTCCGAACACCAGGGTACACTGGGAATCTTTCAATGCGTTTTCATCTACATCCTTGAGATTCCACTCCCCTTTCTCCATTCCCTCCTCAAACTTCTTGCCATATTTGATGACACCGCTCTCGATCATCTCACGGAGAAGATCGTTACCTTCACGCGTACGCTCTCCCACACCTGTGAAGACCGAGAAACCGTCATGTCCCTTTGCAATATTGTTGATGAGCTCCTGGATAAGCACAGTCTTGCCTACGCCGGCACCACCGAACAAACCGATCTTACCACCCTTCGAGTAAGGCTCAAGAAGGTCAATCACCTTGATACCGGTGAACAGAATCTCCTGCGAGATGGCAAGATCGTCAAATGCCGGTGCTGGCTGATGTATAGGACGCAGGTTATCGCGGTTCAAATCTCCGAGCATGTCAATCGAGTCTCCGATCACATTCAGAAGACGTCCCTTGACCTGGTTACCTGTAGGCACGGCTATCGGACGGTCAAGGTTCATAACCTTGACACCACGGCGCACGCCATCAGTACTCTCCATGGCGACACATCTTACGATGTTTTCACCGATATGCTGCTCAACCTCGAGAATAAGTTCCTCGCCATTGTCGCGCTCCACCTTCAAGGCAGTATAAATCGGAGGAATGTTTTCTTTTCCACCTTCGAACGAGACGTCTATCACAGGTCCGATAACCTGGGTCACTGTGCCGTAATTTGCGCTCATATAATTTTCTTGTTGATTATTCGGACAATCGATAAAATAAGACTTGCCGACTGACCGGTTTCTTGTTTTTTAATTCAAATTAAAAATGCCACCCTAATGCTACAAACACCGCCATGAGGATAAGGTTCACAAGCGAGAACGGCATCAGGTATTTCCACTCGAATGCGAGCATCTGGTCGATACGCACACGGGGGAAGGTCCATTTGAACCAGATTATGACAAACGAGATGAAGAATGCCTTGGCAAGGAACCATACCACTGAAGGAATGAAATCCATGACATGGTTGAATGCTTCCCAGCCCGGAATATGCAACGGCATCCAGCCGCCAAGGAACATCAGTGTCGCGATTCCGGAAACTATGAAGAGGTTGAGATACTCTGCAAGGTAGAAGAAACCGAAATGTATACCTGAATATTCGGTATGATAACCTGCTGTAAGCTCATGCTCCGCCTCAGGAAGGTCGAACGGCCCGCGGTTGGTCTCGGCAGTCGCCGCTATAACATAGATGATAAACGCTATTATTGCAGGAATATGACCCCTGAAAAGGAACCAGGCGCTTTCCTGCTCTGCGACAAGCTCGGATATATTCATAGTGCCGGCAAACACGCAGATTGTCATCAGAGAGATTCCGAGAGAAAGCTCATAACTGATCATCTGTGCGCCGCTTCGCATTGCTCCGATGAGTGTATACTTGTTATTGGATGCCCAGCCGGCAAGCAGAATGCCAAGCACACCTACTGAAGAAACTGCAAGTATAAAGAATATACCGATGTTCCAGTCAATTATCTGAAGACCGTTACCCCACGGAAGACATGCGAGCATAGTAACCGACGATGTGATTACAATGTAAGGAGCCAGCTTGAATAGAAAGCGGTCTGTGCCTTTAAGACAGATGAGCTCTTTGATAAGAATCTTGAACATATCGGCGAATACCTGAAGAAGACCCCATTTACCCACACGCATAGGTCCGAGACGACACTGGAACCAGGCACAAAGCTTACGCTCGTAAAGAATATAGAAGAGTGCCAGCACCGTGTAGGTGGCAAGCACAAGAACTGCTATGATCACACATTCGATCAATACAGCCGCCCAGTCCGGCATACCGGTGCCGAGCAAAAGGCTGTTGAATGCAGATGTCCATTTTCCGAAATCAAACATATTGATTATTCTCTTATTGGATTATACGCTTATTGTATTGTCAATTATTATCACTGTATTGCTTGACGCAGACATCTGCCTTAACGGTCGATATCGGGAATCACAAAGTCGAGAGCCGCACCGATTGTGATAAGGTCGGCAATCATATATCCCGAACATGTCAGATCCATCACACCGACAAGGTTGAAACACGGGCTCTGGAAATGCACGCGATAAGGGGTCTTCTCACCGGTTGACTCGATGTATACACCAAATGTTCCGCGGCTTGCCTCGACTTGCTGATACCAGCGTCCGGCGGGAAGCTTGACAATCTTCGGAACCTGAGCGCGGATTTCACCCTCGGGAATACGGTCAACAAGCTGTTCGAGTATGCGGCAACTTTGCTCTATCTCTTTCATACGCACCATATAACGCGAGTATGAATCACATCCGTCAAGAAGGATTTCGTCAAATTCAACCTCGCTGTATGCTGCATAAGGATGTTTCTTGCGGCAATCGCAACTCCAGTTGGAGCCACGTCCGCTCGGACCGGTTATCGCATAATTCACGGCATCCTCTTTGCTGAGCATACCCACGCCTTTAAGACGGTTCTTTGCAATAAGATTACCGGAGAAAACCTTGTGATATTCCTTGAGACGCTCCGGCATGATTTCAATCAGATGTTTAACATCTTTCACAAAATCGGGATGGAGGTCAGCTATCACACCGCCGATGACATTATAATTCATCGACATGCGCGCGCCACATGTCTTCTCAAATATATCAAGCACCATCTCGCGCTCGCGGAATCCATAGAAGAATGCCGTAGTAGCGCCAAGGTCCATTGCCGTACATCCGAACGATAGAAGATGGGAGCTTATACGCATCAGCTCATCCATCATTGTCCGGATAACCTGAGCGCGCTTCGGTATCTCAAGACCGAGAGCCTTCTCTATACACATGCAGAGACAATGTCTGTTCTGATGTGCAGACATATAGTCCATACGGTCTGTGAAATGAAGAATCTGCGGGTAAGTCATTCCCTCGGTCAGCTTCTCTATACCGCGATGAATATAACCGGACACCACATCAACCTTCTTTACAATCTCACCGTCAAGAGAGGCGCGGAAACGCATCACTCCGTGAGTCGACGGATGCTGCGGACCGATGTTCACCACATACTCATCCTTCTCGAACACCTTGCGGGGTTCCTCCACGATCTTGCCTTCGGCATTCTCCACAAAAACACGCGAATCGTCTTCATTAACCTCATCTTCAAGACGGATGGGATTCAATTCGGGATTCGCGTCATAGTCTTTGCGCAACGGATGTCCAACCCAGTCATTGCGCAGGAAGAACCGACGCATATCGGGATGGTTCACAAATTTGATACCGAACATATCGTAAACCTCACGTTCCTGGAAATTGGCAACTTTCCAGAGGTCACTGACACTGTGAATATATGCGTCATCACGGCTCTCCGCCTCTACCTTAACAGCCAGCATACCCCAGTTGCGGGAGGTAGACGTAAAATAATAAACGACTCCGATTGTTTCTTTCCAATCCATACCGACTACGGCTGAAAGAACATCGAAATCAAGATCTTTATTTTCCTTGAGGCTTTTCGCCAACGGATACCATTTCTTTTCGGGAACACTTACCAGAAGGCACTCCCCCTCTTCAAAGGTTGCTTCAGGACAAATCTTACCGATAATCTCTTTTATATCGCTCATGGTCAAAGTCTATTCGTATCGATATTTAGTTAACCGATTTCACCCCTCTCCTCAGGATGCTCGGCGAAAAACTCCTCTATTTTCTCTTTGCGGTTGGCTCCTCCGAAGAACTTCTGCACCTTTATCTTACGCTGAAGCTGCATCAGCCCGTAGAACATCGCTTCTGGGCGCGGAGGGCATCCGGGAATATACACATCAACCGGAAGAATCTGATCCACACCCGGAACCACGCAATATGAATTCTTGAAAGGACCTCCCGACACGGCACATCCGCCGCAGGCAATAACATATTTCGGCTCTGCAAGCTGCTCGTAGAGACGACGCATGACCGGAGCCATACGATGAACAATCGTGCCCTGCACCATTACATAATCCGCCTGACGCGGAGAGTTGCGGGCAACCTCGAATCCGAAACGCGCCATATCATAACGTGCCGCGCCAAGACTCATGAATTCTATTGCGCAGCAGCTTGTTCCGAAACAAAGCGGCCAAAGTGAATTGGAGATACCCCAGTTGATGAGTTCATCCATTTTACCGACCACCACATTGGCACCGGTTGCGTTGAGTTCGTCTACAAGTTTGTCGATATACTCGTTGTCCTTGAAGTCCTCACGCTTCATGCTTTTAATCTTGTCTATTCCCATTTCAAAGCTCCTTTCTTCCAGGCATAGGCCAGACCCATAATCAGCACAAACATGAAAATTGCAATGCAGAGGAGTCCCTGAACTCCAAGACCACGCATCACTACCGACCACGGCCACAGGAACACGGTCTCGACATCAAAGATTAAGAACAGGATTGCAAAAATGTAATATCCCGCCTTGAATTGAATCATGGATTCGCCTCTTGTGGGGATACCACACTCATAAGGTTCTGATTTTCTTACTGAAAAAGATCTCGGAGAAATCAGTTTGGCGATAAGGAGCGCTGCAAAAACGAGTCCGATACCCGTTAGAACCGCCGTTACCGACAGCGCGCCATTGCCTATCTCCAGCAATAGATTCATATCTGCTTATTGTTTAATGTTTTAATCTAAAATCCGGTTTACCTCTTCATGGCTCACCCTTTTGAGGGAGCCGAACTTATCGGCAAAGATACGAATTTTTAATCAATCGGGCAAACCGTTTTGCGCAATTCCTTAAAATTTGTGAAATTTTCACACTCGGGCAATAAAAAAATGCGTCTCCGCATGGAAACGCATCTTTTTGTAAACATTTACTATGTTTTTTTAAAGCTTAATCCTCGTTGGAAGCGACTTTAAGAATATAGCTTCCGCTAAAATGCCCGCTGTAGGAACCGGCTACATTGTAACGCATGGTGGCAGTGGTCAGATCACCGGTCATGTCGCATTGGAAGCTGTCGAATGTGTATTTTGAATTCGGTGTGGCAACGCCACCTTCGTATACACTGGGAACAACATTTGAGCCGCTTACGTAAATGCCGGAACTGCTGAAACCAAGGTCAAGATTGCTGAGCACTATATTGCTGATTGTCTGGGGCATTTCCTCTGCAAGCTTCACATCATAAAGAATCACGGTCGCTTTCTTTTCTTTTAGATTCATCACAATGCGATATTGCACATCTTTATTGGTGAAGGTCTTCAGTGAGCCGTCCGACGCCGGATAGGATGTTGTGGTGGTGCCTCGGAATGTCATGTCGGGCCAGAATGTACGAACCAGATAATTCTGTCCCAAGTTGAAATTCATTACAGCATAACGCAGGTAAGTGGGATATGAGAACTCAGGAAGACCCTGGATTTCCTTAGGGAAATACGCAAGCTGCGTAAGATCGCACTTGAAGTTTATCAGATCTTCTTTGTTAGATGCAGTTCCTGCCTTCATCGATTCCATTTTAATCACTTCACGGTAACTTTCCTCGAATGTATATGTACCGATAGCGCAAGTGAGGTTATTGGTAACGAATGTGACTTTATTGTCTGTTGACAGAGGCAGCTCTCCCCCTACAGTAGCTGTTCCAGTCATCATGTCTAAGTTGAACTTATACAAAGTCCCGGCAACAACGGGGTCTCCGCCATCGACAAGATTTGTAATCATACTATAGGTTGTCACTGGAATGGACATTGTTGAAACGCTGTTGTTGTCACTGCATGATGCGAGCGAGACCAATGCGGCACCAGCCGCTGCAAAGATTAATTTTTTCATTCTTATTTTCACTTAATTACTATTCAGTATTATATTGTTTGTGTTTATTCGGATTCGCGCAATTATCATAATAACGCCATATGGTAAAGCTTATTATGTCAGTTAATGTTAAATCTGAGTGTCGCGCCTATCTGCCACGGTTTACCGCGTTGCACGAATTCGTTGCCCATAGACATGAAATAAAACGTATGATATCGGGTTCCGGTAAGGTTCTTGCCCCACAACTGGATTCCGATATTTTTAAATTCCGCCGAAACTGATGCTCCGAGCTGAACATAAAAATCCTGCCATCTGGTATTGTCCTCATTCCAGTAGATTTTTCCGGTACCCTTCATATTCACGTCAAAAGTCCAGTGTTCTATTACACCTGTTCTCGGACTGCATGTAAATACAGACTGTAGAAAAAGTGTGTTGCGTGGCACGTATGGAATCACCTTACCTCTATAGTCATGAAGTCCGTCGTTAAATTCACGGAACCTCGCGTCCGTATATCCGTATGCGGCGTTAAGCAGCAGACCGTCAACCGGAATATATTTGACAGAAATCTCTCCTCCCGCACTCCTTGTCTTTCCTGCATTGGTCATAATCCTGCCTGTTGTCGTACCCTCAGGAAACATGGTGAGCTGCTGGTCGCGGCAATCTATATAAAACAGTGACATTTCAGCCTGCACTTTACCCTCTGCAAACGAAAGGTGCGTGCCGATCTCGTAATTCCAGCTGTATTCGGGTTTATAACCCACAACCGAATTAACATCATATTGCTTCCCGATTCCCATGATATGCATGAGTCTCTGTTGAAGGACCTCACTGAACATCTGGGTATTGAAACCGCCGGACTTGTATCCCTTGGTAACTGTGGCATAGACATTTCCAAGATCCGACGGAAGATCATAAAGCACACTGGCTTTTGGCATCCATGTAAAATAGCGTCTGTGAAAATCTCCCGTGTCATCTATTTTTATGTCTACATGGTCATAACTGTGAAACACTCCTGACGGCTGACGCGAAAGTATCTGATAGCCGGTGTCACAATGACTGTAATACTTAAGTTGTGCCTGCTCATAATCCAGCCGGACTCCTCCCGCAAAATGCCATCTGCCTGCATCGTATTTGGATTCATGATAAAGTGCGATCCCGAAAGTGGGAATAGTGAAATCACTGTTAAGAGGAAACTCCCGTGAATCCCACACTATCGGATAATCAGGATTCGCATTGTTGCGATGGGTTTCTATAAGCGATTTTATACCGGTATCCTTGAATGTTACAGGAGCGTTCATGTCAAGATGTTTGAAAAAACCGAAGAAACCTGCGAGCCATTTATATTTTCCTTCGTTCCTTGTTCCTTTGACTACCACATCCTCTGTCAATGCTGTCTCTCTCTGTTTCTGCGTGAGAGTGAAATAAGAGAGAGGGAGAAAATCCTGATCAAGTGTCATATTGTCGTCAATATGCTGCAGCGTTGTAATTGACACAAGACTCCATCCATCACCGCGATATGTCAGGCTGAGACCGTCATTCACCGTAAAACGGCGATAAAAACAAGTGTCGTTATAATTGATCTCTCCGGTTTCGATATATTCATAAGGATAACCTCCCTGCCTCAGCAATGACCCGGCGAGCACATTCTGAAGATACACCCTGTCTGATATACGCCAGTTGGTTTTCCATCTGACTCCTCCCGCAAGTTCGCGGTCAAGAAGTTTCCCGTCGTTTTCGTTGCGGAAGAATCCGCCGAGATATGAGAAATTGCCGCTTACGGATGTAGCAAAACCGGGAGTGAACTTATGATACCACCCTACTGAAGCCCGGTAGTCGTTACCTCTTCCGCCTTCCGCCATTATCCGCCATCCCTGCCATCTCATCGGCGACAATGTCTGGACATTTATAAGTCCTCCCATGGTATTTCTTCCATAGAGCGTCGATTGCGGTCCGCGGAGCATCTCTACCGACTCAATGTCGGCGATGTCAAAATCGTAAGCGTTTTTATTCAGATAAGGGACATTGTCAACATTGAGACCCACTGCCGGATGATCCATTCTCGCTCCGAGCCCCCTGACATAAATAGAGGATGTTATCCTTGATCCGTAATCCGGAATATAAAGATTGGGAACGACATCGGAAATCCCTTTCAGCGAGACTGTATTCAATTCTTCAAGCGCGGCTCTGCCAATCACTGTCGCTGACACTGCATCCTCTCTTATGCGTGCATCCTGTTTCAGTGCCACAACATTAAGTTCCGAGAGTTGCAAACCCGCTGAATCCGGCTGCAAAGGCACCGCAGACTGCCCGACTGCCGTAATCGCAGCCGAGAACAAGACATATATAATAGGTAACTTCGCGGAAATCGCCATATATTGGGAAATTTGCCGCAAAGTTACCGAATATTACGCTTTATTCAAATCCCCATTTTTGAGGATATTCTCTAACACTTGCCTCGCCACCAGTGTATGGCGCGTCTTTTAAGAAACTACGAAGGAACAGAATCGATATCTGTAAGTTTTTTGCCGTATCTTGAAGATGATCCGTATTCGTAAGCACGGTGAGGCTCGCGGGCACCATACCAGAAACAGAATGGTTTCTCAGGATCTCTCTGAGCCATAAACTCATCGAAATTAGCAGAATAGTCTATGGGGGAAATTGAAGTCGTAGGTGGAATAAAAAATTTATTAAAAAAATCTGCCCCAAAGTTAACAAAACTTTTCTAACGAAAGCAAGCCTTTCGATTTATTTTCATCACGAAACAGCCTCACAGACTCTATAAAACCGCTACGGCTTGTCTCCCGACAAGCCGCAGCTAAACCTTAAAAAATCTAATCCTATGAAAAAACTTCATCAAACATATTGCCTTTACAATATTTTGATGTCGCAAAACTAACATATATTTTTCATTTCACCAAATTTTGTGCAAACGATTTAATAGCTTGTTTAAAAATTAAAGGGAATCCGGGGTCGTGGACCTGGAGCAGGGCTCTTCTTGAAGAGAGGGAGCATAGCGGTCTATGTGACTGCGCCGCGGATGGATTTTATCCGGAAGTGAGCCACCACAAATTTCACGTTTATTTTTAAACAAGCTCTAACATTATTCTGATTTTCCACAAAATTAGCTGTGGTTTTGGAACGAAATCCAAATTTTCAGCTAATTTTGTGGATTGTTATATACTCTAATATGAAAGCTGCATTTTCTATATTGACCGCATGTCTCACTATGGCATCCTCACAGGCGATCGGGGGTAATGCCATGGTTATGAGAAATGGCGAACTCACTGAACATAACTATAATGAAGATTACAACAGTATGGTCTATTCCCGCACTGCATATGGATGCTCGGAAGACGGCAAAACCCTATATATGATTGTGATTGATAAATCTACGGATCCCGTGTATGGTAAGTCGGCAGGATGCCCGACATCGGTAATGTGTGAGATCGCCAAACATTTCGGATGCTGGAACATGTCGAATTTCGATGCCGGAGGTTCTGCTGAAATGATGATTGACTATGAGATTGTAAACAAGACCACGGAAGCGACTCCGCGTCCCGTGGCAAACGGATGGATGGTTTTCTCTATAGCCCCGGAAGGAGACACCCGGCTTGCGTCATTGGAATTTGACCATCCTCAGATCAACCTTCAAGCCGGAGAGACTTTTACACCTGTTATCCTCGGATACAACATATATGGAGAACTTATAAACAAGAATATCACGGATTTCACAATGTCATGCCCACCAGAAATAGGATCATGCAACGGCAAGGTTTTCACAGCCGGAAAAATTCCTGCGTCAGCACTGTTAACCGTATCGGTAGGAAACCTGTCCGTTAGCAAAACCGTATCGGTGGCAGGAGGGTCGGGCATCAACGGAGTTCTTGTTGACAAACAGCCTGCTCATGTAGAATATTACAACATATCAGGAGTGAAATGCAGAAAACCTGACACTCCCGGTATATATATCCGGCATGAAGGCAACAAAACCGATAAAATTATTGTAAACTAATCAACAATATTTAATCAATCATGAAAAAGTTACTTCTGCTGCTCGCCATAGCAGCCTTCTGTATGCCGACATGGAGTGCAGACACTAAAAACCTTAAGTATGTTGACGGAACAACGTTGACGATTATCAACAAACCGCAACACGATGGCAACCGTCTGCGCAGGATCAATACCGACAAATATCCTGATCTGACTTCGCGAGTGCGGCATTATCTGAACATGCCGACAGGAATGGCACTGCGTTTCCGCACCAACAGTCCGGTCATACGCGCCAAGTGGACAACTCTCGACACACTGAGGCATACCAATATGGCTTCAATATCAGAGAAGGGACTTGACTTGTATATCAAACAAGACGGAAAATGGTTATGGGCAGGTTTCGGCAATCCTAAGTTTGAGGGAACAAAACATGCGTCAACCATGATCAACGATATGGACACAACCATGAAGGAATGCATGCTTTATCTCCCTACGTTCATGCAGGTCAATTCCATTGAGATCGGGGTAGCTCCCGACTCACGAATCGAATCATGCGGAGATATAAAACGCGCTCCGGTGGTTGCCATGGGTTCAAGCTATACACATGGCTCGGGCACTTCCCGTGCCGGAATGGCATGGCCCGCCCAACTATCCCGCATGTTGGGAGTGGACATCGCCAACTACGGCACAAGCGGACAGCAGAAGATGGAACAGTTTTTTGCTGACATTATTTGTGACACAGATGCCGACATGTTCATATTCGACTGCTTCTCCAATCCATCACCCAAGGAGATTCACGAACGTTTCGCACCTTTTGTGAAAAAAATACGCTCCAAACACCCTACCACTCCCCTCGTTTTTCTTGAGACCGTAGATCGTGAATGGAAAAATTTTGACCTGAAGAAACGGAAGTTTGAGAATGACAAAGAGCAGGCAGCTCGCGAAGAGATCGCCAAAGTCATTGCCAATGACCCCAATATCTACTTTTTTGAACCCGGACTATATACAGGCACGGATCATGAAACAAGTGTCGACGGCACTCATCCGGGCGATATGGGTTACCAGCGTGCCGCAATAAACATTGCTGAAAAAATCAACGCAACCCCAGCCCTGAAGAAAATAATCGATGCTGCAAAAGCAAAAGACTGCTGCAAGTCACCCGGCAAATGCCCGGCATCTAAGAAATAATTCACGCAAGCCTACAGTTAAGTCCCCAATTACTTACTGTATTAATTTACACGATCAGCCCCTGAGAACCTTAAATCAGATTCTCAGGGGCTGATCATATCATTTATTAACGTTTTAATGAGAGAACTTACCCCCTATATTATATTTAAAGAATTTATATGATATTTAAAGAATCAAGAGATGTGAAAATAAGCATTGCCTCGGTAAGTTTACGCAAGTCCGAAAGAGCCTGACTTATATAATACTGCACAGTCTTGGGACTCACTCCGAGATGTTCGGCGATCTCCGAATATGTCTTATTCTCATAACGGCTCATGCGGAATGCGGTCTTCTGTGCTTCCGGCATATTGGAAATCATCAGATCTATCATTTCAAGAAGATCGGCTGTAGTCACAATTTTCTCTCCGTCGCTGAAACCGCTGTTCCCTTCCTTTACATAAGTCTCATATTCCGACACTATATGCTGATGTCTGAAGACTTTGAAAATCGCATTTCGCGTCATCTTGAAAAGATAAGCCTTCAACGACTCCATATCCGAAAGCGAGTCTCGGCTGTCCCAAAGCGAACAAAACACGTTATGAGTGATATCATCCACATCCTCGCGGACACGAATGAAACTATACGCGAATTTGCTCACAGAGGGAGCATAACGCATTCTTTCGATTAATTCGTTATCCGGAATCTCACTCATATCTGTTCTTGAAAACGTACTTTCCGATGCACTCAATTATATAACAAATTTAGCAAGATTTAGTCAATTTCCCAATTTTTTGTATCTTTGCGGCAGAATGTCAACTTTCAAGATTCATACTCTCGGATGCGGCTCGGCAAAGCCGACACTGCGCCATCAGCCTTCATCTACTGTCATCGACCATCGCGGCAACCTTTTCATGGTTGACTGCGGTGAGGGTGCGCAGCAGGCGTTTCAGCGACACCGTCTTAAATTCTCACGCCTCGGTCATATTTTCCTCACACACCTCCACGGCGATCATGTACTCGGTCTTCCGGGACTGATTTCCTCTCTCGGACTGGGTGGAGCCGGGGGTAAAATGGTTATACACACATTCGCCGACGGGAAAAGAATACTTAACAGAATCTTCAATTTCTTCTCAGGAGATCTCCCTTTCGAGGTTGAGTTCAATGTAATAAGAGAGGAAGAGGCTGTCATACTCGATACCCCTTCGCTTACTGTGCGCACAATCCCTCTTGACCATCGGGTTCCTGCCGTCGGATTCGTATTTGAGGAGAAACCGGGATTGAGACATATAAAACGAGACATGATAGATTTCCATCAGGTACCGTTCTCTATGATCAACCGCATAAAGGGGGGTGAGGACTTTGTCAAGCCTGACGGAACGGTTATCCCCAATGTGATGCTCACCACTCCACCGACTCCTCCGCTGTCTTACGCACATATCAGCGATACGGCATACATGCCTGAAATAGCTGAGAAAATCGGACCGGTAAACCTCCTCTTTCACGAAACCACTTATCTTGACAGTCATTCGGCAGAAGCCGCGCAACGCGGACATTCAACAGCCCGTCAGGCGGCCATGGTAGCACGCGACGCAGGTGCGGGCGCACTCCTTACCGGACATTATTCCTCCCGTTATAAAAACGACGAGGACTTCCGTAAGGAAGCCCTCGACATTTTTCCGAATGTGATTCTTAACCGGGAAGGACTGGTGACTCCCCTTGACTGAAGCCGGAGAGTAGCATTTATCTGACAACAATCTCCATTCCGCGTGAATGCGCCGCGATCGACGGTGCATATTGCGACTGTGCCGATGCTATTCCGAGAGAATACACTCCCTCTCGGTCAACATAACACTCATAGCTGATTACGTGCGTGCCCTTGCCGAGGAACGGAATAAACAGATTGGTGGAGTCATCCCGCACTTCCCTGTACATCCACACTCCGTCGCTACGGGTATAGCCTGAAATCTGCTCCGCAGGTTCAAGACATGCAGAACGCGCATCCATCACTGCAACATACTCAAGATCTCGGTCACTTGTCAGCGTAAGGGTCACGCGCACTTTGTCTCCGACTTTAAGTGCACCGGACTGGGCGGATGTGCCGTCAGCGTCATTGGTGATGACATACACATTCTTTTCTACAGTCAGTTCGGCATTTCCTGAACTCTTCACCTCTTTTATCGGGGCGACGTACTGTGAGATCAGCGCACCCCAGGCGGGACCGGAACCTGAGCGTCTCACGTTCAGTTTCCCCTTGCCGCCGGCATTCACGCTGACAGTAACATTTCCGGTCAACGCTGCAAACCTGTCAATACCAACCTTTTCTCCATCTATCGTTATCTCTGCCGGTGACGAAGGCTCGGTCCATTTAGTTCCTGAAGTCAGGATAGCATGGATAACCTCCGCTGTCTGACGGTCATCTCCCCAGTTCTCCGCCTGTTTTGTGACAAGAAGCCACTGACGCAGTTTATCGACATTGCCGTTCTCTGGCTCAATGTCTGCATATGCCTCAAGAACCTGCGCTGTTGTTATCAGCTTGTTCCATCCTCCGGCAGCTGACGACAGATTGTCAAACCACATACCCTTTTCTTCCGAAAACGATGCGTATTGCCGCAGGGATTCGAGGATGGTTCTTGCCTCCATGGCATAACCTTTGCGAGAAAGGAGTGTTGCCGCTGTGGCTTTTTCATAGACGCCCATTCCCTTCCATTCGGCTCTCACTGCCGCGACACCTTTCTTTTCCATAGACGCGAACGATGCGGACGGCGAGACATCCCTGAAGTTTGACCTTACATAGAGATAATCGAGCATCGAGATATAAGGGAAGTCTTTACCTTTATAATTTTTAAGATCACTGACCCAGGCGGCATCGGCATATCTGACTGCTTTGACAGCCATAGCCTCACCCTCAGCGGGAAGATAACCCATGTCACGGAGCATCGAGAGATGCAGAAGCGCACGCGAGGTGATGAATCCCGAAGATTCCATCCCTGCGCACCAGCTCCATCCTCCGTCCGCATTCTGCAGTTTAGCCATCTCACTGAGCGTAGAGGATATGATTTCGCGGCTTCTTGCAGGATCGGCATATTTCACGAGTCCCTGCATTCTCAGTGTTTCAGAAGCGGCGGAACGAACCCACGACGTGTTCACAAGAGCAACATTCTTAAGTTGCGGGTTCTTCTCAAGATTCGAGACAAGGGTCGAGTCCTGACTGTTCGAAGGATCCGCGAATATCTTTATAGCTTCGGTTATCTCAGGATAATCCTTGGCAAGTCCGGCTCCTATGGCATTTCCGTAAAGAGAATACACAAGAGAGAGAATATTCGATGATTTTGGCTCGGAAATATCGGGCAATGCAGTGACCACATCCCATATCGGATTGTCGCTATACTGCAACGTTACTTTCGCACCCTTGCCGAACGATGGAACATTCATTGAAAATTCCTCTCTGCCGGGAGATATATAGAAAGGCTTGGATTCAAGCACAGGCGTGCTGCTCGGATAAACAAGAACAACGGTCTGCTCTCCATCGGCGAAATCAGCACCATATGCATATACGCGTATGCCGAGATAATTGATGTCTCCCGGAACATTGAAATCCATGGTGATACGGCTTGAGCCGGCAGGCTCAACATTCTGCGCTGGGGATGAGAAAGTCTTGACTGTTTGACCCGTAGCCGGGTCAAACACTTCGATCTTTCCGTAGAGAGACATATCCTCGGCAGAGTTGTTATATAGCATTGCGGCAACCGACACATTGTCTCCGGTACGCACGAATCGCGGGGCATTCATCTGTGCCATGACAGGTTTCGAAGCAACGGCATTCATCACCGCTACACCACCCTTCATTTCTTCCGTATAACCCATTATCTGGAACTGCCAGGTCCCGTTGAACTGCGGCACAGTAAAATCCACCTCGGCGTTGCCGTTCGCATCAGTCACAAGCTGTGGCATAAAGAATGCCATAGGACAGTCGACCTGCCGCATTTCCGGTTCAGGCTGTCTTTCGAGTGCTCCGGCACCCATTGCCGACTCCTGTGCGACGGCACCTGTGACAAAGGCGGGAGCCTGCTCCACACAGTTGAAGACCTCGCCAGAGACCTCGCCAGCGGATTCCACGACACCCGATTCCTCAAATTTCATCTCGTCTGCAACAGAACGGCTTGTCAAGACTACGCTGTTCAACGACTCCTTAGACTTGGTCCCTCTCACACGAAGATTGCGAAGCATACCTTCCGCGCCATAGAGCTGAAGCCCATACATATCCCATCCCGGATATTGATTCTTTGACACACCTCCATATATGGGGTTCGACATTGGCACGCGCCACTTTCCATCGCTACTGAGGAATCCCCACTGGAAGTTTCCTCTTATACCATAACCCGAATTTGCGTATGGATTGAAATTCCACCGGAAAGGCATAAGGGCGTTGAGTGCCTTGTTGCTCATGACGGCTGCTACCGGAATGCCGGCAAGAACTCCGTTGTCAAGTGTGAAATTGAACTTCCAGCTTTCACGCGCTCCCGGGGTGACGCGGTCTCGGAATGATACGGTCTTTATCTTTATATTTTCGGTCTGCACATAAGGAATGACTGTGACACAAGCCATCTTCCGGTCGAAATCATGCGTGCCGGCAAATGTCACTTCAATTCTGTTGTTGTCTGCCGGAACCGGCACTTCTATCTCGCTGATACCGCCGTCCACACGCAGCCAGCGGCGTTCAAAGACTTTTTCACAATCCGCAATCTGCATGAATATCCAGCTGTCAGAATATGAAGAGCCTACATTTATCTTTATTTTTGAAACACCCTTGTCTGCTACAATCCGCTCTTTGGGAGTCCACAACGGAGTGGCGTAAGGAGGATTTGCATCATTCATCCGATATATTGTCATGATAGAATTTGCAGTCTGCGAATTCTTATCATCCTTGAAATCCTTGTTCAAAGAGAATTTGAAACTGTATCGACCGGATTTCAGAGAATTCACATCAAACCGGAACACCGGTGATTCAAATTCTCCGGAGGCAATAACGGCATTTTCTTTCTCCCTGTCATTTTCATATTCGCTTATTCTGTAATAGACTGTGCGTTTCACCGGATTTCCCGCAATATCCATGACTCTTACCGCGAAATCTTTCACTCCGTCTGATGCGTCTGCCGCTGAAGGCAGCGAAGGAGTGATCGAATAAGCCTGCCCGAGCGAGAACCAGACGAAAGGAGCCTCTTGGGTCTCCCCCGACTGACTTGTCACAGCCACTGCAAGTTCATAGCCTCCTGACGCATATCTGGTTCCGCGGAGTCCTTCTGTGGGCAATTCCACAATAAAGGTTCCGTCGGCATCGGTTGTGGTCTCGCCTCCGTAGTTGGCATTCACACCCGGGTTGAGCCATCTCAGTGCTATGTATCTCACATCATATTTTACGGATGCTCCGCTCACAGGCATCCCCGCATAAGTAGTGGCTTTACCTTTGATTCTGACCACATCACCTATTCTGTAATCATCTTCTGTTCCATCCGTTGTCACAAAGAATGTCGGGGATTTGTAATCGGCGACTTCCACAGATACGGATCCGTATTCCCGCGAATCACCCGATACATTCATCATTTTTACTACATAATTGCCGAGCAGTCCGGATTCCGGAAGGGTGAACTTCCCTGCAACCCTTCCGTATTTATCCGAGACGAGGAGCAACGTGTCTGCATTCTGATAATTCGCATCACAGAGAACCATCTTCACCTCCGTCCCTGGAAGCTGACGCATCTCTCTCTCTTTTACCTCATACACAACTCCCATGAAACCGATCGTGTCTCCGGGACGATAAATGGAAAGGTCGGTCAGTATCTTGCCCTGTATCTGACTGTCGGAAACAGTTTTGTCATAACCCCGGTTCCATGTGTTTCCGGCAAGTCTGTCAGTGCCTTTGCTCACAATAAAATCACAAGAACCGTAAGGAACCGTCACATACCCCTCCTCTCCGGTTGTTTTCTCCGTTCTTTGCTTGCTGCTTCGCGAAGTAAAGACAACTTTCGCTCCGGATACGGGTTTCTGATTCCTGCCATCCGACACATACAGTCTGTCTCCATCTTTAGTGGTCTGGTCGGAACTTCGGAAATATGTAAGCCGTGACACTGTGAATGTCGGCACTGCCATTCGCGATGACGTGCCTGTTATCACGTCTCCGAGTTTTGAACTCCGGGAGGGCACAAGCACATAAACCCCGCTCTGCAGTACAGGCAACTCTATCGTTGTCTGGTTCTTTACCGGCTTTTCGCCGCTGAACCGCACGGGAACCACACCCGCAACAGTCCCGGTTCCGGACACTGAATTCAACCGTATGTCTTTCCCGACATACGAAGCGGGCAACTTGACGACAAGAATATTGAAATCAAAGACATTCGATGCCGATACCGTCACTTTTCCCTTCTCCGACGGATAAATACGACCGCTAAGAGTAACCGCGATATCCTCGGCGCCGAGAACTGTCAACCGGTTTCTCAGAGCCTTGGCATTGTCGCAATCCGGGAATCTATTCAGATATGATTCAATGAGATTATATCTTTTTTTCAGAAAACGATTGCTTTTTGCGAGCTGCTCCGACTCGGATTCCGCAGACACGGTGTTGTCATCATCCTCTTCCATATAATCATTGCCGGCAAGAATGAACAGGGCGCAGTATGGAGTGTCTATATACCGCTTGATGCAGTCTTCGGCAAAACTCTTCCTTTCACTCCACGGCATGTTCTCATATTTATAATAACTCATGACAGCGGCTATCCTGCTTTCGCCGCGCTGCAGGTGCCAGTCTATATCACTGTCCAGGATGCCTGCAAGCAACGCTGAGGCGGAACGCTCGTTCTTCTTATTACCTGCAGCAGATCCGTATCCGAAAGGTATCACCGATGCCCTGTTATTGCCCGAGAATGGCTCAAGAATATCCGCTGATTTCATGCTCATGAAATCATATACAGTCATCCCCATCTTCTCGGCGTCTTCACCGTTTTCAATTATTGCGGATATAGCGGAAAGCGGAAGGGCACGAGCTGCCTCCACATCCGCGAAAGAAGCCGATACGAGCGATGAAACCTTTGTCGCGAAAATATCGCGGCTCCATTCCATCACATTCTCCGGTGCAGGCTCAACAGGAATTGCACGGTTGTTGAAGACCCACGGAGTGGAGTTGTAGATCGAACAATACATCTGCGCCTCAAGCAACACCGCCAGCTGTGAATAAGGCTGCCTCAGTTTTGTCGCAAGCTCTTCAAACAACCTGATTCCTTTACCGTAATTCTCTTTAGAGACGAGATTCCCGGAAATGGCAATCTGCATTGCCGCCCTTAAGGCGCTGACATCATCTCCCGAATCAACTGCCGTTTTCAAAGCAGCCTCGGCATTGGCTCCCACTGTCTCCGGAAACGCGAAATCCGGATTTCCGAATGTGTTCTGCATAACCTTACTGTTTTTACCATATACCTTTGAGACACTGGCACGAGACGCCGAGGCATCAGCCGCCACGACTCCCATAATGATTAAAAACAAAAAAGCCGACATCTGGCCGACTTTTTTAAAAATACAACTATATGTCATATGCACCAATAACTTACTTACTTTCTTCTCCTATGCCTCATCTCGTTCATCTTCTGTCTGAATTTTTCTTCAGCAGCTTTCATCTTGAACAATTGCTTGCTGCTCATGAAAGTCGAGAATTTGGCATCATATTTTTTCTCTATCGCCGCATCCTTCTCCTTGGCCTCTGTGATGGCGCGGCTCACAGCTGCGTAATCCTCATCCGTAGCCTGTGGGTCTTTCTTTACCTTACGCTCAAGCCTGCGAGTTTGTTCAAAAACTTGCATCCTTTCATCGCTCATCTGCTCGTACAGTTCAAAAAACTGCTTCTGCTGATCATCCTGAAGGTCGACCTCCTGAGCGATGAATTTCATTTTGAACTCTTTGAACTCCTTTTTCATCTCCGCCCTGCTCTTCTTCCCGTTGCCCTGCGCACACATACTGCCAAGTCCGAGAATAAGCGTAAACGCAATCAGAAATATTTTTTTCATAATTCTATTCAGTTAGATCCAGATCCTTATACTGCGATTCAAGTGTATAGCCGAAATCGCGTTCAAACTCCTCCATCGAATCATATTCCCTCATCACCTCTCTCTCCACTTCCAGATCCGACAATGATTCCGGAATAAAAAAGGTATCGGCAAAATCCGGTTCGGACATAACCTGAGCTAACTGCTCCGGAGGATTGTCAAGACTCAGCGAAACATTGCCCGATGCATGATAGAACACTTTCATCATCAGCCAGATTCCGGCAAACATAGCCGCAAGATACACATACGGTTTGAGTCGCTGCCAGCGCGTCATCTCCTCATGTCGCCGGAGTTCCGGATATGGAGGAAGCTTTTCTCCGATCTCCTTGTAGACCGATTCGAAATAACCTTCCGGAACTCTCCAGGCTCCTTCGCGGCCATATTTCTCTATTAGTTTATCTTCCTGCTTGTTCATATTTTCCAGTTACTTGTATTTCTATGACAACACTTCCTTTCCAAGGTTTAAACACAAAGTTAAAAATTTTTCATAATTCCTGCAACTCCCCCGCCACACCGGGGAAAGACACCGGCGATACCTTCTCCAACTGTTTTTATGATTTTTTACACATACCGTCGAACCTTTTCTCAGCCGCGATGTTTTTAGTAGTAAAGAAAATCGTTTCATGATGTTAGGTTAGTTAGAAAAAGTATTATGGAAAACACGAGAATGCGGCTGGTTGAGAAACCGGCCGCATTCGCATTATTATGATTCGAGAAGAGCTGTGAGTTTCTTGACGGCATGATGATAGGATGCCTTCAACGCTCCGACAGATGTCCCGAGAATCTCTGATATGCGCTCATACTTCATGTCATCGTAATAACGCATGTTGAATACCAGCCGCTGCTTCTCCGGCAATGTCGCTATCGCTTTCTGAAAATCAGCCTGAAGCCGGTCTCCGTCGAAATATTCGTCGCTTTCTATATTCGCCAGAAGGAAAGAATCGTCACCCTCTTCCTTCACACCGTTGCGCTGACGTTCCTTATTGAGAAAATTCAGTGTTTCATTTACCGCTATCTTATAAAGCCATGTCGACAGTTTCGCATCTCCACGGAAGTTCTGAAGATTGCTCCATGCCTTCATGAAACAGTTCTGCAGAAGGTCATTGGCATCTTCGTGGCTTGCGACCATCTTTCTGATCTGCCAGTAAACCGGCTCCCCGTACGCACGCATCATAGTGTCGAAAGCTGTACAGGCGGTTTTCGGATTCTGCAGGTCTTCGACCAGCTGCTTCTCATCTATGGGCGGGGTGTATGCCATCAGACATATGGAGTTAGTTAGTTACTTGTCTGAACAAAATTACTTAAAAAAAAAGAGAGAAACAAAAACTTCTCTCTTTCTTAGCATTTCTTAAGATTTTTATTCCCCTCGGTTCTCTTTGTTGAAAATATGTCTCAGACGGGAGAAAATCCTCTGTGAGGTAGACTGCGTCGGGACAACGTTGGGTGCGTCTTTCAGACTTTCTATAGCGGCTTTTTCAGCATCGCTGAGCTGTTCGGGAACGTATACCATCACATTCACAAGCAGGTCTCCTTTGGCATTGCTGTTCATCTTGGGCAAACCCTTGCCGCGCAGACGGAGAACTTTTCCGGGCTGTGTGCCGGCAGCTATCTTCAGTCTGGCTTTTCCCTCAATTGTTGGCACTTCGGCATTGCCGCCGAGAGCGGCTGTCGGGAAATCAAGCATAAGGTTATAGATCAGGTCATTCCCCTCACGGATGAGATCGGCGTCTTTCTCTTCCTGAATAACTATCAGCAGATCGCCGTTGACACCGCCGTGACGCGGAGCGTTGCCCTGCCCGCGAATTGTAAGAACCATATCGTTCTCAACTCCTGCAGGAATATGGAAGCTTACAATCTCTTCTTTCTTCTCGACTCCTTCTCCGTGGCAATGAGGACACTGTTCTGTAATGATCTTGCCTTCACCGTTGCATTCCGGACATACGGAATGGCTCTCCATCGGACCCATTATTGTCTGCTGTACCGTAGATATATAACCAGAACCGTGGCAACGCGGACATGTGCCGAACGCCGTGCCGTCTTTGGCACCGGTGCCCTTGCACGCCGGGTCTGCTACAAGTTTCGGAATCTTAAGCTTTTTGTCGACTCCGTTCATTATATCCTTGAGCGTGACCTTTACGGTGATTCTAAGGTCTGTACCTTTGTTGACATGCTGACGAGGACGTCCGCCGGTCGCACCGCTGAAACCGCCGCCACCGAAACGCCCGCCGAAAATGTCTCCGAACTGCGCGAAGATATCCTCCATGCTGAAGCCACCCGCTCCGAAACCGCCGAAACCACCATAGCTGCCGCCTCCGCCGAAACCCTGCGGACCCATCGAATGACCGAACTGATCATAACGGGCTCGCTTGTCGGCATCGCTCAGAACATCATAAGCCTCCGCAGCCTCCTTGAATTTCTCTTCGGCATCCTTGTCTCCGGGATTACGGTCCGGATGATACTGGATCGCTTTCTTGCGGTAGGCTTTCTTTATTTCATCGGCGGTAGCGTTTTTTGCAACGCCAAGCACTTCATAATAATCTCTCTTATCAGCCATAATGCTTCAGTTTATTGTCCTACCACCACTTTTGCATGGCGAAGCACCTTGTCGTTTATTGTATACCCTTTTTCCACAGTGTCCAGAATCTTCCCCTTAAGAGACTCGTCGGGAACAGGTACCGCGGATATAGCCTCATGCTTGTCCGCATCAAACTCACGGTCCTCGGGATCCATCTCCTTCACGCCGTTCTGTTCCATATATTTTTTAAGTTTCTTGTAGATAAGTTCCATCCCTTCCCTTACCGATGATGCGTCATCGCTGTTTTCTGTAGCCTTGAGAGCACGCTCGAAATCATCTACTATCGGCAACAGACCCTTGAATGCGGATTCGCCCGCATTCTTGATCAGCTCCGACTTCTCTTTGAGGGTACGCTTGCGGAAATTATCAAATTCAGCCATAAGAAAAAGATACTCTTTCTTCTCTTTATCTAAATCCGCCTTCAGTTTCTCATTCTCTTCGGCAAGAGAAACAGCTTCTTCTGCAACGGTTTCCCCAGCCTCTTCATTCTCAGAAACCGTAGGATTGACATCTTCCGTTATAACAGCATCCTCAGGCAACTCTTCGGGATTCTTGTTCTTATCTTCCATATCGATATCCTTTCTGTAGGGTTTTCTATATTTGTTTCTTATATTTGGTCTTCCCATAATGCATCAAATTACAAGCCAATTTTTGTTAAAAGCTAATCTGCTTTCACTATAGCTTTAACAAATATACCCCCTCTATGGTTGCTTCACCCTCAAACTCGCTCCGGGAGGTCTCCGCATCCCGGAGGTTTGCGAAAATGCCATATAGCGAACTTCCGCTTCCGCTCATAGAGGCATAAAGCGCTCCGGAGCCGATGAGTCGCTCCTTGATTTCCCGCAGTTCCGGATAACGGGGAAAAATTGAATCCTCAAAATCGTTTTTCACAATTCCCTGCCATTCTGTAATCGGAATACCCGGCAGACACCGCAGGTCAAAGTTTCCCGGACGCGGAACAACACCGGCAAAAGCATCGCGCGTCGACACATAGACATCCGGTTTGACTACAAGCAGCCAATAACCGGAAAGATCAAGGGGAATGTCAGAGAGTTTCTCCCCTACCCCGACTCCATACATAGGGCGGTTATAGATAAAGAAGGGACAGTCAGCACCAAGTCTCAGCGCAAGTGAGGCAAGGAGTTCATCGTTAAGTCGTTCGTCTTCGGCAAGCATGGAATTGAGAGCGCGGAGAACAAACGACGCGTCAGCACTGCCGCCACCCATACCCGCGCCATCGGGGATATGCTTGTCAAGATGCACCTCAATCCCTTTGCCGCTCCCTTTGCGAAAGAGTATTTCTCCGGTATGCTCCATAAATAGCCGGGCAGCTCTGCATACGAGATTGTCTTTCTCCTCGCACTTCATCCGGTTTCCGGTAAACACGAATACCATGCCTTTCTCTGCCGACGGCGTTATTTCGAGCATGTCGCAGAATGACTCGGGATTCGAAGGCGTTCCTGCGTAATTCCCTACAGGGTAAAACACAGTCTGCAGATCGTGATAACCGTCTTCGCGGCGCCTCACGATCTGCAAACCTATGTTGATCTTGGCATTGACAAACGTCATCATAATATTCTGATCCATCTCCAGCCATACACCTCCTTGGCATGGCGCTTGATATACCTTCCGAGAACCTCCGGCTCCTCCACCACCTTGCCGTCTCGTTCGGAAGCGTGGATAAAATGCAGTCCGTCATCACGCCTGACCACATAACCCATCTCCCAGACATCCCTGTCGGGTTCGGGAGTGAGAAGCATGATAAGGTCTCCGTCTTGGATTTCCGGACCAACCTGTTTCCATTCGGAACTTTCCCTTTTCATATGCGGAATCTTGAACGTACGGTAACCGAACTCCACCATCCGCTGACGCTCATATGTTGCGGAGTCTTTCAACGCGACGTATTCATCGCGGTGTCTTCCTACATAGTCAAGCGATTTCGTCTTGAAATTATTTGAAAAATCCTCTGTCAGTTCTTTCACATTTCCACGTGCGCGGTTGTCGACAATCCAGTCTCCACCGTAAACCATGCGTGACGGAAAACCATCGGCTTCCCCTCTGCGGAATGTAAGTTTCTCCAACGCCATTTCAAGATCTTTTGCCCTGGAATGTCCGGGAGATGTGGCAGTCTTGGCGAGAGCGGCGACCATGTTGACAAACGAGAAATCATCAAATCCGTCAAGACGGATCTCCGCCACACCCAAAGAATCCTCTTTTGTTACTTGAACATAGGGAACTCCTACAAGCCGGGAGGCTACAGGACCGCATATTTTAGCCGGATCTCCTCCGGGATTATGAAACTCGCGTATGATCTCCATCGCTTTCGCGGTGTCCGCCTCGCAATGGAACTTCTGCGCCATGCCGGGGAGTGTTGACAAACCCAGACATAACGCCGCCAACATACCTCCGAATATATTTCTTGCTGTGTCGATTTTCACTTACCTGTATTTTTGAATACCTTTATTTCCAAAACAATTTTTCAATATCCCAGTTCCTGACCTTTCCTTACGGCTGGAATACCCTCTTTCATCCATTTCGGCATCGGATCGCCTTTAAGATAATGGTCGAAGAACTGCTGAAGCCGTACTGTTATATCCTTCCTGTTCTTGCGGGCGCGGATATTGTGGGCTTCTCCGTTATACTGAAGCATCCACACCGGTTTCTGAAGCCTGCGCAATGCCATGAACATCTCTATGCCCTGATACCATGGGACAGCACCGTCCTGATCATTATGCATAATCAGCAGCGGAGTCGTGACACGGTCGGCATGAAACAGAGGTGAGTTCTGAATATACAGTTCGGGAGCTTCCCAGAGATTGCGACCGATACGGCTTTGTCCCTGCTCATACTGCGCCTGACGAGAGTCTCCGGATTCCCAGCGGATTCCGCCGAATGCCGAAGTCATGTTTGCAACCGGAGCACCCGACCCTGCACATGCGAACATGTCGGTACGCGTCACAAGATAAGCCGTCTGGTATCCGCCCCAGCTCTGACCGTCGATACCTACACGCTCCTTGTCTATCCACGGATAACGGCGACACATCTCTTCGGCTCCGGAGCATACATAGTTATAGCAGCTTTCGCCCGGAAGACCCGGTGCATAATGGATGTCGGGAACAAATATCACATAGCCACGGCTAACATAGAAGGGATAATTCACCCAGCTCCATGAGGGTTCCATGGTGTAATGACGGTAGAGGTCTTCGCTGCCGGTCTCGTAAAACACGCACAGCATCGGGTATTTTTTGCTTGGATCGAGATTCTCCGGCACATACAGGACTCCTTCCGATTCCTTGCCGTCGTATGCACGCCATTTTACCAGCTGCGCCGTTCCCCAGTTATAGTCTTTCATCTGTGGGTTCGCATCTGTAAGCTGCAATGCCTTGCCAAAATCGTTGCCGCGGCAAAGCCATATATCGGGAGACTCGGAGAAATTCGCGCGCTGCCAGGTGTAGACATTACGGTCAAGCGCTTTACGCACCTGCGTGTAGGCATGCCCGTCAAGCACTGTCAGCGCAGGCTTCACATTTTTTCCATAGACAGCAGTCGCGAGACCGTTGTATTTGTCGGTATAGTCAAACACTTCAAGGAGCATCTCTCCGCCGCGTTTTACAAATCTCTCTTCAGGGTCTGTCTTCAGATAACGGAAACGAAGGTTGCGTTTGCGTCCTTCGCCGCCGGTCACGCACTCCGGTTTCCTCTTTCCCTGCGGGTCTACAGCCCAGATATCGAACTTGTCGTATATAAGCATTGCCTCGTCGTCTGCGCTCCAGCAGGCTTCGCCCCATGGTTCCGCAGGCATCGGATGGTCATCCTCGTCATTCCATACAAGCACCGGCATCGATGCTGTCATGTTCACAGTGTCTCCGGTAGAGATATTATATGAATAATAGTTTCTGTCGTCAAACCATGTCACATATTTGCCGCCCGGTGAGAGCGTGGCAATGCCTGCAGGCACTTTACCAAGCACCCTCTTACGTCCGTCATTGACGTTGACAAGAGAAATCTCCACAGGGGAAAAATAATTCCACTGCCCTTCCACAGCATCTGCGGTGGGGTCCTTGACCAATGCCCAGTCTCCGTCCCAGCGGTCTGCGCCTTCGGCTGTCGCCAGCGGTGCGGAATATACCAGTGTCTGGTGCATTGTGCCCAGATCTATTACAACCGGATAGTTCTTTTCGCGGACCTTGCCAACATTCTTAAGCTCCTGCGGCGGTGTCATCGGCGCGTCCCACCTCCATATGTCAAGAGCCGGATTCTCGAAATCCACGATAGTCGTGTCATCGGGAGCTATAATCGGCGCGACTCCGGAAATAAGTCTTTGTCCGTTGCGCGAGAATACAGGCTTGGTGTACTGGTTTGGGACCAATGTGTCACCCGCCGCGCTCATAAACATACTCTTTATTTCCCGCGGACTTTTCATCGGGTTTTCAAGACGGGCATGATAGATAGAGGCATGTACTGTGCCGCTCTTCGCGCTGTCGTCTGACGCGGCATATGCCAACTGACTCCCATCATGGTCAAACACGGGAGAGCCGTAAAACTCCTTGTCCCTGTCAAGAATCACATAAGATGTGTCTGGAAGAAGAATAACTCCGACACCGCTTGAGGAAAGCGAATCTTTATCACATTTCTTGGTGCTGACAGCGATTTTAGAACCACTACGGTCGAAACCATAATTCTCAACCCATTTCGTAACCTTTGTAACACCGGAGGGAAGATGTCTTAGCACCAATGGCTTGGCGACCTCCTTCTCTTTCAGTATCTTTGCGGGAAGATACGTTGTGTCACAACTCGAAAATGCAATCCAGTCGCCCCCCTTCATACCGATCTTATACGACAGCACATACGCTATTTTCTCCACTCCGCCTGTGGAAAGATTCACTATGGCGAGTGAGTCCTGAGGGAGGTCAAGGTCTTTCTTCTTGTCTATCTTCGCCTTCCGTGTTTTGGCATATTCCGCCTTTACCAGCGATATGCCCCATTTGCCGTCGGCAGTGAACGATGCCTGATAACCGCGCGGTATCGCTATCTGCTTCTTTGTGCGGGTATTGTAGAAATAGAGGCATCCGTCGCCCTCCTGCGGGTCTACGGAATAAGCCGCCCATTCTCCGCTGTCGCTGAGTCCGGTGTTACGCACGCTCTTCCAGTTGTCAAACGATGTGTGGTCAAGAGCTTTCTTGGTTCCCGTCGCGACTCCTGCGACGGCAAAGCCTGCTATTATTAGCGCGATATGCCTTGTCTTCATGTCAGTCCGAATCTTTGTGGCTGTTTGGGAAACTTTGTGTTTTAGAGTGCTGTCTGAATCCGCTCACTCTGCTTCTATAGCTTGCTGAGCACATGCCCCATTCTCTCTTTCTTGGTGTGCATGTATCTCGAATTATATTTGTTCGGAGCAACCTCGATAGGCACGTTCTCCGTAATCTCAAGTCCGTAACCTTCAAGCCCGATGCGTTTCATCGGATTATTGGTCATCAGACGCATCTTCCGTATGCCGAGCGCATGGAGGATGTTGGCGCCTACTCCGTAATCCCGTTCGTCTGCCTTGTGTCCGAGATGCAGGTTGGCGTCAACAGTATCGAGTCCGTTTTCCTGAAGCTTGTATGCACGGATCTTGTCCATAAGTCCGATTCCGCGACCTTCCTGATTGAGATAGATTACAGCCCCTCTTCCCTCTTTCTCGATCATCTGCATCGCGAGATGCAGCTGTTCGCCGCATTCACACCGCTTCGATGCGAATATGTCGCCGGTAACGCACGATGAATGCACCCTTACAAGCACCGGACTTCCATCGCTTACATCACCCTTGATCAGAGCCACATGCTCCAGACCGTTGTCTTTCTGGCGGAACGGAATGAGGCGGAAATCTCCGTAAAAAGTGGGCATGCTCACTTCCTCACCCTGTTCGACAAGCGAATCGTTCTGAAGCCTGTACGCAACAAGATCTCGGATGCTTATCAGTTTTATTCCCCATTCGTCGGCACGTCGGCGCAATTCCGGAAGACGCGCCATAGAGCCGTCATCACTCATGATCTCCATCAGAGCCGCCACCGGCTGCAATCCGGCAAGACGGGCGAGATCGACTCCGGCTTCGGTGTGTCCGGTTCGCTGCAGAACGCCCCTGTCCTGAGCGTAAAGGGGGTTGATATGACCCGGACGACCGAATGTCTCGGGCTTCGATGCCGGATCGGAAAGAGCGCGGATTGTCGCGCAACGGTCTTCGATGGAGACTCCGGTGCTGCATCCTTCGAGTTTGTCGACAGTAACTGTAAACGGAGTGCCGAGCACCGAGGTGTTGTCGGAAACCTGTGGCTCAAGTTCAAGTTCCCTGCAACGTGCAAGCGTCATGGGCACGCACAATACGCCTCGCGCATTCTTGAGCATGAAATTCACATCTTCGGGCGTTATCTTTTCTGCAGCGATTATGAGGTCACCCTCGTTCTCGCGGTCCTCGTCATCGACAACCATCACAAACTTCCCCTGCCTGAAATCTTCAAGCGCGTCTTCTATCCTGTCTAACTTTATATTTTCCATATTGATTCCTATTCGTTTTCGAATATCGAGAAATTCACGCTCCCGTATACCAGATGCCGCCTGAAGCCGGGAAGATGCGAGAAATCATGGTTCCTGTTGTGCTCCACAATCACTGCCGTCCCCTCCTTGAGCATGGCGGAATTAAGTATAAGTTCGGGAATTTCCGCAAACCGCGGATGGTCATAAGGCGGATCCGCAAAAATTATATCGTATTTCTCTTTTCCTCTTTCTATAAAACGGAACACATCCCCTTTTATGAGTTTCAGCGATGTGTCGCCGAGTTTCTCTTTCACAGACCTGATGAATCCTGCCTGCACTGCCGCCTGCTCCACGGCTGTCACGGGTGCGCATCCACGCGACGCGAACTCCCAGCTTATCGCTCCTGTGCCGGCAAAAAGGTCAAGCACGCTTTTCCCTTCCAGTTCCATCATATTGTCAAGAACATTGAAAAGATTCTCACGTGCGAAGTCTGTGGTCGGACGTGCCGTTATATTCTTCGGCACATCAAACCTGCGTCTTCCATATTTCCCTCTTATTATCCTCATAGCATGTTTATATCCTGAATGCCGCTGTCTATGTGTTTTTCACGAGCGCGACGGCGGCGGCAAGCGGCATGTCGGTCTTCGACACCGCCGACGGCATCATGGTCAGCATCACATATGAGATCTGCTCCCGCAGCGTCTTGACAAGAGACTGTTTTATTTCGCTCTCTCCCGACAGCGACACCTGTGTGTTTGCGGGATTCAGACCGTACACATCCATCATATTGAAAACATGATAGGCGATATCCATCCTGTCGTGCCAGCGCTGGGTCGAGGCAAGCAGCATCTGCCTGTCGTCAAGCACCACAAAATCCACCTCTCCCTGCCGTATGTCGGCATATACGCGTGGCATCTCGCTGCCCCTGCTCATGAACCTTCTTGCAAGAACCGACAGATGACACGAGACCCTCGCGCCCGACAGCGTTCTGCGAAGAAACGCCGGAAGTCCCGGACATAACGTATAGAGGCAACACATGCCGTTGACCGTGTCGCACAATACATCCGTCTCTTCAGCCTTATAGACCTTGTTATACAGATTTGTCTGCTCCTCATAGTCTCCCGCAAGCACCTCGGGCACCCACATGGCACGCGGCGAGCAAATCACGATCTCCGTAGAAAAATCATCAAGCAGCTGCGGGTGGTCATACACCGCTGTCTCTATATTACGCAGGAGAGCCGTCTCATCCTGCTGCCATTGCTCCTCGAAAAGCGTTGCCACAGGCTCAAGCGGGTTCTCTGTGTTTTTCAGATATGCGGACATACCTGTTTCAGTGATATAGACGGCAAGCCTCCATTCGGCTGTGTCGTCTATTCTCACCCCTTTGTATGTCGTCAGATTATCTTCCATAAATACTCTACTCACTTTTTTGCTTCACTCCCCGCCGTCTCTAATCCATCTCACCGGCAATCGGACGCTCCATCTCGGTCTTGACTTCCTCAGGGGTCAGCCCTTGTCCGAACAGGAACATAAGTTTAGTGATCGCCGCCTCTGATGTCAGGTCATGACCGGAAATCACACCCGCACGGTTCAACGCCGTGCCGGTCTGATAACGGGTGGGATTGACCATGCCGTTGTCGCACTGCGACACATTGACAATAACAATTCCTCTTTCCACTGCCTCCCGGATTGCCTCTATAAACCATCCGGCGGTAGGACCGTTGCCCGCGCCGAAAGTTTTCATCACAATACCTTTCAGACCCGGAGTCGAAAGCTGATGACGTATTGCCGCCTCCGTGATGCCGGGAAAAAGATCCATGTACATCACATTGCGGTCAAGTCCGTAACGGATATTCAGCGGTGCTTCGCCACGCGTGCGCCAGAGCACCTCCTTGCGGTAACTGATGCCCAGCCCTATCTTGGCAAGACGCGGATAATTGGAACTCTTGAACGCGTTGAAGTTGTCGGAACTGTGCTTTGTGGAGCGGTTGCCGCGCCACAGATAGTTCTCGAACAGAATCGCGACCTCCTGCACCATCGGACTCCCGTCGGCATCTCTGGCGGCAGCCACCTGCAAAGCGGTTATCAGATTCTCCTCGCCGTCTGTACGCACCTCGCCTATCGGCAGCTGGCTGCCGGTGATCACCACCGGTTTGCGGAGATTCTCCATCATGAAACTCAAGGCGGAAGCGGTATAAGCCATGGTATCGGTGCCGTGAAGCACCACGAAGCCATCGTAATTGTCGTAATTCTCTGCGATAACCTTCACGATTTCCACCCAATGGTCCGGAGTCATTGCCGACGAATCCAGTGGGACTTCAAACTGAACATTATCGATATCATAATCCAGACGCTTGATTTTCGGCACATTGTCTATCAGATGATCAAAATCAAAAGGTTCGAGCGCACCGCTCTCATCGTTCTCAATCATTCCGATTGTACCCCCCGTATACACTATGAGTATATGGGGACGTCTGTTCTCCGCATTAGATAAGGCTCCGTCCATAGGCTATAAATGATTCTTAACAACCTTTGGAGAGTGTTTGAATTTAATATGAATTATACGTAGGATTTTCCGAAATTAATTCTTTTCATCCACATGAAAGTCAAATCCAGACACTCTCTTAGAAACTGTTTAAACTTAAATCGAAACCGTTTAACAATATTTAAACAGTTTCTTAATTTGCAAATATAACAATTCCCGACAACTCTCGCAAGTAAAAAACAATCCAACGCCATAAATTCCCTCGACATTACCGCATATACTTTTGATTGCGCATCCCGTAAAACGAAAATCACACGCACAAACCGTGCGTGTGATCCTCGTCAAATGTATATGATCAGGCAATGATTATTTGCGGATAAGCACTTTCGTCGCCTTATTGCCCTGAACCTTGATGTAAAGTCCGTTCTCAGGCTCGGCAACCTTTACACCCTGAAGGTTGTAGTAAACCGCCTCGTCATTAGCCTCAGCCTCGATCTCTGAAACTGATGAACCTCCTTCAAGCTTGAAAAGTTCGGGAAGAACGTATGTGTCCTTAATCTCAGCGTCCTTATACATGCCGAAGCTACCATACTGAGGATCCTGCATCACCTGACGACCTGTAACTGTATTAGTGACGATAACTTTCTTATCAGCATTAAAAGTCACTGTCCACTCGAAATGAAATGCCGTTTTTGACGGATCCTCGGCAAGTTGGAATGAATTCGGATGCTCATCATCCTGCCCCAGATACATTCCTTTTGAATCTTTCATCGTAAACGTGTTCTCTTTTCCATCGACAGCGGTGAAAGTGATTGCGTTGACAGCGTCACCTTTAAAAGAGCCGTCAGCAATAGTCACATCTTCAGTAGACATATAACCGTAAGCTTTGGTAAAGAGCTTTCCGGCTTTATTTGATGCCACAAAGTTATACTGACCGCCACTCACAACAGTCTCGACCAAAGAGAATGTGTCTCCTTCGGGAGTAGGTGTCGGATCAGTACCGGGGCCTTCGGGCACATCGCCGGTTTCTGCTGTGATGTCAAGACTGATGATACGTGCCTGAGGATTATCCTTGCCAACCTTTTCTGAGGGCATGGTGAATTTTACTGATTTTACTGCTTCAGAATTAGTCCATGTCAAAGTCATCTCAGAGGTATTGACAGTAAGACCACCAACAGATGCTTTGACCATATTCGCTTCGGTAATCGCCTTTACTGAATTAAGCTTAAACACAATCGTACCAAAAGCTACTTCTGATGATACCTCAAGAGTGTTCAGCTTGTAAAGACGGATTGTGTTCTGGGTGTCCTGCGAAGTTGACATGTTCCAGTAATAAGCGGGATTTGAAGATCCTCCGTTTTTAGTAAACGTAAGAGTATACCCTCCAAGCTTAAGAGAATTAAGAGGATCGTAATGTTTCGCAGCTTTATTCTTGTCGGTGTTAACCTCTTCAATGAGGGTTCCGTCAAAATCCGTAGCGTCATTGACGTTGAAAACTTCGGCGTTCATGACATTTGCACCGTAAGCCAAAACGGCTAAAGAGAGTAAAAATTTCTTCATAAACTTAAAATTAAAATTGATAGAAAATTATATAAATCAGATTATAATCATTAAAACCGTTAGAGTATAAATATTTTTGTATTGCCGTGGTTACGGCAATACAAAAAAGGAGTACTCCTTTTTTGTATTGATTCACAAAGGTAATATAAATTTATCAAAAACG